>Ga0302227_10003116_pt1 | contig 11035 bp, 5 predicted proteins | sample II_Palsa_N1_1_FD_193525 | JGI IMG/M metagenome (GOLD analysis project Ga0302227, IMG submission 193525) | Peat permafrost microbial communities from Stordalen Mire near Abisko, Sweden - II_Palsa_N1_1 | ecosystem: Environmental > Terrestrial > Soil > Palsa > Peat permafrost | place: Sweden...
TGAAAATTTTGTTTTGAGAAGAGTGATAAAAAAAAAAAAAACTGACCAATCAGGATACAGTAAATCGATCCAATCACGCTGTATAAAACGGGCCTCAAGAGTTTTCTGGTATCAGGCTCCGATTGTCACTCGGAACCAGGTAGAGAGAGAGATGTCATGTCTTAATTCCATTACAAACGCTAATGATAAGGAGAGAAAACAACCAGAGAAAAACGGAAGTGTAGAAAGAGGGAGGGTGGGTGGGTGCCACAGGGTCACTGCACAAAGACAGTTGGTTTCTCTTGGTTTCTGTTTTCTGTTTTCTGTTTTGGTCTTTGTCCTGTCTCTTCTGGTACGTCACACGAGTGGCCTGATCAAAACAGGGCAGCCAGTTGCTTTTCATCATGGACCGAAACAACGTTTCTTCATCAATAGTTTTAGAAGATCTCGAGAGTCTGTATGTCAGAGGTGGCTACCACAGGTGGAATAATGGAGGATCTACTCGTACAATCTTAGAATATACTTCACCACCTCGCGGCTCGTACATCTGCGAATGGATACACGTATTTTTTTTTACTTCAAGTTGCCAAGGACTTGATTGATGATGGCCTTGTCGGTGACGCGCGAGAGCTGCCCGTTGTTCATTGTGTACACCTCAAAGTTGGTGAGGCTGCCCCGAGACTCCTGGGGGACGTATGTCTGGAAGCCGTTGCCGCTGACAAAGCCCTGCTGCTGAGCGACACGGCCGTCGTACGTGGTGGTATTCGCCGGCAAAGTGGACTTGACGACGTAGGTGGCGGTGTTGCCCCACGATGGGTGGATGGCGGCGTCGATCGCATGCTGAAGGGCGCCGCGGGGCCGGGACGTCGTCCAGTACCCTCCAACCGCTCCAGACGGCTGGCCGGCCATCGGGGCACTGATGACTCGATACAAAGAGGTGCTGTCCCCGCGCGTGGTTTGGTAGCACTTGCCGCTGCGGAAGGTGTCTTGGACGTTGACCGTCGTCCCATTCCGGAGTCTCTCCGTCAGTTGTGGCAAGGGCCCGTTCGATCTCGCGTAGTCGATGACTTTCGTTGTTCGCGCCGGAGGAGCCGTGTTTTGTTGCACTCGGCCGGCCGGCACCGTGCTTGACCTGGGAGGGGGACTTCCGCCGCCTCCGCCACCACCACCGCCCGAACCGCCTGTACTGCCCGCCGCGACGAGATTGACGGCAACACGAACGCCACCGACGACGAGCCGGCCGTTCTCGCTGTTGATGGAGGAGGGCACCCAGTCTTCGGGGAGCTGCGCGGAGGTGACAAAGATGTCTTCGCCGTAGGTGGTGTTGTGGCCGAGGAGGGAGGCCAGGCGGGCGATGGGCACGGACAGCTTGCGATCGAGCGCACGACGGAGGGTGTCGAGGAGGCCGGCCCGGTAGCCCGTGAGGGCGCTGTGAACGGCCTGCGTCGTAAAGTCGTTGCTGTCCGTGACGCTGTTCAGTTGACCGGCGATCGTCCTGAGCGCGTCGGCATCGGCTTGCTGAAGTTGTTGCACAACCTGCCCTCGGAAGGTTGCGCGGAGGTCGGCCCGGATCGAAGGAAGGTGGCGGCTGCGGAAGTCGGCCGTAGCGCCGTAGTTGACCACGTACTGGGCGTCCGACCATGTGGCTCCGGGAATCGCCTTCTTCAGCAGTGTGTTGACTTGATCGACGTAACGATGGTCTCCCGAAACCTGGCGATGGATATCTTGGAGCTGGTCAAACAGGTGTCTCGAGGCCTCGCCGATCCTATCCTCCACCGCTGCATCAGTGACCTGATCGATCTTTGCTTGATTGTTCGCCATCGGGTACTCGTTCCGGGCTTCGTCGAGCATGAGAGACACCTGAGCGACGACGCGACCGATGTTGGGCTCCTTGCTGGCGACGAGACCGTTGTGGTGCGAGCGGATGAAACGACGGGCGCCGGCGAGCTTGGCGAGGACGGACAGGCGGGCAAACTCGGGGTAGTGCTTGGCGATGGCGTCGTAGTTTTCGGTCGTGCGCTTCGCAAAGGAAAGCTCAGGCGTTCGTTCCTCTTCGTTGACGGTGTCGTCGTCGACGAGGTTGCCGTGGGCGTCACGCGTGAGTAGGTGCTGCTTGATCTTCATGGGCACGGCGGCCACAAACTTGTAGCGGTTCGTGTGGTCGTTCGGCTCGTCCTCGGCGTAGAGAATCTCGCCGTTCTCGATCCAGAAGCGGTGGGCGGCCGGCGTGCCGGTGCGAGGGAGCGGCTGGAGAAGCTCGGCAATGTTGGCGGGAAGGCCGCGAAGGAGGCCGTCCGTGGTCGGCCGGGCGTCGAACGGCTCGATCGAGCTCACCTCGTTGCCGGTGGTGAAAAACTTGAGGAGGTAGTCGGCCTCGAACAGGGCCTTGAGGTAGCGCGTGCCTCGGAGCGGCCCTGCAGGGGCGTAGCGCATGACCTGGTACGGGTGGTAGGGCAGGTTGGGGTCGACCTCGTCCAGGCTGAAAAAGTTGTCCTCGATCCCTCGCGACATGATCTCGTGTACGTCGCCGCTGCTGAACAGGGCCGCGTTGTTCTTGTCGCTGTGGGCAAACTCGAAGGACACCTCGCCGGTCTTGTTGTCGATCGTCACCGCCAGGAGGTCGCAGTACGTCTCTTCGCCCGGGGGGAAGCGGAGGCGTCGCTGGTCGCTGTCGTACCAGCCGTCCTCGGTGAAGGTCGTGGCATGGCTGCTTGCGAGGTTGGTGGCGACGGCAGCCGGCGGAAGGTCAAGCATCTCGCCCATGCACACGCGACGGGCCTCTTCCAGCGTCAGACCGGCCTGGTCGGGGCTGAGCCACCCGAGGAGGACGCCCTCGAAGACAGCGTACGCCGACTTGGCGTAGGGGAGGATCTCAGAGTCGTGCTTGCGTGCCTCGAGGATCGTGACCACGTCGACCTCCCACGACACGTACAGGGAAAAGATCTGGTCGGCAGAAAACTTGAACGGGATGAAGGGCGCCGGGAGGGCGATCGGCGCGGAGCCAAAGAGCGTGAGCAAGCAGCGAGTGATGACCATCACTTCACGCCGCGTGCCAAAGGCGACGTGCTCGTACACGCGCATGAACGAGCGGATGATCACGTTGGCCATCCACGACTGCGCAGAGGGAGGGAAGTGGCTGGCGAGCAAGAAGACGATGGCGCAGACGTCCGACATGGCCTCCTTGTACGCAAAGCGCTCGGCCGGGTCCTGGGCTTCGATGGCGGCGTCCGCGAACGAGACGATGGCCGCGGCGATGCTGGCAGACTTGGCAAAGAGCGACGTGTCCATGCTCGCGTCGAGGTAGGCGTAGGCCGCTTCGAGGGTGTTGAGCCGATGGCGCAGCTTCTGGCGGTCGATTGAGCGCAGCAGGGTCAGATCGGGAGACGGCCGCAGACGTTGCTCGGTCTCACGCTCTGCGGGGAACTCGGCGGCAGGGAAGAGCTCGCGGGCGCGCGCATAGTCGCGAGCTTGGCCGAGGTTGTTGACGAGGTTGCAGGCGCGCGAGCGGGCCATGTTGTCTCGCACCCACGGAAGGGCCTGGAGCGTTCCGACGACGTTGATCACCTCGTCCACGGGGAACCACTCGACGGCACGCCAAAGATGCTCGCTTGCTGTGTTCCAGTCGCTCGCGAGGAGGCCGAGAGCGCCGCGGATGAGCGCAAAGATGGCTTGGTGCGGCGGCAGTCCCTCGTACGCCGGGTTGCTGCCGTATGAGGCAAGGAAGGCTTGCAACGCCAGGGCAGAGACGGACATTGGCTCGACGACAACCTGGGCGACAAAGAGGGCGGTGCGGGCGGTGTCGTGCTGGAACAAGGCCACAAACTCGCCGAGGCGAGCGTTCACGAGGGCTTGATGCCCATCAAAGAGCGCCCGACGCCCAGCGAGCAGCTGGCCCTCGGCGTCCCCTGGGAGGGGCTCGTTGTTGAGCAGGCGCGAGGCTTCTTGAAGCAGGTAGAGCTTGCTGGCTTGAGGAGCGATCTTCGCCAGCTTGAGCAGAGACTGGGCTTTTCCCATGGTCGTTGTCGCAGAGGCGAAAACGGATGCGAGCAGTTGGATCGCCGTGTCGACTTGGCCGCCCAGACTCAGGAGCGCGTCGGCGCACTCGAACAGAACCGTTTGGCTCGATGTAGCCTGGAGACCCTGTGTGATCGCAAAGAACCGCTCGGTCGCGTTGGCACGGGTGCGGGCGAACGCAAAGAGGTCTTCGTTGTCGAGCATGGCAAAGCCAACGAGCGGCACGTCGGCCAACTCGGCGGCTTCGACTCGCCAGCCTCGGAACGTGCGGTGCGTGAGGAGGGCTAGTGCCGTACAGATGAAGCTGCCCTTGTCCTTGAGAGCAATCGAACCAGTGGAGCGAATGAGAGACGCGGCGACCTGGAGCTGGTTCTTGAGGACGGCGTTGGTGCCGACGGTGAGGCGGTGGGTCGACTTGTTACCGAGCGCCTCAAGCAGGGCCAGCTGGACGTCGATGGGCAGGTTGCAACCGATCGTCATCTTCGATAGGAGGGCTTCTTCCGACTGGCTGTGAACGATGAACGAGACCAGGGCGTTCTTGCGTTTCGCTGACGCAGAGAGGCCTTCGCAGCACAGGTCGAGAGTGCGCTCCAAACCCACGCGGTTGGCTTTAGCAAGGAGGAGCAGGAACGTCGCGGTGGGGCACGGGAGCGTTTGGTCGATGACGGCGAGGACGTTGTTCTGGACCGGCTCGGTTGCGAGGCACCAGTACGAAAGCTGGACGCGCCCGGCGTTGGCGTGCTCGACAGCCAGGCTGACCCACTTTTCGGCCGTGAGTGGCGCGGCGGCCTGGTAGCACTTCCACGCCAAGTCATCGTCTTGTTGGGCCTTGGCGGCGGCCTCGATCCACAGTGGTGAGAGCTCAGATGGAAGGTGGGGCGCGGCCAGAGCGGAGATGGCAAGCAGGCGTCGATCGGCCTTGTCGAAGACGTCCTTAATCGGGAGGGACGTGTGCTTCCAGCTGAGGAGAGCCAAGAGCTGGAGCGCAGGGTGCTCCGTTGCGGTGATCCAGTTCTTGACGTAGCCGTCAATGGTGGTGCCCGATGAGAAGGCGTACTTGAGCGTGTTCACTAGCCCCACGGCCACTTGGACGGGGGACGGGTCGCACTTGACGGCGGCCGTGACACGATCGAGCCACTCGACCAGCTCTTCGGACCTCGCCTTGGAGAGACAGTCGATGCAGACGCGCACCTGCTGTTCCCAACCGTCGAAGGGCACGCTCCGGGCATCCTTGGCGCACTTGGAGCAGAAGATGTCGCGGCAGCTACGGCAGTGGTGCCGAGCGGAATACCAGAACCAGATGCTGCTGGACACGGTCGTGCCGCACTTTTTGCAGCTCGAGCGTTCTCCATCGGGAACGAGGGGACGGGCATCGGCGCGGACGGTCACGTCGGCCACGAGGAGGTTGCGCGCCTCTTCGGATGCGACATCGGAGAGATTGAGTGTGGCGGCGGCGAGCAGCTTGATGTGGCTCCCCTTGGCGGCCGGCTCTTGCTCGGGCTTGACCCTCCGGGCCGATGAGGCAGAGACGGTGTTGTCCGGGACAAATTTGGCCAGATTCTTGTCGATCCCACGGACGGCAGCAGCCAGGACCGCCTCAAAGGGCTGGGAGACTTCCTCGGCGGCAAAAGGGGCCGGGGGCTTACCGTACGGAGATGCCGCGTTGGTGATCGGGAACGCCGAAGCGATCGCCGCAGGCACGGGAATGATGGTCGGCGACGACGCAGTAGGCGTAACAGCAGATGCAACCATCTGGGGCAGCTGACGGAGAGCGGGGAAGAAGGGCTGGGCGTCCGACAAAAATTTCGTCGGCTTGGCAGCAGGGTGCTTGAGGATCTCGGCGACGACAGCGGCCGTGTTCTTCTTGCTCTCGAGGAAGGCCGGCACAGGGATGTGGTCCAGCAGCTCGTGGTTCCGGCACTCGGCTGCCGTGGCGAAGGCCTGCTTGCAGCTCTTGCAGATGAACGGACGCCGTTGCGCAAGGATCACCTGGCGATGGCCTGCAAACAGCTCGTCCTCGTTGATGATCTTCATGAGCTCGGCGAGCGTGTCCACGGTCTGCCCCGGTCCGGCCTTGCGCCACTGCAAGATGCTCTCCTCCACAGACGCGCGGATGATGTTGGCGAGGCTGAATCCCACGCCGATGCGCCGACGTTCACCTTGTGGTTGCTGGTTGTCCTCGTTGTACTCGTCTTCATCGTCGTCGTTGGGGACGTGAGCACGACGCGCATTCGGATCGACTATGAGCTCCTTGATCCGCGTCAGTCGCTGAAATTCCTCTCGCACGTCTTCGGGGATGTTGAGCAGGTTGCCGTTGTTGTTCTTGGCGATGAGCACGTCCCGCGACAGATGGCGGAAGCGCCGGCCCACGTCCTCGTTGGTCGCGTTCCCGTCGAGTCCCAGCAGCAGCAACAGGGCCTCTCGGCTCAGCCTAGGGAAAGAGTGTGTTAGATTGGAGTGGATCAGGAGAGGATAAACATACCCATCGAGGTTCTGCGCCATTGATCAGGAAAGCGGGATCTTGACCTGGGTGACGTCATGGTCAGCGCCCCCCTTTCCGACCTTTCGACCTTTCCACCCACGTGGATGGATGATTTTTTTCACGTTCTATTTTTAGTTTGCTGACCCTGGGCAACATGCCCGGCGGAGGTTGGCTCATCTATCCCAGTGGCCCCCTACTGTCGAGCGCTCATTGAGCCCTTGAAAAGCTGACGTCCCACTGCACCAGCTTGTTGATCATGAGCTCGACGGTGGCGACTTCACGATAGGTCGAGCAGCTTGCGTGCAAACGAGTCGATGTAGCAGCATAGGAGACGGTAGAATTGTTGTGGCTTTTATAGGTTGCTCCACATTTCACTGGAGCACCTATTCATTTCGAAATCTCGCGGTAGATTTCGAAACCTTGGAGATTTCGAAATGTCCGAAAATGCCTACATCAACGAAAACACAACCAGTAAAACACCACCTCGTTCCAATGCACACAGCGCATTCCTTTCTCCGCCGCCGCCGAGTGAGTACAGTAGCCCCTGCCGCACAGCACGTGAACTGAGCGGTGGTGCCGTGACAGAGGAGAACCGGGATGGGGGATTGGACGTGCGAATTACTCTCTGCCTGGAACTTTCCTACGTTTTCACTCATGTTTTGTTTAAAACAGTTCAAACAGAATGGCAGCCGTTGGGCTAGCGTTCCGTTCGCACTGACCCCGAAGACGATAACCCTGCAAATTGGTCTCCGTTGAAACAGCTGGACGCGTTGGCAACAACTTCTTTGGAGGCACTGCGCGAGCGTGCCCAAGGTGACACGGACGGACAGGCGCGAGTACACCGACCGAAACGGTCGCGAACTGCCCGAGTACACGCCCTCTGTACGCACTCAACCAAGACGACTCTACTGGTGCTCGGCTTCCGTTCAATCACCCCCGTAACGTACGCGAGCACTCAGCACCCAAATGCAGCGAATGATGTGAGCATGGCGAACGCCCGTTTGCTTTTCGAGCCCCACGATCTGGACGACCAATTTAGCTTCCCCCGCGCCTTTGTGCTGTTCACCATCCCACCTGCGCGTACCCTTTTTTTATAATTGTTAATTGAGATAAACAGGTGACGAGTATCCATCCGCTATGGCGCTATCTCCCAGTGTAAGAATGGGAAACAAAACTACTGGAGCGAACAGTACAATAACAGAATAGCAAAGAGATTTTCTTACACCAGCAAACCCTGGAACGATTCAATTACGTTGTGAACAGGCTCCATCTCATGCAGGAAGGGACAGTGACAGCGGCCGCCCGTGGTAATCGGCCGGGCAACATCGCTGCCTATCAGTGGCAACAAGGTCTCAACGAGACGCAACATCGTGATGGATTGGCTGGAGTCGAGAGCTATCTGGACTACAAGCCGCGCACTTTTGGCTTGCCTGCAGCTCGTGTGATTCAAGAACCAGCGCACTGCCTCACAACGCACGCCGTGGAAGGATACCACAATCTCAGCGGAGCCTGTGATTGCATTGTGTCGACAGAAGAGATCGATGACTTTGTGCGATTGAGGGTTGGCTATAATTCATCCATTTTTATCGATGTGAAGCGTCCCGCCGTTATCCGTGACGACGCCAATTGCATGTGACGCGCAAGCTCTTGCTACCCTCTTTGCTGCAGATGCTATTAGCAGGTAAGTTTCCCATTAATTAAAACCTAAAAACAAGCATTTATTCCTACCATTTTATCACCTCCAGTGCTTTTTCGTTTTGTTTTAGATTAGGACCCTAATAAATCGCAGATGTACGAGCTGCTTTAGCAGCCAAGTATATTCTAAGATTGTATGAGTAGATTCGACATTATGAAACCTGTGGTACATGTACGGCCAGGTGCAAGTTCAACAGACCTTTTTTTTTCCTCCCAATTGACACACTACGTAGGAGACACTAAAGATTGTTGATGCCAGAGTTCGTACGGTCAGTGCGGTGTCGCTTGACGGCATCAAAGTAGAACGCGGTGAGCATGGGAATGTAGGGCACGAAGACGACGCCAGTGACCTGCATTATGGTACCGGTGATGAAGAACTTTGGCCAGAACGTGACGAGTTTGCCCCACCAGATTGCAAACGCGACGCTGAGCATGAATACGACAGCCATCATCGCTACAAAAACGAGTTGCACGAGCAGGAAAACCTTCTTGCGGCCCTGGAGCAGTTCCTTCGACCGCGTGAACGACTCGGACACGCCCAGGCGCTCGATCGTCGCAATCGTCCACGCGAGTCCGTAATTACTGAGAAAGTAGATGCCGGGAACGATGAACAGGTACAAGTTCAAAATTGTGCCCAAGTACACGCCTGCAAACGCGAGGAAGACCTGGCCGTAGTTTGACACGGAGCGCTCGAATGCCGCGAGCACGCTAAGCGGCTCGCCGTTGTGTGCAGCCACGGTCAGATGGACGAGCGCGCCCAGTAGAAACGGCAGATATATAAAGTGTAAGAATGAGAAAACAAAACTACTGGAGCAGACAGTACAAACAACATTGATGACACAAACATAGATCATTTTGTTACAAAAGTACACCACGTCGAACAAAACAAGGCCCAGCACCCACATGTACGCGAACTCGGCCGAGAGCAGCAGGTTTGCCGACAGCAGGAACCCAAACATGATCGACATCGGCAGCACGCCCAGCACACCCGCCAGCAGCTGCTTGCCGCTCTGGAATTTGAACAGGAACCAGCCACGCTTGATTACGCCGCCGAGCGTGAGGATGTGCTCAGGCTCGTTCATCGCAATCGTGTACTCGCTGCCGTCCTCCGCCGGTGCCGCTACCGTCGTGTGCTTTAGCTCGTACTCCTCCACATCGTTCGCAGTGTCCGCCATTGTTACACTACGAAATACAAAAAATTTGCGATGTGTTTAGAATAGGGAAAACGAGTTTGAAATGCATTCGGGGCGTCGAATGTGGACAGGATGGGCGACGGAAGTGAAGTCGAAGAGGACATGTTACAATTGAAGAAAGAAATTAGGGTTTGATGTAGGAGGACCGGCGGGTATCCAGATGTCTGCCAGGACCCTAGGGGAGTCATTGATAAAGTATTTAATCATGGCACACTGTCACGTCATTTTCGTTTTCTGCATGGCAAAAAGCAGCCAGCAACAGCAACCAGCAGCCAACAGCCCAACAACCAGCAGCTACAGCACAGCACCTCTACCCGCCGCAACTTTTCGCTGGTACGTGGGGTTTCTATTTGGGGGAAGGGGTTTCTTTTGCTTCAACCTGTTTCTTTTGGTTGGAAAGGGAAAAAACAGTCCAGTCCGCGTTTCTTTCAATCTTTGCTGTTCTCCTTTCTTGTGAGCGCGTTCTCCGCTCGTAAGTAATAAGGGTGGGAAGGTGCTAACGTTGCTGCTGTCATGTTTATTGTTCGAGCAGTTGAATCGCAAAGATGGCAGACGCCATCAACACACGGCTTGCTGCGCTTGACGCTCAAAGGGAGGAGCTGTCGAGCCAAAAGAGAGCTCTTATCACAAACATCGCCATATCCGCAGAAGACAGGACGCTGCTGAATGAGTCTTACGACAAGGATATTACTGCCCTCAACACTCAAATTACAAAACTCACCAACGACCTGTCCCGTATGTTTTTTTCCCCAAGTGCAGTCACTAAAAAACGTTTTCTCTTTCTCCTACAAACTATTCGACCCCATTTCCCACTACGCGCTGCTGTAAAATTAAAAATTAACTGGCGATTTCTTTCGTCGTTGTCTTTTTTCTACTTTGGCGTTGTTTCGTTCCTTTTCGTTTCCCATGACAAACACCCTTTGACAATAAACACTTGTGCCTCTTTTACGCCTTGCTCTCCTCTTTCTGCTTTTGTCTTTCATACCGTTATCGGACCACTTTTCGGGATTCTGTGTCGACTTTCCTTCTCAATAAAAAAAATTTATTTCTTTTTCTAATTTGTCCCGCTCGCTCGTGTTGTTCACCCAATGCTTGTAACCCTTGTGTGCTCATCCCTCCCCTCTACCCGCTGCTGTCCAATTAATTGGGGCTTTCTTTCGTTTTGGTTTTTTTTTTTCGATCCCCGGTTTTTCTTTTCTTTTTTTTTCTCTCGACGAACACCCGTTGAAAATCAAACCCACGATACCCATTTTTTGCGCATTACTCTCCCCTGCATGCTGCTGTCCTTTTTTTGTTATCGGACAACTTTTCGGGATTTTTGAATTTATTGAATTTTTTTAATTGAATTTTTTTCCAATTTATTTTTTTTTCACGCTTGTTTCTCTCTCACTCTTTTGTGTTGTCTTTCCACCCGTGCTACCCTAACCCGGCGTATGAAACTTTTCTGGTAATCCTCTATCCTGCTGCCAAATTAATTGGGTTTTTTTTTATCGCGTTCACGAACACTTTGTTCTGGTGTCTTTTTGTTTTTTAATCGTATTTCCATTTCTTTTTTTTTTTTTAAAGGTGATGGCGGTCTTGTCGAGCAGTTTGGTAGGCTAAGCATATCTGGTTTGCCATCTACGGTGCTTTTGACACCAGTTGAACCACCGCTACAGCTCCTTAATCGAGC
>Ga0302227_10003117_pt1 | contig 11034 bp, 21 predicted proteins | sample II_Palsa_N1_1_FD_193525 | JGI IMG/M metagenome (GOLD analysis project Ga0302227, IMG submission 193525) | Peat permafrost microbial communities from Stordalen Mire near Abisko, Sweden - II_Palsa_N1_1 | ecosystem: Environmental > Terrestrial > Soil > Palsa > Peat permafrost | place: Sweden...
TGTTAGTGTAGCGCGACACATACAATTATTTTCATGTCCAACGGGAAAAAAAAAAAAAAGATATGCTCTGGCGTAAGCTGTTCAAAAAAACACCGACAACGCTCGCAGTCTTCCCTGGGCAAGGGTCGCAAAGGCTCAAGATGGGCCAAGACATCGTGCTAAACTACAAGTCGGCGAGGGATGCGGTGGCAGAGGTGGACGAGGCCTTGGGCGAGAAGCTATCAGCCGTCATGTGGGGCGATGATCACGTACGTTTGGTCGATGACAACTCTGCGTTTTAGTCTGCTCCGTCCTTAGGAGAAGCTCACGCTGACCCGAAACTGCCAACCAGCTCTCTTGGCCACGTCCGTGGCGGTGTGGAGAGCTCTGGAAGAGCGCTCGTTTGGATGGAACCGTATGGTGGGCGCAGTCATGGGTACTCGTTGGGCGAGTTTTCCGCTCTTGTCTGTGCCCGATCTATCAAGCTGGCTGATGCAGCGCGTGTCCTTGTAACAAGCCAAGCCGTTAATCTTCTGAAAAAGATGCGAGCTCTGCAGAGAGCCCGAGGGGATGCCATGCAGAATGCCGTTGCTGCTTACAAGATCCCGACCAAGATGGCCGCAACGCTCGTCCGGCCGGGCAAGATGGCAGAGTTCCGTACGTGCTCCGCCCCGGCTTTGTTCTTCTAAGCATCGACAGATAGTGGACTTTGTCAACAAGTACAAGACCAGGAACCCGGAAGAGCTCCTCGCCATCGCCAACGTAAACAGCCCCACTCAGGCCACACTCAGTGGAGCGCAAGCGGCTGTTGACGCCGTTATCCACGAAGCCAAGCAGGCCAAGCTGATTGGTGGTGCCAAGGCTCTCGATGTGAGTGCTCCATTTCACAGTCCCCTGATGCAGCCTGCGGCCGATGCCGTCCGCGACTTGCTCATGTCGATCGACGTAGCTGTGCCCAACTATCCCGTTTATGCAAACGCCACGGGCGAGAGGGTATGGAGGCACACCTTTTTTTGACAGACGATTGCGCTGATGGGTTTTGCGTCTAGATGCCCAGTGACCCAGACCAAATACGGTCACTGTTGGTCAAGCAAACAACGTCGCCCGTACTGTGGCACCTGGCGATGGAAAACTGCTTCAAGGAGAATCCTCACCTTGTACAAGTGAACGAGATTGGCTCGGGCAACGTGCTGTCGACTTTGGCATCTCGGACCTGGCCCAATGCAAAATCAAGGTCTGTTGTTTCCTTGGGACAATCAATACATATCACGATCTAAAAAAATAAAATAAAATAAAAATGATGTTGCAGCTCTATTGAAGACATTGGATATGTCTATTTTCATGATTCTGGCTCGTCAGACGGCGCGGACGCCGATTGCGGCGACGGTGATTAACAAATATTTTCAGATCTAAAAATGTTTTAGTTGGCAAACATATTTTTACCTCAAGTACAAGAAATACAACTAGTGTACAACGGCTGCCGATCGCCCCCGGAGCTTTGCCGGGCCGGCACTGCCGTCTGTGTCATCCTCTTCTGGAGGCAATGACGGATCGCGCTTACGGTAAAACAAACACGAGGAAGTGGTCACGGTCGCGATGGACATCGAAATGACCGCGCTGACGGTCGCATTATCCTGTACGAGCTTGACGTTGATTGTGCCGTGTCCAGACACATCGCCGGTAAAGTGCCGCACTGCCGCACCCTGGTCCTTGGACGAGTCCTGCTCGATCAGCTCGTCAAACAGCGGATCATCGCTCTGGCTGCTGTTCACGACGAGTTGCGCGGCCTTCTCCTGTACATCAATGCTGAACGACACCACATCCCCTGGGAGGCTCGCCCCGCTTGCGCGGTCAAAGTTGCCACTGACTCCGTACCACTTGAAGTCAAGGCCCTGCCAGAACAAGTCCACGACAATTAGATCTTTGAGTATGGCGCCAGTAAAACGTACCGCCATTAAAAGAGAGAGAGAGAGAGGTATCAAATAGGCGCAAACGCCGTTAATCTACAATGGCTGGAGTTTTGCCAAACGACAACAGTGACAAAAATAGGTCAGTATGGGTTTCTCACTACTTTTGTATTCGGACCCATGGACGCCAAGGCCAAGGTTTCCATGCCGGCGCATCGCTTTATTGCTGAACATGTGCCCCCCTTTTTTAGAGCACTGTTCAAAAGATCCCTCTGCTGAAGATCAAGGCGGGGCCTCGTGATGGTGATGTCTGGCTGAGCCGCCTGGCCGAGGAGTACAACGCGTTAATCACGGTATTCTCATTTTTTTTTTTGGAGCTGCGTGAACAAGCAATGTTGGTGCAGTTTGTGGAGATCAACAAGGAGGCCGATGCCGACTGGTTCAAGCTCGATTCGGATGCAACCGGACTAAAGTAAAAATGCTATAAATAAATAAGAGAAACGTAAGGCTTGACATGCGAGTGGGGGGTGCAGATGGAGCGGCAAGTGCTGGTACGTGCACGAGATGCTCAAGTACGAGTTTGCTCTGGAATTCGAGGTGGCGATATCGAGCTTTGTCAATCAACTAAACAAAGGCAGGGACAGATACCTGCAACGTATCCGTCCGTTGCGCCCGAAATCAAACTGCCTCAGCTTGAAGGGAAGACGCCCAAGATGTACCGTGGAGGGATTATCTGCACAACCGACCATTTCAAGCCACTATGGAGCAAGAATTCGCCGCACTTTGGTATCGCACATGCGCTGGCACTTGGAGTATGTTTGTCGTTCATCTCGAAACGTAGAAATAAGTATGACAATTAATTATCCATTTTTCTTTTTACTCCAGCTCGCGCCATGGCTGGCCGTCGAGGTCCCAGACCTAGTTTCGCACGGGAAAATTGTGTACCAAGAACCCAACCATTAAATGTGATGTAGTGTTGTAAACCGAACAATGCACACCGTGACACACACAAAAACGCTCTATTTTGCGTCTACTTGCCGCGATGTTTGGCAAATGTTTCGGCGATCGGAAAGCCAGAGCGCAGGTCGGCCATACACTTGTCCTCGATCGGCTTGGCCTTTTGGCACTCGGCCACGACCACGTCCAGTTGCTCGAGAGGAATCACGACGACGCCGTTTGCATCGCCCACGATGATGTCGCCGGCGTTGATCTTGACTCCCTCGATCTCGATCGGCTGGTTCACTGACTCTGGCGCAACGAATCCTCCGGCGCCATGGCACGAGAGCCCCTAACGTAAGTCAGGACGTAGGTGGACAAAGAAATGAAAAATTCGTTTCAAGTTCGCATACGTACAGACGCAAAGACGGGGAACCCGAGCGCACGATGCTCCTCAATGTCACGGAAACGACCATTCGTGACCATACCCACCGCGCCCAGGTGCTTGGCGCGCGTGCTCATGAGTCCTCCCCATACGGCTCCGTTGACTGATATCCATTTGTCCTCGTCAGCTGTGCGCCTTGTTGTTTTTGGCAAACGTACCCTTGGGACTCGAGATCACGACCACGCTGCCCGATGTGGCCGCATCAACGTGGTGCTGCGACAGCTTGGCAGGCTTTTCAGCTGCGTGGACCATCTAGCTCGTCGCTGTCAGATCAGGATACACTTGCAACGGACTACCCTGACGGTGTGTGCAGGACCAACAATCTTGGTCGGGCCATTCACAAACTCGGGCGACCACAGCAGCACGTCGGGGAGAAATGCCGGCATGATGTTGAGCTTGGCGAGGGCATCGGCAACGTCCGTGGACGCGAAATCAGCCAGCTTTTCGGCAGCAGTTGACATTTGTCACTCCAAAAAAAAAAAATATTTTTTTTTATTTTATTTTATTTCGAGTCTTGCGATCATGAACAGACGGCGAACAGGATCGAACAGAAGCCCAGGATATACATATACAAGCAACGAAATTTATTATTCACGCAACATAATCGAGGCTCTCGGGGATCTCAAACTGCTGGAAAAAGTCTGACGAGGCTATGCCAAAGTTGCTGACACAGTACTGTTGCATGCTGAAGATGTTGTCTGGTGGTAGGATTATTTTTTTTTTTTTTTGTCTCCTTGTTAGAAGAAAGGATCTTTCAGTTTTATTTTTCTAATACCGGTCCATCGATTGGCACCTTTGAGTGCCAGCATAGCCTGATCGCGGCGCTGTTTGAGGACCTCAGGGTCATTCTCCTTGAACTGGACCAGCTCTTCCAGTTGCGACTTCTCCTCCTGCTCGAGCTTGGCCATCTTCTCGGCAAGCTCGGCGTACTCGTCTGTGGTCTCGCGCCCCTTTTGTGCCTCCTCGTTGGATTTTTTGAGCTGCATCAAGAGCAATTAATTGCTAACCTTGATGCTCCATAAGTTACCTGCTTGCATTTCGTGTCTTCCACATCTACAGCCTCCTGCAGTTCCTGGACCTTGCGCTTGCGCTTGACAAAATAAAAATTATTTGCTTTTTTCAACACGAAAATCGGTGCTCAAAGTTACCAGGTTGGCAGCCTTGGACGGGAACGCCCAAAAGTACACGGACGTGCCGATCTTGTCAGTGTCCACCAGGCTGTCGTCGACGAGGCTCTGCAGCACTTCCTTGACCGACTGAGTTACTACGGCAGTGCTTTAGCGACGTTCCTTATTTTTAAGCCAGCCATGGAGCAGGCCATGGTGTGTGCGTGACATACCGATGCCCTTTTCCTTGGGAGCAATCTTCTCGAGGTCCTTGAGAGTGAAGATGTCTTTCTGTTGTATGATCTATTGTTTTTAAAAAAAAAAAACGGAGGTCTGATTTGTGCTTTGGCCTCTTACCGTCTCGTAAAACAGCTCACTCAGACGCTTGCGCTTCTCCTCAAACGACAGTCCCTTGGTCTTCTTTGACTGTACAAAAGGGGGTGGGGTGGGGTGCGTTGGTTGCGACGAGTTTTTTTTTTTTTTTGGCGCGTTACCATGTTCAGTTGCGCCACTGAAAAAAAAAATAATTAGGTCCTACACGGTCATTTTCTACAGGTATGCCTCTAGCATTCTTTTATGGTTCGCTCATGTCGCCCGAGGTCATCAAGACCTTGCTGGGCAGCGACGCTGCTAACCGACCAACGCGCTATGCGATCGTAAAGGTGAATTTAGCTATTTCTTCATGTGCTCACAAGTCTTTGGAAAGGGCTATACGCGCTATTGCGTGCAGGACGAGGTTTATCCGGCGGCGGTTGCTGCAGAAAGCGAGGACGCTTTCGTGAGCGGTATTGTCATGCACATCAACGACGGCAACGAAATGAAGGTGCTCGATCAGTACGAGGGCAGTGTAAGTCTCACATGCATGTATTAAAATCTCATTCCGTCTGCAGTGCTACAAGAAGATGGATGTAGTCGTGCTGGCAAACACGACGGCAGAGCCGCTCAATGAGCTCGTCATCGACGAGTCATGGCTCCCAGCGAACGATGGGCAGGATTCCTTTGTCCAGATGGCTGCGGCAATGTATGTGTACACGGGCGACCTAGTGCGTCTCCATAGCCCCAACCAGTGGTCCTACGTCGCGTTTCGCAGTGCGCATCTCCCGCACTACATCGACTTGTGCGATGACTTTGTCGAAGCTGTCAACAACAATGACACCGAAATCTACATTTCGTCCGCAAACGCACGCAAAGAATTATAGAGAACATGCAATGTATATATGTAGAGCTCACAATTCTGATGAGAAAAAGAAAATCTGATGGGCATATGTTAACGCGAGCCAGGAGGCACAAGTGTGGGGGACAGCTGAGACGGAAGGGGCGTTCCTTGCAGCGTCTGTTCGATTAAATACATCCCGAGGACAAACTCTTCCCAATTGAGCTTGGAGCGCTTTTGCGAGTCGCACAAGACCCTGCCATAAAATAACATAAAAGAACTTTTTTGGTAAGACTTTCTATTGCAAACATGAGTACCAGATTTGGCCCAGTGTCTTCTTATCCAGTGCAGACTCCATAAAGATTGTGCGTACGGCTTGTGCTACATTGCGGTAACTTTGAAAACCGAATCCAAGAAAACAATAGGAAGTACCATCCAAGAAGCCGTCCTTGTCCGAGTCAAAGGCAACAAACTTTGACTTGTGATAGGATATGGTGTCGGCGGGGATGTCCCAGGAAGCAGATGCCGCGGTGGCTGCCGGTCGCTGCGAGAGAGGGGGCGAGTTGGCCTTGGCAGCAGCCACCGCGGGGCGGCTAGGAAGGCCTGGTTTAGGGGCTGCTGCTGCTGCTGCTCCTGCTGTTCCTCCTGGGCGCGACGGAAGTGAGGGACGACCAGCACTAGCCATTGATGGAGGCCCCGAATTTGCACCATCGTCCACTTCAGAGTACGGCGGCGGAGCTTCCGCCTAGTTTCAAAAAAAAAAAAAGGGTATTCATGTTTTCACCTAGTTATCAAAAAAAAAAAAAAAAAAAAAAAGGAAAAAAAAAACCATACTGCAGTGGTTGGCCGCATCGGTAGGACACCACCACCAGGTGCGGCGGCTGCCGAGCGTCCAGGGAGCGCTGGCTTGGGAGCTTCCGTGGTCGCAGGCGCGGACGCAACAGCCGAATTTGAACGGGGGGGCATGGCTGGAGTTGAGCCAGCGGGCACAGGTCGCGACGCTTGCCGCGGTGGGACAACCGTGGGAGTTGTAGGGGAATCGACACTCACGACAGACGTTGGTCGAGATGCGCCACCAGCTGGCCGGGGCGGCATCGCTGGCTGCTGAGGGGGGTCCTCGGGCGACAAAACCGGAACAGGACGAGCGACGACCGGTCGAGCTGGCATGGCCGGCTGTTGCTTGGATTCATCCGATGCCAGGGAAGAGACAGGACGGGCGGCACCAGGCCGGGCAGGCATTGCGGGCCGTTCGTCTGGTAATACGACAGGGACAGGAACAGGAACGGGACGGGCACCGACGCCAGGTCTCGGAGGCAGCAGACCGTCGGGACTGACGACTGGACGAGCAGCGGCAGGTCGGGGCGGCATGACGGGCTGCAGCTGAGGCTCATCAGGCGTCGTTGCGACGGAAACAGGACGGGCGACGCTGGGTCGGGGTGGCGGGACTTGCGCTGGCTCGGTGTTTGACTCGGCTGCGGCACTTGCGGCTGCAGCGGCCGCCATTGCATTGGCCATTGCATTAGCTGCCTGGGTACGCGGTGGCATGGGCGGTTTGGCTTCAATTCCCTCTGTAGGAGAATCGGCAATGGCAGAAGAAGAGGGGGCGCTCGGACGGCCCGATGCCGCGGCCGCCATCGCATTCGCCATCGCGGTGGTTGCAGGGTTGCGCTGGGGCATGGCAGGCTTGGCTTCAAGCGCATCAAGAGATTCCACTGCAGCCGGGGAAGGCAACGGGCGGCTTGACGGCAGCGGAGGGCGCGTGGCTGCAGGGTCACCTGGGGTCTGAGGAGACGGCACAGGACGCGAAGGCGTGGAGGGCACCACCGACTTGACTGCTGCAGACACCGCAGGAGCAGCCATTGTCCCAGGTCTAGCGGGCATGACCGGGGCAGCAGAGAGAGAGGTTGTGCCATCTGCAGATGTAGAGGCAGCGACATTGACGCGCATAGGGGGAGCAACTGCAGCAAGGGCACCCATGGCTCTGGCCGCACCTGCAATCGCTTTCGGGGGTATGGTGACCTCTGTCGCAGCAGAATTACCCGCCGTGCCTGCCGGCAGGGTCATCTTGACTGGGGGTCCCTTCTCAGCGGCAGCAGCAACCGAGTTGGCTGCCGCGGCCATTGCTTTCGGGGGAATCGTTACCTCTGCTGACAAGACCGCCGCTTGCTGCTCTTGAGCCGCTGGCTGCTGTTGCTTGCCGGGAATGGTGGACAGACGGATGCCACCAGCCAGGGATGGCTGACGCGTGGGCAGTGACGGCTTGGCAGGGGCCACCGCCTCGTCGGTTTCAGCAGGAGCAGGTGCACCGCGAGTCGGCGTGGCTGGGGAAATGGACATTGTAGACGTCGACGTCGGTGATGGGTTGGACGACGAGAGACTCGCGTTCCTGGTGCTGACAACGAGAGGCGACGCTCCAGGGCCCACGGAAGGCAACCTGAAGCCTCCCGCAAAAACACCCTTGGGAAGGTTTGAGACAGGTCGCGTTGGAGGCACAGCTGGTTCGGACGCCGCCGCCGCCGCCGCCGCCGCCGCCGCCGCCGTTGTGTCGTCCAAGAAAGGATTCGCCTCTTCATCGGGGGGAGGCTGCAGTGCTGGCCGCGATTGTTGGGGCAACGTCGGCACGGGTCTTGGTGGGACCGGCTGCTGGCGGGGCGGCGGCAGTGTGGCGGCGAGTACACTTGTCGCGGACGGGCGAGGCGGCATTGATGGCGGAAGGGTGGACGTTGCCACCGTTGGGGGCGTGGTCTTTACGGGGGCGGGCTTGCTGTCATCCAAAAAAGGGTTCTCCTCCACAAGCGTGGAGACGGGTCTGCTGGACGCCAGCGTCTTGGCAGGTTGGAGGGCAGGTTCAATGGCAGAAGAAACGGGACGAGGAGGGAGGCCTACAAGGTAAATAATAAAAAGATTGTTCAAGTACAGCTGACAACGAAATGGAGCGCAAACCTGTAGGTCTGGAGGTCGGCGGCAGCTTTGGGGTGGCCGCGGCCACGGCCACAGGTGGAGTCGACGCAACTGGGGGCAAATTCATCGTTGTTTGCGATGGACGTGAAGGAAGGTTTGGTCTGCTTGCGGGAGGTGCTGGCAAAGGAGCTTCCTGCAATGCTGGTTATAATAAACAAGGAAACCAACGACACTCACCTCGACATAGTTGGACGGGAACAGACCGCGCTGGCCGCTACTCTCGAGTGTTCCTTCAAACCAACCGTCGCCCTCAGCAACCGCGGCGACGACTGCATCAAAGCTGATTTAGTGGGCATTTTTTTTTTTTTTTTTTTTTGGAACAGGGAACCAAAGCAACGAGATCTGCAGCCACACACCCCCAAACAGCCACCACCCCGTCCTTGCTTCCCCGTCATGGCCCATCAGCGCCTTGCCCCCGCCACAAACTTGAGACGCCAAACAAAACAAACACAACCAGGAAAATCTCTCGTTTGTCCGATTAGTAAAAAAAGCTGCACGCCGTTCCCCACAAAAGCTCACACCATACCATTCACAAGGATGTCGCCCTTGACAAAGGAGAGCTCTGCCGGGTCCTCTGCCTCGCAGTCGAAGACAGCGACGCAGCGAAGCGCCATGGATGTATGGAAACTGAACTGCGCAAAATGGCCGCCTGTTTCCGGCCGGGCACGACCCAGAGAGAGATGGCGTCGACCGAACACGAGTTCTCGGAGCTCATGACGGCCGAAGACTTTGTGGAGCTGGACAAGCTGCGGGACATTGCGCGGCACGGCGTCCCAGACGACGTCCGCGGCGAGGTGTGGAAGTACCTTTTGGGCGTGCTTCCTCCAGACAAGTGTACGTCCCGAAGGCGCGAGGGAGGAGGAGGAAGGGGAGGAAGGGGGCGGGGGGGGGAGGCGAGGGGCGAGGGGGGAGGGCGAGGGGAAGTGAGTGGAGAGCTGGGAAGAGCAAGTGGACGAGCGAAAAGGTTGGTCCGTCTGCGCAAAAACTCACATGGCCCTACCCAAATCATTAGCCAAAGAGATGAGCGTGGTCAAGGACAAGGAGAACGAGTACAAGACGTTCCCTCTCGAGCTCATGGACACGACAATGACATCTCGTCTCCGTGGGGAGGTATGTGCCATTGGACTCTGCTTTACTCTCTCAACCATTTCCCCCCCACTTTTTTCCTCCTGTAGCTCAAGAGGTACCAGCCCGATGTTGAAAAGTTTCGTGACCAAGAGGTGGCCAAGGCCTGCGAGCATGTCATCAGCGCACACATCAATAACCACCGCGGAGCACAGGTAACGATGTAGTTTTCAACGCTCGGCTTGAACTTTGACCATAAATAATAGTTTACGGCGGCTCTCGTTCACATATGCGGTCCTTTAGCCTACTCGCTAAAGTACGAATGGGAGATCTACTATTCCTTTGAGGGCGTCATGACACAGCTAGGTGCGTTTGGCGACATCCCTTTGTTTTTGTTTTTTTAATGATTATTTTACTCTTCTTTCTAGAAAACCACACCAAAAAGCATGACACGAGCGAGATGCTCGCCCGATTCAATACGATGTTTCGGACAGCACTGCCGGAATTGTACAATTACTTTGAGGAAGAGGAGATTGACGCCAACGAATGGTATATGGCAACTTGCGTCGTCCAATCTAATCTTTTCATTTATTGGAAGGGCGTTACCGTGGCTTTCGCACCTGTTGTCAAAGGAACTACCTTTGCCCTGTGTTTTACGGCTATGGGACACGTACTTTTCTGTACCAGAACGATTAGACTTGCATGTTTTCGTCTGCCTAGGTACTTTATTTTTCCGCATTTTCAAGAAACTTTAAAGTTTTGCTATTTTACTTTCAGCAATCCTTAAAAAATTCAAGGACGAGTTGGAAGACCTAGAGCACTCTGAAATCTTGGTGTTCTTAAGAAGACTTCCGACTGTCGACATGGACCAGGTATATACATACTACGATTTACTTTTACGTTTACTTATTGTCTGTGTGTGTGTGCGTGTGTGTGTTAGATCATCACAGAGGCGTACAACTTGCGCGACGACGTCTCAATGTATCATTCATAAAAACTCTAGACTTGCGTGCACAATCGATGAGAAACAACATTTTACATTCACGTTCATTCAACAACAAACACGCCCTTTTTACAAGTCGTTCACTTGGAAATCACTTTTTTCCTTTTTCATTCGTTCGCAGCCGTTGGACGTGGAACCGCGACGTCAACGGTGCTCGCAACATCGGCACGCTCTTCAGGGCGCACATGGCTGGCCTCCCTCGTCCCGCCATCATGTGCCGCGGCCTCTGAGCAACAACAACGTCAACAACAACAACTTTTGCAGGAAGGAACACATTGCACACCCGTGTCCGATCTGCATCGGGCTCTGAAAGAAGGGCCTATATTTTGTAAAAGGTATACTCCTCCTTTATTTTTGGTTCGTGATCAGGTACTAACCCGTTTATTCTGAATGTTGAATGAATGTTGAATGAACGTGAATTGTTGATTCTCATCCATTTTGCACACAGGGGTATACAGGCTGCTCCTTTGTCTCCGGAC
>Ga0302227_10003120_pt1 | contig 11029 bp, 7 predicted proteins | sample II_Palsa_N1_1_FD_193525 | JGI IMG/M metagenome (GOLD analysis project Ga0302227, IMG submission 193525) | Peat permafrost microbial communities from Stordalen Mire near Abisko, Sweden - II_Palsa_N1_1 | ecosystem: Environmental > Terrestrial > Soil > Palsa > Peat permafrost | place: Sweden...
GCAGCCTAAGCGAGTTCCTCCTCCTACCTTCTTTGGAAAACGGGTTATTTCAAGGAAGAACCTCGGAAAAATTGCGAAGTGCAACGAAAAGAGGAAGGGTTTGTTTTCGTTGCACTACGCACTTTTTAGGGGCTCTCTATCTCGAACTACCTCAAACCTCTTATCTTTCGTTGCATTACGCAAATTACCCGAGTCCCTCCTTTACCTATTTAAGAGGGGGGGGTATCTCGAGGAAAAACTTCGGAAAAACTGCGATGTGCAACGAAATAGTGAGAGTCTACTTTCGTTGCACATAGCACTTTTAAGGAGGCTTTGCCTTGAACTAGCTTAGACCTCTTCCTACCCCTTTTGGAAAGGGGTCGTTCCTCGGAGCCTCGCGTAAATTGCGAAATGCAACGAAAGAGAATAGTCCGGGTTCATTGCATGTAAACATGTTAGAGGGCTGCTTTACTTGGAACTAAGAGGAATTCTCCCCTTTTCATGGCAACTCGAACGTTAAGCGAGGGGATGGCCCTCACTTGAAGCCCGTAATACAATAAAAGGAAACATCCTCTCTTTCATTTCATATTCGGACTTCTAAGCTAAGTCTCCCCCTTTCTCATACAACGTAGGTGTTGGACTCGTTTGGTTTGCGATAGTTCAACGAAGGGGGAAGGTTTGAGCCAGTTCGAGGTAAAGAGCATTCCTGGATGTGCGGTGTGCAATGAAGAGAATATTTATATTTCGTTGTATGCCGACTTCCAGGCGAGATATCCCATTTCCTCCATTAACGCGTTGCATTTAGGATAGGTGTGGCTCGCGTTGCTTTTAAGATGCGGATGCGCAAGCCTCAGAGACAATAAAATGTATCAACGTGCCTACCTATCTACCTATCTTCTTGCTCCGTCCCGTGACTTCTATTCTCTATTCCTCTGCGAGGCTGGGGCTCCAAACGCTGCCTCGCTTAATATCGCCGACACCTCCGACCCAGGTACTTAATAACCCAAAATAAGCCAATTCACAACACAATTAGAGACTTTCCTTAACGGACGGTAAGTTAGAACAGGATGAGCCCCACAGCCTGGCACTGCGCGGGATTCCCAACGTTCTAACTAACAAACGTCCAGCAGTTAAGATGTGTGTGCTCTGCCACAGCAAACCAGCCCTTTTTCAAAGGCTGAGTTTCTGGTCCTCGCGGATTCTATTGCTTCCTTGATCTATAAATTATGCGAAAATACATTTTTTAGTTTTGATCTCGGTTATTTTTCGTGGGGAGGGTTTGCAGATTTTTTTGGTAAGAACGTTTGTTGTTGTGGAACTTTAACCGAGCCCCTTTCTCAGGGACGCGGTAGCGATTGAAGTTTAAATTCTGAAAGAGCAGGAACATGGGCGTTGATTGAACAGCGACTAGCCTTCAAAAAAGGGGTTTGAGTTGGTAAGAGGGAGTTAGCCTTCTGAAGTTCCGAGGTGCAAGGAGAAAGAAGTCCATTCCTCGTTGCAAACTGAGCCTTAAGGCGAGGTTAAAGGGATAGAGAATCAACTACTGTGCTACGGTCTATTGGTATAGCGAAGCGAGTTGACTTGAAGTCAGAGACTTTTGGGGTCAGAGACTGTTTGATGAATCCTTGTAGATGTGGTATTGCCGGTGACAGCGTGGGCTATGTCTCTCACCAGTGGTTGCGCTTCATCTCAATTTCGTTGAAATGGTTCACACCTGGATGCCTGTCACAACCTCAGGACCGACAATGGTTCACCAAGAAGATTGCTCTTAAATCTGCTGAAGAAAAAGAATTTCTGCTTGGAAGGATGTACGCAAAACGGATATAATTCTTGATGTTCTCTTACAAATCAAGACAATAAGGTACGGAATACTGGCCAAGCTGACAATTGAAAGTAGTGCGAGAGACCTAGAGAGTACCTCGCTTTTCCTTTGGTAGAGGTATATCAGTGGACAGTGGAAGGTATGCCATATCCTTCAACACCAATACAAGCAGTTCTTTCCAAGATGATTAGGTGTCTCTTGCAGTTAAAGCCACGTGATTGATATTCAGGGATTCCAAGGTGGAAGATCTAAGCCATAAACAAGCTTTCTGTAGCATCCAAGGATTGAACTGCCAATGTGCCTGTTGTAAATCTTGAATCTAGAGCTCCAAATCAAATTTAACAACGTGCAAAACATACGGACCAGTGGACTGACCCCGTGGACGGCAAAGACCCTGCATGAAGCGTCGATCAATCCAGGTGGGGCTAGCAATCGCAGGTGTTCCCAACTTTAAGACATTTCCTCCTAGTAGCTGCAAGAAGCAGTCAATTGTTCTTCTGTCGAGCTCTTGCTGTTTATCACTCATATAGAGCTGCAAAGAGGTCGAAGAAGATCTTCACCACTCTCGCCGACCTCGGCACAGCACTTCCAAGCGAGCAACCTGGTGAACCCAAATTTGAGCTCTCCGCGTCCTTCTCAACTCCACCTTCTTCTCGATCCTGGCGCAGGCTTCCGTAAGTCTGCAGCTGTCTATTTCATGTATTTCAATACTCTCCATGTAGAAAATTCATTGGGTCGCCCGATATGACCTCTCGAAGACCAACCTCCCCGGGCTCCGCGTCCTCCTCTCGAAACCCTTCCATCAATACTGCAACACACGCGCCAGCAGTCCCATCACACTTGCGCGAATCGCAGACGGTTTCTACCTCCCCAGAAGATACACAGAAGAGTAGTGCATTAGAAGGGCGGGAGGACCGGAGCAGCCCATTCGAAGACCAAGCGGCACCAAGCAGCTCAGAACCGTCCCCCAATACCTATCCCGTGCACCTGGACACAGACCCGGCAGCAGATGACGATGCGTTAAATGGGAGGACACACGGGACAAGGGATGTGATAGGCAAGGTAGTGGATGAGACTACAAGCCTCTTGCAGAAACCTTTTGAATTTTTGCTCTCGAGCCCTCACGAAGGACCCTGTGGCCATGGCACATTCTCGCCTCGCGCTGACAGCGTAAGGAGTGCGGATAATGATTACAATTATAATTTTGGGCGAAACGCTCGAGCTCGACCGAGCTCGGGTGAAGGTAGCCAGGGTATGTTTAGAGGGATCATGGAGACCGTTGGCATGAAGAATGAGAGGAAGAAGAAGATGAGTACTACTAGTTATTTGGCAGAGAGACATGGCATAGATACACGGAAAATGTACGCCTGTCACAATAATATTTCTCCTTGTAAATATGCTGATCTATGTGTCTTAGGTATTTTGCATACTACGTGCCTCTCCTTGCTTGGATACCTCAATATCGTTGGAAACATTTGCAAGGAGACTTAATTGCAGCTATCACGATGGCTTCATTTTATATACCCATGGCTCTGTCACTTGCAAGTAACCTCGCACATGTTCCACCCATCAACGGCCTTTACTCGTTCGTTTTCAACCCTGTAAGGTCCATGCTCATTTCCATGCTCCATCTGTTACAGGAGTTTGCAGGGCTAATGTGCATTACAGATTATCTACGCTATTCTTGGATCTTGCCCTCAGTAAGTGGATATCCTCTAGCTCAAAGATTCTATTTGTTATAAAAACTTTCTGTTCTCCGACCACACCAGAATTAGACATGTGACATACTTCTTCGACTCCTTGGTATTTCCTCGCCAGGCAATGCTGACTCCGGGGTTGTCCAGGATGGTAGTTGGACCAGAAGCTGCTGGATCTCTGTTGGTTGGAACGGTTGTCAAATCCAGTGTAGACAGTGGGGGTGCTGGAGAGAATGACGACGAGGTAAATTCTATCAATTTCTTGCCTTTACAATGGTACAACAGCCCGGAGGCTGTCAAGAGCCATTCAGACTTTTTCCCCTTCTGCTTCTTTGGAGGAGATGACTTCCAAGCTCTCCCCTTTCCTCGAAATCAGGGAACTAACTGCTGCATAGCTTCACGCCAGGGTTGCTGGTGTAGTTACAGGGATGGCTGGAGCGACCATCTTTATTGCTGGATTAACTCGATTGGGATTCCTTGACTCCGTTCTCTCCAGGCCATTCCTCCGTGGCTTCATCTCAGCTGTTGGATTCGTTATCATTGTTGACCAGTTGATCCCAGAACTTGGTTTGCAGAGTCTGGCTTCTGAGGTGGGAGGTGTGAGCCACGCAAGCAGTGTAGACAAGCTCCGGTTCCTTTTCGGTAATCTCAGCAAAGCGTCCGTGATAACAACCGTTGTAAGCTTGATAAGCTTCCTTATAATCATGTTCTTCCGGTACGTCTCATGGTCCTCCCCGTGGCAACGTTATTGATCTCTAGCAGGGAAGGGAAGAAGCGCCTTCAGCCTCGCTATCCAAGCGTCGCATACTTTCCTGACCGCTTCCTCGTCGTCGTGCTCTCTGCAATATTGGCTTGGCAGTTGCGATGGGATCTTAAGGGACTAGAAATACTCGGTGAAGTGAAGTCCACAACAACTGGAAATCCTTTCCCATTCCACTGGCCTTTTCAAATTTCTCACATGAAACACGTGAGAGAGGCCATGGGAACCTCCTTCTTAATAGCCCTGCTCGGCTTTTTCGAAAGCTCCGTTGCAGCTAAGAGTTTGGGCGGAGGTGAAGGGAAAGATGGGATTCAAGGTATTGCTCTTAGCGCAAACAGGGAGCTTGTAGCGCTCGGCGTCGCGAATCTGGTGGGTGGGTGCTTTTCGGCTCTTCCTGCGTTCGGTGGGTACGGACGAAGCAAAGTCAATGCAAGCACAGGAGGAAAGACACCAATGTAAGCAACCGGTTTCTTCGGCTGAAATCCAACTTCTTCACTTCCTAGCAATTCTAATGTGAGAACTTGGGTTTAGGAGTAGCATCTTTCTCAGCATTATCACGATTATCTGCATCCTATTTCTGCTTCCATTTTTCTACTACCTTCCTGTAAGTATAACCTACTCTGACTATTCTTTTCTGTGCTAATCTAATTCTCCATAGAAAGCTGTGCTGTCGTCAATGATTTCCGTCGTTGCCTGGTCACTCATCGAAGAAGCACCACATGATATTCTATTTTTCATCAAAATTCGTGGTTACACGGAGCTCGGGCTGATGCTCATCATCTTCGCGGCTACAATATTCTACTCACTCACGCTTGGAATTGCAATTGGCGTGGGGCTTTCCCTACTCTCTGTCATCAGGCATAGTACACGACCTCGGATCCAGATTTTAGGACGGATACCGGGAACGAACCGATTCGAGAATGCAGAGGATAACCCGGATAAATTAGAGTTCATTGAAGGATGCTTGATCGTGAAGATCCCCGAACCCTTGACATTCGCAAACACAGGGGATTTGAAGAATCGTCTCCGACGACTGGAGCTCTACGGGACGACAGGCGCTCACCCCGCTTTACCCAGGGTGCGATCACCGGAACATAACAAAAACATCATTTTCGATATCCATGGGGTGACCGGTCTAGACGGTTCAGGCACGCAAGTGCTAGAAGAGATTGTGCGTGGCTACAGGGACCGAGGGGTTCGGGTGTTCTTCTCGCGTGGTCCCATGGAAGGCACTCCGATATACGAGCTCTTCGAGAGAAGTGGCATTCTTGAAATCTGTGGGGGTAAGGATCATTTTGTTGCTGATGTTGGAGAAGCGCTGCGCCTGACGGAGGTGGATGTAGGGGATGACATTGCTTACGCGAATGCGGCCGGTGACGAAGGAGGAGGTTGAAAAGCCTCAATTGAACTACATGAAGTCTCGGCAATTTGGTTGATCGACTTTCAGGGGAAATGTCTCGCTTTGATCGTGTATTTGATTCATGCATTGGATGGTGTTGCTGCTTGATGGGCCATTCACTGAACGGAGCCTAGACCAGTACGGAGCATGCGTTCCTCACTGGGTAAAATCCATGTGGTTCAACGATTAGGAATTAGGTAGTCAGTTCACGCCGCACATGCCAGTAACGTCACATGAAAGCCACCTGATTCTCGTCTTGGAAGAGAATTCCTCATCATATTGTGTTCTCATTATATTGTGTTCTTATCATATATATATTCTCATCCTTGTCTTGTTTAGCTGGGATGATGTTTCGAACCCAACTGTCAAAGGGAGGTTGATATGTTTGTATCATCTATTTGAATCTGGAACGAGATGGATCTCGGAATAGATAATGGCCCGAGTGAGCCTCCCCGGTGCTTGATCTTTTGCGACTTATTTTCCGCCTTACCTTCATCTGTATTCCATTGTCAGACCGTTACAACCCGCTAAAATAAGCAGTTCCACAGCCTATGCGGAAGCAAGCTTCCCACCGCTGCCTTGCCCAATCTCGAATGCTCTCTTTATTTTCAGGTATAAATGTCGTTTACTCAAGCTGCCCTTGTGCATATTCTACATGAATATTAGCATTTGAAACCCGCCTTGATACAACTGAGCTTCAAAACTTTCGAGGCCGACCAAAGGCTACTGAATTACTTCCTGTCCGCCAAAGAATTTGTGTCTCATATGATAGAATCATTGGACTCGACCCGAACGCTCAGACTAAATTTTTTCACTTTCACTTTCGCATAAGATTTTTCTGTTTCGTTGCTCGGATCTAAGCTTAAACATACGAGGGATATTAGATACCCTGCCTCCTCCGCCAACTTTCTCCAGTGGAAAATGGTTGAAGTCGGGGTGAAAAGCTTATATAAAAGGGCAGATCTGAACCACCTCAATCATCGACATCCAGGCTCAGATCAATCCTATTCATCTTTTCAAGAAACAGACACTTACTACCATTCAAAGCCCACCCACCACAATGCGTTTCGTTCTCTTCGCCGGCTTGGTCGGTCTTGTAGCCGCAGCACCCGAAGAGAAGCTTTTTTGCCCTATTTCATATGTTTGGTCACGTACGTTATTCGAGCCCACAGTGTTGAACGACGCTAAATAGTGAAGCGTGTGGCACTTTATCTAACGGTAGCCCTTGGTGGTGCTGTCTTCCCAAAGACAGTATGGAAGAACCCTCTTGTAAGTCTCATCGCTACCTCTTTAGAGATTTTCAAGCAAGGAAATGGTACTAACGCCGGCAGCACCAGTAGAAGTGATTGCTGAAATGGACTGCGATCCTCCAAATTGTTGGATGCGTGAGTTATTCGAGCACACAGTGTTGAACGACGCTAAATAGTGAAGCCTGTGGTCGAGGTGTGTGGTGCTGTTATATGCCCGGATAAAGCCGTTTCGCCTACGCAAGAACCCTCTTGTAAGTCTCATCGCTACCTCTTTAGAGATTTTCTAGCAAGGAAATGGTACTAATCTTCTTGAAGTTAATTGATCCATGCTGGGTGCCTGGGGTCACGCCGGTGGGCTACCTGGTATGTGAATCCTCTAGTTTTGATTTTGGAATTGTATAAGACTGAAAGCAATGGATGTGGAGGAACTCTTTTGTGAAAGATTGGCTTTGATAGGCTTGATATCCTTCGTTTGTGAATACGGCTTTGCCCATGTTTTTTCATAACCCCCCCTCCCTTTACGTTAAGCGAGCTTTTCGTTAGCTAATTATTATTCAAATTCTACCCTCACTGGTTGAATATTTTGAACATTTTCAGTCTAATTTTGACCATGTGAAGCAAGGTTCTTCGTGGCATCCAATCCCACTGCTTTTTCGGAGCCAATGGTGCGGGGTTCTTCATGTGGCTGTAGCCCTACACCTCAGCTCCGCATGCTTGCATTCTGAGCCGTGCAATCCTCACAATCCTTATACCTTTCATAAGGGCAGCTCCCTGCTTATGAATTGAGAACAACTCTGGTGATCACTTTTATCATCTGCAACTCGAACGACCACTGCCTGGTGCCTCACTTGCGTCAGTCGACGGTACCTAGTCCCAGCTATAGTTAGCGTTCAAGGGGTACCTAGTCCCAGCTACAGTTAGCGTTCAAGGGGTTTCAATATTACAGGTGAAGAATACGACTCGGGAATGCATGTCAGCCCTGCAAGCCTCGCCAAGTAAAGCCAAGATTTCAGGAAGCTCTCTATTGGTAGCTGGTGCACTGAGAGTTGATTCTTGTTTACAGCGGCAAGTCTCTAGGCCCGTGTTGCTTCAAGCGGAGAGACTTGGTGCTGACCTAACTTACGTGAGCTGGTGCACCTTCCATCGTCCAAAGTAATACCAGGTGAGCTGTCTATAAAGTCATGGAAAGCTCCCTTAACTTCCCCTTAAAACTCATTGAGATTTATCATCGACTTCGTCATCCTGTTTATACCTCAAAACACACTCAAGCCTTAGAACCATGACAGTCGATAAGGCAGAAGTAGAGAAGCTCAAAGCTAGCCTCTCCACTTCATCAGAAGTCCTGACACCAGACTCCGAAGGTTACGCAGAAAGTATCAAGAGATGGTCGAGTGCAGCTGAGAAGCCCGCAGTAATTTTCCCATCCAAACACGGAGGAAGTTCAACTTCTCCCAGACTGTTTAACTGAATCGTGCCAGGGCCTGGTCGTTCTTCCTGCAACAGCTGAGGATGTCTCCAAAGCTGTTCTCTTCAGCAAAACCAACAAGCTCGATATAGCTGTCATGGGTGGAGGCCATGGCACCAGCGGAGCAAATTCAACAGACGGAGGTGTCTCCATCAATCTTTCCAAGATGCGTCACGTTTCCGTTGATCCCGAAACCAAGACTATCACTGCACAAGGAGGATGTCTCTGGGCCGATGTTGACAATGCTGCAGCAGAGCATGATTTGGCGGCCGTCGGAGGAACCGTAAATCACACTGGCATAGGAGGCTTGACTCTCGGCGGAGGATTTGGCTTCCTGACACCTGCGCACGGAATGGTGGTGGACAACCTTCTCTCGGTTCAACTCGTTCTGGCGGATGGAAGCATCGTCACTGCCTCCAAATCGGAGAACCCTGATCTTTTCTGGGCCTCGAGGGGCGCTGGCATCGGGTTCGGAGTGGCGACTTCCTTCGTCTACCAAGCCCATGAACAGAAAAACCTTATCTGGGGAGGCTTGCTGGTTTTTCCCAAAACGCAAATTCATGAAGTTTTGGCATTTGGCAACACACCATTGACAGAGAAGAATGGGAAAGTTTTCATGTTTGTAGCAGCCGCCGCTCCACCTCCCGCCCTGCAGCCTGCGCTCATGGTCGGGGTCTTCTACAACGGCACTGAAGAACAAGGTCGAGCATATTACGAGCCGATCCTCAAACTCGGCCCCTTGGCAGATATGACAGCGGTTGCGCCCTTTCCAAAGATGAACGAGGTGCTCAACGGACCTATGTTCCACGGCGCCCGCAGAACCATGAAAGGCTCTGCCTTCCTAGGTCCACTCGACATCAAGTTCGCTGAAGAGATCTTTGACGACTACGAAGCCTTCATCACGCAGGTCCCAGATGCGATCATGACTATCGTAGTGTGGGAATTCATGCCTTACAGTAAGATCCTTGAGGTTCCGCAGACGGCGACAGCTTTTGCAAATCGCGGAGCATATGGCAACCTCCTTTTTGGTCCTGGGTGGACAGATCCAAAGAATGATAGCGCATGTAGAGAGTGGACGAAAGTGATGTCGAAGAAGGCGAGGGCGAATCTGGAGAAAGCAAAGGCCCGGGGAACGGATGCTACCACGGAGCAGTCGGTGGGCGAGTATGCAAATTATGATTGTAAGTGATCATTCTCTGCTTGGGATTTTTTGCATTTCCTGACGATTCATAGCTCTTGGGGAAAGTGGGAAGGTAATCTTTGGAGTGAATTATCCAAGACTCGTGGAGTTGAAGAAGCGCTATGATCCCGAGAACATCTTTTCAAAGGGGCCGAGTTTGATTGCTTAAAATGAAATCTTGTTTTATGAGGTAAACGATCCAAAATAAAAATTGTTTTAAATGAAGTTGGCCATGTCCAAGAAACCCTTTTCCTCAACCTTGTATTCGCTCTCCCAAAGGATCCTCTCTGCCTATGGCTCCAATACAGTGCCTGCATCTCATATGCCCAGCATCAAAAGCTCTTCTCTTGACTTCTTCGGCCTCGCTCGCAGTTGCAGCTCGAGCCTCATCTTTCATCTTCGCCAGTGCTCGATTCGCCTTATTTCGGCGGTAAATCTCGGCTTCAATAGCTTGATCGTGCTCCTGTTGAGCAGTGTTGTCCGGTTTCGACGCTCGCTTTCTGGTCAAAAACGCTTGAAAGGGCCCAAGATTGATCAATGTATTCAGGCTATGAATATCATTCTCATCCAAGCGGACAGTGTCGCAAGTGTTGAATGCATCCATCTGCTCCAAGAATTCTTCGCCGAAGATCACATCGCAAGGAAGGCCTGGTAGAACGTGGAACGACATTTTAAAGCGGTCGAAGTGGGAGAGCTGAACGGAGGAGACGTGGACTTGCCCAATTGTTTCGACTATCGTCTCGTCGGCGAGCATCACTCGGTTTCGAGCGCTCTCGCTCGTGTCGATCTTGAACCCTCTTCTCCGAGCACAATGCAAAGACATCAAGTCGAGATCAGAGCCAGTATCAGCTCCTGCAATAAGTGACCTCCCATCAGCAACGAAAGTAATACGTTCTCGAGGTGACCCGATCCACTTGAGGAGTGGGAGATCGCCGAAACTGTACGGACAGTCTACCAAAAGGTGCTTCTTTTGTGTGAAGAGTTTGAACTTTCGAATGAAGTCCAACCCTAAGATCAAAGGGACTGGACATTTGGCAATAACATCGAACCACCGATGTTCGATCGATTGGCTATCGCCGAAGATCCTTAACGGCACCAAGGCTCTACCAAGGGACTGTATCAACTTCCCGCTGCCCAACTTAAAGATACTTTTGTCGGCTTCTCCACGCTGAACAAGAATACCATTATCTGCTGTAAAGGTTTCGGTGATTATATCTCTGTCCGATCCGGAATCTGGCCGCGCAAAGCAAGTTGAACCACCAATCGAACAACGAAGTGCTTTGCGTCTGCTGTTCATTACTTGTGAATGCGAAGCCTTCGGGGGAGCTGACTGCGTTCCCAACGCCTTCAGGGGTGCGTCCTTGGACATGGACAAAGACTGTTCCAACGAGCTCCAATGTGAATTATTTCTGAACATCCGTAGCAGCACTCGACGATTCAGCGCATTGAGCAGTTCTTGTGCTTCAGCTGCAGCATG
>Ga0302227_10003123_pt1 | contig 11024 bp, 6 predicted proteins | sample II_Palsa_N1_1_FD_193525 | JGI IMG/M metagenome (GOLD analysis project Ga0302227, IMG submission 193525) | Peat permafrost microbial communities from Stordalen Mire near Abisko, Sweden - II_Palsa_N1_1 | ecosystem: Environmental > Terrestrial > Soil > Palsa > Peat permafrost | place: Sweden...
AGGTTTCCTATTATGCCAATTGATTTCTATCTTGATTCTTGATTCTTATATCTTGCCTCTCAATTAATCTGATTTCTTATCACCTTTTTGCGCGTTCATTACCGCATCTGCATAACGCAATTCAGTTTTTGAGGCAGTGGTTTTATTTTGCTGTATATATTTTACTTCTTTGTCTATATCTGTCATATTATCTGTCCATTTTTTAGCGGCAGCCAGCTGGCGCGCTTCGGCAAGGTCCTGCTGTGCGAGGGTGATATCGCCCATATCGGCCTTTATCAGGGCCAGGTCCATCAGGTTGGCAATAGTATGCTTGTCGTCATTTTCCTGGCGGGATATACTGTTGCTTTGCAGCAGGTACCATTTGGCTTCGGAAAAGCGTTTTTGCTTAATGTAGAGCTTTGCCAGGTCGCTGAAGTTATAGCTGGCTACGTCATATATCCTGAAACGCATATTATGCTGCGCCGTTTTAATCATCTGTTCTTCGGCTGCTTCAAGGCTATAATCGCTTTGGCTGAGGTTTAAAGCGGGTATTTTACCAGGGATTAGTTTTCCTGCCTGCAGGTTTTTTGCTGAATTGTTATCTACAATCGCGATCAGCGGCAAGCGTACCCGTTTTTTAAGACTGATATTGACATGGTACCATTGCGCAGAAGCTGACAGGCTTATTGTTGTAAACAGAACAATAATAAATGCGAATCTCATCAGGGCTATTCTCTTGGGTTTAATAAATTAACCAATACGCAAAGCTTCCGGCTAATGTTACGCAAGATAAACATTTAATTGTCAATTATTCAAACACTTCGGTTTGTTCACAGGCAATCGCTTTTAAAAATTTGCTGTAACTGTAGCTGGTTTTAGTTCCCCTCTCGAGAGGGGGCGCGCTGGGAAATGTGCGGCTGCAGGGGTGTGTCATAGCAAAGCGGCAGGATTGCATAGTGCATAAACACACCCTCCAAAGGAGTCCTTCGGACCTGCCATCGCGCAAGGCTTACACACCCCCTCTCGAGAGGGGATCTTTAAAACAACTCGTTTTAAAAGCGATTTCCCTGGGTTTGTTCGGTTTGGTCATCATATTGATATCTTCCCGAAAAATCACTCTGCTATTTTTTCTTTGCCGCAAAATTACCATTAGGTTGCATAAAGGTAGCCCCTGTGATCTTTTGCGCACCGGCAGGATCAAACTGCAGGTAATAGCCTTTTAATATCTTCAATGAAAATTTGTCATTACCCAGGTAAACCAATTCAAAATCAGCCTGGCCGGGCACATGGGCATAAAGCGTTTTACTGTCTTTAATATAAACACTCACCGTCAGGCCCGGCAGCTCGTAATCGCCTGTATATTTCTGCAATTCGGCAGCACTGATATCTTTTTCTTCCGTTATTTTATCGAAAACAATCGGCTTTAAACCCGCTTCAAGCAGGCCTTGCACGGCATCAATGTCTCCAGTAGTATTCATAGTAAATTGTAGCTTAATACCGGCTTCGGCCGTTGTATCGATCCCTTCATGCGGGTCTTTTATAAACACGTCGAATATATCGTAGTTATTATGCCTTAGCCAAAGCGTTTGCATATTGGTTGTTGCAAAAAGCGAATCATTTTTTATGTAGAGTTTAAATGTTCCGTAAGCGGGGTTATTATAATTTTCTGCGTAATCAGTAAGGGGATGTGTGGCCGGATTATGTTTAACCGTTTTGCTTTTTGCTTTTTCGACCTTTTCTGCACCTTCCTGTTGCTTTATAAATTCTCCCCGCTGCTTGTCATTCCAGTCGTCATAACCCAGTTTAAGCAGTTTGTCGGCAATGATATTTCTAACTATGGAAGGTGCCGCCGAAGCATTCTGATTGCTTAATACAATTATACCCAAGCTGTCGGCAGGAAAAAAAGACGTACTTGCCGAGAAACCATCTATATTGCCACCATGTTCCACCTGGTAATGGCCTTTGTATGATGACAGGAACCAGCCGAAACCATAATTGGCGAAGTAGAGGCCGGGCTCTTCTATTTTAGGCAGCGCACCATCGATAATTGATTGCGAGCTAATAGCCTGGTCACGGAAACTTTTGGGTATAATCTCCTTGCCCTCATATTTCCCGTTATTGATCCAGGCGATGACCCATTGGGCCATATCATTTGCACTGCTGTTAATGGCCCCGGCCGGCGACATGCCCATGATATGATAATAATCCAACTTTTTAATAACACTGTCGTGTTTTAGTCCATAACCGGTCGCTATGTCGCCTGTTTTTTCCATCTCTTCAATAGTCACATCAGAGCGTGACATGCCAAGCGGCTCAAAGAAATTTGCCTTAATGTTTTCTCCCCAGCTTTTACCTGTTATGTGCGCAATTAATGCGCCCTGCGCGGCAAACATAAAATTGTTGTATTGCCATTTCTCGCGTACGCCAAAGGTTGGTTGCATATACTGAATACGTTGCACCAGGCTATCCGGCGAGTCGATGTTAAAGAAATACCATGAAAGATCATACCTTGGCAGCCCCGTTTTATGCGACATCATATCGCGCAGGGTAATGGTATTATTCATCGCATCGTTATAAAAACGAAGTTCGGGCAGGTAAAGGCCTGCCGGCTTATCAATATCAAGCTTTTTATCAGCCTCCAGCTTACCGATCATTGATGCAGTAAACGCTTTTGAGCATGAACCGATGGCAAAAAGTGTATTGGGGGTTACCAACAGTTTTTTGTCCAGGTCGCTGTAACCAAACCCCTGGGCATAAATGATCTTATTTTTCTCCACCACAGCTACTGCGAAACCGGCAACATGCCATGTTTTAAGTACACGTGTAAGGGCCGTATCCAATCCCTTAAAACGTTTGTCGGTGTTTTTTTGCTGGGCAACAGCCTGCAATGCCGCAAAAAGTAGCAGGGCAAAGGTTAATTTTTTCATCTATGGTGTGGGTTTTAATAAGGACGTAATGTAGACAAAGCGTTTATATAAACGCTTAATAAAAGATCGGCATCAATAGTAACAAATAATTTATTGTGGCATAGCAGCAAACAACTACTCCCTATTGATCGTATTTCAACATTAATTATTCAAACACTTCGGTTTGTTCAGTTTGGTCATCGTGCAGGGCCCATACCATGTAGGGATGGGTATCGGCATGGTATATGTCGCCATTAGCAGCGATGCCTATAATGCCGGCAAAGCCGTCGAATGGCTTTAATTCATTGAGGGTTTTTTCTGTTGCGACGGCCAAGGCCATACCATCTGTTACGCGGGTAACTATTTTTGAGGCTACCGCGCCGCTCACAATATCCTCGCCAACGCCGGTGCACGATATGCCTGCAAATGCATTGGCATAATTGCCCGCAGTAGTTGCCGAATCGCTCACGCGGCCGGGTATTTCAAAACCTTTACCACCGGTTGAGGTAGCAGCAGCAATATTGCCTGCCATATCCATAGCCACACAGCCAACTGTGCCGAGGCGGATAGAACCACTTAATTTTTGTTCATATTCCCACCGGCGCTGCGATGTTTCGGGGTTATAATAGCCGAAACCGCTTTCACGGGCGAAATCCTGTGCGCCTTTGCCGCTCAGCACTTTGTCGTCAAAACCTTGCAGCTTTTCGGCAATGCAGATGGGGTTTTTTACATCCTCAATATTGATCACGCCTGAAAATTTCATGGTTTTGCCGTCCATTAGCGAAGCGCTCAGGCGTATTTTGCCGTCGCTTTGTATCTGGGAGCCGGTGCCGGCATTGAATAGTTCGCTATTTTCCAGCAGATGCACGGTATACACAACGGTCTCCAGCGCGGTATGGGCAGCCAGGTGTTTGTAGCCGGCCTCAACTATCTCCTTTAATGCTTCCTGCTTGGCTTTTTTAACTTCCTGGTTAGTATTGGACTCGCTGAAAAAGCCCCCGTGGATGATGATCTTCATAGTATTGTAGTTTTGGGCGTTTCCCTGCGGGCCGGGCTTTCCAGGGCTACGCTGCGCTCCGGCCCGCCTCCCGGCGGGCTAAACCCTTCCAATCCCTAACGCGGTTTGTCTGAATCAGAATTTACTGAATTTTAAAATTAACAGAATTCTGCAAATTCTCCAATTCAGTAAATTCTGATTCAGACAATAAAATTTTAAGTAATTATTCTCCCAGATCCTAATTCCCCAGCTTTTTGAAATCGTTGTCGCCAACTTTAATGAAAACGCCTTCTTCTACTTTAACAATTTTTTTGATGAGCAGTTTGTGTTGTTTGATGTCGTACTTGTCGTAGATGGACATTACGTGCACTTTTAAATTTTCAATAGAAACCGGCGAGCCGATCTCCACATCGTAAATATTGGTTTCCACCATGTTGCGGCCATCCACCAAAATGATCAGCCCCGAGCCGATGGCTTCCATCTGGCTGCCCTCGGTAATGAGCAAGCCTGCATCCTCGCCTAAACCAATGCCCAAAATACCGGGATTACTGGCCACGGCATATAATAACCTCCCTATGCGGCCGCGCTGCACAAAGTGCGTATCGATAAAAACAGAATCGATAAAACCCAGCCCGGCGGTTATTTGCACGTGGCCTTTAATAAGCGCCTCGTTGCTTGACCCGCGATAGATCATATGCGCCGATGCCGCCGCCGCGCCCGCCGATGTGCCGGCAACAACGAACGGTTCGGTTTGGTAACGGTGCTTAAGTATCTGTAAAAACTGCGTACCGCCGAAAATGGAACTCAGGCGCAATTGGTCGCCGCCGCTGAACATGACTACGTCGGCTTCACGGATGCGTTGCAGGTATTCTTTGTTATTGGTATCCTCGCGGTTGCGGATGTCGAGGATATTGATGTGCGTAACGTTGAGGTGGTTAAAAGCGCGGATGTATTCCGATGCCACCAGCTCGGGTATCTGCGAGGCTGTGGTGATCACCTCTATCTTTGACCCTTCGTGTTTTGCCGATTCGGTAATGATGCGCTTTAATATTCCCTGCTCAAAAAACTTGATATAATTAGGCTGCATGATGTTTTCCTGGGCACTGATGTTGCTACCCATATCCACGGCTCCGCCAATGATGATCAGTTTTCCTTTTGGGGACATGTTTTTCAGTTAGTGAATTGTTGATTGGGTTGATTAAGTGAGTGGGTGGAAATAGTTCGTGTACAAACTACTTAACCTAATCAACTTAATGTAACTTGAGCAACCTTATTTGTTAGTTGATTGGGTTGATTAAGTGAATGGCTAGAATAGTTCGTGTACAAACTACTTAACCTAATCAACTTAATCCAACTTAAGCAACCATAACACAAATTAAGCGAAAAATGATGGGAATGGGTTGGAATATTTCAAACATTGTGGTGCGGATGTTGATAAAGTGACCGTTGATTGAATGATTTTTATGATTTCGTTGATTTTAATGTAAAATCAGGCATTAACTTCCGAGGTTTTTCAAATTTCGGAAGTTTGTTAGTTGATTTTTGGGATATAAAAGATTTACGAAGTTTTTGAAACTTCGTAAATCAATGCTTAGTATCTGCGCAATCATAAAAATCAGCGGTCAAATCTTAACTTTTTCCCATCAAAAAAATTATTTGATTGTTACGCTCTTACATTTTTATAAATTTAGGGAGTTTTAACCCCTTTGACATCACCTATGAAGATCGAAAATATACAAATACTGCGCGGGCCGAACATCTGGAGCACCAACCGCAAAAAACTGGTACAGATGCGGCTGAACCTGGAGGAAATGGAGCATAAGCCTACCAACAAGATACCCGGTTTTTACGAGCGGGTGAAAGCATTGATCCCCAGCCTGTATGATCACCACTGTTCGCCGGGTGTTGAAGGCGGCTTTTTTCAGCGGGTTGAGGCCGGTACCTGGATGGGGCATGTGGTGGAGCACGTAGCACTGGAGATACAAACCCTGGCCGGCATGGATACCGGTTTCGGCCGTACGCGCGAGACTAAAACACCGGGTGTATACAACGTGGTTTTTAATTATGTAGAAGAAAAAGTAGGCATTTTCGCGGCAGAATCAGCAGTGAAGATAGTGCAGGCCCTGATCGATGGCATTGGCTACGACTTAGAGAAAGATATTCAGCAAATGCGCGAGATCCGCGAGGCCACCCGCCTCGGGCCGAGCACCGGCTCGATAGTGGAGGAAGCGATAGCGAGGGATATCCCCTGGATCAGGCTTAACAAGCAATCGCTGGTGCAATTGGGCTATGGTAAAAACCAGGTACGTTTCCGCGCCACCATGACGGAGCGCACCAGCAGCATAGCCGTTGATATTGCCAGCAACAAGGAAGAAACCAAGCGCATGCTGCAGGAGCAGGCCATCCCGGTGGCCAAAGGCACCACCATTTCATCAACCGACGAGGTGAACCGCGCCATCCGCGAGGTAGGCTACCCGCTGGTATTTAAACCGCTGGATGGCAACCACGGCAGGGGTATAACTACCAATATACTTACTCCTGAAGATGCAGTGGCGGCTTATGAGCATGCGGCAAAGGTATCTCGCAAGGTAATTGTGGAAAAATATGTGGTCGGTTACGACTTTAGGGTGCTGGTGATCGACAACAAAATGGTTGCCGCCGCCCTGCGCGACCCGGCGCACGTAAAAGGCGACGGACATTCGACCATAAAACAACTCATCGACAAAGAAAATACCGACCCGCATCGCGGCTATGGGCATGAAAATGTACTTACACTGATCTCGATAGATCGCGACACGCTGGATATATTGGATAAAGCAGGCTATACACTGGATACCGTCCCGGCAGATGGCGAAAAGGTTTTTTTAAAATCGACCGCCAACCTGAGCACCGGCGGCACATCGGTTGATGTGACCGACCATGTACACCCGCAGAACGTTTTCATCTGCGAGCGTATCTCCAAGATCATCGGCCTGGATATTTGCGGTATCGACATCATGGCCAAAAACCTCAGCGAGCCGCTTACCGAAACCGGCGGCGTAATACTGGAGGTGAACGCCGCGCCGGGCTTCCGTATGCATGTGGCGCCCAGCGAAGGCCTGCCGCGCAACGTGGCCGGGCATGTGATTGATATGCTGTATCCCGGTGGCAAATCTTCCCGCATTCCGATTATCGCGGTGACGGGCACGAACGGCAAAACCACTACTACGCGCCTCATTGCCCATATTGTAAAGAACAACGGCTACCGGGTAGGCTTTACCACCAGCGACGGCATTTACGTGCAAAACACCATGATGCTGAAGGGCGATACCACCGGCCCGGTTAGCTCGGAATTTATTTTAAAGGACCCCACGGTTGAATTCGCCGTGCTGGAAACTGCCCGCGGCGGCATTTTACGCTCGGGTTTGGGCTTCGGCAAGTGCGACATCGGCGTGATCACCAATATCCAGGAAGACCATTTGGGATTGTCGGACATTCACACGCTCGACGACCTTACGCGCGTAAAAAGCGTAATCATTAACGCTGTTAAGAAAGATGGCTGGGGCGTTTTAAATGCCGATAACGAATATTGCGTACGCATAGGCAAACGCGCCGAGTGCAACATCGCTTATTTCAGCCGGAACGAGAACAACCCGGTTATAAAAGCCCATTGCAAAAAAGGCGGCATAGCCTGTATATGCGAAAACGGCTTCATCACCATAAAAAAAGGCGACTGGAAAATACGTGTGCAGCGTACCGCGCTGGTGCCGCTTACTTTTGGTGGTACCGTGGCCTTTATGATAGAGAATGTGCTGGCCGCTACGCTGGCCTCGTTTTTATGGGGATTTAAGACCGAGGACATCAAAACCTCGCTGGAAACTTTTATCCCGTCCGCTGCGCAAACGCCGGGCAGGATGAATATTTTCAATTTCAGGGATTTCAGGTTCATGATCGATTTCGCGCACAATCCCGATGGCTTTAACGGCATAAAGGCATTTTTAAACACCATCGATTCGCCCTATAAAATAGGCCTGGTGGCAGGCACCGGCGACCGTCGCGATGAGGACATTCGCGAGGTGGGCAGGTTAACGGCACAAATGTTCGACTATATTTTGATTCGCCAGGAAGACCACCTGCGCGGCCGCACCAAAGAGAACATTTTAACCCTTTTGATAGAAGGCATAAAGGACGTCGATCCCAATAAGCCCTACGAAGTAATAGCCGGAAGCAACGAGGAAGGTGTAGCCTACGCCATCAGTAAAGCCCGGCCCGGCGCATTCATCGTAACGCTAAGCGACGCGGTTTATAATGCGGTAGAGATAGTGCAGAATTTTTTGGAAAAGGAAAGGTTGGGGTAGGCAACGGCCAGCCCCCCTCTAAATCTCCCCCCGGTAGGGGGAGACTTTTTTGAGTTGAGTGTAACTGCTTTTACTAATCTCTAATCACCAATCTCTAACCTCTAACTACACCTCCAACAACAAATCCATTACAGCTTTACCACTCGTTTTCCAGTTGAGCCTCGTCTCATATTCGTTAAATGACGACCGGCATAGTTCAGCATAGGCCGTGTAATTGGTAAAACAGCTTTCGATATAAGCCGCATACTTTTCAGCACCATCGGTTAGGGAGAACTTTTTGCCGTTGACGTCATCTTCGATTATTGTAGGAATACCGCCCACGTTGATACTAATGCACGGCAGGCCGAATGAATTGGCTTCGGCATAAACTACGGGGGTACAGTCGGCTTTTGTGGGGAGGATGAGGAAGTGGCATTTTTCAAACAGACTATTTAACTGCTGCTGGTCTTCGGGCTTGTTTTTATTTAGGAAACCGTAATTTTTTACGTATGCGGGCAGGTGCTCCACCGGCAGTTCGTCAACCCCGGCTATGTGCAATGTGGTTGGCAGGCCGCCTTCGTTTAGCAGTTGGGCTACGTTTATGGCGGTGTCGCCGCCCTTCCGGTCCCATTCTACCCCTAAAAAAAACAGGTGACAGGTGCCGGTATCTTTATTCGCAGTTAATTGCTGAATATCGGCAGGTGTACGGTCGCAAATTATATTGGCGCCAAATGGCACTACTTTAATTTTCTGCGGCGAAACTTTATAATTGTCCATAGCCGTTTTTGCCGCCCAGGCCGATGAATAAATGGCCAGCGCGCAGCTGTCAAAGGCCGCCTGCTCCAGCCTGTTGCCGTTGCGTATGCTTTCGGCGCAAACATTGGTGAGGTAAGGGTAAAAATCGAGCATACCGGCAAAAGTGGCGTCAGTATAAAATACCTTTGGTTGCCTGGTTTTCATGAGGGACAGCGGTAGGGTCGACGGCGAAAAAATAATATCCGCCGCAGGCGAAACCCTCATTTGCGCCTGCCGGGCATCGCTGCGTACCCGCCACGGCACCCTGTCGAACAAATAGCGCTTGCCCAGCTTGTTGTACACGCGCTGTTTAAATTCCAGGTATTTGGTAACCGGGGTATGCAGGCCGCCGATATAATCCAGCCCGGCATTTTGCTGTTTCAGCGCTCCGGCAATATAATAACCCAGGCCCGACCACTGGTTGATATCGCCGGCATCATAAGTGGTTACATAACTGATATTCATGAATTAGTCGGGCTGTGTATTTGCCCGAAGTTAAGCTGAATTTAGTGTTGCTGCAAATGAGGGGACGTTTGGGCGTTGCCTGCTGGTAGAAGCAGGCCAGGCTTTCCGCTCATACTGCGCGAGGCATTAGGCGCTGGGCCGGTATACGCTGCAATCCTTAACGCGGGTTGGTGGTGAATTGACAATTAAGTCACGAGTCGCATTTACGCGCTTGCCTCATCTTCATACTCGCGTCAGAGTAAGAGATATTTACGGGAACGGAGAACTAATACCTGTATTTACCAATTACTTGATTGATAAACACCCTATCATCAAAGTTTTGGATATGAAATCCCTGTTTACTGCTATTGAAAAAATTATCTATTTTTTGGAGAACAATTTGTTTTACCCTGCTAAACTCAACGTCGTTCGAAGAAACATTAATCAAATGTTGTTTAAATATCTGCCAATTACCAAAAATCTGTTCCAAAAAGGGTTCAAACACAAAACTACTCAAATCATTACCATTAATATTTATCGGCATCAATGATCGAATAAGTCTCTTAACGTAATCTGAAAATAATAGGTCATCACTTAGCAATACTTTTCTAAGTCTTTTGCAGGCAGGTAGATACAATATCATCTTATTAGTATCCGTTCGTTTGTCTTCGTTTAACTTGAAAAATTCAAGTGATTCCAAGGTTATTTCTTTAATATCCTGTAAATATTTATCAAAAAGACAATAAACGACCTTTTGCCTGTATGTTATGGAGATGTTGACCACCTGATTCCGGGCCAAACTGACCAGGCAATTAGCTGACGTGGGGCGTGCAGCAAACGCTATAAAAGCGTGTACAAAAATAGTTATTTAAAAGGTATTTTCATTAGTAGCTGGTTTCCGGTTCAACGTTACGTTTTCTTCTCATAGATTCTCCCTTTAGTTCGATGCGGTGCGCATCATGAACGATCCGGTCCAGGATCGCATCAGCAACCGTTTTTTCACCGATCACTTCAAACCATTTGCTTACCGGTAACTGTGAGGTAATGATCAGCGAGGTCTTGCCATGTCTGTCCTCAATCAGTTCCATTAGCGCAGCCCGGCTTTGTGCATCAAAAGGCTGGATACCGAAGTCATCCAGTATGAGCAGCTGTGTCCTTTCCAGTTTAGCGAGTTCTTTGATATAAGAGCCGTCTGCCTTAGCCATCTTCAGTTTAGCGAATAGCTTAGGTGTGCTGGCATAAAACACCCTGTAGCCGAGCATACAGGCCTGATAGCCGATGGCAGAAGCCACATAGCTTTTACCAATACCGGTGCTGCCGGTAACCAGTATGTTTTCATTGCGGTCAATGAAGGTACAGTCTGCCAGGCGCATGATCTGGTTGCGGTCGATACTTCGGTCGGCATGGTAATGAACGTCCTCTACAGAGGCTTTATAGCGGAACTTGGCATATTGTATCGTTCGTTCGATACGCCTGTTTTGCCGGTCGTCCCACTCTGCATCTACCAGGTGGGCCAGCAGCTCATCTGCTGTATAATCATTCGTTTTACCCGTTTCCATGCTGCTTTTGAAGGCATGGAACATGCCG
>Ga0302227_10003125_pt1 | contig 11015 bp, 9 predicted proteins | sample II_Palsa_N1_1_FD_193525 | JGI IMG/M metagenome (GOLD analysis project Ga0302227, IMG submission 193525) | Peat permafrost microbial communities from Stordalen Mire near Abisko, Sweden - II_Palsa_N1_1 | ecosystem: Environmental > Terrestrial > Soil > Palsa > Peat permafrost | place: Sweden...
ACCGAGACTGTGAAGCAAGGATGGTCTATCATGATCTTCACAGTAGTCACAATCATTTTCGTAGGTTCTAATCACTCTTCTCTCGTTCATACGAGCTAACAGAAACAGCTTCCACTTTCATTCTTTACTGGTTTGTTCGGTATGAATGTAAGAATCCATCCATCACATCAGCTTTCCCATTAGTAACAACATCGTCCAGGCCAAAGAATTGCTTTCGGCTCAATACTCCATTGGATTCTACTCCATGATCATGTGTAAGCCCCATCCATCCCCCTAGCCGTGCTTCCTAACAATGACGCAGATCCCGTTTCCTTCATTATTACATGCATCTCTCTTGGCCTGGCTCTCCAGCCCGAATTCCGAACGCTCGTTCGCCTCGCGCCACAGAAGATCTCAAGCCTCAAGTGGTGGCTGTTATTATTCCCGAGATTGTGGAAGAAGTCGACAACAGCAAAGTTTCGGGGGCGGTTCCAGAAACGGAAAAGGGTGATTGGTATAGTGGAGGAGAGTATCGAGTTTGAACGAGAGAGTAGCCAGGCTTGCGATAAGGTGTGAGGGCTTGGTGTTAAGAGGTCGAACCTGAAGAGACGATAGGTCGGTTGGTCTTCGAAAAATGAGGGGACTTGAGATACGCACTGTCTCCAGGTTCTGGGTGTTGGGAAGCGGGCTGAAACACGTGATTGTAGGTGATGTTTCACATGAACATTTGAGGAATTTGAGAAGAGGTTATCAGATCAAGACTTGAAAGCGGAGGGACATCCCTCTTTACCTATAATGAGTTTGACCCTTAGGAAGGGTTGTAATTTTTGAAGTGTTGTCGGGGCAATAAGCTGTGGGCTAGTTCTTGAGCAGCATCTTATGAAGCGCGGAAGACGGGCGAACTGATTCGGATTTGATAGAAAGGTGTTTGAAAGTTGTTATAATGAGCTATGGCTGGAGTGAGCAATGAGCAATGGCCAGACGAACAAGATGGATTAGTCGACATAGTTCTGAAATGAAATGCAGCTGGATTTTGGCTACGAAACGTGAGGAATGTTGCTTGCCCACGTAGTAATATACGCGTCTTCAGGCAAGTAAAATAATGTCCTGAATATCTCCACCAAAAGAAACAACCTAGCAATGACATATAATCCTCCGATAATGAGGTTCAAGGACTTTCTATACGGAAAGAGGCTCAAACCAGACCGGTATCTCAGAAGAACATAATCCAGAAGAAAAACAATATACATAATTGGTAGCAAAGCCGTGGACATAATGCTCGCAATGCGCCACAGGATCTGCTCAACGGGGGTTGGGAAAGACAAGTTCCAAGCCGCAACATGAATGCCACCAAAGATCACAGACCCTACAGTAATTCCAGAATTCAGACAGCGCTGAAATCCACGGCATCTGCCATCCCATGCATCGTTTGGAATGTGACAGCCGTTGATCTGCCTCAAATTCAAGAACGATGCCCTGGGCATGAAAAAGCCTCGCACAAAGCTTTTGAGTGTGCGGTGTCGGAGCCAGTCGAAGGTTTTCTGCTCAATGGGTATATGATGTTCAAACTCCATCAATCCTATGGATAAATTGACACCTTTGGGTTTTGGCAGGACAAGGATATACGTGATGATCCCACACACGCCGAATGCGGTCACAGCAACCTCAAGTTGAGAGATGCTCAGCCGGCGGACAGTTCGGACGATGACTTGGAAAATGAACCACAGTACCTGAAGGGTGGTTATCCCTTTGATGAATATATCACCTTTACTTTTGTCATTTATTTCCGATGCAGTGATTTTAGGAAGCTTGGGCAAGGCACCTGTCTCGCGGAGACGATATATCTGATGGGCGAGGAGGTGGAAAGGAGATTTGTACTTTATTGGGCCTATGGAGCAAGTTCAGGGAAACATTCCAGATTTGGGTATCCAGAGACGACATACCGAATTTTAGGTAGGCGTTCGACTTGAATGTATACCACATCTCCGCGACTGGTAACGCAGGTTTCACCTCGAACGTATTATTGCCCAACGCCAATACCTCATTTGATCGTAGACTTTCTACTTGATCTGAGGCGTCTTGATGTAACAGTATTATATTTGTCTCATTTGTTGAAGCGTCTTGCTTTGTCAAGTTTGTGTTGCTTGTGTTGGGATGGTGCCGCAAAAAGGCTGCCGGTGCAGCTTCGTCTCTGGCGCCCAATAAGGATGCGTCCGAGGCATCTCTCATCTGCCTTCTGGAGGAGTCCTTGACAGCATTATTTCCCTTTCCGCAACTCTGAGTTAATACAAATCCGCCCATATTTGCAAAGAAAGCTTGCGTCAAACCCCACTCTACTCCATCCTTTATCGCATACTTTTGCATTTCCTTCTTCGATTGATATGCGGCATAGAGATCAGCTACTGCTTTGCCCAGGATGTATTCCGGCGCAATGATTGTCACAAACATCCACTTGATACTTCTCCACAGATCATTGAGCTTCCATTTAAGGGCTTGATGCCATGATATGTCTTTGGGGTCAAAACTTGGCTGTTCTGGGACGTTTAGATGCTGGATCGTCCAGGTACAGGCAATAATGGTAAACGAACAGCTCCAGAGTATGTCTAATGTTCCTCTTGTATTAGGTGATGAGACATAGTTCGTACGGGATGGTGGGGTTGTGCAAGTGCTCTGAAATTCAGAATATGCCTCAACCCAGCCGACGAGCAAAACGAGGACGGACAATGCAGACATGAATTATGAAGAAGGAAATTTGTACCAAAGTTGATAACTATTCAATGCTTCGTGAGATCTTGCAGCTTGGAGAGCAAGCAAGGAGGAAGATAGCTGAAGCGTGAAAGATTAAATCCCTGAAAAATACTCCATTGGTGCACAGCCACCACCTAAACGGCAGCCAGCTGGCAGTTGGCAGTATCAGCCTCCAAGGCTCGGACCTCGAGTCGCCGACTCGAGTTCACAGCAGAACGTTCAAGAGGGGTTTCCAAACCGAATTATGGAAGAGGAAGATGATTGATCTAAGGACGAAATGGGCATAGAAGTTGCTAGCGCGGCCCCTGAAATCCCGACAGCCGAGAGCCGAGCTTCATCACGTCTCAAGAGCTACAACTCTCTTCATAATTAAAAGAACAAGATGCAAGTATCATGACAACTTCAAAGTCACGTCATCTCTTCGAAGATGGAAGACATCAACAAACCAAAACCGAATTCTTATCAACACCATGGGCCTTGAAGCTATTCGAAGATCCCACTCTCCGCCCTTTCACTAGCAGCTCCCGAGTCCCTCCCCAATCATCCTCATCAACGCGAGAGACATTCGTCTCCCGAACGCTCTCAACACCAGACACCATCTCAGCCTGGCAATCATTTTTCAAGCTTCCCACCTCATCCAAACCCTCTGAGGTTCTCTACCTCCTCAAACTCGGCTCGGGACTGAATGGACACCACAATCTTGCCCATGGAGGCTTTGTATCAGTGGTGATGGACGATGTGATCGGCAATGCTGTGGATTTTGAAAGACCGAAAGATAAGTCAACTATGACGGCTTATCTGAAGGTTGACTATAGGAAGCCGGTTAAAACGCCAGGGGTCCTGCTTGCAAGGGGGTGGTTGGAGAGGATGGAGGGCAGGAAAATGTGGGGGAGAGGAACAATCGAGGATGGCGAAGGGAACGTGTTAGCTGATGGGGAGGCTTTGTTTATTGTTGTTGAGCCGTTGTGGCCGAAGGAGAAGCTGTGAGGTGGCGGAGATAAAGGATAAGTCTTAAACGACGGACGAGAAAAATCTGGGATCTGCGGATGAACTCTTAATTGTCTGGCCCAGGAACTCAAGCCCTAGTGGATTTTGGAACTACTTTTTGAGAGCTGGATGACCCCTGGTTTCAACCTCCACAGCACCAGAAAGGCAAAGGAGTAAGCGCAGCTTGTCTATAAAGTCCATGTGAACATCATTCTCAGCATAGAAATAGACTATAGATTTCAGCTTTGGCCAAGGGGTGAAATTTGTCTATCAAAATGAATGGGTCAAATCAAGTAATAAGCTTTCTGAAAAGCCCCTCGCACAGGGTTCGTCAAAACTCGACACCAAAGATTGTTTCAGTCATCCTTCATAGCACCACATGCACCAATCCGTTCCTGTACATTGCTCGTTAACATTCCCTCTTGAATAATCAAGGATTTTGGGAATCTCTTTCCCAAGCAGTCCCGAAGCAACCCGTCCCACCGCCGTCACTGCTGAGATTTATTAGGCGCTGCACTGTCTAAAGAGCAGGTAATGCTCAAATTATCTTGGTGTGGCGTCCCTCATGTATCCGATATTTTCGGACTTGTCTTGTTGGCCGTATTTGAGCTCAGATCGCCTCATGGGTTTCCAGTGTAAACATTATTCAAGAAGTAGACCTAAGTATACATAAACTGGGAATTATAGAACGCCTAAGCTAATCATTTCAGAAAGAGTACATATCTGAGGGTAATCTAAGGTAAAGCAAATCCGTATCACGTGAATATCACGTGACAGCCAGTTCGGCTGAAGTTCGGCTTCGGAAACCGAGGGGCCGATTTCTAGATAATTGACAGCTATTTCAACATCCAAACTCACGTTGCACACATACACGAGAAGGTTAACGGCGCCTGGTCTTCAGCTAATGGACGTGATAATTGAAGAGAAGTCTCAAATCTGGTGATTTTCAACCAACCAGCCCGTACATCCCTGCACCTTGACAATCAATTGGTTTCCGAAGCTCTTCTCAGCAGTACATCCACCAAAGGCATAGCACAACTCGCACGAACTTACCTCAACACCATGGATTACGTCGAGAATAGAATGGCACAAGGTCAACAACTTGTCCTACAACTCACAATACCTGCTAATAATTCCCAGAAGCCGCCAAACCAACGCCCTCCCCAGAAGTGTAAGCCCCACCCCCCTCTTTCTCATCCCCAATCTCAGCCTCTGACATCCAGCAGGCAGACAATCGCGACCCCGATAAACTTTATCCTCCTCTCTCTCTTCCTCCTAATTCTCTACTATCAAATCCGCCCGAAAGCCAAAGTCGTGCTCCCCGCCGCACCGCCTCCAGTAGTCTTTAAGACCTTCACACCTCCCACCCTGTTGCCTTACAACGGCCAGAACAACATGCCTGTCTACCTCGCGGTCCGCGGTCGCGTTTTTGATGTCACATCTGGTCGCAATTTCTACGGCCCGGGTGGCCCGTATGAGAATTTTGCAGGGAGGGATGCGAGTAGGGGTCTGGCATGTGGGAGTTTTGATGAGGAGATGTTGACGAAGGATCTGCAGGGCCCGTTAGACAAGCTTCAGGGGCTGGGACCAGATGAGATGGAGGCTTTGAGGGGATGGGAGGAAAGGTTTGAGGAGAAGTATTTGGTGGTTGGAAAGCTGGTTGCTGTGGGGGAAGAGGGGAAGGAGGATGTCAAGGCGTGAGGTATGGGAGGTGGGATGGATGATTATGAATGATGATGCAATCGAGGATAAGGTTGAAGTGTGAGGGATACTTGGTCTAGGATGAACGAGTGAGTTTGCCATAAAAGAACCTCAAAATAAAGAGATGCTACAACTTCTTCGGATCAGTGCTGTTATTACCTCAAGGTTCCAACCCTCAGTTTACGTGACCGTTGTTCGGTACTCGGCCGAAAATGAATTTAGAAAGATCCAAATTCCGGTTTTTTCAGCCTCTGTTCAACACAGAATCGACCCCCATATGCCCATTCTCACCTTTTACTCAAAAACGAGAGGTCATCTCTCTTCAAAGTGCTGCTTGACAAGTCTTTACTTAATTTCTTGCCTTCTCCCAGAAGTTGATGTGTGAGGGTAGCCAATATAACGGTGGCATAAACACGAGGGTAAGTATGGAGTTTTGAACTTATGATCGTCAATTGATCTTGATCAACCATGGGCTAAAATTCATTCAGCTCTATTGCATTTAAAAATTGCTAGTGAACTGCACCCTCCTTTAAACAGAAGATCAGCCTGGGCAGTCACTGCTGCAAGGCTGTCATAAGTGCTAGGAATCATTTTGTATACCTTTAGATTAGGACTTGTTAACTAGGTACAGAAATCAAGCTGCACTTGAACAAAGAACAATTGCAAGCAAATCCCTCTTACAATAGGTCCTTGCCCGCAATGACTGTAGTTCCGGAAAGCGCAGCGCAATGTTGCATTAGCTATTAAATTACGTACCAGGTAATATGTCTGCTATAAGCTATATCACAGACCCTATTGATCTCTACTCCGCGAAGTACACTTGGTACAAGTATTGCTTGGCAGACAATGATTATCAGATACTCGAGTGAACGGTTATCTTCAGGTTATTTACTATACTTGGCATGATCAGGAAAGAAATAAAGAAGGAACATCCTAGCATTACAAGAGCTGGACCGCACACAGCTCTGGGCAGCGTCAGGTTCTATCAGGGAGTAAAACCTGGATATAATAAGGCTGCTAGTATTTGATCCTCTGCTTTGTGGCAAGGGAGGGAGGAGGGTGGGCTTGTGAGAGGGGGGGAGGCGTTTGCTGCCAAGAATCTTTTTGTTGCAATCGTCCCTTCCTTGTCCATTTCCATTCATTCCTTTAGAAAGAGTGGCGTATCCCCTCACTAAGTGGGGAAGCTCGACAAGTGTGTGAACAATCAGAGACTTACAGCTTCCCGTTCTGCTTAATCGTCAGCACGAACAAGGATAACCAAACCATACTGGCCTGACAGCCACTATCCTCTCCTCGAGCTACAGACCACGTTAGGCGAGTTGTGGGCCTTGATATATAACCTCCCCATTCCCCGTTTCATCATAGTCACAAACAAACGTAAAAACGGAGTCACGAATCAAATAAAGCGAGAGGAAGAAACAGGGACCGGTCATTAAAAAGCTCATAGTATAAATTAGCGGTTTCTATACAATGCTTGCTCGCTCGCTTGCTCATCTCAAGAATGAAAAGCCCCGCTAATCAAGCCAGCTTCAATTCGCTGCCAGACGCCATCAATCCCATCTATCCAATACATGTATTTTTCTCCTAGATCATCCACTGCCAATCATGAGGAAGGACCTTCACCATTCGTTTCATTCAATCCATTGAATTCCTCCCCAACCAATTCTGGCTCAATAACCATATCAGGCTCTGCAGCGGGGACTTCGGCCTCGACAATCATGGACGGTATCGGATTCATGACAGGCACAACCCTCAACTTTCTAATCGCCCTTCTCATTCCCTCCAACGTTGTTCGCTCCCTAATTAGCATACTCCTCGCCAAATCCCTAATCGCTTTCCGCCCCATCTTTTCATGAAGGTCCTGCCATCCCGCCAATTCCCCAGCCACTACCTGCTGAGTATAACGCAGCTCTCTGCCAAGTTCCTCGGATTCTTCTTTCGCGCGTTTGACCTTCTCTTCTTTCTCTTCGTTAAGTCGTTGTCGTGTCTCGTCGAGGAGGCCTAGTGGCCACCGGGTGGAGCGGGAGAGCGAGTTGTAAGATCTTTCGATGGCTTTCCGGGAGGCGTTTATAGAGAGAATGAGGGATGTTGGGCGAGAGAGAGCGAGAAGCATTGCGATGACGGTACTGAGGATGTTGAGGCAGGTGGAATGAAAGACGCCGTACGCTGAGAATGACGCGGGAGCAAGAATTTGGACGTAGGCTTGGAGAGCTGAGATGTGAGTCCCAGGTAGACATTCCAGGGTCGAGATTACACGAGTTGCGAGAGTGTACGCGTTGTAGAGATCTGCTAAGATCAGCAGGGTATGTTGTGAGTTCAACGAAGGAAACTTACCGGTGTAGGAAATCTTTACCAAATTGGCCGTGCGTGCAACCCTCTTGATTGACATGTTGACGCCTCGGACCTGATCTCTTGCGTGGTTCACAAACTGCTCTACATCACGTAGCTCCGAAATTGGCTCGTACTCGTCCCTGACTGTCTCGATTCTAGCCTGAGCTTTCAGTTTGCTTCGCGCCTCCATCTGTTCAGCTTGGATGTCAGGTACAAGGAAGAACTCCCATAGCATCTCATGAGTTGAAAAGGTTGAATGTGCAAGGAGAACCTTCAAGAATCCATCCAGTCGGATCTGAATATCCCTCAAAACTGCCCTTGATGGTTTGGATGGTAATTGAAACGGTGAATGCATTCCGGATATCGTTGGCAACCATGAAGCCGGATTCTCGAGTGCTAGGAGTTGTGCTAAATGTTCAAAGTCGGTGAGTGACCTTCTGCAAGTGGTCACCGTGAAGCTTTGATTGTTGGAAGGAGCGCCGGATTTGACGACAAGACGAATAGTTGCGTCTTCAACGAAGAAGGATCGGACCACAGCTGTGATGCGACCATCATCCGCGGGCTGCCCTGAAAATAAGATCAAGTCGTCGATTCGATTTCGGACATCGTCATCCTTCGCCAACTCAACCGCCGTCAGCCCTCGTAGCTCTTTAGCGAAAAGATCTACTCTTGGATCCCCGAACAAGGCTCTGACCATTTCTAGCCTTCCGTATTTGCTAGCCACCATTAGGGGGGTGAATTTCTTATCATTTGTCGCATTGACGTCCGCATCGCAATGACGCAGGATCCTTAACGCAACTTGAGCATCATTGACGATATGAAGGAGCGTGTTGCCTTTCGCATCGACGTGATCATCGAGATGTAGAGGTTCATTGTCGCCCTGAGAGTCGCCTGCCGCAACGAGGGCTGCTTCCACCATGGCCCTATAATTCCCATGGTCGTAGGACCGACAAAGTGCAAAAAGGGGCGTTTGCCCATTTCTGTCCTTTTGCCTCCAGGGTAATAGCCTGCCTACTCTTGGGATAAGCGTGGGAGCGTTGAATAGATAATGGGCAACGCTTCTGCCTCGAATATCTTGCTTCGCAAGGTATTCCACGACGATGGCTTCCGACTCAGCCCGATAAATAAAATCCAGGATTATGTCGATCAATTCCGTATGGCCGAGCTGAACTGCAGCGCTCAGAAGTGTTGTCCCTTCGTTGTTCGTATCTTCTAGGATGACCTCCAGTGGAAAATATGCACGGAGTGACAGTAGGTATCGGAGAGCCTCTGGACGTTCATTCTGGATCGCCATCATCGGCAGGGATTCTCCAAAGGAGTCCTCGGTCTGGGACAGACGAATGATGGATGTATCGCCCTCAATACCACTACTCATGGAATCGATGGTAGTCGCCCTCGATCGAAATGATATCTCAGAACTGCTCGACATACTTCGCGTGTCCATAGTGACAGATTTCGGTCTACGTAAGGGCGGAAGCCTCTCTTCTTCATCGTAATTCTGGATCTGGAACGGAAAGACATGATTAAGTGTTGAAGCCTGGGAAAACCTGCCACTTTTGGTGCTCGATCTGGAAGACCTCCTGGAATGGCCGTTGACAGCACTCCAAGGAACACCTTCCTCAATCACCTCGTCAGCCATAGCTTCCTGAACCCCGCCCTCTTCGTCTGATTGCTCTCTATCCGGCTCCATAATCTTCATCATCTCTTTGATTTCGCCCTTCTTCGTGGCTTGCCAGAGTTTGTTGTTCCTTCGACTGGCCTTCCGTAGTCCTCCGGAGTCTCGAGAAAGATAAGACAGAACTGCCTCAAAGGTACTCAACGCATAGCCCATTTCCCCACTCTCCACATCGTCAATGAAGATGAAGTGCCGCATATACAAGAGACGTGCCCCGAGATAACGAACTTGAGCTCTGATAACCACGATCAGGAGTAACGAGACAAGGGTATCGGCGTTAATGGTAAGCACAGGGCTGACTTTCTCGGAAGAAAGAGGCTCCCCAGGCACCCCCTCCGCCGGCACATCAGTGAGCTGAGTGACAGTCTTCAGAGTCATAAGCAAAATATCCATCATCTGCTGAGGGCTCCCTGCAACTCCAAGCTTCCGAAATTCCTCGACGGCTCGGCCAAGTCTGAGAGTCAATTCATGTTTTCCTTTTTGACCACCTTGAATCAGTATTCCAACTTGCGAGATGTCAACGAATTCCATCTGCCTGATCTTCGATTCCAATTCCATGTCCTCGGGGCGTTTCATAGCACATAATCTAGGATAAAGAATGGTATCATGGACTTGCTCGGTCACGTAGCGTTCGATAAGTCGTTCAACCACCGGGCCAGTCAGGTCTGTCGTAGCACCCAGGAGTGAGAGTTGCTGCTTGTCAACCATCTGAAAAAGATCAATAGCAGCAGTTACTGCAGTTTCCAATGCACCTCGCATAACATCTTCATCATCCTCCGCGTAGAAATCCTCAATGTCACGCCGTTCCGCGTGGCCATTGGATTTAGAGCTTGGCGCCGAACTCGTGCTATTAGACCTCGCCTTCTTCATTGCCTTAGCTATAGGCCCTTCCGGAACTGGATCAGGTATAACATCAGCCGACGGTGGAGGTGGTAGAGGCTTATCAAAGACAGTGTTGAATTCCTTGAATAGCCTTTCGAGACCCGGCTGCATCTGCCTCGCAATCATTGGAAAATTATTCAGTAAATCATTAAAAGTTTTGATATCCTTCTTTCTTGGGAGGGCACTGCTGGATGTAGGCGATTCTTGGATGGAGTTTATTCGTGGTGGTGAAGGTGGTCTGCCATTCGATAAGGCTGTAGGTAGTTTGGCGGGCGTGATCTTGATCTCCTCGAAAATCCCCAATAACGGTCGTGAAATGTAGTAAATCAGCCATTGCCGTGGCTCCAAAGAATCCGGATACCATATTGTGTCCGCCAGAAGCTGTGCTTGGTTGAGCGTCTTGAATCCTGGGCAACCGCAGTCAGCATCTGTCCCCATTTGTAGCCATCAAACAAACCCTTATTGCTATAGACAAAGGCATCCTTAACCACTACCGTTCTGCCATTGACGGTCGTATACTGCTTTGCCTTCCCCCTATTCTCTCGCATGTTCGGAACATCCTTCCCTCCCGCCGTCGCAGCATTGTGAGCTGGTACTCGCAGGACATGGCTACCCAGAAACTCCTCAGATCCCGCAAGATCTGCGTAGAGGACTCCGGACTCGCGATCGCGGGAGGTAAGGAGGACTTCAGTTGTAGGAACGAGCAGTATCT
>Ga0302227_10003129_pt1 | contig 11010 bp, 13 predicted proteins | sample II_Palsa_N1_1_FD_193525 | JGI IMG/M metagenome (GOLD analysis project Ga0302227, IMG submission 193525) | Peat permafrost microbial communities from Stordalen Mire near Abisko, Sweden - II_Palsa_N1_1 | ecosystem: Environmental > Terrestrial > Soil > Palsa > Peat permafrost | place: Sweden...
CAAGACGGACCTCCTGCAAACTGGCTAGTTCAATTCCTCGCCTTACGAGATATATCACAATTCGTGGTGGGAGCTTCTGTTCAATATGTGATGAAGATGGAGACCCGTGATGTACGGCTCCAGACCACCTCAGCTAAAACACGGAACGCAGTTTTGAATTCCCTAGAAAACTTGCGGATGCCTGAACATTTATCCAAGTACGATTTGATGGCCACATTCAGCGATACTTTTCGAATTATTCTGCCCGATACGTTGAATCTTGAACGGCGAGGTTCATTCGATTCGGACGAGTTCGAAATCGATGCGATCGATCTTCTGTGCTCGAAGCTCAGCGATCGACAGGTATTGAATCGAGTTAGTGATCATGAATTGAGTCGCAGTATTTCTGAAGTCACAAGAAATATCGCCCTGCTCGATGATCCAAGTGGTCAATTCCGATCAGCACGTCCTAGACTATGGGTTCTCAACTGCCAAAGGGCTCATATTTTGGGAGAATCACAGTTGAAGGCTGCAGAGAACATGAATTTCCTGGTATGTCCCTTACATGGACGCCTTCGACCTCGAACGAGGGAAACAACTGGATAACATGCTAACAAAATGTTCTCAGACGGACAGAGAAGGTACAGAAATGATTCCACTCCCCCCTCAAACAAAATGTATCCATTGCGGCGGAGCAGTGACCATTGCTCGTGAGGTATTGGTCGCCAGACATGCATGGGATCATCTCAAACCCCTTGAGTCCAATGCGGATACCATCAACGTGGAGCGTCATTTGCCGACCAAATTCCAGCTCTCCTCACCGAGACTGGAGACGGGCATGCCATTTCATACGGGATACGGCAACCTTCTGAGCGGAGAAAGCTCGAGGATGCATGACCCTGAACCTCCATACTCGCCCCCTGCCAACAGACCCGTGTTCCCTCGTTCAATGTCCTCTGAACACCCCAATTTGGCCGCTCAATCCCTTGTTTCTCCGCAGACACCTCATTCTCCAAAGTTCCGTCAAAAGTCTGCCGCTGAAATTTCTCCGTCTGAAGATCTTACGTCCAGTGATGGGCTAGGCTACAGCGACACTCCAAAGACAAGTGATGCTCGAAGGCTTTCGTCTGGCGCCGTGGAGATTCCCACATCTCCCGAGTTCTCTCGTGGAAGTCAGTCCCGATTGCAGTCTGTCTCTACCGTCTCGTTTGAGCCCGAAGCATTAACGAAAAGCCGCACTGTTCCCCTGATGGCAGCACCCGAGAAAGTAAAATCAAGATGGAGGTCCAAATTCACAGGTTCCAGGAAGGAAGTTCCGAAACCCGCTACGGGTGACTCCAGTTCTCTCTCTTCAACGACGCTCGAGTCTCAGAGACTCGAAGAATTCTCGTTGAAAAGTCTGGCTTCTAGTTCGAAGGTCTCTAGTAAAGGGAAAAGCGGGAAGAAGATCAACGTTTATCTTTCTCAGAATTCGACCTATGCTCTCTTTTGGACGCAGGCAGCGATTAATATATGGGATATCAGTAACTCATCGCCTTTACTTGGCCGTGCAATCGCTATCGAAAACAATTGTGTCCTTGCAGCAGTCACAAAGGTGCATTTGGCCTATATCTTTGGCACCAGGGACCAGAAGCTCACCGTAAGCGCTCCCCACTCCTGCACACTCATCATAAATGCTCAATTGTCCAGCTGCGTATCGTAAACCTCATCCAGGCTAACGTCCCCGCCATTGAATACCGCATGCCCTCCTCCCCCTGGTGCAGCAGCATCACCATCTGCCCCAAAGAAAACCTCGTCGTAGTCGGCTTCGACAACGCCACAATCCGCTTCTTTAAAACTACCTCCTCCGCCGAAGGACCCCGCGAAGACCATCTTCATAGCCGATTCCACAAAGATTGCAAGTCTTGCCCCGCTGTCGACACCCTCTCTTTCTCCTCCGACGGCCTCGTCCTCCTTGCCTCCACTCGCACTCGCGGTACCATCCAAGTGTATTCATGGCGTTTTCCCTTCAATGACTTTCAGGAACTGGCGCCATGCCGTTATCACATCCCTCTCCACGAAAGTGAAGACAACGGCACCTCCTCCGCAATCTTCAGATCAGGAACGGGCCATGAAGAAAACCTAGTTTGTATCACGACGTGGACACAATCCGGAATACCAGTGCTGATACAACCCCATGATGGCCATAGAACAGAGATAAGAACTGAAGCGTCGACGCACCAGGGCAAACTGGGAAGTCGAATGCAATGCGCTGCTTTCTCTCCTACGGGCAGAGAGTTGGCGATGGTGAACGATAAAGGACATCTCTACATCATTTCAAATCTTAACTCAAATCCCTTGGAAGTAAAACGCATCGCTACTTCCAAAGAGTTGACTTCAAAATCAGATTGGTTTACTATGTCATTCATGAGTTTACCTGACGAGGAAGCTATTGTCCTCGCTTGGGCCGACTCCTCCAAAGGCATTGGTTATATTAAGAAGATTCCGGTCAAGTATAATGTGAGTCGATCTCCTTCTTTGTTACCCATGATATTATCTCCAATTCCAGCTGTGGCAATTTAGACATTTGCTGATCAGGGGTATGATAGGAGGTGCTTGACTTCCCGATGAGTCCGTTGACTCCAGCTACGACTCAAGCGACGAGATACGAATTACCGAGTGACGGGAGAGAGGTCCAGAAGCAGCCGGCTGAACTTACGGTTGAGGAGGTGAAGGTTCCGGCGCCGCTCAACATTGTCAAGGCGTGTTCGAAGGAGGCATATTCTTAGATTAGGCACCTGATTGGGCGATTTAGTGAAAAGTGATAGGGATCGTCATTCGTTTCGAGGTTAAAGGTAATTGATGTTTAGTGTGAAACAGTTTCAGTGGTTGCATCTAGATTTGGGGTATTTCTGTACTCGGATAGGGCATGGGCGGGAATAGAAAAGGTGTTTTGGATGGATAATGATTGGATACCCTTGATTTAGATTCAGCTACAAATACGATACTTTTTGATGTCTTAAGCCTTGTCATTGAGTTTTCTGAATTTTAGATTATATATGCCACATCTATAAGACGGTGATAAACCCTATTGAAGCTATCACGTATTTCGCATCTCTTACAAATTTCAACTTCCGTGGAGCTTACCCCTGATTCATACAGCAATAACCCTTATCAAATCTATTTTCTTATATTAAAGTCTATTCGCTCATTGCCACTTAAACTGTGCTCCCTCAACTCTCCCACAAAGTTCACTCGCCTCTTCGCAAGCCACTCAGAATCGCCTACCTCCAAATATATCATGCCACTGAGCCTGACCTTCAACCTTCCCCCACAAAACACAATATACAAATAAGTATCGCATTCCACCTCATCGAATGGAGCGGCTGAAGAGCGGTTGGATTGTCCTTTTGAAGTGTTGGTGGTGAGGGAGGAAGGAAGAGGTGTGATAGGCGAGGATAAGAGAGTTTGAGGGGTTGATAAGTGGAATTGATTGGCGACGGCTGAGTTGATTAATTGGGGTTTCGAAGGCTAGAGAGCTTTTGATATTTGATCATTAGGAAACAGAAGTAAGTGAGCTTGAACGCATAGGGCGTCTTCTCTCTTTTATTCCTCTCGAAGGTACGACAGAAAGGACTCGGTACTAACAAACAAAAAGGGGGGTGAATTCACGTGACCATAGCCACGTCATGACTCCTGAAAAGCTGTGAACAAAGTTCAAGTAGGCTCTCACGAGTACTCACGAAAGTGATCTTCCTTGGGTTTCGGGCCTCTTGAATTCTCTTGTTCAAAGATAAGCAAGGCCGGAGGAAGGTTGTCCCTCTTAGGTGGTGGTGGCTGTGCGTCACAGGCTCGCCAAGCTCAGCCTCCCTCCTGCACATAACCTTCTCCAGACATCACCTCAGCTCACTTCCAACTTTCAGCTTCCTAACAAAAACCTCACAAACCATGGATCCGACCCTTATCTCCCCCGAAATCTACATCACAACCACCTTTGCAACCCTACTACAGCCCTTCAACCCCCTTCCAACAACAATCCAAAAATGGACTTCAGTTCTCCTCTCAACTTACTCCGAACCCCACCGCTACTACCACACAACAACACACATCTACACCATGCTCCAACACTTCTCTTCCTCCCTTCCCTTTATCTCCAACCCAACAGCAGTAGGCCTAGCAATCATCTTCCACGACTGGGAATACATCCCTCATTCACCGCCTCGCTGGAACGAACAGCAATCTATCGTCCACTTCTCAGTTTTCGCTGAAGAACTCAACCTTCCTGCTCCTCTCATAACGACTGTCAAGAAATACATCACTGCTACGATTTCTCACAAGCTTCCCGAGGAAGACAAGGAGGATGAGGATCTGAAGTTGTTCTTGGACTTTGATTTGGAGGTGTTGGGGAGGGAGAGAAGTGAGTATGTAGTGTATATGAGGCAGATTAGGAGAGAGTATAACCAGTTTACTGATGATATGTATCGGCATGGGAGAAGGGCGGTGCTGGAGAAGTTTCTAGAGAGGGAGAGGTTGTTTTTCAGTGAGGAGTTTTTTGAGAAGTTTGAGGAGACGGCGAAGGAGAATTTGAGGTGGGAGACTGGGGCTTTGAAGGGTGGTGGGGACGGTGGGGAGATGGCGAAGTTGATGGGTGATGGGATTTGAGGTTGAAGTGACTGTCTCACTTTGACCGAGAGAGGGGTTTGCTAGGGAATTTGGAATGGCATTAAGGTGGTTTTGACACGAAGAGGGTTTTCTGTTAGACAGAAGTAGCTTATATCGATATTGTAGTAAACCTTGAACTGTGTTAAGCAGAGTTCAGAGATAGATTTTTGATTGCAAAGTCCTTTGAGGAAGTTTCTGCGGTACAGCAGGAAAAGGAATTTGACTCATACTTTCCTTGCTCTCTCAGCCCTGGGTACATTGACACGATCGCTTTTCTTGGGTTGGCGTTTGGCTGGTGAACACTTCTAGCGTTCTAAGCTGCAACCACCTACTGCAAGCCTCCTGATAGGTTAAGACCAGCATGGCAATGAATGATACTTTCTCTCAGAGCCAATTACTTATACATGTCACCGGTCTCAAAGCACTTAATAAGATTAAGCACATCCATGTTGAGTGTCGTTAGTCGCGATATTTCACCCCCCAGCTCGAGAGCACAGTGTAAATCTAAACTAGATCAAATACCTGAAGTGGAACTCCTCGCTTTTCCAGCGCCTCCCAACTGAGTCTCGGATCATCCCATGTTTCCACTCTAGTGACTCCAGTCTGATTCTGAACGAAAAGTTGCGCAAATTCCTCATCCTTGTGGCTCTTGATGTTCCAGCCGTCAGGTAGTGGACCTAATCTAGGATCCTCTGCCTGGAAAACTCCTGTTTCCTGGTCCAAATAGGCCCATCGAAGGGTGCCATTCGTTGGATTGTGCCTGAAAACCGCATTAAAGGAGTCGGGGAGTGGTCCCAGCAACGCCTCCCCATGCATGATACCATCACAGTATGCCTCTCCTACCAGCTTGTAATTGCCCTCTTGCGTCGGCCTCAATATCATAGCAGAAAAAGACCCTAGTAGAACTGTTACAATATCGCCTTCCTTAGCAGCCAATGGACCGAGTCCCGGAAACCCGTCCTTGGTCAAGAACAAAGATCTTCCTTGACAATTGTGCCTAAAAGTGACTAATGTCGATGCCTGGAAACCAGCTAAATTATTAATTGTATCTGATTCTAAGATATCATGTAACACCATTTCGCTTTGTGCAGCAGTGGGGACACCGTCACGGAGAGGATAGTACCGCTCTGCATAACAGTTTGCTGAAGCAGTCCGAGCAAAAGCCTTGAACTGACGGCTCTGAACTGCAGCTCCTTGCAGTCCCATCCTCCTTGCTATTTGTTTTAGCTCAGTCATAGTATTGTTCATTGATGTTTTGTGAGCCAAAAAGGGTTCAACTTGCTGGATTACACAGGCAGTGATCCCTTCGACTTGGAGAACTTTTCCCAAAGTGTCAATTTGTAACGTGTGAATGCTGCTGCTCGATGCATAACAATGCTGCAGTAGGTTACAAGGGCGTGCAACCATCAACTATAGAACTCTGTCAGTTTTAATTTTTCTTCATTTAAGTAAACAAAGGGTGTAGGGTGTACGTTGAAATAGATTTCTGTAGGAATCAATGTTTCAATCGATGAGTCTTTCAATTGAAGAGACCATTTAGTAACACTTGAAAGTACTAACATTAGGAACCCAGGATGGAACACGCTCGAGGTCCTCGTGGAGTTCGACAGTACTTAGCACTCGCAGCAGCTTGCTAGTTTTAATAATGGATGAAACAGCATCTTGGTAAACTTCGTATGCATTCTTCGTATAATCAGGCTCGATCCGAATGCTCTCACGCTTGTGTAGTAATGATACTAAAGCGTATATTTTATCGCGTGGGTCTGTGCAGATGCAATTCCGTGATTGGTGGATGAGATCTTCACTGCTGAGACCCTTTTTCCCAGCACACAAATTGAACAGCTGCTTGATACGAGGTGAAAACTTGGTGGCCTCAGAGAACCAAGGTCGCCTCTTGACATACAGCCAGAAGATTGCAGCACGTAGGCTGTTCCAAAGAGTTGTTCGCGTACCACACATAACTTGGGTATGTTCTGATGCTAGGATAACCTCCTGCCATATCCACAGTCGCTCAAACCAGGAGCGGTAAATCAGATGATTGATAGCGAGCATTTCATGCTGTTCCAGAGGCGATCGAGTAGTTACATCTCCCCAGTGCACCTCGTGGGTTATTGCTGACATTGACTCCGTGTTCCAGTCGACTTTGACTTTGGAAGCGATTTTATCGAAGCAATCCATTGCGAGTGAACTGTCATCCGACTCTGGACCGAGCCAAACTACCACTCTAACCGCGTTGGAATAGACATCAACCATTCTCTTGACTTGCTGACTTCTCTCTTTGAGATTCTGTTGGTCAACGCAAATTGCGTCAATCCAAAGCGTGCGAGGCTTGTCTTGGTATCTAAAGTACTCCAACGCCTCTGCAAGATTCTGTGTAACAGGAAGTGTTTTCCGACCGTACTTTCCGACAAAGATGTTCACCGGATCGCATGCGGAGCCCCAGGTATATGAAACTGCTTCAAATTCAGGCACATGGTCGGCGGTGAGAGGGGTGATGTCGAGGCAGAGACGAATATCAGACGAGAAGGTACCGGGAAGGAGGGTTAAAAGTCTGATCTCGTATAGTTCTTCTTTCAGGTGCGTATATTGATATGCCTCAAAGTCTTGGGACTTGAGTAGGAGGCTGCCGGGAGAAGTTGCCGAAGCATCGGAGCCGCCTGTCTCTTGATGTTTTGGGCTTGACATGTTTATGCGGTAAAATGATTCCGCGGAAGTATCGGGTAGGGTGAGCTTACTCTCGCAACCTCGTGGGACTAAGGGTAGGATGTTTCTTCAATATTGCGTGAATCCTCGAGTTCGTACGTACGTACAGAGAGTGCTTTGTCGAGTACGCTTTCCCCGCCCAATCTTCCGGAGCAGCCCAGCTTAGTCATCCAGCCTTTTCACGTGCATAATAATCACGTGGGTCTTGGTACCCGTGATTCAAACTCTAGGCATTTGCAGTTCCCGAGAATTGCTATGTAACCCTCTTACCCGCAAATTGGTCCTTGCTGAGATTATTCGAGAGAAGAAATCACAGTCCACAGCTTGATTCTTGCCGCTCTGCGCAAGGTTTTGATTGAGAATCGATGCTCAACATACTTTGCTCCAGATTGGTCGACTCCAAATCTGTCTATGTCACAAAGAAGAACTTTACACGTCGGCATAATATTTGTTATTTCACGCCAATCCTCACCTCAGTTTGCGGGTGCGCCAAGCTACGAGCATTTGGCACGTGACACCTCGCCGCTTTGCTTACCCTCGCTTCACCTCAACCTCACCCATTCTTACCGGCCTCTATTGTGCGCTCTCTACCGCCTCACCTCTGCTTGCCCGTCTTTGCCTGGGTGCGCTTAGCTAAAGCACCAGAGAGCATAGACCGCTCTGCCGCAGCTTCAATCTTCTCCTGTACATGCCTCACTGATGGTGTGGTCGGTATACCCTCTATCGCTGCCTGTGTACGTTCTTTCACATATGTAGCAACCTTATTTCGTGTGCGAGCCGATAGAGGTGTGTCCCCACTAGCCCAATTAATGGTAGGGGATGGAGTGCGGGGTAGTAGAGTAGTGAAGGCAGGAGAGGAGGGACGAATCGGGGAGGATTGTCGGACAGGAGAGGTCGGTGGCGTAGGGGTTCGAGGTCGTCGTTTCTCGTGCTTTTGAAGCTGCCTATACTCCTTCATTTTTGAGAGTACAGTCTCTGTTGAGGGGAATTAGCCTGGTTTTTGCAAAGGAATTGCGTGTAATCGTGTTGCTGTTAAAGAGCTTGTCCCAGAACCTCTGAAACATAGCAAAAAATCCTTCTTATCAATTGTCTCTGCGCCTAAGAAGACCTCATGACGTAATTCGACTTGAAACCAATGCGTTAAAGTCTGAAAAACAGCGACATTGAGCGGTTGGAGGAGGAGAGTCGTGTGCGAAGGGAGCTTAAATGGTCGGATCGGGTGCTGCCAGCAATAGTCGAGGAAATCGCGACTAATATGAGGATCGTGCCCGTCAAAATTCAGAATTCGATATCGGCCAGGGCGTGAAGGAGGGCAAAAACGGTCGAAATGCTTTAGGAAGCAGAGGGCTAAGTGCCAGTTTGTGAAGCCAGTTGCTGAGCGCCCGAAGAGTATATTCCCGTCGTCCTCGTTTTGGAAATGACTACGCAAGTGATATCCTCCTTTGAAATGAGCATTGCAGGAAACTTGGTTGCACCGTAATTAATTGTAGCTACTGCCGTCACTAGTTCTCGATCATTAGGATCAGCTGTATAAATAGCTTCGCAGTTAAGGGAGACGTAAACTCAATCACTAGTAACGACGCCAATTTGAAAGCCTGTCTCGTCAAAATTTGACACATCACGGTCCTTGACATTATACTTCCTCTTGCACCGATCGAACTCTGCAAAATGACCCTTCACGTCCTCGACGATATGCGCAGCCAATCGTTTTACGGATAAAGGCTTCTCCCTAATAGCCTTGAGGAAATCAGACTGCCGTGTCATCCATCTCTTTGTCCACCGCACAGAAACCGACGAATTAGAGTTCCCCGTTGTAAAATAAAGAAGCCTCCCGGCAGCTACACGTATCTCATGTAGGTTGGCGCCATGGCCAGAGTATTGGAGCATAAGAATATACTCTTTCAGGGCACCGTCTTGTGGTGTAGTGAGCTTTTTATCGTGTCCGCCGCGCGGATGGCTTGCGGGGCGTCCGCGTCGACGAGCCAATAATCGTTGGTAAGGAGCCTTAGAAGCTGCTGCTGCTTCCCGTTGTTTTTAGCGTAGGATCATTATCCATTGCCTGAGAGGCCTCAGCAATTCGCTCTTCGATATCTCTTGAAGTGAGGGACATATCGGTGGTTGAAGAGAGAAATAAATGCGTGGCGGGGTGAAAAATTATTGTATTGCTGTGATTTTCGTATTGCTGTCCCTCACCTGATAGAAGGGCACCACTCAACCGCCCACGCCAACCCCACCGAAATTTTGACGATTTTTCAAAGTCCTTAGAAAATTCTAAAAACTTCCAATATTATTATGAAGAACACTTGAATTATCACGATTATCGTGTTATTTTTTCGAAGTTGTGGTGTTAAGGTCCTCAAATTTCAAGTTGAGCGGTTAAGCGGTGAATCCGTTCTAGGCGTGCTAAGCGAGGATCAGGTGGGAAACGTCGAACGATTATAAGTAGGAAGGGGGAGAACTAAAGAGGGTCGGAGGAAAGTTAGGCCGAGAATATCAGTTTCACGGATTCTACCAAATGGAGTGCCTTACCTAGCTGAGGCTGCACGAAGCTCACGTGGAGGCAACCGCTAACACACATATAGACGAGGCTGAGATGTTTTATATACTTGAAAGACTATCAGTTGCGTCGATTATCGTGTTCAAAATTCTTCGGTTACACTCTTGTCTGCGATGTCTCGTTCTAGCCGATTTTTTTCACGACTTTCGCTCAAGGAACATGAGCTTTCCGAAACGCTTTCAGATATGAAGTCCGATGGCCGGTTGAATACCGCCACGCAATCTCCCGACGGCGTTGGAAGCCTTGTAGCCTCCGAACCCCAGCTTTATTCTCCCATTTCAATCCATGCAACCAGAGAGAAATATGGCTTATTCGAATTCCCTTCGATTGGCCCCGGAGTGCAGTCCTTGCTAGGGGATGACGTCTGCCATGTAGAGTAGGTTTACCGGTCTTGCTAGATATCCTCTTTTAATAAATCCAGCATAATCGCCGTCCATGGCCTTGGAGGTAATTGGAAGACGACCTGGCAGGCAAGCGAAACGGAAGGGCCGATATGGCTTCGTGATCGGCTACCTAAGCTCCTTCAGGAGATCAAGGTGGAGGCTCGCATTCGATCATTTGGGTACGACTCTGCATTCATGTTGACAAGTTCTATCTCGGATCTGGATTTATGTGCGCAAGATCTCATCGCTAGACTCAGAGGGTTTCGAAGCAAGCCTGAGGAGCGCAAAGCTCCAATTATCTTCATTGCCCATAGTTTAGGCGGACTACTGGTGAAACAAGTAAGGCACCATAACCTTTTCTTCTACGTCGGGTGCTGTTTCCGGTTGCTCCTCCCCTTTCGCGAACCTGGGCTAAAAGCGCGCTAAAATGTCATACCAGGCCCTTAACATCGCATGGTCCCGTGCAAGTTATTATAGAGATATCCTCGATCATGTTACAGGCTGTGTCTTCCTCGGAGTTCCGCATCACGGCGCAGGTCTTGCGAAATGGGCAGAACATGGCGTACAGGTGCTAAAAGTTCTCTCGGCTGGCATGTTAGGCAATTCAAGGCAAGTCAAGGCGCTCCGATCTAACTCCCCTATCTGGGTTAAGATATCGACCGATTTTGTGGAACGCGGCAAGGACCTATCATTCCGAAGTTTCTACGAGACTGAGAAGATTGGTGGCATGCTGGTAAGCTACGATAT
>Ga0302227_10003130_pt1 | contig 11009 bp, 8 predicted proteins | sample II_Palsa_N1_1_FD_193525 | JGI IMG/M metagenome (GOLD analysis project Ga0302227, IMG submission 193525) | Peat permafrost microbial communities from Stordalen Mire near Abisko, Sweden - II_Palsa_N1_1 | ecosystem: Environmental > Terrestrial > Soil > Palsa > Peat permafrost | place: Sweden...
ATATATAGCGATGAGTCATATGCGGATAACGGGACTTGAACCCATATGAATAATTCGTTAGAGTCTAAATCTAATGCGTCTACCAATTCCACCATATCCACTATCCACTAAATTCATGAAAGAAAAAGATAGTGATCAAAGCCAAATAAGAGAATCGAACTCTTTTCCTACTAATTACAAATCAGTTACATAACCATTATGTTAATTTGGCAATTTCATGCGCGCCTTTACTTATAGGCTAATCAAGTACATCACCCTTATATAGAATAATAAATCTTGAGGACTAAGGCTAAATCTATTTCTGTTTATTTGCGCGGTCATTTTTCTTCTTCCGACCAAATCAAGTCCATTACCCTTCTGTTAATTTAAACTACATTTAAGGATTAAGGTAAAATATGGCCCATTAACCATCTGTTTATTAAACTAAACTTTAAGGATTAAGGTAAAATATGGATCATTAACCATCTGTTAATTTAAACTAAACTTTAAGGATTAAGGTAAAATATGGCCCATTAACCATTAATTATATTTGGCCAGTAATATTGAGTATTAAGGCTAAATCTGGTCTATCCCCCTTCTGTTTATTTGCGCGCTTATTTTAGGATTAAGGCAAAATCAAGTACATCTCCATTATGCTAATTTTATAGAAAATGGGGGTGTGAAAAGGGGTTTATTATCCCCCATTCCCATTACTTTTATTTTGGCTAGTTAATTTTAATAATGTATTGAAGCTGAAATCTAGTCTATCCGCATTATCTTTCTTTTTCCGAGCTTGATCATATTCGAGTTTTATTTAGTAAAATAAAGGACATCCCCGTTATGTTAATTAGGCTAATCCTGGAATAATTAGGCGAAGCTCGAATCAAGTACATTACCCTTATACTCATTAAATTTAAAGATTAAGGCTGCGAAGCTCAAATATAATATACCCCCATTAATAAATTAGAAAAATATTCCAGATTAAGGCAATCGGGGGAAATAAAGTAAAGTATAACCCCATTATGCAGACGAATGTCCGGTCTTAATTCCAAATCAGGTACCCCTTTTTCGCGGCCTTTTTTAGTCTTAATGCGAAATCAAGTACACCACCCTTAAGTCTCTGGGGAATATAAAAAAATTCAGGCAGCGAAGCTAAAATCTAGTACACTCCATTACCGCGGGTATTAGTGTAGCGAAGGCCAAATCTAGTACATTACCCTTAAATTTATTTGGAGTGCCCATATTTCTGTCCAAATCAAGTCTATTCCCATTATCTAATTCATCTCGGCTATTAATACGTGGGGAACCCTAGTCGGCTAAATCTAGTACATACCCCTTATGTACCGGCGAATTTGGGTTTAATCTAAAGGACTAAGGATAAATCAAGTATATAAGCATTAAGTTAATTCTACGTAAGATATATATATGAAGGGGCGCGCACCTTTAATCTCGGCCTTAATCCCGGCTTCGCCGTTTACATGTATATGCTTAAAGATGCTTTATCTCGGCATTCTTCCCATTTTTTAATCTTACATTAATCTGCGTAAGGCTACTTATCTCGGCTATTTCTCTCGTCAATTCCCCCATTATTTTCGATTTCTATGCTTTAAGGCTTGATCTCTCGGCATTAGTCCATATATTAGTAGTTGGTATTGGAGAGGTTAAATGAAGTCGGCGCATTATTTAATTATCTTTTATGGGAATTGAACCCACATTTATATCGTGAAAGAATAATGTCCTGACCATTAGACGAAAAAGACTTTCTATTTAACTATTCACGTCTTTATGACTTATTTCCAGTTCTTACTATTACATTAGGTAATATTAATTACGAACTTTCTGAATAGGTGAATAACGGGACTTGAACCCGTAATAAAAAGAATCACAATCTTTCATTTTACCAATTAAATTATATTCACAAATAGGCATTTATCTACACCTCTGTATTCTCTATTATCAGGGCAAACAATCATTCCCCGGCACCTCTGTAAATCTAATTAGAATTGAACTAATGACAAACCGCTTATCAAGCAGTCACTCTACCACTGAGTTATAGATTCTATACATTAATTAAATAAAATTTTATGAGTTATGGCTGAATTTCTATATCTTTATACATTTTTTATCATAAATTTATGAGATCATCCATTATTTCTTAAGGGAAACTACCTTTAATTTTTAATATTTATAAAAGTAAAAACATTATCTAAAAATGAAAATAATGGGACTAAGACAATAAAATACATGAAATACGTTATTGTTAATATTTGTCCTACCATTACATAAGGCTCTTCTACGGGATTTCCCCCGATCCAGCCTAATAATAAAAAATTAGCCACAAATAGCCAAAATAAAATTTTCCATAAGGGACGGAAAGTAGAAGAACGGATTAAAGATACATGAAAGAATGGTAATACTAATAAAATTAATATAGCCGCAATCATACCTATTACTCCTCCTAATTTATCTGGTACTGAACGTAAAATTGCATAAAATGGTAAAAAGTCTTTTGACATTCATTATATCTCTTTTTCTTATTGGATGAGTATACTCATCTCTTATATATCTCATTAATTAAAATATATCTTAAATACCCACGATTATGTAGATGTACTTAATTCGTTAATATCAATTTATTTTAATCCCGATCTTTCACCCGCCGATTTGGTTTCTCATAAGTCATTTCATTACGCCGAGTTTTTTTTCCGGCTTAGGGTTTTACTAATTCAATGGGCAAACCCCTACGAAGTAAAGAAGATATAAATATTTACAGATTAAACGTAGCGCGTTTTAATGGTAATAATCTTTTAAATTCCTTTAAATAAGATAATTGATTAATAGTCACCCCAAGAGCATAATATTGGGTTTGACCCTTTTTACAGTACTTTAAATTTTTATTTTCTATTACTAATTTAAGGGATAATAAGATTTCCGAGTCTTTCGAGCTATGTCAAATTTTATTTATTTTATATAATTTCGGCTAATATCGTATTTTACTATACTTTGCCTTACTTTTTGGATATGAACATTAGATAAGCGAAGCGCGTAATGTTGACTATAAGTCCATGAGGTTATGTCTCCAAATTTGTAATCTAAGCGAGGGGTAATGGATAAGCGCGGGCAAACTTCTATATAAGAAGCGAAGCGCGGAAAAAGCGTAGCGCGGTATGAGGCTAAGCGCGGCAGGTAATAGGAGAGCCGTTTGACTATAAGATAATGGATTAAGATGGTTGGCAAGTTGTATAAGAATACCATAGAGTAATATCATCTAGTATAAGATCAACTCCCTAAAATAATAAAACCAATGATAGGGAATCAAAGAATAGTATCATTTATAGTTTTAATAAAAGATAATATTGCGGTTCAACCCTTAATCAGTAAAGCGGGACTAAATTCAAAAAATAGCGGTAAAAGCCTTAAATCGCCTAAATTAATAGCGATTTTTAATAGAGGAAATTAATATATTAATTTCTTTAATTGCGGTTCAAACCTTAATGATCTTAGCCCATTAAATATGATGAATTGCGGTTAGATTATGAATACCCCTAAATAGACCTTAACGGTCAGGGATCAAATTACGGTGAAATGGATAATATTGCGGTTAAATCCTTAATCCATCTTGTACCTACCCTTAATCAGCTTAGCAAAAGGGATCTTTTCTAAATTATCTTAATAGATAATCGAGCGGTTCTCGCGCTGAGCTTTATCTGGTTCATTAATATATAATCTTGCGGCTCTATCCTTAATGGGGTACCTAATTGATAATTTTCCGGTTCTCGCCTTATAACCTAAATTTCTTTAATTCGGTTCTATCCTTAATACCCTATAATTAATAATTAACCGGTCCATGCGGAATACCCCTAATTGTGAATTTCCGGTAATATCCTTAATGTAAATTTAATATCGGTAAAGTAGAAAAAGACTGAAATGTCAATAATGGATTATATCTTCAACTTTATGTTGTTCTGCGTATAATCTCTGAAGAATTTAAATATTTTTCTTATTAATTTCTTTCTGATTTTCAAAACTGTAATCTAATTTCTTCTTTATTCTGATTACTTTGAATTTTCAGTAAATAGCAGAATTTCTGAGTTATTTCTCTTTTAATGGCACTTAACCATACCATTCAGGTACTATATGTTCTGGCGTTACTAGTGGATTTGCTTGGGTGAAATTGTCTGCGTGCGATATGGATACTTCCCTATTAAAACAGATACACTCCTTATGAATAAGTTTGAAGCAGCTTGATTGTTAGTTAAGTGAGATGCCGAAGGATTTTTTAATCGGAAGATTAGTCCGTAAAGATTAATATGCTTCATTATTAAGATATTTTTTAATGGTTTTTGGCGAGATTTTTAATTCTTTAGCCGCATGCAGCTGCTTCAAAGCGCTAAATCATTAACAAAAGAAGTGCCCGAGTTTAAGTTATGGGCTTAAGTATACTTTATCTGGACTTTAACTTGCCACGAGGTCTCGGGCTAATACGTTAAGTCTCTGAGATTTATTTATTAATTTAAGAGAGTAGACCCATAATATACTTAGGTACCTTGTGCTCTTAAAGAAATTATATATCTGCGGATTTATAAAATTGTAAGTTAGAAGAATCAAAGGGGTTTCTTTGAGCCCATGTGGGCGAATAAGTGGTTAAAAGTCCCTTGTAATATACAATCTAACGAACTTTTTCTTTCCAATTTTAAATATTGGACAACACCCCTGAAAAAGGTATTTCTATATATTTTCCGCATTTAGTATTAAAGACAATGGATCCCGCACGGTTGTAAGCGTGAGCGCGTCTATTTAGGTCAAACCAAATTTAACCACAGATATAGATCACGAACGGGAACATGTCATATTAGGCCAATTGAACCTAATAAATTTGGATAAAAAAATACAAGGAATGAGAAAGCAAGACCAAATAGAGCTACTCCAAAATAATCTTTATACATAAAATATGGGTGAATTGGCAATTTATCCATATTAGATGAGATTCCTAGAGGGTTGTTGGAACCGTGTACATGCAAAAAGATTAAATGAATCATAACTAAAGCAGTTAAAATAAACGGTAATAAAAAATGAAGTGAAAAAAAACGATTTAACGTTGGATTCTCAACACTGAAACCACCCCACACAGTAAATACGATATCTTTACCTAAATATGGGATAGCAGAGGCAAAATTAGTTATAACAGTTGCCAAATATTAAAATTTAATTATTACAAGCTGTATTAATTCCATAATTAAATCCCTGTACTTAAATTTTTTTACTTTCTTCTTTAAGCCTTGTGAAATACGCCAATATTGCGTATTTTAATATTTCGAATGTACATTAAGCATCATTGCAGACACCTACCGATGGACCATTCTGTCGGGATAAAACACATTACCCACGGTCTTTAAGGGGAATTACCTGATTGACCTTGTTTTCATCAGTATTGCTACAATTAAGTGAGTCCCTATGGGGCTCGAATATATTCTCTGTGTTGATTAAATAATATAGATTAATTGTAACTATATTTATCTAATTAATATAATTTATATTTCATAGTTGGATGTAGATAAGGTCCAACAATTTGCTTTAATTTTTCTATTTCTTTATTTGGTAAAAATATTATATATTGATCAGGCCTCCCCGCAGATTGAATATTAGTAAATAAATTAAATTTAAGATGTAAAAGTAATGACAATCTTTCGACATCTGACAATCTAAAACCATTAGTATAAAATTTTAACCCGGTGGAAACTTTCGCGCCATCATGCATTAACCATATTGTTAAAGTTAATGGCGATAAATATTTCTCAATAATAGGGGTATCAGGAATCCTTTTGATTTTACCATTATACCAAGAATCATGAATCCAATTAAAACTAGAATATGAATAAGTATGAAATCTCATTATGTGCCTAATTTTTCCATACTTCCCTAATCGTGGATTTAAGGTCGGAGTAGGATAAGGCGTGTAACCCTGTAAATAAATTAAAGAATGAAACCAAAATAAATAGGGAGTATGAGGGGCTTCTAGATTAAAACAAATTCTAGTAGAATTATTAAAAAACTCGGCAGAACCATTACCCAATAAGGAACCCGTTAAAATAGATAAAATAAAATAATTATGAGGACCAATAAATGCAAATAGACTATATAAACGTATATCAGATGAATTAGATAAACATATAGGGCAAGAAAATTCACCCCAAAAGCTCATTTGACCCCATGGAAGTACATACAACATTTAGAAATTAATACAAAATAAAAGGAAAATTCCGTGTAACGTGGAACACTATAGGTTCTAATTTCTTTGTATCTTGAGAAAACTAAATAAATATCTCGTAATAATCAAGACCTTGAAACAGATTATTTTCTCTGTTAAATGTCCGACTGTACATTAAGCATATCTCGCCATTAAATTTCGAATATACCCATTTATGAACCAGTCTGTAGCGATCCTTAAAGAATCGACGGTCTCTAAAGCGGAATACTAAATTTGACCGTTAACATAAATGTAGCACAATAAATAATATTGTACTATGTTTTTATAAATTGGTCTTATTTATCAGACTTAATATAACCTATTTGCTTGAAGATTGTATTATTTATTAAAGATTTATTAATAGTTTTATGACAACATGAAAAGGCTTTAGCCATATTTCGAATACTTGAATATTTAGAATGAATAGTAATATTATCTTTTAAATATAAAATCACTGGTTTAGAGGCATTCTTCGCCAACTTTTTTCTTAAATTTTGTTCAATTAAATAGCGTTCTAAAGAGGTTCTACCTAATGTAGTATTTTTATAAGCTCTGAGCGAAAAAAGATTTATAGGGGTTTCACTATGATTGCCGATATCTTCGGACTCGACGGAATAGAGTTTAAACCTAATAGGGGATTGACTAGGCTTAAAGGGAAAAAAAGTTGGAGGAGAAGACGATGTAGGAGAATTATATTCAGGGGAATAGAAATGAATCCATTTATGTTCTAAAGCAAGTAAATTTAAATGAGATTTACTTAAATTAGCTTTTAATACTAAACCTGAATAATATTCTAAAATAATAAAATTAAAATTCTCTAAACCATATATATTTATAGCATTACGAACTCGAGGATTACCATTCCCATTAATACAATGATTACGAAATTGAGAGTTAATACGATTAGTACAAGCACTACCAATAAAAGATTCACCAGTAATACAATTAAAGATACAATAAATTGCAGCCTTATTTCGATTCTCATTTTTAATGTGAAGTTGCGAGGGAATCCCATCTAAATTTTTATAGACTTTCTGAAGATTAGACAGAAAACTAACTTGACGGCGACTATTAAGATTTCTAAATAATAAATAAGATAATACAACAGGATAGGGCTCAGCCGGGAAAAATAAGTGACTCAAAAAATTATAACATGTTAGGCTATGTAAATAACCTAAGAAAGCTGTACCCATCATAAGAAAATATATAATAACACCAACAGTCCATAAACCAGTTCTAGGTTTAGAATATGAACCATAATATAAACCACGGGCGATATGTATATAAACACAAATAAAGAAAAAAGAAGCCCCATTAGAATGGCCATAACGTATTAACCAGCCATAATTGACATCGCGCATAATATGTTCAACGGAATTGAAGGCTAAATCAATATGAGGAGCATAGTGCCTTTATAAATATAAATTATTAAAATACTAAGACTTAGTATTCTTCGATGAACCTATTAAAATAAAAATAAATATATAAAATAATAGCATTTAAGGGTATAAATAGCCTTTAATATATATCTCTCGATTTTATAAGACTAGACCGACTTCAGCTAACCAAATACTAGGGTATAACCGGCTGTAAATCCCCACCCCTAAACTTATAAAACCAAGGGGAGACCAGCTTCAGTGGACGCGACAACCTATGCCGACCATAATAATATGACTCAGAGATAATGCAAACCTCCTTTAGTAGACGTTACAAAATATGACGAATATAATCCTATGACTATTAATGTAGGCTAAATTAAAGTGACTCCCGATAATAAACCAAATAATGTAACCCTCTTTTGCAGATAAAAAGCTAATAAACAACCAAAGATAACCAGACTCACATAATAATTTTATTATAAGCGAAGCGCGGGTTAAGCGGGCGATATAGATAAAAGCTAGATAAACAGCTAAATAATGAGCCCGCGAGAGTGAGAGTATGTTATCAAAAAGACAGGTATCCACCATAGAGTACACCAAATAAGCGAAGCGCAAATGTAAATAAAAAGACAGTAATCCGCCATAGATATGAAATAACTATAGCATATTTTCTTACCATAATTCTAGACATTAGGGTAATCCACTTGATTCTGTTTGCAAAATACAATAACCAATAAGCGAAGCGCGCGAATAATAGCGGGTCTGACCTGAATAACGTAATAAACTATATTATGTCGACTAAAATTAAATAACCCGCAATAACGAGAGAGCCTTAGCGCGATTATGCCGTGTTTCTCCAATTATACCCCAATACTTAGCTAAATAAGTTGTGATCCTCTTGATTTGACTATTAAATTTAATTATCTGCTATATATTTTTATCTTCCTTTATGTTACGGTATAGTCATAATTGGCTTAAGTCTATAATGCAGACTAATTTATAGTAATCCGGATTAACGTGATAAACTTGATTTGCCCTATTAAATTTAATTCCCACTGTATCTATTTATATTATTATAGCGGGGTTTCTCCGCAGAACGTAATTAACCCCCCTAAATAAAGGAACCCCGCCTTAGCGAAAAAAACTTGATAATAACTATAAAATGGCAGTAACACCACAGAATTAGAGAGACAGGGGATGACCACTTGAAGCTGACGAAACTAACAAGATAAAAAAACAAATACAATAACCCCACCATAGAGATACTCTATTATGCCGAGTCACCATACTTTAAGCGATATTTGGCGAACCAGCCCGGCTACGCCGGGCTAGACATACTAGATACTGCATACTTTATATTAAGCTATATTTGGCGGACCAGCCCGGCTAGACATACTAGATACTGCACACTTTATATTATACGATATTTGGCGGATTAGCCCGGCTACGCCGGGCTAGACATACTAGATACTGCATACTTAGATTATACGATATTTGGCAGACTACGCCTGCCTAGATATACAAAGCATACCATAACTCCGAGGTTAAGGTTTATTAGTAAAGAATTTAATAGGTTCTAAAGGACTAAATAGAAAAATTAAAGCGAAAAAGGGAAAAGATAGAAGAATAAAGAACTTAGTGTGAAATAAATATAATAAAATGGACAATATCATCAAATTAAAAAATAATTTGTCTCACGTATAGTCTCTGAAGATATTCTAAGGTATATTAATACTTTAAATATCTGGCTGATTAATAAATTCTATATTTTTTCAGCATATAGTGAAATGACTAGCTACACACATAGCTAAAAACACACCAGTTAAAATTTGCATAACTAAGATTAAACCTAATAAAGACCCAAAACCATATAAATAATTTATATTTGAAGGTAAAGGAGAATCTACTAAGAATTCATTAAATATTGATAAAACAGGATTTTTTTTAAACAGTCTCATAAGCTTTTAACCATGCGATATAATCGTTTATATTAACTACTTCAAGAACAATCGGCATAAAACCATGTTGGATTCCGCATAACTCACTACATTGCAAATTTTCTCTATATTAATTTAGGCTAGATTAATCCTAATCATAGCCACTTTCCCTTTCTACATAAATTATAAAATATATAATATTAAGCTAGTCTAAGGATTTTCTTCGATACTTTCATCTTATATTCTATAACTTTTAAATTATTTTAATGACTCATAAGTATCTTTTGCGTTATATCCAAAAAATTAGGAAAAGATAGAAAAAAGAAATAGCAGGTAAAGTGGAATCATGAGAGATATAAATTAATTACTAATATAGAATAATAAATATAGTAAGTGTGTATCATTTAATAATTAGCGCTAAATCACTTAAATAAGGGCCATATGAAGATAGATTGACGAAGATAACTATAAAAATTAATAGGCATATAACTTGAATGTGACTAGAAAACCAAGTAAAATAATAAAAGTATTGAGAAAAAAATTCCAATGTTAATTACTTATAGTCCTTGATCTTTTTTCTATTCCAATGATAATTTAGTGAATAGCGGATATAAGCAAAGCGCGGACTAAACTTAGCTACTGATTAAAGATATGTAGGGTCATCTAAATGCCCGCGATATCGCGGGCATACAGTCGCTTAAATAGAGACATAGGGGAACCCTTTAGATTAACCCATTCATTAAAGCGTAGCGCGGAAATATAAAGAAGCGAAGCGCGATTAAGGAAGTAGTAGATTTACCCTTATGTATTAAATATTCAGCTAAATTATTAAATAAAGGTAAAGTAAGAGACAATAGACATAGAGCTTGTGAGAAAAGGAAAAATTAAATAGAGGTTAATCCCTAAATACAGTTGTTTCAGTATTTATTTAACGGAAAATAATATTCCTGCGACCTTTCGGAACGGGGTTTGACTATATCTTAAGCATCAAAAATTGACACTAATCACCATTTAGTCGATGAACTGCATACCATTGAGATGGTACTTGGCTGCGGATTATCCATTGTAATATAAATCTTGATTTTACCATACCACGAGTCATTACCTGTGCCATAAGGTACCTTACGATCCTTATTTGGTTAAGATTTCTTTAGGAGATTCCCGCAATTTGATGATTTAAGACCATGGGTTCACCAAAGTCACGGCCATAAGTAGTTGACCGTAATAAACTCCATTACGTTTAATATATATAGATGTTTGATTTAATCGACCAGGTACACAATCCATTTTCACACCTAAAGAAGGTACAGCCCAAGCATGTAAGACATCAGCAGCTGTAACTATAACACGAATAGAAGTTTGTGATGGTAAAATTAAACGATTATCCACTTCTAATAAACGTAATTGTCCTTCTTTTAAGTCATCTGTTGGGATCATATAACTTTCAAAATTAATCTCTGGAGAGAT
>Ga0302227_10003134_pt1 | contig 10998 bp, 11 predicted proteins | sample II_Palsa_N1_1_FD_193525 | JGI IMG/M metagenome (GOLD analysis project Ga0302227, IMG submission 193525) | Peat permafrost microbial communities from Stordalen Mire near Abisko, Sweden - II_Palsa_N1_1 | ecosystem: Environmental > Terrestrial > Soil > Palsa > Peat permafrost | place: Sweden...
GGCAAGGGACTCAAGCGCCGTCCCTTGCCCCTCGCGCTCCCCCATCCCGGCTCACACCGGAGATGGAACCAATGAAAGTTGTCGTATTCTTACGTGAACGAAAGTAGGGGGCAGGTCAGATGCAGTCGCCCTAGGCGTCGTTTACGTTCAATCAGCTTCTGAAGAAAACCAAGTTGCTCCCCGCGCTGACAGCTGACAGAATTCTTTCGCCGGCCTCTCGGTGGCGTAGCTAGATCACGAGCCGCCATTATGATGAGGAGCCGACGAAAGAACTTGTTTTCTTGGCGATAGGCAGGTCGAACCGGGTCGAATGGGACCAAGCTTACACTAAGGTCGCGCGGATGCGGCACCTTTGCTTGTATTTCTCTCTTTCCCCTGCCGAGGGGACTTGTTGGCAAATCTGCAACTGGCCGCCGAGCTGATGCCCCCGGGACTCACCGCGATGTGCCGTTGGGAAGCTTGAGAAGTATCGCTGCGAGTTTCGAAAAGTAAACTTCACGGACAGCTTCCAAGAAACGCGCAGGATTCTCTTAACGTCGAGGTATAGCTCAGGATTTCGGCGGTAAGTAGTTAATCTCTTTTTTCAACTTACCCATTGCGTATCGGACTAACGATTCCGCGACAAACGAACGACTTACCTTTTTCTTCTTCGCAATCGTCGAGATGAGCGCGAATTCCTCCTTGTAGAGGCGAATACCTACAAGTTTTGTCTTACGCCGCTGTTCCTTTATTTCAATCTCCATAATGAAAGCTTAGCATTTCGTTAAAAGCCGTCAAACCGAAACCGAAGAGAACAAGATAATGGGAAGAGCAAGCGTGAAAATAATGCTACACAACAATATCAATGATTGCCTTTTACATAAGAAAAGCGATACAGGGCAAATTGACGCGATACGAAGGCAAAATGCAAAGCGGGCTGCACGTTTTGGTGTGTTCGAAGCCTGCATTTCATAACGTCTGTTCCGTTTTCGTAAACGAATTCAGCCCCGTTTTCGTTGTTTTCTTTGATTATTCAGGCTGTATTTACAGATAGAACTCTTCAGTCGCGATCCGTAAAAAAGGGATATCGATATGAATCACGTTAAGAGGTTTATGACGCCAAGATGTTGGCGTTCTATAGACTCTATGGCTCAGCAATACCCTTATCGCTTAAGATGGCCCGGGTCTGTTGCCATGGAACGATCAAGCCGACACTACCGATATTTAGCGGTTGCTATCTCCGTTATATTGCTGTTTTCTCTGACGGCATACTTTATTGGAGTCTTTCGATCAAGACACAAGAATTACCCCTTCCGATTGCTTGAGAACGCCTACTTCGAAGAGCGGCCCTCTTGTACTTAGAATCGCTAAGACGCCACACTCCTCAGTGCGGGTTCAGCGGGGAACACAAGTCTCTCATGCAGGGCGCTCGCTGAGTTTAATCGAAGCCGAGGCGCTAATTTCCCGTGGACTCAGAAAAAATTCAGAAGATGCGCAACTGCTGACCGCTCGCGGTGAAGCCAATCTTCTGGAAGGGTTTTGCGAGGCTGCGATTACCGACATGGAAGAGGCTCTCGATACGCAACCCAGCAGCGCTATCGTACTTAATGGCCTCGCGGCGGCATACTTTGAACGGGCCGAGGCCGAAAATCGTTTTGAAGATTATGGCACCGCCTACGAATTACAGAGTCGAGCCTTGCAGCATTCGCCAGACGATCCACTCATTCTGTTCAATCGCGCCATTACCTCCGCTCGACTGTTTCTCTATAAGCAGAGCATAAAGGATTTCCAACGTTATCTCGCAATGGATCCATCCGGCGGCTGGTCGCGCGAAGCTCGGCAACGGCTTGAGGAAGTTCAAGAAGTTGTAGCGGCACATGACCGGAGGACAAGTACGCCCTTGTTGACACCGGCCGAATTTGTTCAACAAGTAAATCCGGCGGATGCGCGTACCTGGGATGCAGTCGAGCCCCGGATTGAGGAATATTTATCAACAGCCGTTACCGAGTGGCTGCCAGCGGCATTTCCAGTGAGAGGAAAGGGGACGGCCTCGCCAGAAGCCAAGCAAGCACTAACGGCGCTGGCGGCGATATTGAAAGGGCGTCATCAAGACTCGTGGCTCACTGAATTGTTGCCCGCAACTTCATCGGAATCGTTCAGCCCGGCGATTGCGGCATTGAGTAACGCAGTGAAGGCGGATAACGCCGACTATGCGCTGGGGAGAAAGGAAGCGTCAAGGGCGGCACATCTATTTCACCAATCGAACAACTCCGCTGGCGAGAGCCGGTCTGAGCTCGAAGAAATTTACGCCATGCGACTTTCCAACCATGGCACTGAATGTTTGGATCAAATTGCCAAACTAAGCCCCCCGCTTGAGCGTTCTCAATACTTGCAGTTGAAGAGTCGGATTCGGTTAGAGCGCTATAACTGTCTCGTGGAGAATGGCGACTTAAAGCGATCTGACCAATTGGATGAGGCATACGCCCTTTCCAACGCTGCAAATTACGCAAGCCTTCAGCTGCGTCTTTTGAGTACGCTTGCGATTGACGATCTCTTCAAAGGCGTGAGTCATCGGGGGCTTGCTGTGATCTTTCAACACGTTGTTCCCAAGAAGTGAATAGTCCATTCGCTCCAAACCGGAGAAGCTGATGGTGCTGACCAATCCGCTTCCAAGGAGTCGACCGAATGGACCTTCACCAGAATGCCCGACTTACGTTTCGTAGTCGAGAGGCTTTAGCCCAGAAAATCATGATGGAGAGGTTGACGGTGAACGCGGCTGCAGCCGCGTTCACTGTCAACCGAAAAACCGCCGCCAAGTGGCTACGCCGCTATCGCACCCTGGGCTTGCCTGGCCTGCGGGATTGTTCCTCGCGACCGCTCCATAGCCCGCGCCGAACCTCGTCGGAGTTGATCGCCCAGGTCATCACTTTGCGCCGCGATCTGCGCCCCGCCTACCAGATCGCTCACGCCACTGGCCTCAGCCCTGCCACCATTAGCCGCATTCTGCAGCGGGCTCATCTCAACCGCTGGCGTCATCTCCATCCCGCCCCACCCGTCGTGCGTTACGAACATCCTGCGCCCGGAGATCTGCTCCATCTCGACATCAAAGGCATGACCCGCTATCAGCAGGTCTCTATTCGTGGCGACGGCCGTCGCCGCGGCCGCCCTCAGTTCGCCGGCTGGCAGGCGCTGCACGTCGCCATCGACGATCACTCCCGCCTCGCCTTCTCCTGTATGCTGCCCAACCAGCAAAGCCAAACTGCCATCGCCTTCCTACGCGCCGCTGTCGCCTTCTACGCCCAGCACGGCATCTCCATCCGCCGCCTGCTTACCGACAACGGCTCCTGCTATCGCTCCCGCCAGTTCCGCGCCGCCTGCCTCCAACTCGGCATCCAGCACCGATTCACCCGTCCCTACACGCCGCGCACCAACGGCAAGGCCGAACGCTTCATTCAAACCGCCCTGCGCGAGTGGGCCTACGTTCGCCACTACCTCAACTCGGAAGAACGAGATCAGCAGCTCTCGCCCTGGCTCGAGCACTACAACTTCCACCGTCCGCATGGTAGCCTCGGTTACGCTCCGCCCATCAGCCGCGCCTCTCCGGTGGGTACAACGTCTTGATAGATCACAGCTTGCCCGGTGCCGCATGGGACTCCAGCAGTACTGGATGGGGGCTACGAGCACCTACATTGCACGAACCTTCTATTCAGCTTTGGCTTTCAATTATCAGGTAGGCCAACGCTGGCATCTGGCCCGTGCTGCGGATGAGGAGGATATCTTCGTGGCCACGCCAACACAGGATCCAATTTCCCTTGCTCTTGAACATGAAGACTTGGCACATGCTGCCATCATGGCGGAAGATTCCGGAGCCGCTCAGGAACACATTAAGCTCGCAGAAAAGTTGCTTGCATCGGTGCCCGCAACGGACGTGACAGAGAAATACAGAGTCACGATGGAATCGTACTCCGCGCTCGTCGATGGGCTGACCGGAAAACCAGAACAGGGGTTGGCGAGGCTCGAACAAGTGCGGCCCCAGGCCGACCAGCTGACAAATGTTGCTGCGGTCTCCGATTTTCACCGAATTGCCGGGGAGTTGCAATCTCTCGCTGGCCGTCAGCAATCGGCCCGTATCGAGTTTGAACAGGCAGCGGCGCTTGGGGAAACCATGCGAGCGTCCCTTCGCGCCGAGCCCGAACGCATCGCCTGGATGCGCCAATGGGCGAATTCGTATCTGAATTTGGTCGAGGCGGACCTTCGTCTGGGAGAGTCGTCCGAAGCCTTGAGCGTGTGGGAGCTGTACCGAGACTTAGATCGAGACTGGACTGATGAGCTTCCGAAGTCAGTATCGACCTCGCCCAAAATTGAAGACGCACTGGCTCGGTTTCGAGCATTGGTGGAGCGCGAAGGAGAGCGATTCAGTCAACACTTCTCCCCGCTTCGAAACCCAAGCTGTGCTCGTAGTTGGACTGGTTCCTCATGGGGTTGCAATGTGGTCGGATGGCCACGATGGCCTAAATTCGAAGTGGATTGAGAAAGACCCCGCTAATATCCGACTGGAAGCTGAGAGACTGGCAGAACTCTCCTCACAGCCCTCCTCGGCCATCGACGAAATTCGAACACCAGCACGGCATCTTTACAGGACTTTGGTCGAGCCAGCGTTTACGGGGCGAACTTTTTCGGGACCTCTGACCATTCAGACCGACGAAAGTCTTTCGCGAATCCCGTTTCAGGTGTTGATCGATGATTCTGGCCAGTATCTGGAGGATCGACATCGGTGGCGTACATGCCGATTTTAAACGATGCCTCCCGACAACCGATAGCGCGACCACTGTCAGCGGACGCGAGAGCTTTGGTGGTCGCCGGCGGCGGTGCTGGGATCGACGGTCTTCGTCCTCTGGAGGATGCGTTGACCGAGGCTCGCGCGGTTATCAAGCATTTTCCGCAAGGCACGTTGCTGGCCGAAGGTGAGGCGACAACCGTTGAGCTGAGCGCCCAAATTCAGAGGGCGGAGATATTTCACTTCGCTGGACACGCCCTCATCCACGGTGGCGAGAGTGTTTTGGTGCTTAACTCTGCGAATCTCGACCATGGAGGGGCGTTGTTCGATGTTAAGACTCTGCGGTCAATTCGCACTCCGCAGCTTCAAATGGCGGTTCTATCGGCGTGTTCGACCGAAAACGGAGGTGACGGCCTGCCTGAAGACTTCGACAGCCTGGCGCGCGTTTTCCTTTCGCGTGGCGTGCCCCACGTGATTGCCAGCCGCTGGAATGTCGACTCCAACTCGACCGTGCTTCTCATGGAAAAGTTTTACGAGAGATTGCTTGCCGGATCAACGGTCCCGCAAGCCTTAGCTACATGAAATCGGTTGAGTCCGGCGGTGACCCAATCGTTCCGAGCCTAAAGACTTACGCCAGTGGTGTCATCTGGTCTGATCAGCTCGCACTGCCGTCGCAGGATAGAGATCGTTGGTAACCGTTCTCTGGAATCTTGAGAGGACTCGACCCCTGGATCGGGCAGGCTGTTTGTATCCGGGTGTTCGAAGTTCATGTTGGAGGGACGTTGGGAGGTAAAAAGTCAAGAAGGCATCCCGACCGAGTTAACGAAACTCGTTTACGGATCGGACAGTCCGTATGCCTTCACTTTAGCTGAAACCAATTCTCTGTCAATCGGGATGTGGAAGTGATGCTTGGAAGCCGGTCACTTCCAATCGCGACCGTCAAATAGAGACTTCGTTGAACTCTGAAGATTTCACCGTCTACAATTTCGACACCATTGATGTAGACGGAAAACCAGAATTAGCGTTAAAGTATTTGAAAAGATTGGTCGGGGAGAGAGGATTTGAACCTCCGACCCCCTGGTCCCGAACCAGGTGCTCTACCAGGCTGAGCCACTCCCCGACTGGGCTGCGGATGGCAATCAGGACGTTCCTGCATCCGAGCTTTCTTGATAGGCAGTTAAATTATAGCATCGTAGTCTTCGCCGGGTGCTCCAGGTCGCCGATACATTTTCGCGCTACACTAATGGCGCAGCAAAACCGCACGGGTCACTGTAACCAAAACTATCGCGTTCCATTCGACCGATCATGATCGTTCTCTGCGCTCATCGTCTGTTCACGCCAAGGGAAGAGATATTGTACCCGCTCGTCTTCGTTGAGGACCGCCTCATCTCTGCCGTATCTTCGCGGGCCGAGCGGGAGATTCCGAAGAACGCTACCGTGATCAACCTCACCCGTGATTTCCCGGATGCCATTCTCGCCCCGGGTTTTGTCGACGTTCACATGCACGGGGGCGCGGGACTCGATCTTATGAGCGCATCGCTGGCCGACCTGCCGCGGCTGAACAAATTTCTGACAGTGCACGGCGTGACCGGCTATTTTCCTACTACTGTCGCTGCGCCGCTTGATGAGACATGTTCCGCTCTCGATCGACTGGCCGACGCCATCGAAGCGGCCAGGGTCTCTCGCTCTGCCAAAGGCGATGACGTTCAGGCGCTGCCACTCGGCATTCATCTGGAAGGTCCGTTTCTGAGTCACAAGCGGCGTGGGGTTCATCCTCCGGAGAATTTGATCGAGCCCACGCTCGAGATCTTTGAGCGGCTCTGGCAGGCGGCGCACGGTCTGGTGCGAATGATGACGATCGCGCCCGAACTACCGGGAGCGATCGAGGTTATCGCCGAAGCGGCGCGCCGAGGGGTTTGCGTGAGCATCGGACACTCCGACGCTATCGCGGAGACCGCTCAAGCCGCGGTAAAGGCTGGGGTCCGTCACGCCACACACACTTTCAATGCCATGCGCCCGCTCGATCATCGCGAACCCGGCATCCTCGGCGAAGCGCTCACCAGCGAGCGGCTCAGCGCCGACATTATCGCGGATGGCATTCACGTCGCTCCGGAAGTGGTGAAGCTTTTCCTGCGGGCAAAGGGGTTGGAACGCGCGGTTCTGATTACCGACGCCACTGCGGCCGCCGGCATGCCCGACGGTATCTATCAACTCGGGCCGATACAGGTTGAAGTTAAGAATGGACGCTGCACGGTTCATGGCGAGACTGGCGACAAACTCGCCGGCAGTGTGCTCACCATGGACCGCGCCGTGCGTAACGTTACCGAATTCGCCGATTGGAGCCTGCGAGAGGCGGTTCGGGCGGCTACGCTGAATCCGGCGATGGCCGCAGACCTGCCGAGCCACGGGCAAATCGCTCCCGGCGCTGAAGCGAACCTGGTGGTGCTGAGTCCGGATGGAGAAGTTAGGAAAACAATCGTTCGCGGGATCGCGTCTTAGTTGGGTTTCCGCTCTTTAGCTTCCGCCATGTACCGCAACAGCACGGCCTCATCGGCCCGCGTGAGCTGGTCGAGGAACGACGTATCCACCTTGCCGTCTTCCACCGTTTTCGAGGCATTCGACTGGCGCAATTTGTCACCCAGTTCGGGATCGTTGCTCATCACCTGGCTGTAGAACCAGAGGAAGTGGCGCATCTGATCGAGCGTCTTGCACAGGACCTGAATGGCTTCAGTTTCGGGCAGAGCGCTCAGCGCTTCCATCAATTCCGGGTCGCTGGGGGCTTGCATGGCGGCGCAATTCAGCTCGCGCTGAATTACGCGCAAATCTTCGGTAACTCGCATCATCCGAGTATGAAGGTCGTCCATCTGTGAATCGATTCCCGTAGCCATTGTATGGTTTGGCTTGTGTCGTTAGAACATCTCATCGGCAGCCTCAAGCGGATAGATGTCCCACGATCATGCGCTTTCGTAATTCAAGCAATTACTTTGGTCTGGCGAACTCATGCCTGGCGATACGGTGGGCTGAAATCCGCGGCCGGCGAGGGTTTTGCCCGGTCCGGTGAGGATTATCCCCGGCGCCGCCATCGGCAAAATACGCTTGCCATTCTCGACTATTCCAAGGCCACTGGATTGTGATACAAACTCGCATGCCAGAACTCTCGTCAGAGCCTCTTCGGCCGGGCCAGCCACGCCACGAGCTGATCCGCGCCATTGGCCGCTGGAGCCTGACCGCGCTCGTCATTAACTCGATTATCGGCAGCGGCATCTTTGGACTTCCTTCCACAGTAGCTGGCCTCATCGGCGACTACAGCCCGTATGCCGTGCTCGCTGCCGGAGCCGGCATGAGCGTGATTATCGGCTGCTTCGCCGAGGTCGCATCGCGCTTTCAGCAAGCCGGCGGTCCTTATCTCTACGCGCGGGTCGCTTTCGGACGTCTGATGGGCATTCAAACCGCGTGGATGCTGTGGCTGGGCCAGGTCGCCGCACCGGCCGCAAATGCCAACCTGTTTGTGATTTACCTGGGTGAGTTTTTCCCGCACGCCAAGGATCCTCTGCCTCGGGCCGTCGTTCTCACGGTGCTGGTGGGGCTTTTGACCTTCATTAACATCCGCGGTGTTCGCGGCGGAGCGCAGGTTAGCAATTTGTTTACCGCGGCCAAACTCGTTCCGTTATTTGCCGTGATCATCCTGGGTGTCATGGTGCTGCACAACCACCATTGGGCTATCGCAACCGCGCCTGGCGCGTCTCCCAACACTAGTCAATGGCTGAAAGCCATGCTGCTTCTGGTTTTCGCATATGGCGGATTCGAAACCGCACTCGCGCCCATGAGCGAGGCGAAAAACCCCCGCCGTGACGCTCCCTTTGCGCTCTTTACCGCCTTGCTCGCCTGCACTGTGATCTACGCACTCATCCAGTGGGTGGCGGTTGGAGTTCTGCCCAACGCCGTGCAGAGCCAGCGTCCTCTCGCCGACGTTGCGCGGCTCGCGGTGGGGCCCATTGGCGCAGCTCTGGTTGCCATTGGCGCGTTGATTTCTTTCTACGGATACCTCAGCGCGAAAATTCTCGCTATGCCGCGCGTGCCTTTCGCGCTCGCCGAACAAGGGGATTTCCCCAGAGCCTTCGCCGCTGTCCATCGCCGCTTTCATACGCCATACGTCTCGATTCTCGTCTTCGCCGGCATGGTGTGGGGTTTAGCGCTGATCGGCGACTTCAAGTGGAATGTAACGCTTTCTGCCGTGGCGAGGTTGCTTTACTACGGGGTAGGCTGCGCGGCCTTGCCTACTCTCCGCCGCAAGCAGCCCGACGGCGCAAACGCACTGTTTCAACTGCCCGCCGGAAATTTCCTTGCCGTACTGGGCGTGATCCTATGCGTGATCCTGGTCACGCGTGTGGATTTCGGCCAGTCCTTGATTCTGGTTGCCACTATTGCGCTGGCGTTCGGGAATTGGGCCTTGGTAGCCCGCAAAAGCGCCGCTGGCTGATGCGGCGGGTCCGGATTCCAATGTCGCGAGGCCGAAGTAGGGTTCGGGGGAACTGCGCGGTAGAATGTCTGATCATGGCGAAGCAACGACCAGTGCACAAATGCAAGCTCTGCGGTCTTATGAAGGAGCTTTGCGACAGCCATTACTTGCCGAAACACCTGTATGCGTTCTTGCGTGCTACTCGGCTTCAAAATCCCAACCCTGTCATGGAAGTGGCTGGGGAACTCAAGCAAATATCAATCCAGTACCGGGGTTATGTGCTATGCAAAGGGTGCGAAGGCCTGTTTAGCAAGCACGGAGAAAAGTGGGTGCTGGCGAACATTCCACATGACTACGACGCGGCGTTTCCGCTACAGGATGCCATCAACCAATTGAAGCCGTCGTTCAAGGGCATTGATCTTGTTCTGTGCAACGTCAATGGGGTGAGCGCGTTTGACCTTCAACAACTCGTGTATTTTGGCATGAGCATCTTTTGGCGGGGCGGGGTGTATGAGTGGGAAACCACAACAGGCCTTGTCCCGCAAAAGAGTGGACTTGGGCGCACTGGAAGAGCCGATACGGAAGTTCCTCCTCGGCGAGGGCCCGTTGCCTGATGACACAGAGATGGTGCTCGCGATTGACGTGTGGCCCTACAAGAAGATCCACCAGGTTGCCTATCCCGCGGTGAATGCGCACTTGCCGGAATGCCATCGGTACTGGTTCCTCGTTCCGGGTTTGTTCTTCTCCCTGTACTTGGGTAGCAACATTCCGGCGGATGTGCATTTGCGAAACGCCGCCAAAGGGATCATTGGTTTGGATCTGGCAGCTGCGAATTCTGTAATCGAGTTCACGAAGCAAGGGGTGAAGACCAGATCAGGGCCGAAGATGGAAGCCCTGAATAAGGAAATCCGGGCAATACGCTCCAAGAAAGCGAATTGAGAATAGAGCACGGCCCTGTGCCCGGCGCCTCATTTCTCGCGTTCTTTGCGAGAAGTGGGCAAGGCGCGATCGATCTCCACGGGCAGGTTTACTTGAACGGTATGTCCACCTCGGAATAACTGCCGGGTGTCGCGGCGTTCACGGTGGCGGCTATTTTCCGAACGTGGCGCTGCACGATACGCCACTGCGAATTTCCCAGCACCACAATCGCAATAGCGCGGCTCTTCAAATTCTGCTGCGCCGTTATATTCTTATCGGTCGTCAAGAGCACTGCAAATCCGGCTTCCTCTGCGGCTTTCAGCAGCTCCCCGTTAACCCAGCCTGTCCCATCCGAGATCCTTGGCTTGGGTGACGGTGTGGCCTTCGAGGAACGGGATAAGCGGCGCGGGCGTGCCTTGATCAAAGAGAATGCGCATCGGCGGAAGCCAGCGAATGGCTGGGGGGCGGCGGGGCATCAAGACTGCGGGCGGCAAAATCCAGCACGGCAACAATTTGTTCCCGCGTCACGCCGAACCACTCCATGATTTCTTCGATACTTGCGCCGGATTCGAGGTTCTCAAAAACAGTGGAAACCGGCATACGGGTGTCCTTAAACACCCACGCCCCGCTGCGCTTGCCGGGGATGCTCTCCACGGCGGGACACTGCGACCAATCGAGTGTTGCCATGTTCTTATCCTCCTCTCAATCTTAACCTTTTACCACGCATTTTCGAAGCATAGCGATCTCTGCGCGTTACAATGGTTTCCTCATTGATCCGAGTGGAGCGAAATTATTAGATTTGGTTGCAGCAAAGCGCCGAGGAACACGGGCAGGGGAAACTCGAGCATAGGATGAGAGTTCAACT
>Ga0302227_10003135_pt1 | contig 10997 bp, 13 predicted proteins | sample II_Palsa_N1_1_FD_193525 | JGI IMG/M metagenome (GOLD analysis project Ga0302227, IMG submission 193525) | Peat permafrost microbial communities from Stordalen Mire near Abisko, Sweden - II_Palsa_N1_1 | ecosystem: Environmental > Terrestrial > Soil > Palsa > Peat permafrost | place: Sweden...
ATTGAAATTTTTAAAAAAAGTGCCTTTAAACAAAAAAAAGCCACTTTTTCAAGAGGCTTTCTACTTAATTGGCGACCGTTGGGTTGGTCTCTGTGATCCCGCTGGGATTCGAACCCAGGACCCCAACATTAAAAGTGTTATGCTCTACCAGCTGAGCTACGGAATCATTATCGTTTCCGATTAAAGTGGTGCAAATATAGGACTATTGGGCCTTTAGTGCAAGGCTTATTTTTTTTTATTTGCAAGCATATAATAAGCCCCTTATTGCCAGTGTTTTACTGTGTAAAAACAGCAATTTTGCCATTGCTGCCGGCTAATAAAACCAGTTTTCCGCGCTTTGCTTTCCGGCAAACATTATAGCTTTGGTCGTCAATTTTGGTCCAGGTTTGGCCATCGTTTGTACTTATATTGGATCCGGGCGTGCCGGTGGATAGGTATGTGTTGCTGCCTATTGCCTCTACACATGATTGAAAACCTGATGGCTCTATTTTAGATAAATAAAACCCACCACCAGCGTAAGTACTGTTATAAATGTAGCATTGTGCTACGGAATCTGCACGGCGATCATTCTGGTAATCACCGCCGACGATCACAAAACCATCTGCAGATACAGAAAATGCACCCTGGCTTGATTTGCCGTGTAGCAATAATAAATCATTGTATAACCATGAAGATGATAGGCTGTCTTTATATATATTACGGCAATTGCTGCCACCAGTAACGATAGTTATTCGATTTTTTGTAAATCTTAAACAGGTTCCGCTAGCCGCAAAGGCAGCCTCGCCAGGTTGAGCGATCGGCGGGTTTTTAAATGGATGCCAGTTTTCGCCACCGTCATTCGTTTCCATCATTACCCATTTATTATTGATCGGATCGCCCAATATGATGCCGTGTTTTTTACCAGCGAAATCCATCGCATCGAAAAAATACGCACTATCTGTGTTTCGATATTTTACTTGCCAAGTGGTGCCGCCGTTGATAGTTTTTAGTATGAGGGCTGGTGTGCCCGAACTCATGATCACAACCTCCTTATCTGAAAAAGCTTCAATACTCCTGAAGTCGGCCTGTTCAAAACCCTTTACCTGTTGCCATGCCCAGGTTTTACCGCCATTTACAGTAATGGCTATATATCCTTTGCTGCCGCTTATCCAGGCAACGCTATCATCAACTACCGAAAGGCCGCGAATGCTGGTTGGCTTGCCTTGCTGTAGTAAAGTAATATGCTGTGCTTTTACCGGGGCGATGAAAAATATCATCACCAATAAAAAGCTTAAAATTATAAATCGATTTGCTGTCATTTTGGATATCTAACCCCTTGTTTCAACCGAAAATAGGCGTTAGGATAGCAAGTTACAAAGCTGTATCAATTTTTATATTTATTTGAGGACATTTTAGCTGAAAAAGGTATATTTGCAGCCCTGTATAATTTGCAGCCCGAAAGGTTGCCTGTTATACTTAATGCCCGGATGGCGAAATTGGTAAACGTTGCGGTCTCAGAAGCCGTTGAGAATTGTCTCTTGAGAGTTCGAGTCTCTCTTCGGGCACATCCTTTATTAAAGTCGAAAGTCTTTAGTCAGAAGTTCTAAGTATTATAACTTATAACTCGCGACTAAAGACTTTGTATTTGAAAAAGCCCAGGTGGCGAAATTGGTAGACGCACCATCTTGAGGGGGTGGCACTCGTAAGGGTGTGGCAGTTCGAATCTGCTCCTGGGCACAAAAAAATTAAGCTACCCCTTTATATTCATTTTGGTAGTACCATTCTATTTAAATTTTTCAAACGCCTGAATACCTGCCTTCTTCTCCAATACTGATGCAGCCGACGAAAGAAGCTTATTTTCTGTTTCAATAAGTCGGGATAACTCGTAAAAAAATGTTTGGCTATGGGCAGTGCCTCCGTTACCCTGAGTTTTTTTATTTCGGCGGTAAATTCTTCGGCTTCGTACTCGTTGTATTTTTTGCCTGTGGCCCTGCAAAAAAAGTAGTGGGCCAGCAGGTGGCAGCAGGCTTTTAGCGATGGGTGAAAATGCTCTTTCCAGCCATCTTCGCCATACTGCTTGATGGTTTCGTTAATTTCATCGGCAATAATATCCCGCGCGGCCATAAAGGCACCTGCAGGTTCAACAGACAGATTGCGGATCACGTTAACGCTTACCTTGCGCTTGCCGAGCATAAAAGTAACTTTATGCGGAACGGCATCGCTGTTGTACAGGTATTTGATCTGGTGGGAAAGCGAATGAACTGAATCGCCAAATACCAGGAAGTCGTCAATATTGCGCACGGTATACAGATCGGCCATGGAAATGCCCGACAGTATGCTGATGGCATCCAGATCATTCAAATAATGCTTATCCTGCATCTCCATCATCTGGCCCAGGGTTACCTCTTTCAAGTTAGTTGGTATTTTTACCAACATTTTGCCCTCGGTGGTTCGTAATGTTTTTTCTATCATGTGAGCATTGTTTTTAAAAGCGGATCGTGCCATTTATCATCCTGGTAAGGCAGGCGCGATCTAAGTTCTTTAACGTTGTTTATTTTGAGTTTGTGCAGCGCCACGTAGCGTAGTGGATCTATCAAATGGTTCCAGGAATCAACAGGCTCGTTTATCGATCTGCCCGAACGATCTACCCTCCATTTGTAACGGCCCATTTCTTTACGCAGGTTAACGCTGCGGCGGGTGATATTGATAGGGTAGCGTTTAAGAATATCGATAGAGTTTTTAACACTATCCACTCCTTTTTTGGCACCGCGAATATTCCAGCCCAGGCGGTTTAACTCTTCGATAGATTTTGGTTCGGCGCTGTCGGCAATTATCTCGGTGTTTTTTTGTATGCCGCAGTCCTTTAGTTTGGCAGCTATATCGCTGTTGGTTAAGCCGGTTTCGTAAAAATGCTCATCAACCCAAAGCTCGCCGTTCTGTTTAAATACTTCCAGGCAGCCGGTTTCATCGTTGCTGTAGCCAAAATCGAGGCCTATGGCCAGGCGTTTGGCATCGGCAGGGATATCCTCGCAAATGTGCCAGTTATCAAACACCAGCCCGTTTATTTTACCGGTGAGGCCACGCGCGTACACCTTCCATTGTTCATAGTCGGTTGCTTTGAGCGATTCGATCTTATCCCTTAGGCCCTGCTTTATGAAGGGATTGTGCCGGTGATCGGATATGATGAGCTGCACGCCGGGCTTGCCAATGAGGTTATCATGCACCCAAAAGTTATAATTGGGGTTGTAATCGATATAAATACGTTCGCGGGTGCGCAGGGCCAGTTCGGTGTATACATCCCAGTTGATGCCGTTGGCTTCGTTAATGAACAAGTAATCGCGCTTGCCCGATTTGGCATCCTGGGCATTATCATAACTTTTAAATTCCATAATGGTGCCATTATGAAACTCGAATATCCTGTCGGATCTATTATAACTTTTCACCATCATTTTTAATTGCCCCGAACTATCATAAATATTTAAAGCATCGCGCAGGGCGCCTGACTTAAGATTTGGAATGTCCTGACCTACAACAGTTATTACCTGCTTTTGGTTTTGGCATGCCAAACAAAAAAGTACCTGCTCAATAGCATAAGTTTTGCCGGAGCTTGTACCGCCCTGGTTTATAATTACGTGCGCGGTGGTGTTATAGTTTTGTTTGAATAAAATAGATGCGGTTTGGTTCATTGGGTCATTGGGTCATTGGGTCATTGGGTCATTGGGTCATTGGGTCATTGGGTCATTGGGTCATTGGTATGATTATTATGTTTATTGGCATAATTTATCGTTTGTTTTTTTTAGAGTATCACCTCTTTCTCGATTGAGGCGGGTGGTGGGCCGGTTTCAATGATCCTGATCTTTAAGGGTTTTAGAACGGCGTCATCTATCGCTTTATCGTCGGCCTTGTCGTTCCAGCCAAGGCTTTTTAGGGCGAAGATGGCTCCGCCCGATGAATGCAGGTGCAGCTTCCGCTCGTATTCGGCTTCGATGCGCAGGCGGGCGCGCTTTAGTATTTGGGCGTGTTTGCCATTGCGGGCGTAATCATCAAACGCGGGCAGGCTGCTAAAACCCAGGAAGTAGGCCAGGCCGGTTATGGTTGGAGATTCGACCTGCTCATCCGGCTTCTTTGGCTTTGCGCGTGTTGTGGCAGCAGTTGTAGTTTTGGCCGGCTTTTTTTCATTTTGGTTTTGCGATATGACCGAATTGAAATATTCGTTTACGCGAGTACCTAACTCATCGGCGGTAAATAGGGGATGCTTGTGTTTCATTATGATAAAAATGCCGAATGGCATATAATACCTTCAAATATAACTAAAATATTTAGTATTGGCAAGGGATTTTTGAAAATAAATGTTGTATAAAATAAATAGAAAATAATTTTTATTTAAAAAGAAAATAATTACCTTTGGGTATGAAAGAGCCCAAGCCATATCCAATACCTGAACCCAACGAGGATTGGATACTTCGTGATTATATCGAGCCCTATGAAAGCTATTTTCAATCGCCGATAGCTAAGTTAAACGCTATAAAGCAGGGTTTAAGGGCGGCCTCTATTGCTGATCTGCTGCAGGTTACCGGCTATACACAAATGGATGTGGCCAAATGGCTTAATATTACCGAGCCCACACTGCGTAAAAACATGCAAGGCGAAAAGGGTTTAAACCCCGGCATCAGCGAGCATATTATACAGCTTTTTGAACTTTTTAATAAGGGTTATGATACTTTTGGGGCATTGCATGAGTTTAAGGCCTGGCTTAAAAGTTATAACCCCGGTATTGATGCCATGCCCTTTGATATGCTTGATACCATAACAGGCATAGGCATTGTAATGCATGAACTTATACGGATTGATTACGGAGCGATCGCTTAATTATTGAATTATTGAATTATTGAATTATTGAATTATTGAATATTTCAAGTTATAATCTAAAATGCTAACCTGCTTGTTTGGCTTGTGATGAACACTTATAGGATAGGGCAGACCAAATACGCGCGGGACAGGGCGGGATCGGGGATTGACGGGCGGTGGAACCTGAACGGGCAGTATGTTATTTATTCGGGCGGATCGTTAGCCTTATCGTGCCTGGAGAAGCTGGCCCATGCCAGCGGCACATCGTTATACGCCGGGGATTTTTCGGTTACCATTTTTGAAGTGCCGGATGAACTGCCTGTAAAAGAAATTACCATTGATGAACTTGTGAAAATAAATGCCGCCTGGCAAAAGGTTATCAATTATCCCATCACCCAAAATATGGGCAATAAATGGCTGCAGCAGCACGAAACCGCTATACTGAAAGTGCCATCGGCCATTATAGACCTGGAATATAATTACCTGTTTAACCCCGCTCATGCCGATTTTGAAAAAGTGAAGATTGCGGCCATCAATAAATTCACTTTCGATAACCGTTTGAAGGCTCAATAAACGCCTGATAACCAGGTTTTACCCTTATAAATCAATCGGTTTGGGCATTATTTAAAATAACGCGTTAAATTGTGTTAAAATTTTGTTACGAATGCGTTTTTGGCACAACCTTTTATGTAATTTTACGTATATCAATATATAGAACCGGGATACTTTATTTTATGGGCAACAAAAGGTTTACTAAATACTTCATTATTTTTATTTTGCTGCTTTCGGGTATGATCGTATCGTGCCAGAAAGATCAGGATAATGATGTTACGGTAAATTCAAATTTGAGCGCCGACAGCAGTTCAATGAGCGCATTAACCACACCGGGGAACTACCTGGCGGTAAAGGGATCGCTTAAAATAACCATACAGGATTCCACCTATACCTTTGATGCCGCGCATGATTCCATAGCGTTTGTTAACGTACACTCGGGCAGCAGCCAATATTTTGGTATTACGGCTATTAATAAGGCTCATAACATGAGTTTTGGTATCAGTTCGGCAGGTAACGCGCAAAGTAATATTAACACGGCGGTAGCCGGCAGCCAGTTTTTAATAAGGAGCAGCAATAAGCCTGATATTTCGTTTGCATTATCCCAATTCGCGGCTTCGCAGGATTTTGGTAAGATAAGCCTTAGCACTTATAAGCAGGACAGCGTACTGGCCAAAGGTACGTTCTACACTTTTTTAGCTAAAGACGCTAAGGTTACTTCGCCTTTTTACAAGGTTAAGGGTACTTTTAGCTTGCAGCTAAAGTAGGAGGATGGCAGTTTTTAATTTGCAATAGCCGGTTTATTTATCATCCCTCATTCATTAGTAACCGTTAAGTAAAAAAGCGCTTACAAAACGGCTTTTCGGGTCGGCGAGGCGGCAAATGCGGGCTTTTTTTAGTACCTTTAACAAATTTTAAAACATTGATGAAAGTATTTATTGCAGGGCTTCCTTTAGAAGTAGATGAAGCTGAATTAACAGCTGTTTTTGGTGATTTTGGGCCGGTTAAATCGCTCAGGATCATTAAGGACCGCGAAACAAAAGAGAGTAAGGGTTTTGGATTTGTTGAAATGGTGAATGAAGCGGAAGCTAAAGAAGCCATAAAGTGCATGAATGGCGCAAGCTATTATGGACGTAGAATTACGGTTAACGTAGCCGAAGACAAAGGTTTTACCGGTGGTGGCGGCAAAGGCGGTTTCAGGCACAACTAATAATATTAAAAAATTTATTCTTTTTTGAAAGCCGGGTTTTTAAACCCGGCTTTTTTGTTTGCCCCCAGCCCCCTAACCGTGTGCCGCCATAGCTTCAGCGGTGGCGCAAGGGGGAGTTTTTAATTTGCATGGTTGATAGTCTAATCCAAATCGTTCTCATGAGATGGGAGCTTTTTTACTGTACCCAGTCTTGAAGCCATCCACACAATAAGAAAGCCTAACATGGAGATGAGCGCGAATGACCAGCGCAGGTTGGATAGCTGGGCCACAAAACCAACCAGCGGCGGCACAATGAGGAAACCCAGGTAACCTACTGTTGATACCGCGGCAATGGCCATGCCATTGTTCATGGTTTTTGATTTGCCTGCTTCGCTGTAAACCAGCGGCACTATGCACGAGGTGCCTATGCCTACTAAAGCAAAACCGGTTATGGTGGTGGGCACATAGGGGAAAATTACAGCCAGCATATAGCCAAGTATAATGAGGCCGCCACTACATTGCATTAAGGGTTTAACGCCATAACGGCTCACTACTTTATCGCCGCTGAAGCGGGAGATGGTGAGGGTGGTCATGAATACTACGAAGGCGGCCGTAGCGGTGGCGTGCGAGGTATGTACGGCTTTGTACATGTAGATGCCGCTCCAATCATACATGATGTTTTCGCAGGCCATAGAGGAGAAGCAGATGAAGGCGAGGTTGAGCAGTGCCTTATCGGGCAGCGAGAACACCGGTTTGCGTACCTGTGCCACCGGTTTTTGATGCAGCGTAAATGGCCAGAAGCAAATAGCCAGCACTGTAAGCACCACACTAACGCTTAGCAGGTGATAGGCCGGCAAAACATGATAGGATACCATAATATAAGCCAATACCGCCCCGCTAAAACCAGCAAGGCTCCAGATGCCGTGGAAGGTTGTCATGATGGATTTGCTGTACATGGCTTGTACGCCTACCGCCTGGGTATTGGTTGATAAATTGAACAGGTTGCGCGAGGAGCCGAAAAAAAAGAGGATCAGCAAAAACTGCCAGAAATACGCCGAGTAACCCAACAGGCAAAGCATCAAATTAAAACATACCGCGCCGAAGAGCATAATACTGCTGCTGCTAAAGCGGCTAAGCAGGCGCCCGGTAAGCGGCATGGTTGCCAAAAGGCCTACGGGCAGCGCGAATAGTGCCAGGCCGAGCTGCGCCTCGTTTAAATTGAGCTTATGTTGTATAGATGGTATGCGCGATGCCCAGGTGGTGTAGCCAAAACCCGATATGAAAAAGAATACTGCATTAGCTACGCGTATTGTTTTTGGTGATCTGGGTGCGGATGGGCGTAGTGGCATGTGGTAATTTTGTAACGTTAAAAATAGTATAAAAAATAGGCTTTTAGTAACGGTTTATATGTTTGTTGTTTGTCTTGAAACAAAACCAAAACTCACATCGGTAAAAAAGCTTCTTTGCCTGTATTAATATGAAGCCCCATACAAAGATGATATTTACTCATCGATAAAAATAAAGACATTGGTAAATTCGGGTTAATAAGAGCGCATAATTAATGGCGCTCGTACCCCATTGTAATATAGTTTGCTGGAACACTAATTATGTTTAATATGCCAATTGGAATATTAAATTCAAATAAATAAATTGCCATTATCAATACCGTCATATACCTCGGTTTCTACCAGTTGGGTAAGCAGGGTTTTGAGCATGGCTTCGCGGGCCCATTGCTGCTCATTGGGTGTGGCATCGTCCTGGTACCAAAGTATGGGCGAATTTATTTCGATACGGGCCTTATACACAAAGTTCTTTTTGGGGTGCATTTTGGTGCCTTCGTAGCTGTTAAAGTTTTCGGCCCTTATCAATTTGGCAAACTGTTTAAGCGGGAGATCTACCTGCAGGCATTCTTCGAGTGAATTTTTGAAATCGTGCTTGTCTTCCAGCCATAGGGTTAGGGTATCGCCATTAATTTCATGGTCGGCAATGGTAATTCGGCTGTAATCATAATCTACGGTAATGATGAGCCACCAGAGTTGGTCTTTTAGTTTTTGTGAAATCTTTATCATAATGTTGAGCCCCCCAACCCCCTAAAGGGGGAGCTTTTGATTAGCGTGATAGCCTTATAGGGATAAGGGTGCTCCCAACCCCTAAAGGGGAGCTTTTGATTACTACGATGGCTTAATAGGGATAAAGCCGTTTTATTAATGCTCCCCCTTTAGGGGGTTGGGGGGCTGGGCCGCCAGTCCGGCATGTACTGCTGTATGGCCGCAATTTCGCGGTGGTATTTGCTGCAAATGGCCTGGTAGGCCTGGTAACGGAGCTGTAGTTCGTTGTCGGTTATTAAGGTTTGGCGCGTTGTTAATTGCTGCAATTCGGGTTGCAGCGCGGAGTGGGCAATATACATGTGGCTTAGGTTTGTTATAATCGTTCTTCGTCTTATCTGTCGTCGGTTTTGGTAGGGTTAATGTGCTTAGCCGGCCCTTGTGAAATGATAATAAAGCGAAAATTTCTTTATTATGCCATTTTCTTTATTTTCTTTATTGATTATTTGCATTTTATATTTATTTGCATTAATTTGGCTGTGTTTAACAATACAAATATAAAGAAATATCTTTATTAAAATCAAGAAAAAGATAAAAATAAATTCATTGTTATGGAAAACAACCTGAAAGTGAGCAAGATAAAAAATGTGCGCCCCGAAACGCTGGAGTTTATCATATTGTATAACCAGCTTAAAGGGAAAGCCTTTAATGGCAACGCGCAACTGGCGGAGGCGCTGGGTTTTAACTCGACCAGCTCTATAACCGAAATAATAAAGAGCCGGCAGAATATCGACCCTGAAAAATTCAGGATATTTAAAGAGAAGTACAAAGAATTTTTGGACGGGACAAAAACGACAGAAAATACTGTAATGGCGAAAATGGCCGAAGGGATACCGATGTTCGAGGTTACGGTTACAGCATCTGGCGTGGAGGTTTATAACGATATTAACGATAGGCAAAGCGTGGGGCGGATGAATTTTCCGGGGATTGAGGAGTGTGATTTCGCGCTGCCGGTTTGGGGCCACAGCATGTACCCTTACCTGGAGAACGGCTGCTGGGTGGCTTTAAAAGTGATACACGATAAGAAGATATTACCCGGCGAGGTATATTATATTGAATGGGGCGATTACCGCATGTATAAGCGCCTGCTGGCGGGCGACAGCCCTGATGAGGTAATAGCGCACTCGGATAATGTTACTGAGATGATAGGCAACCGCTTAAAATACGCGCCCTTTATAGTGAAGATAGCTGATATTAAGAAACTGTGCCTGGTGAAGGACATTCATAAGAAGCATAACCATTAACCCCCTGACCGCGTGCCGCCGTAGCTTTAGCGGTGGCGCAAGGGGGAGTTTTGATTAGCAAGTGGAATTGCTATATTTAGCTGAATTACATTAGCAGATTTATTAACCTTAATTATGGCCGAGATCATCCAATATCCTTACAGCAAAAAATCGGGCTATGCCGGGTTGGGCGTGTTAACCGTGTTTATTTTACTGCTGCTTAAAACCTGTATCAGCAGTTACCTGGTGCATGATATGGCGGGCACTATTATATTCGGGATATTTGTGGCAGTGATCGTAGCCATTATGGTGATCATGATAATTACCCGGCTGATACCGGCCCTGAAAGGCGAAGTTGCCCTTGAACTGGATGAGGGCGGGGTGAAGGATTACATACGCAATATTATTTTAGACTGGAAGGATGTGGAGGATATTGCGCTTAGGCCCGGCCGGAGCAGCGCCATGCTTATTTTTGAGCTGAAGTTCGATTCGGATTTTGGCAAGCGGGTGCATGTATCGTTACGATGGGTAGAAGGGAAAGACCAGGATATTTTTAAAACGGTGCTGGCTTATTTTGATGAGGTGGAAGGGATTGTGCGGGTGGATGATGATAGCGATGAGGATGTGGAAGAGGATGATTGACGTATAAACCAAGGATAATTTATTTAGCTGACAACTCAACAAAGCAAAGCGGAATTTTTACTTTTGGAGCTTTTAAAATAAAGCCCATGATCATCCGCCTTGCTACTTTGAACGATATTGAAGCCATAATGCAGGTAGTAGCCGAAGTTGTGCCGGTTATGCGCGCTTCGGGCAATTTTCAGTGGGATGATGAATATCCTAACGCCGCAGTATTTGGGCGCGACGTTGCCCTTAAACAGCTTTGGGTTGCCGATGCTGATGGGGACATAGCAGGCTTCACTGCCATTACAACCGACCAGGAAGCCGAATACGCCAGTATAGGCCTGGATATTACCCAAACCGCTATAGTTACCCATCGCCTGGCAGTGAGCATACATTACCGTCGCCAGGGTATTGCCGAACTTTTATTACAACAAGCCGAGGTTGTTGCTCTGCAGCGCGGCATACCCGTTTTACGTG
>Ga0302227_10003136_pt1 | contig 10996 bp, 17 predicted proteins | sample II_Palsa_N1_1_FD_193525 | JGI IMG/M metagenome (GOLD analysis project Ga0302227, IMG submission 193525) | Peat permafrost microbial communities from Stordalen Mire near Abisko, Sweden - II_Palsa_N1_1 | ecosystem: Environmental > Terrestrial > Soil > Palsa > Peat permafrost | place: Sweden...
ATTATTTAAATTTAAAAAATAATTATAATTATAAAATATAAAATTAAATTATAATATTTAAATATTATAAAATAAAATAAAATAAAATATTAAATTAATATAATAAAACTTAAAGCTAAATTAATTATATTATAGAGATTACTTTTATTTTTATACTTTAATAAACGAAGAATCTAAACGTCTCTGGCTGCAGATTCAGCCTGAAGATTACTTCCTAAAGCGAGGACCGCATCTATCAGCGTGTAAAGATCTCAGTTATTTTCCTCAATAATCAATGTACTCAAGTTCTTCAAACCCTCAAGCAAGACACTCAGAAGTTTTTGAACCGAGGAATTATTGGTGGATCTGGATCTATACTCCGTAAAGTTGCTCAATTTGAGAAAATGGAGTTGGGCGAATTGGTTGATTGATGCAACTATGAGGAAGCTGACCACCGCTCCTTCCAGAGACAGACTGTGCAGTCTCGAAAAATCCCATAATTGCTCAAAATCTGATTGGGCGTGGTCCCATGTGTAGCCTTTGAGTGTTAATCTCTCCATGGCGGGAAACTTGGCACCGAATGGTTTGAAGGTACGGAATTCTGCTCCAGTCAAATCGACCGTAAGAGCCTCGAGCTCAGGCCGTGCCTTCCTCTGACCAAGAGAGGCCTTGATCTCGGTGGTGGAAGTAGATCTTAATCTCAAATCGTTCACGCGATTTGCCAAGGCCTGATTGAACTCCAGACTTGTTGTCTTGCTCTTCCTGCTATCATCGGTTTGGTTTTTCTTTTCCAGGTTCAACTCCTTAATATAGCAGCGATGTGAGTAAATGTCAACAAAGAAATGGCAGCCACGGGTGTTCTGCAGGAAACTATGAAGATAAAGCGAAGCCAATTGTCCCTGGGACGTTCGATCGGAACACACCTACCTGGTCAGTTAGGGGCGTGGAATTCTCCTCTTTTCGTCGGGATTGACTTACATTAAACTCTTCAAATGTTTACATGCTGCAACCAGCTTTGCCGCTGCAGTTTGCAAATCGAGCGGGTGGTAGATGTCATAGTGGCCGTAGCTAGCAAGAACCATTTCTCTTGTATGATTCAAGATATTTTCCTATTCTATGATCAGCTATCCTGCACCAGTGGAATATCAGCAGAGGAATAATTTGATCCGCATACCTCAAACGTCTCAGCTACTAGCGGTTCTTTCTTTCAGACTAGTTTCGTAAGGATGGACCCACGCTCAAGGTCTACATGGTAGTAGACAATAGGTGTAATGACATCATAGAAATCTCGGGACAGAAGACGAAATGGCAGAAGCCATTTCTTGAACTTCCTCTCAAATTCACCATTGGAGCTTTGTCCCCCTCGTTTGTAGATATTGACAACCTAGTAGCTGATCAGCACTTGTTTGCCTTGCGGATTACTGTCGTATTCAGATCCTTCGCAATCAAGCCTACCAACTTGGTGACTAGATAGTAATCGTAATAAAATCATACCTGCTTGAAGACCAGATACCAAATGTCAATATCCAGAGTAACACGCTTCTCGCCTTTCTCGACTGCCTGGTTAACTTCGTTCATTATTCCTCCGGTAGGCTGTTGCATGTTATCGTGACCCTCCATGATGTTTTGTTGCTCCTAATACGAAGGTAAAGCTTTGTCACCGAGGAAACTGTGTGGGCTTTCCAAACCTCAACAGAAAACGACGTGGGTAAGGTCAAGGGCAGAAGAGAGGAACGAGTGAGATTATTCCCGATAAAGTAGAATAATGGAGAGACCGACAATATTTGATTGAAATGATGATCCAGTCGATGTTCTTTGGAAATGGGTTTGTTGAGGGGAAGGAAAGCGGGAGTCGCGTGCTTACTTTATGTTGAGAAGGTGAGGTGGTTGCGAAAAAGTTAATCATTAAAGAGGGGAAGCGCTTACCATTTGACGACTCGAGCAGCGATTCTTCCTCCAAGAGCCATAATCAGAAAGCAGCTAAAGACAATTCGAGATATTTCTCAGAAAGTTAGAGGTACGAAATTACCGCAAGATTTTCATGAGACTATGTCAAAGATTAACTAGCCTGGATATACAAATTTAACACAGATACTCAAAGCCAATCCATTTTCGGAATTCTCCATGCATCTGGAGACCTTTGGTTTCTTTCGTAGATTAATTTAAGTTTTGTTCTCATCCTCCTCCCACTGAATATAATCACCCTGGCTATTTAGATTGGACAGCACGGACAGGTACTTCATTGCGGTGGTCCACACATGGAATGTGATAAGGTTGAAGAGAACACCATAATTGTCGAAGTGGAGTCTCCTCATTAGTTTTCCGGCTTCCTCGCTCTCGTTATTGTTGACATAAGCGAGTTGAGGCGTTTATGCCCGAAGCTCTAGCTCCCTAAGTTGTGAAAATTCAGGTCGCAATTTCATGAACGTTTCGAACTGCAGAGACTTAGTAAAAGTCATTTACAAAAGGCAGAGTATCAATAAACTTGCCTCTTCACAATTGACATTCAGGTCGAGGCCTAAATACCTCAAGTGTGGAAACGAAGACTGCAGAATCGAAAGATCGCTCATTGCAATTGTCTTGTCGGTATCCTCATCACCTTTTGCCAATGCTAGTATCGTGCAACCGGATATTTTGGAGGGTACATCCAGCATGAGTAGCTAGGCTCTCAGGGCACCAGTTCTAATATTTTCAATTACCTGAGGTACGATCATAAATTAAAAAATCGCTCCAGCTATATAAAATAAACTTCACTTTGCACGAAAAGAAAGGACCATTATTCACGGCCGAGGCTTCTACCTCAGGACTCTTGGTTAGTAGGTCGAGGTTCAAATAGCCCAAGTGCGGGAATGAAGACTGAAAAATACCTAGACTCATAGCGTTAGGTATGTCGCCACATTCTAAATAGCCTAGAGTCTGACATCTGGCGAATGGATACAATCGATTCGGACCCCAATAATCTCAATAACTTCCTTGCACCAGCTGCGAATTGTGAAATGAATATAATTGCTCTAGGATGCAAGGCAAGCGCTATGCCATCAATCATTACCTAGTTGTTACTCAATCTTGGCCTCTTTTAGCTCTAGCTTAGCATCCACTTGGTCCAGCTGAAGCTTAATGACTTCCAAGTCATCAAAAAACTTCTCAGCCAAATCTTTCTCTTCTTCAATTTCGATCCATGAGAATTTAACCTGATGATTTGACAGAATCGCCAGGTGTCGTTATTAAAACGCAACAGGAAACACAAACCTAAACTAGGCTTTAGCTTAGGCAACCATTTGGTACCCAAATCAACCAAGCACAGCCAAACCCTCGAAATGGAGGTCTTCCGAAACACATAATTAACTGAACAGCAAAGGTAGTTGTACAACCACCCCTTAAAGAAGATTCCAGAAAGGATATGTTTGTACGTGGACTGTAAATCCTGAGGGAGATGGGGGTTCCCCTCAAAAGCTGAAACTGGGCATCAACCTGATATACCTACATAGGTACCTATGCATTGTTTTCGATGTCAGATCTCGCTGCCCTTCCTCATCCTCCCTCAACACTCTCTCGACGTGACCTTTTGATACACCGTGAGTGATCCCCGGAGTAGTTGAGGATAGTCTGGTAACATTACCCAGTCGCCACTTACCCTTAGCTTAGAGACGTTAAGTAAGGCCTCCCAGGACAAATCAGTGTGGCTTGTGAAGTCTCAGGCTGACTTGGCAACTCGGTTACACAGTCAATGAGGTGGCAGCTCCCCCTGAACGGCCCCTGATTCGCTTGATGCTGCGCCCTCTCGTCCCGCTTCTAGGCCTCAACTCTGACGCATCGTCTGCATGCCACCTGTACAACAGCGCCAATAACACCAGCGAATTGCACCTCTCAAAGCGCCCCCCGCCAGGCTCACCGAAGCCCAAAAGAAAACATGGCCATGGCCTCCACTGCCAATCCTGCTCGCCGCATCACGTGGCCCGCGGCCGTCGGCCAGGCAATCAGGCACAGCCCTATATATCCACACTCTTCGCGCGTCTTCCACCTCTTCCTTCCTCCCTCACCACACCACTCGGGTCGCAAATCCACCACAAGAATCTCAAGACTTTCTTTGAATCCCTTGAGATCTCTTCCAGGACCCTGTCAATCATTTGTGCGTCAATTTTCCTCCCTCGACACTCCTTTCGTCACTCGTTCAACAACTGTTTCCCCTCCATCCCGATAAGGCCGACTCAACGTCAAGAAAACCCCCCCACCGCAGCCATGTTCAAGCGCTCTATCCGATCGACTGATCGCGTGGACAAGGTTGTCAAGTTGAAGAAGTCGTATAGGGATCCCGCGAAGTTGTCGAAATTGCAAAAGTCGTTCGATCAGAGCCCGCCAGTCGGGAGGTATGTTGCTGGCGCCTGTTTGCCGTCGCAAACGCGATTGATGGCTGCTGACGAAATTGTGCGCAGTACTCTGACCTCGCCGATTGTGACCTTCACTGTTGGCAAGGAAGGGCGACTCTTTGCAGCCCACGAGGATGTCCTCTCGTTGTCGCCGTTCTTTGCAGCGGCGTGTAGAGGCCAATTCCTCGAGGCCGAGAGTAAGAGGATCGATCTTCCAGACGAGGAACCTGAGATCTTCTCATGTGTTCTCGAGTATCTATACGTATGTCTGCCTGTCCGTTACTCTTATAAATACCTACTAACCACCCCGCTGCAGAAGGGCGACTATTACCCCCGCTTGATGCACAACAAGCGCAAAAACTCTTGGGATCTTGAGGACGCTGTGAGTTCACCCAACCCCGAAAATCCCGGTGGTCGCGGATCTGTCGAGGCCACAATCTACATATCCAGTGTGGGCCAAAATCTTTTGAGGGATACTGTCATATACTGTGCGGGAGAGAAGTATGGCTTGGAGGAGCTCAAGCGCCTTGCTCTCCGGAAGCAGGGTCTGCAGAGTGGAATCGAGGTCTCTACGATTCTTCGTAGCGCGCGGTATGCGTATGACAACACGCCGGACACGGACTCGCGGCTCCGCGCTCATTATCTTGCCCTGATCATTAGATGTCGCAAGACATTTAAGAGGAGCGGAACCATGCAGACAGAAATGGAGAGTGGCGGTAAACTTTTCTTTGACCTTTTCGTGGCGCTATGCAACCATGTGGATGACATTGTGGAGATGGGGTAAGCCTTGCTTCTCGATACGGAAATTTAGTACTAACTGACCTCCCCAGGAACTCCAAATCTCCCAAGACTATCTAAGGTTGTGTAATGTTGCGATAGGTACCCAGCTTGGAGTCAAATTGTTTCGAGGACGCTTGCTATCTCCATCAGATTGGACCATCCGAAACCGTGCTGTGTGCCCTCCGCACGCAGTCACGACTTTCCTTTCTCATCACCGAGGTTGGCCGCCTTCCGATGAAACACGAGTAACATTCATCCTCCACTCTTTACTATACCCCCTGCTTTGCTGTTTTGGATCATTAACGGAAGGAACGCGTTTGCTTTTTGATGTCTTGGGATCTCGAGATTATGCCCCCTCGATTTCGACCCAGAGGGTCTTGATCTTGTGGGATTGTATAGTTCTTGAGGAAGACACTACCACGGTTGGGCGACTTCTTCGCACCACAATATTCTCCTTTTCTGTTGGGATGCATGGTGATGCTGTAGCTGTAGTTGTATGCGTGATCTGAGATCACGGATTGGTGCTCCCTAGTGGACTGCCAGACGAGGCCCTCGTCAGCGGCTTTTTAATGAGAGATTCGGCCACCTCAACTTTTATTCTCTTCTCGTGAACTGTGCTCATACATGTACAACCAGCTGCTCTACACTGTTCGGTCCCGTCGCTTTATTTAAATGCTGCTTTTTGTAGTAATCTCTGCTTTTAATTTCTCCCACTTTCGCCTTAGCTATTTGTTACATGTTTCTCTACTCCCGTCCAGTAATGGACCACATGTTAACTCTTCATGCTCTATTCTTGTCAATATGAGTGCTGGTTTGACGCGGCATGTTCTCTTCATCCGTATGTGTTGTTCTTGAACCCCTTGTCGAAGCCACCCCAATCACGTGTCCAAAAGAGTTAGATGAGTTATCCAGTCCACAAGCTACCTGCAGGAATGAGTACGACTGCGCCCCAAATTCTGAAGGGAAGATGCATCTTAGTGCTCGGGGTTTATTACAAGCAGCGCAAATTTTGAACCAGAACAGGATGGCCCAACGGATTTCATTCCTCGTTGAGAAAACCAAGTCCCTGTTCGTGTCAGCGGACAATTTCGGGCCGGTGACGATGCTATCATTTCCTTTGCGGCACAGCCTGCATGTGGAAGCTAACTGGCTCCTTTTCAAGTGCTGCCTGATTCACCATTATGTGAAGCGGCTCAGCAGCTCGGTAGGCAGTCATATTTTTTTCTTACATTCCTTGCTAAGTTCAGATGGGGCAGGGATGTGGTCAACAATACGAAGTATTACCTGGAGCGACCATTGCTATATAAGCAACGTGAGAACCTACACAAGACAAAAATTAAAATCCAGATAATCCTGAAACTTTCGAGATGGTAAGTCCCGCGTCCTCCTTTACAGATCCGTGTCTTACAATGACAATAGGTCCAGATCAAAGCAACCTTCGTTCCGGCAGCCCTCGCGCTCCTCACCACCACCCTCGCAAGTCCAGCGCCACTTTTGCCACGCCAAAATTCCACCGCACCAAGCACGAGAGTTGACGTCTGGATTGCAAGCACATGCAACGCCGGCGGACTCGACCTCCCCAACAACACTCTCACTTCTGGGAGCTGTATCAAGTTTCTCGTAGACGGGTATCAAATTTACGCCCTGCCAAATTACAATTGCAACTTCACGACGTATAACAGCAATACTTGTGCACCCAACAAAATTGATACGACGTATCAGATTCCCGAGGGAAATGGGACTGTTTGTGCTTATGGTGGTGTACTTGATGGAGGGTCTCACGATGAGAGGAGTGGGCTGTATCTTTGTAGTTACTGAACAACTCTAGTAAGCGCAGGAGTTTGAATTGTAATAGACAGCGGCGAAGAACAGTACCTCCCTTGTTGGGTACGGCTTAATTATATATTTCAGCCATTTTCAAAGACTAGATTAGAGACGCGGAGGTGAGGAGTTACAAATGCAATAGGAACAGGCAAGAATAGATTATTCCCACAAATTTTCAGCATTTAGAGCCTTTCATTCTTCTGCTATTTCGTGCCTAGAGACTGTCCTGAGTCTTGAACTTAAATCCAATATTCCACTTTCACTTTTGAGAACACTTCAAAATTTCAATACTTTGCCGAGGTTGATTCTATGCTAAGTTCATGCTGAGTACTTGTTCTTTAGCCGCAATTTATTTCTTTAATCGTTTATCTCGTTGTGTTTGGAATATATATTGAGGTGCCTGGGTGATAACAGAACAACTTTAGTAACACGGCGAAAACTTTTAAAAGCACGGAGAATCTGATACCTAATATAAGAGGAATATCTGAGTCTCTTTTGAATCAGAAGCTTAAGTTTAAGTTGAAGAATACCAGTCCGGCATACAGAATCTAGTCTTGCGAGTGCTCGGAAGTGGAAGTGAAATATGGTAAAAGTCCAGAAGCTTCAATTGAGCGCCAGGCTTAGCGCTAAGTGATGCGATTTCATGCAAAGACAATTCCAACCATCCAGTTTTTACTCCGTTATGATGCAAGAACATCTCCTCTAACGCGCTAAAAAAAAAATCCAGCGGCAACCCCGTAAATGCCCTTAAAATGAGTCTTCTAGGATCGTGCCAAAATGCTATCTTGTATACCTTAGGATTTAGCATTTTCGATCTCACAAACACAGAAATTTGAATTCGCATACAATGGGGAGTTGACTTTATTCTTCTGAAGCCTCGTAGCAGTATTGAAGTGAAGTTAATTGCATGGGACTATTATATTACTAGCTTGGATGAAGCTCCTCATCAAAATACATAACAATTAATGCACTAACAAAATGATCTTCAGCCCCAAACCACCTCAAGTCGTATGCTTCCACAATGCATACAACCATCTACCTCTTCTTAATGCCACATTTAGCCAAGCAGCTCTCAACTCCCTTCCTAACATTCGCAGGGATTTTATTCCTCCAAAAATCTATGTTCGCGCCATCAATGTTAAGGTCACCACCCGCACTAGCCAAGACGATTTCATCCTCAAGCCCAAGGTAATTCTGGGCCATCTGGCTAACTCCGGGCTAATCTCAAGTCAACAATTGTACCATAAAGAAGTCATTGGGCCTCAGGAACTATACTCACATCTTCGTCTGGGAAAGCAGCAACAGAAACTGCAGGCACACAATCAGGATTAAACTACGTGTGAATTGCGCCCTGCGGAAAGACCGTCATCTCAAACTTATTCAAAGTATGATTTTGGTTAGCTCCATTCTCAGCCGTCACACTCGCGAACAAGCGCCCTTCGACCACAAGATTTAACTCCGCAGCTCTCGGATGCACATGTGGAGAATTGAAGCCGCATGGCTTAAGGAACCCGATGGTGACGGCACCCCCTGAGCCAACAAGTGCAGGGAATGTGGAGTGATCTGCGCGAACTGTCTTTCCACGTTCGCCGGTCACGACCCCGAGCTCAGGGGTATTGCGGCAGGGAGTGTCGAATACAAAGACAAAGTCGTCGTTGTTGGGGAGGTTGCCTGGCTCGACGGCGGTGCGGGCTAGGACGAGGGATTCGAAGACGGAACTATTTGCGAGGGTGAGAGGTGTTGCGCAAGTTGTTGAGCAGGGAGATGTGGACGAGTTGTACGTTTGCATTGGTATGGATGTGTCTGGTCGAGGTGCTGAGAGAAAACTTCCAGCCAAAAGAACTGCCGCTATGGCAAAGGAAATGGGGGAATGTATTATAGATATATTGAAACAGGTGAGATGTTATAAACTCTGTAGACGAGGAAAATACAAAGGCATAGAACAAATGGTCGAAAATGCCGTGATATAGAATACTTGTTGACCAGCTGATAATAGATTCAAACAAAGAACTGCCAGTTTATTTATCTCCAGAACTTTAACAATCTAGAGGAACGCCGCAGTTCAACTGCCCTTTTTCCAACATAGGCTATTGTAGTAACTTATGATCCGCGAAATGGGATCAAGTGAGGATCAAATCCTGCCCGTGTCACGTTGAAAATTAAATTTGTAGTAAAACTTTAGATTGCTTCTTGATACGGTACAGCTAGCTAGCCCGAGAGCAGAGATATACTTCCCTCTAGAAACTTAGAATAGGGTCATGGAACCTGCGTGGTGAATCATACCACCGTGTAGAAAAAGGCTGAATGAAGGATGATATTCACGATATTGACTTTTAAATTTTGTTCGAGATCACGCTTAGTGATGATGGGAGACCATGACGAAGCTCTGAACTCGAGGTAGCGAGGCTCGTTATACGGATATCCACGACAAAATTGGACTGCACGGTGTATTATTATGCGGAAGAAGCGTTGAGAAATAACCATATATTCTCTCTGCACAGAACCCCCTTCTTTCTTTGCTCCACTGCACAGCACATCCACCCACCTTCAAAAAAAATGGAAAAAATTGTGTTTGTACTGTACATTCACCTAGAGAACATCCCAGACATCGACATCACCCATCCACCTCACCGCCTTCGCTTTATAGCGGATGCCACTACCCTACCATATATCATCGGCAGCTGCCCTGAACCCAACCTAAGCACTGACGGGCGGTGAAAGCAAACTTTAAATGAACCTCAATGAACGCTAAAAATTTAAAATTCGTCAACGTAACTCTTTCGCGTCCTTTGTGATTTTTTTTCGGTCTTTGTGATGATGTTTGACGACGCAACGAGAATTGGACGTGGAGGCGCAAGTGCGCTCACAGCTAGATGCCTTGTGGACTGTGGAGGGAGGGAACAAGATGATAGGTGAAAGGGAGGATGGAGACAAGGGTGGGAGGGCCGGAGTCCGGAGGAGACGGCTTCGCGATCTGAAAGGGTGGGATGGCGTATGTAGGAGGCGATGACAGCTTACTGGGGGGTACGAACGCGGAAGGGACTAGGGACTTGAAGATTGAGGAGAACATACAGGTAATCTGCCATTTCAAGTGGAACCCATAGTACAGGGGAGCTGGTTGCAGTCGCGCGTCTCCATCGATGCTCGAGGTCCAAGATGGGGCTCAAATTTCGGCTCTCGTCGGCCTGGAGAGTTTTGAGAAACAAGCATCAAGACAGTCTTGGCTTCATCAAGGATGAAGAGCCTGCTGATGCGATTCCTCGAGTGTAGTGGTCCTGCTTTCCTATCTTCTATTCTGTACCTGCGTTTAGTCCTTCATGCGAGAAGCTTCCTTCGATCGTGAAATACGAGGAGAATGGTGGAAATTAGATGAAGATGTTTGGGGGATGGTGAATATAAGACAGGTTACTTCCGACTCACTTTGTTACTGTCAATGATTTTCCGGATATTAGATGAAGACTTGGAGCATTACAGCTAGGCAAATCCCAGGTCACGACTTCAAAGTATCAATGCAAAACAGGAAGTTATTTCTGGTTTGCCATTGTGCCACAATCATCAGATTTGCTCATGCCCAGATTGTACAAGTGTACGGCAATTATCAGATCGTGATGCTCCCTCCACCAAAGTCTCTCCTACCCGCCAAATCACCCCAGTGCTGTGCCAATCAACTCCATGCCACATGCTCTCCTTTTGTTTCCCCACCAAGCTTTCCGTCCGGCTTTGAGATGAGTCAATTCCAGCACTTCGAATTACGGTTGTTCTTTCCCTTGGTACCAGAACGTCTCAGGACGACTCCATCCGGAATGGCACCAGGCTCTTGCTGGGAATTGACGACGTACGCGTAAATGCTCTGTGCTCTGTTTTCGGTACCAAGCAGCTTGATCCAATCCACGTACTCCATCATGTAGATGACGGGTCCACAGCCATCGAACTTATCGGTGATCGCCTTTGCCTCCTCCCCGGTGAGACCAAGACTCACGTGGCAGACTGCGAAGAGCCAATCCTTGCACTGCGCATTGGTCCAAAGCCATTGTGGGACATCGCTA
>Ga0302227_10003137_pt1 | contig 10994 bp, 9 predicted proteins | sample II_Palsa_N1_1_FD_193525 | JGI IMG/M metagenome (GOLD analysis project Ga0302227, IMG submission 193525) | Peat permafrost microbial communities from Stordalen Mire near Abisko, Sweden - II_Palsa_N1_1 | ecosystem: Environmental > Terrestrial > Soil > Palsa > Peat permafrost | place: Sweden...
GCTCTTACCGCATGCCCATACGCCCGCAAAATGTTCTCGCGTCCCACCAGAGTTGCCACCAGCGCCAACAAGCTTGACCGCGGTAGGTGAAAATTTGTCAGTAGCTGATCCACAATGCGGATCGGCTTCCCCGGGTAGATAAAAATACCGGCCTGCGCGGTCCCGGGCGTAATAAGCCCTCCTCGCCCTGAAGATTTCTCAGCCGCATCTTCGAGTGCACGAACCACCGTCGTGCCGATAGCCAGTACCGGACGGCCTTTGCTCTTCGCATTCGCAATAGCTTGCGCGGAGCCTTCGGATATCTCGTAGGTTTCTTCGTGAATCTTATGATCCTCAAGCCGCTCGGTTCGCACCGGCTCAAACGTGCCGAGTCCGACGTCCAATGTTATTTCCGCAATCTCGATTCCCCGGTCGCGCACCCGCTTGAGAATCTCAGGCGTGAAGTGAAGTCCTGCCGTCGGAGCGGCGACCGCGCTTCCCTGTCGCGCATAAACCGTCTGGTACCGCTCCCGATCCAGTGGTTCATCCGCGCGCTTGATGTATGGCGGCAGCGGAATGTGCCCGAGTCGTGCCAGCGCTTCATGAAAACTCGTCTGCGAAGTGAATCGCACAAGCCGCAAGCCATACCCGCCCCGGCCTTCCACCTGCCCTTCCAACTCGCCGTCGCCGAAAATGATGCGCTCTCCGAAGGGGATCTTTCTTCCCGGCCGCACAAGCGTCTCCCAAAGGTCCGGTTCGAGTTGGCGCACTAGCAGGACTTCAATCGAAGCTTTCAAATGCTCGCCGCGGGCCGGATCGTTCTGTCCCGGTTTTTCAGAACGAATACCCACACGCCGTCCAAAAAGCCGAGCTGGCAGCACTCGTGCATTGTTGAGAACGATCAGTTCATCGCCGCGCAGCATTTCCGGGAAGTCATGAAAATGGCTGTCCCGCAGTGCGTCCGACGCCCGGTCAATCACGAGCATTCGCGACGCGTCGCGCTCCTCCAGAGGATGCTGCGCAATTAATTCCGGCGGTAATTCAAAATCAAATTCACTCAGTTCCATCGGCGTCGCGATCCCCGCGCTCCCGTTCTAAGTATGCTGTACCATCATAGCGATTATCTGGCGCGTTCAGCGCCCAAGGCGGAAACGGTGGCAGAGCCATCCGTTGTTATCACTTCCCGGGGTTCCGAGCGCCTGCGCGCCGGCCATCCCTGGGTTTATCGCAGCGACGTCCGCAGCGCGAGCGCGGAAGCCGGCTCCATTGTCCGCTTAACGGATGAACGCGGCCGCTACCAAGGTCGCGCATTTTACAGCGATAAATCCCAGATAGCCGTCCGCCTGCTCACCCGCGAAGATGTCCCCATCGACCGCGCCTTCTTTACCGAGCGCATCCGACGCGCCGCAGCCTATCGTAAAACTGTGGTCGAGAATACCGAAACATATCGCCTTATTTACGGCGAAGCCGACCTCCTGCCTTCTCTGATTGTGGATTGCTACGGCGATTACTTTGTGGTCCAAACGCTGAGCCAGTCCACCGAGCGAATCAAAAACCTCATTTGCGAAATCCTCGTCGAATTGTTCTCCCCCAAGGGCATCCTTGAGCGCAACGACCCCAAGGTGCGCCTTCTTGAGGGCCTCGAACAACGCGTCGACGTTCTCTACGGCGAAATTCCGGATGAAATCACGGCAAAAGAAAACGGAATCGCCTTCGTCTACGATCTCCGCCATGGTCAAAAGACCGGATCTTTTCTCGATCAGCGCGAAAATCACTGGGCTGCTCGGCGATACGCTTCTGGCGAAGTCCTCGATTGCTTCAGCTATCAGGGTGGATTTTCTCTCACCGTCGCTGGCCATTGCGACCACGTCGAAGGCGTCGATATGGCTCCGCCCGCCGTACAGGCCGCACGCCGCAATCAAGAGTTGAACTCCACTTCAAATGTCACCTTCCGCGAGGCAAATACCTTCGACTTGCTGAAGGAATATGACGAGGTCGGCCGGCGCTTCGATATGATTGTGCTCGATCCGCCCGCCTTCGCTAAGAATCGCGACAGCATCCCTGCGGCGCAACGCGGATATAAGGAAATCAACCTCCGAGCGATGAAGATCCTCAAGCCGGGCGGGTATCTGGCCACTTGCTCGTGCTCTTACCACATCTCCGAGGCTACATTTCTCCAGCTTCTCGCTGAGGCTGCGAATGATTCTCGCAAAGTCATTGCGGTGACAGAACGAAGGACTCAATCTCGAGATCATCCAATTTTGCTAACCATGCCGGAGACGCATTACCTCAAGTGCTTAATTTTGCGTGTCTTATGATCTTCAGCCAAGCGCACTGCTCTCTCAAAATACGATATTGACTTGACAATGATACGCGCATATTTTATTATGCTTCTTGACTAATAAAGGCGGCCTGTCCTCCCTACAGACAGGCCCCCCTAGATTTTGAACGGGACCAGATAAATGCGACAGCTGTGCTATCTTCGGCCCTCTATCTGTCTAAGTCGGAAAGTGAGAAAATCCGCTTATGCCGCGACTCGACAAGCTAACCATCAAAGCCCAGGAAGCATTACAAGCAGCGCAAGAGATGGGCGCGCGCTCCGGCCAGCAGCAGATTGAGCCTTTGCACTTGCTATGGGCTCTAATTGCGCAAGCTGAAGGCGTCGTGTCTCCTTTGCTCGAAAAGCTTGGCGTGTCGCCAACCAAGCTTTCAAGCGATGTAGAAGCTCAGATCGGGCGTCTGCCTAAGGTTTCGGATTTGTCGCAGCAGTATTTGAGTCCGGCGACCAACAAAGTTCTCGAGCGCGCTTTCGACGAAGCTCAGCGCCTCAAAGACGAATACGTCTCCACTGAACACATTCTGCTCGCCATCGCCGCAGATTCTCGTGATCCCGCCGGCCAACTGCTGGCGCGTCAAGGCGTGACTCACGATGCGATATTGCAGGCGATGGCCACAATCCGCGGCAGCCATCGCGTCACCTCCCAAAATCCCGAATCAACTTACCGTGCGCTTGAGCAGTATGCTCGCGATCTCACCGACCTTGCCAGGCGAGGCAAGCTGGATCCGGTCATCGGCCGTGATGAAGAGATTCGTCGCGTGATGCAGATTCTCGCGCGCCGAACAAAAAACAACCCAGTCCTGATCGGCGAACCCGGCGTCGGCAAAACCGCCATCGTCGAAGGGTTGGCGCAACGAATCATCTCCGGCGACGTACCGGAAGTTTTGAAGCCGAAGCGCATCGTATCGCTCGACCTTTCCGCGCTGATCGCTGGTGCGAAGTATCGCGGCGAGTTCGAAGACCGCTTGAAAGCCGTCCTCAAGGAAGTCACTGAGTCCGAAGGCCAAATCATTCTCTTTATCGACGAGCTTCACACACTCGTCGGCGCAGGCGCGGCCGAAGGCTCCATGGACGCTTCCAACATGCTCAAGCCCGCCCTGGCGCGTGGAGAGTTGCGAGCGATCGGTGCTACCACGCTCAACGAATATCGCAAGTACATCGAAAAAGATCCCGCGCTTGAGCGGCGCTTCCAGCCGGTATATGTCGGTGAACCATCTGTGGAAGACACCATCGCGATTTTGCGCGGTCTTAAAGAGCGCTACGAAGTTCACCACGGCGTGCGCATCAAAGATGCCGCGATCGTAGCCGCCGCCATGCTCTCCCAGCGCTACATTACGGACCGCTTCCTTCCGGATAAAGCCATTGACCTTGTTGACGAAGCCGCCGCAGGACTTCGCATGGAAATCGATTCGCTCCCCACAGAAATTGACGAAATCGAACGCCGCATCATGCAGCTTGAAATCGAGCGCCAAGCACTGCGCAAGGAATCAGACCCACACTCGCGCGATCGCCTGAAACAAATCGACAAGGAACTCGCCGGCCTGCGCGAGCAATCCAACGGCCTGAAAGCGCATTGGCAAACGGAAAAAGACGCCATCGGCCGCATTCGCAAACAAAAAGGCGAAATCGAGCAACTAAAGGCCGACGAACAGCGCTACGAACGCACCGGCGATCTTTCAAAAGTTGCAGAGATACGTTATGGCAAGCTCTCCTCCGCGGAAAAGGAACTGAAAACCGCACAAGACCACCTTGCCGATTTGCAAAAAGATCATCCGATGTTGAAGGAAGAAGTTGGCGAAGAAGAAATCGCGAAAATCGTAGCCAAGTGGACCGGCATTCCGGTCGGCCGGCTTCTCGAAGGCGAAGTTCAAAAACTCGTCCACATGGAAGAACGCCTCCGCGACCGCGTCGTCGGGCAGGACGCAGCGCTGGCCAGCGTAGCAAACGCCATCCGCCGCAGCCGCTCGGGCTTAAGCGATCCCAATCGTCCCATAGGCTCATTCCTGTTCCTCGGCCCAACTGGAGTAGGCAAGACCGAGCTCGCTCGCGCGCTCGCTGAATTTTTATTTGACGACGAGAAAGCCATCATCCGTCTCGACATGTCCGAATACATGGAAAAACATTCTGTCGCGCGAATGATTGGCGCGCCTCCGGGCTACGTAGGCTATGAAGAAGGCGGACAACTCACGGAACAGGTTCGCCGCCGTCCGTATTCTGTGATTCTGCTGGACGAAATCGAAAAGGCGCATCCGGATGTTTTCAACGTTCTGCTTCAGATTCTTGACGACGGACGTCTGACCGATGGCAAAGGCCGCGCGGTAGATTTTCGCAATACCGTAATCATCATGACTTCCAACGTCGGCTCCTCGGCCATCTTCGAGCTCGCCGAAAAAGACCCGAAGAAGGCGCGTGAACAGGCTATGGCCGCTCTGCGGGAACTTTTCCGTCCGGAGTTCCTGAATCGAATTGACGACATCGTGATGTTCCGCCCGCTGGGCAAAGATCAAATCGAGCGCATCGTCGAAATGCAAATGCGCAACTTGACCAAACGTCTCGCCGAGCGCCAGCTGACCATTCAACTGACTCCGGCGGCTAAAGCCTTGCTCTTCCGCGAAGGCTACGACCCGGCCTACGGCGCGCGTCCCATGAAACGCGCCATCCAGCGCCTAATTCAAGATCCTCTGGCAATGAAACTCCTGGACGGCGAAATTCATCCCGGAGACCAGGTGCAGGTCGACGCAGATTCCAAGACTGGCGAAATGAAGATCACGCGTGGTGTTTTGAAAGCAGGCGCCGCCTGAACTGAAATGCGGCGCAAAGGCTGAATTCCATGAAAACTCTAAAGACCACATTCCTTCTTACGGCCTTGACCCTACTGCTGCTTTTTATAGGCGCATCCTTCGGTGGCGAGCGCGGCATCACGATAGCTCTCGTCGTCGCTGTCCTGATGAACGGCACCGCCTATTTCTTTTCCGACAAAATCGCGCTCGCGTCCAGTGGGGCGAAGCCCATCAGCAGAGAAGAGGCTCCGCGTCTATATGCCGTCATGGAGCGCCTCGCCGCGAAAGCGAATTTGCCCATGCCAAAGTTGTATCTGATTCCGCAGCCTGCCCCCAACGCATTCGCTACCGGCCGCAACCCAAGCCACGCATCGGTCGCCGTCACGCAGGGCCTGCTCGACCTCATGAATGACGACGAACTAGAAGGCGTCATCGCTCACGAACTATCGCACGTCCGCAATTACGACATCCTCACCTCTTCCATCGCCGCTACGCTTGCCGGCGCGATTATGTGGATTGGCCACATGGGCCGCTGGGGACTAATCTTGGGCGGATGGGGCGGGCGCGACAGCAATCGCGAAGGCGGAGGGCTCACTGCGCTCCTAATGCTCATTCTCGCGCCCGTCGCCGCTCTATTGCTCCAACTCGGAATTTCTCGCCAGCGCGAATATCAGGCCGACGCTTCCGGCGTGAAGATGATCGGGCAACAGTACGGCCTAATCAGTGCCCTCGAAAAGCTAGGCGCTTACAATCAGAGAATCCCGTCGAACATTCCGCCATCCACCGCAGCGCTCTGTATCGTCGCGCCGCTCGCGCCCCGGCAGTTTCTTTCGGGACTTTTCAGCACGCACCCGCCGCTTGCGGACCGCATTGCTGAGTTGCGGAACATGACCATCACCCGCTAGTAGGTTACCAAGCTGCACTGTGTGACTGGGAGAAAACGAATAGAAAGTAGCCGTGTAGTGCCAATATTCCTCCACCACGCAGAAATATTTAAAATAACGTAAAAATTGCAGGTATTCGATCCGCCTAACGCTTTTGGTTCCAAGCTCGAATCCAGCCAAGTCTATATATATCAGCTACTTGAACCGCTTGCTAGCCGGTGCCCCACTTTGGTTCTGCGCTTGCTCCTATCGAATCTCGCAACGCGATTTAAACAGGAGAAAAGCATGAGTGAACAAAGGCAGGATTTCATTACAGAGGACGCCTCCGCACCCCGCTGGGTCGGCATCGTGGTCGTCGCTCTGGCCGTCGTATCTCTGGTGGCGCTAGGCGCAGGCTGGACCGCCTCCACGCGCTCGAAAGACCTCGAGCAAAATTTAGCCACCCAGAGCGAACAGTTTAAGAAAAACGAAGAGGTTCTCGATCAGCGTTTGGCCAAGGCTGAGGACACCAACGCGCAGCTTCAGGGCGAGCTCAGCGTCGTGACCGACAAAATGAAATTGACCGAAGGCGAACTCGGCAAGGCCCGCCTCCAAGCCAAGAAGATTAAGGAAGAAGACGCGAAAGAGCTGTCGGATCTGCAGAATCAGACCAGCGCCCAATTGGCCACCAAGGCTAGCGTGGACGATGTCAACAAGCTCGGCACGGACGTCAATGGCGTGCGATCTGACCTCGACAACGAAAAGAACAGCCTTCAAATGACTCGCGGCGAATTCGGCACCCTGATCGCGAAGAACCACGACGAAGTGGAAGAACTACGCCGTCTCGGTGAACGCGATTATTACGAGTTCAGCATCGAAAAGAAAAACGATCGCGAAAAAGTCGGCAATTTGATGGTTGAACTCCACGGGACCAATATCAAGAAGAGCCAGTACACCGTGACCATCTTTGTCGACGACCAACGCCACGAAAAGAAGGGCCTCTCGGCTAACGAGCCGCTCTATTTCTTCGAAAATGGCGCGCGCGCTCCGCTTGAGTTTGTCGTGAACCAGGTGGGCAAAGACAAGATCACTGGATACTTGAGCGTTCCGAAAGTTTCGCAGGCACACGCCCAAGCAGTTTCCGGCGGTAACTAAGGCAGCGAAACTCGCGCACTAGCGGGAGCGAGCGGTACGGCAAAAGGGGGCGTCCTGGGACGCCCCCTTTTTTATTCCGATTTCTTCAGAGCGCGCTGTTTGCGCGTCAGGAACTTCTTAGCAAGTGCTGAAAGCTGATCGTGCTTCAGTTTTCCTTGTTCGTAGAGTTGAACCTTCTTCTTTGCGACTTTCCGGCGGCGACGTTCCCGCTTCTGTGCTACATACCGCTTTTCATTTGCCATTCAATACCCTCCGGGAAATAGGCGACATCTGATTGTAGCGGAGAAGGAAAATGATGCAAGGTTCGCCTGTGTCTTTGCCGCGGAGTTCGAGTACGATTCTTAGGCTATGCCTGTCACCGCTATTTATGCGAGCCGCATCCTCACTCCGCAGGAGGAGCTCCTCGACGCCGTTATTCTCGTTGAAGGCGGCCGCATCACCGCAATCGGTCATCGCGACGAAGTGAAAATCCCGGAAGGCGCCGTGGATTACGTCGCTTCCGGTATGACCGTCGTTCCCGGATTTGTTGACGTGCATATCCACGGCGCTGGCGGCCATGATGTAATGGAAGCGACTCATGCCGCGCTCGATTGCATCACCTCGACCGTTGCGCGCCATGGCACCACGTCGATCCTCGCGACAACCGTTACCGCTCCGGTCGACGAAACATGCAAGAGCCTTGAGGGAATCGCTCAATACATCCGTTCTCACGAGCACCAGGAAAATACCGGCTTGGCCGCGGAAATCTTGGGCATCCACCTGGAGGGCCCGTTTATTTCAAAAACTCGCCGGGGAGTCCATCCATCCGATAGCATCACGCGGCCCTCCATAGAAATTCTGGATAAATTTCGCGCCGCCTCGGACGGCTTAATCAGTATCCTTACCGTCGCCCCCGAAGTCTCCGGTGCCCTGGATTTGATCCGCGCCGCAGTTACAAATGGGATCGTGGCCGCTATCGGCCACACCGACGCGGATTACGAACAGGCTCGCGCCGCTATCCAAGCCGGAGCGCGCCATGCCGTGCACTTCTACAACGCCATGCGCCCGTTCTCGCACCGCGATCCAGGCGTGATTGGCGCTGTCCTCACCGAGCCCGATGTCACCGCTGAAATCATCGCTGACGGCGTACACGTCGCTGGCCCTGCTATCCAGGTGCTGCTCGGCACAAAAGGATTCGACACCGTGCTCCTCGCAAGTGATGGAACGGCGGCCACCGGCATGCCCGACGGAAATTTTCGTCTCGGAAATTTCGAAGTGACTGTGAAGGACGGCGTTTGCCGGAACTCGGAAGGAAAACTCGCCGGCAGCACTCTGACTCTCGATCGCGCGCTGCGATACATTGTGTCTCTCGGCGTGCCTCTCATCGACGCGCTGCGAATGGCCACAATTTTGCCCGCTCGTCGCCTCGGCCTTGCGGGAAAAAAAGGAATCATCGCCATAGGCGCCGACGCGGACTTGGTCGTTCTCACACCGGATTTGCGCGTCGCAGGTGTAATGACGCGCGGCGCAGGACTGGCTTAATCTGCTACTTGTTCAGCGGAATCTTCAGTTCTTCAGCAAGCAAGTAAGGGTCGAACGGGCTGCATGCGAAGAAGCGCCCATCGATTTCTAACGTGGGAACTTTGCGCTTGCCGTTGTTCGCGCGCAGCACGATCTCTTCCGCGTCAGGCGACTCATCAATATTTACCTCGCGAAAAGGTATCTTTCGCTCGCGGAGGAACTGTTTCGCGCGCCTGCAATCGCAACACCAGCATGTCGAATACACAGTGATTTCAGCCATTCAGGTCCTTCTCTATGCTACCTATATTCGATGCTGGCAGGAACAAGCGGATGCCGACTTGTGCTAACCCATTACTCCCACAGCAGTTAGTGCGTGGAACGGCGTGAATCCTGCGGCGACCCCGAACCGCCGCCTTTCGAAGCTGTCTGCAACCGCGCTGTAGCCCGCTCAACCTTTGCCTCGGCCTCGCTCGATTCGGCTTCCTGCGTCCCAGGCTTGGCGGCTTCTGCCTGTGCCCGTTCCAGCGCCGCCCGAGACCTCGCCACGTCAATTTCCTCGGCGCGTTCGGAAAGCTCGGCCAACACGATTACGCGGTCGGGCAAAACTTCAGCGAATCCATTCATCACCGTCAGATAACGCGTCTCGGCGCCTTTGTGATACGTCAACGTGCCCACGCCCAGCAAAGTAATCAACGGGGCGTGCCCCGGCAGAACGCCCAGGTAGCCGTCTTTTGCCGGCATTTCCAGCGATTGCACGTTCTCGCTCAGGACGTGCCGCTCGGGCGTCACCACTTGCAGTTCGATGGCTTCAGGTAGCATTTACGCTCAGGCTCGCGCGGCCGAAAGACTACGCCGTCGCCGCCATTTTCTCCGCTTTTTCCCGCACTTCTTCGATTGTGCCCACCATGTAAAACGCTTGCTCCGGCAAATCGTCGTGTTTTCCCTCGACGATTTCCTTGAATCCGCGCACGGTGTCTTCCACCTTCACGTACTTGCCTTCGAGCCCCGTGAATTGCGCTGCCACGTTCATGGGCTGCGAAAGGAATCTTTCGATCTTGCGGGCGCGAGTCACCGTCTGCTTGTCGTCATCGGAAAGCTCTTCGATTCCGAGAATCGCGATGATGTCCTGCAATTCCTTGTAGCGCTGGAGCACTGATTTCACCGCCCGCGCCACATTGTAGTGATCCTGCCCCACGATACGCGGATCCAAAATTCGCGAAAAACTCGCCAGCGGATCGACGGCAGGATAAATACCGCGTTCCACAATTTGCCGGCTCAGGTTCGTCGTCGCGTCCAAGTGCGCGAACGTAGCCGCCGGCGCGGGATCGGTATAGTCGTCCGCCGGCACGTAAATCGCCTGCACCGACGTGATCGATCCCGTCTTGGTGGAAGTAATGCGCTCCTGCAACTCGCCGATCTCCGTATTCAAGTTCGGCTGGTATCCCACCGCCGAAGGCATGCGGCCCAGCAGCGCGGAAACTTCCGATCCCGCCTGCACGAATCGGAAAATGTTGTCGATGAAAAGCAGCACATCCAGATGCTCTTCGTCGCGGAAATATTCAGCCACCGTCAAACCGGTCAATCCCACGCGAAGACGCGCGCCGGGCGGTTCCGTCATCTGTCCGAAAATGAGCGCGCAACGCGACTTCTCCGAGTTCCCCGCCACCACCACGCCCGATTCTTGCATTTCGAGCCACAAGTCGTTGCCTTCGCGCGTGCGCTCGCCCACTCCCGCAAACACCGAAACGCCGCCGTGTTTCATAGCTACGTTATGAATCAATTCCTGAATCAGCACGGTCTTGCCCACTCCCGCGCCGCCGAACAATCCAATCTTTCCGCCCTTCAGGTAAGGCTCGATCAGGTCCACAACTTTGATGCCCGTCTCAAACATCTCAAGCGTAGTGGACTGGTCCTCAAGCGACGGTGCCGGACGGTGAATCGGGTAACGCTTGTCGGTTTTCACCGGACCGAGATTGTCCACCGGCTCTCCCAGCACATTCAGAACGCGTCCCAGCGTAGCGCGGCCTACCGGCACGGAAATCGGCTCGCCAAGGTTCTCCGCCTTCATTCCGCGCACTAGCCCTTCCGTGGGCTTCATCGCCACGCAACGGACTCTCCCTTCCCCCAGTTGCTGCGCAACTTCCGCCACGATGTTCAGCGGCTCGGGAACGTTGAATCCTTCGCTCGTGATGCGCACCGCATTGTGAATAAACGGTAGGTGATGTTCTTGAAACAAAATATCCACGACCGGGCCTATGACCTCGACGACGTGCCCAATCTTCTCTTGATCTTTGTTTTCTGCCATTCCGTTTCTCCCTAAGTCTTGTTGGAACGATATGCTTACGACATCGCGGAAGCTGCGCCGCTAACAATCTCGAT
>Ga0302227_10003138_pt1 | contig 10992 bp, 13 predicted proteins | sample II_Palsa_N1_1_FD_193525 | JGI IMG/M metagenome (GOLD analysis project Ga0302227, IMG submission 193525) | Peat permafrost microbial communities from Stordalen Mire near Abisko, Sweden - II_Palsa_N1_1 | ecosystem: Environmental > Terrestrial > Soil > Palsa > Peat permafrost | place: Sweden...
GAGGAGAGAATCACATGGCATGTTGGGAAACAGAGTAAAACCAAGCAGATTGCCGATGAATGTGCTCCGCACCCCTCGGAAAACCACTTACCGTCAGCATACTCCAGTAGTACTAATAAATCAATTGGAATAAGCAAACGGAGTAATGAGAAGAGAAAAGAAAAAAAGAAGAAAGTAAGCCGACTGAAAGAATTAGTGAAAAACCATCAATGACCATGGTGATTATGATCATGACTACAGACTTCGCAGTGAGTATGGGGCAGTGCATACCACACGTTCACACACAAAATTATGCCCACAATAGCGGCTTCAAAAAAAATGCTTGCGTTATCTTTGAAAATCAATGCGTAAACAAAAGCTGCAACCAAAGTAGTAAGACAACCAATCATGGTTGGGCTGAGACTTTCATTCGTAAAATGGAAAAAAATGGAACCAAGGACAAAGAAAAGTACACCCAAATTGTGGAGATAGCGAGAAAGGTTTGATTCAACCCATGCGACCGTTTCTCCATTGTAGTCAAAAATCTGAATTGAATCATTTATGGTTCCTGAGGCTGCTTGCCTTGCTGCGTTCTCCCTTCGTTCCGTGTCGTCCCTTGACTTGTTAAACGTAGGGAAAATACCAGTCAAGGAAAGTAAAATTGAACAAATGAACATGAAATTGGAAAGAGGCTTGCTGTCGAGAGCGTCATGCACATGCAGTCCAGCACAGAAAAAACTTGCACTCACGCATAAAAATAACAGTACTTTGTGAGTGGCAGTGTTAGTCTTGCGGCAGAGCTCACTGATTGTGAGGATCTCGTCACGCCTGTGGTTTTCTCGGAGGTGATGTACTAGGTACAAACCCGCAAAAAGATAGAGAGTAAAAACTGCTGCCAAAGTGACCCAAGCAGCAAGTCTAGGCTGAAACCAGCAAAGCGCGATGCAGACAGACAGAAATACAATAAAAAAAAAATTGAAGAGAGGCAAATTAAGAATTTGTGCAGGACCCCACGGGTCATATCTAATTCTGCGCTGTGGGACACCTGCATGCTCCATTGGTTTCGACTTCTGTGCTGTGATAAGGAGTAAAAATTAAGAAGCACCCGTTCAGCAGCGGACAAACCCCAACAAAAATTACAGCAGCATGCTCGTCTCGGTGAGGAGAAAAAAGTTGTGCAATTGTAGAAGCCAAAAAAGCAAAGGGTAAAGTACGATAAGAAAATAAGAAAGAAAAAGCGCATTTCCGATAGGGAACCAAAGAGGAAACACGGAGGTACCGCCCTTTTCTTTCTGACAGCAAGAGGGAAAATGAGCAAGCCCCAAAACCCAAACCAGCGTTTTTTAAAAAAGGGAAAGCGAAATACCTTTTAAGCGGAGGGGAACGACGAGACGATCGGGGTGAAAATAAAAATGAGAGTGTCAGGCGTTTTCTCACCAGCCATGACACAGAACGTGCGGAACGGGACCGCCCCCCATTAGGCAACTGGTCAGTTCCATCACCTGCCTCATTTGGGTCTGTTGTGAAGCGGCCACCAGCGTGGCACCGGTCTGGCACTTTTTCTTATTGATTTCATAGGAAGTTTGGCAGCTTGGAAAGCTGAAAGTGACTGAAGACACCATGAAAAAAGAAGGTGAAAAAGTGGCTGAACAATAACAGGCAGGTAATACAAGGTGGGAGGATCGCATGCAGAGACACGCAGAAGTCGTTGTAAATCCGAAACGCTTTCACGTCGATCCAGTTGTTGTCGGTGTCGTATTTGCTCATGATTTCGGCTCGGGGAGCAAAGAAGGCCTGGAGGTGTATCTGAAGCGAAAAGGTCTCGTTCGTTGCCACCAATTCTGCAGCTAGATAAAGATCTCGATCCATGATCATCTCGTCGCGAGTCGTCTGGAGCTTCTTGATGGCCGCGAGGTTCGTGGCGACCATCTTGACCACGAATGCTTTGTCTGACGTTGGCACGTACTCGTCCTCGTTCTCCTCGTTGATCTCTTCGTCGGGAAGCGTTGGTACCGCCTCCAGCTTCCTCGTGGACTCGGTCATGCGCAGCAGCAGATCGTTGTGAAGGTCGCCCAGAAGTTCACTTTTGACCTGCAGGTACGCTTTCGTCTTGTCATCGTCGCCACACCACTTGGGAAGGATCTCGGGGGACTCGAAAGCCGCCTGTAGCGTCATACCTTTGTGAACGTGACCAACGTGCTCCGGTGCCTCGCTGGAGACAAAGCCCAGTTCGCACTCGTGGCAGTACCACTGGGGAAGCTCGAACGACGAATTGGTGGTGCTTTCTTTCGGCTGATGCAGCGCTGGCCGTAGCAGTATACGCGGTGGCGTGACTGGCGTCTGAAACTAAGATGGGTGTGCCGAAGGGCGTGCCACAGACGATCGGGTCCACCTCCCCACCATCTCCATTTCCGATAGCGGATGGACACTTGGCATCGTTTCGACCGGACTCGGCGTTTGCACATGCCGGGCACAAAGGATGGAAGCATGGCAGCAGAACTAGGTTTGACGTGCCCACTTGATCCATGCAGGCCACACACTGAACCGTATCGTGCATCGTCGGGTGCTTGGCCTCTTGCTCCGCCTGGGGTGGGAGCTGGGCGGTGATCTCCTCGAGCTTGTCATTATAGAGGTACGCCTTGAGCAGCCGCACCGTCGACCACTTCTTGTTGACCTCAGCCAACTCCAACGGGGTGAACTTGGGACCGCCTTTGTAGCCTGTTCAAAAAGCGCTCAGTTGTGTGTTGGAGAGGACAACAACAAACGTACTATTCACAGCAACCTTCGGATCCGCACCGACGTCCAGCAGATCTTCCAACATGTCATTGTCGCCTCGGACAGCGGCCCAGTGCAACGCTGTGATTGGCACGGCGGCGTCCAACTCTGCGCCAGGGATGCCGAGCTTGTCGAGATTGAGGATCGCCTGGACGGCTTGGCGGTGGCCTTTGCTTGCGGCGATGACCAGCAGGCTGTAGTTGCTTAACTTACGTTGGTGGAGCCTTTCAATGTCCACTTGTTCGTTCTCCAACAGCAGCGCTAGCGACCGTGCAAAGCCCGCCGTGGCCACCTCCTCAGCACGTTCTATAAAAAGTTCGTTAGATACCCTTCATAGATCTGTGCGTACCGTTCATCGCATCCAAATTGCCGCTCGCAAGAATCGCGCATGTCTCCGCGACGTCTTCTTCGGTCTCTACACGCTCGTGGTACTCGGCGTTGTAGCCGCCACGCTTGCCCTGGACTTGATGCACGCACATCACTAGGTGAACGTCAGTCGCCAAAAACTTAGTCGACCCAAAACCGAAGTAGTTGTAGAAAGAGGACGGAGAAGAAGACGGAGAAGAGCACGGAGAAGAGGGCAGAGAAGAGGGCGAAAAGAGAGGGTAGGAAGAGAAGAGGAAGACAGAAGTCTGCTGAGCTTAACCAAGTGTATTACCCAGGGAAAATAATTGAAGTCACAGAAATATGTACACTTCATTCGCTCGAAAAATGTGCAACTGTTTCGTCCTCGGGGGTGCTAACATAAGTAAAGAATTTATACCTAGCCCACAAAAAATATCGGACTTCTGAACTAGGAACTCGCCCGCCTCAACTCAACAGAAATACGCACTTGCCCTCCGCAGCTCATAAGAAATACGCACTTTCCTTCCGTATAACTTTAGAATTACGCATTACCCTTCGGAAATAGGAAGCGCACGCAACTGGGCGGCCCGCTCTACGATTGTGTCGTGCTCAACAGATTTGGCCTAGTGCTTGCGCTGCTCCTCACCGACAACGACTAGGTTATGCTGAGCCTTTCTCTCTAAAAAATGTTTCGTGGAGGGGTACAAACTTGGTTTTAGCACCGACGACCATATTAAACCAATTGGCCTTCTCATGGAACATCATTTACCCGTGGCCTTCTGAGGATCGTCCGACTCGTCGATCGTCGGGTCTCATACAACACTTCGTTAGCAAGCTTGCATAGCTTATCGGCACCGCTCTCCAAAAGGACCAAGGACCTCATCCTTGAACTTCAGCGCCAAGTGCGTAACTATTTTCAGTTACGGAGGCCAAGTGCGTATCATAAGTAGTTACGGAGACTTAGTGCGTATTTACTAAGAGTTACGGAGGTCAATGGACATCGATGAATTTCCTTCGAAGGGCGGTCGTCGGATTCGGCTCACGATCATCCGGAGTTTCAAGTCACTGTCATTCAAGTGCTTGTAGGGACGACCGAGTTGGACATGCAATATCACGAGGAAACGTGCGTATCTGAGAAAAATTACGGAGACCTAGTGCGTATCTCGGGAGATTTACGGAGAAAGTGCGTATTTTCAAATAGTTACCGAGGCCAAGGACGTACCTCTAGAAAATTACGGAGTCTAGGGCATGTCAACAGCTAAGATGCTCGAGTGGGCCGAACTCTGCAAGAACGACTTCCGGCAGACTCGGTTCTCGTACTGGATCAGCTTCGGGCACACCTCAACGCCGAAGTCAACGAAACGCTCGCCGATGCCGGTGTCGATGTTCGGCCAATGCCTGCTAAAGGCGCCCTTCTACTTTCACCGCTGGACAACGGCTTCCGTCACTTCTACATGTGTTGATGCAATGGTAGATGAGCAGTGGCGCATATTGCGAAGCCTACAACCGCATCCTGGCAGCCTACTTTCGCGAGTGCGGGCTCAATGGCAAGGAGGGTCTCGATGCTATACGCCATCGTTTACTTGCTCCGTCTGGGGCCTCGACGACAATGAAAGTGAGCGCCTTTGAATGTGTTCGAAACTGGTCCGTCGGCACCATCAACATTCCCGGCAATAACCGGCTCAGACGCTTTACTCTGGGAAGGCCGACTCAACTGCCAGACTTCACGCTCGATGGCTTGTTCTGGCTCAACTGGGGCGCATCATCAACTAGAAAAAATATTCGAAAAGGGAAAGCGAAGAAGAAGATCAATTTTCAAAACGTGCAATTGTTTCATTTTTCTGACATTGTGTATTTTGTGACCACGTTATTAGAGAAACGCTAAAAGCAAAGGATTTGGGAGTGATTCAACACAAAAACCGACGTATAGTTGTGTCTCTGGTCAATTTCCGGCATTGCGGTTGATCCGTCGAACTTGACGAAACACCTCTTCACCCTGACGGAAAAGTTGTACTGCTGTCGGGCCATTGTAGCCACGCAGCCTGCGGCTGATCTCGACCGCCGTATCAGCGCGCTCCAGGCCGGCAATGTACGCAATGAGGGCGTCGTGGCGATTGCCGGTACCAAGATTGAATGCGTTGCTTGCAATAAAGTAGTTGTCGCTGTGGTTCGCGCCACCATTGGCCTCCGAGATGATGTGAGATACGTGCTGATCATGACGTAGAGGAACTCCGGCTCGCTCCATGCTGGCGCGGTACTGGGCTGTGGTCATCGGGCCGCCGATAAATGCACTGTTGTCAATCGTTGGACGGCGACGGGGAATCGCCGGCGCAGGGTGCATTGTGGGATTGGTTATAGGTCGGGCGAGAGGTGCAGGCATCACGATAGGCGCATGCCTCGTCGAAGTCGAGAGTCCGACGCGGGCAGCAAAGTCTTGCAAGCGCGCGATGAGGACGGGCTTGTTGCCTGTCGTGAAGAGGTCGAACTGGTACAAGATGTCCTTGAGGTCGTCAATCAGAAGGTCGTCGTACGTGACGCCGTCCTGCGAGAGGCGGTTGACCACTTCGTCCTTTCTACCGCCAACGTTGAGGCCCATCGCTTCGCAGAGGTCGCGCAGTGCTGGCAAATTGAGGCAATCTAGGAAGACGCCGGGAACGCCGGGGCGCGCAGGGGCCCGGTAAGGTTGGGCAGCACGCTGCTGCGTCTGAGGGGCCATACCAGCCTGTACGAGAAGGGCATCGTACATCGGCCTGCTGTGCTGTCGGAAGTCCCTGACGCGAGCGGCGGGGCGGCCGTTTTCGCCTGCAAGACGCTCACGCAACACGGTGATGTCGTCGGTGCCGCGTTGCCAGCCCAGATCTCTGCAAACGTTGTTGAACACTTCCTTGACAGCGCCCGACCAGCCAAGGGGAGCGTATCAACGGTAACCCTTGTGTTGTCCATTCCATGCAGTAAAAAAATAACGGTTTTACGGTTTTATATCATGGGGTGTACAGTGGCCAACTAACGTCTGGCCAAGTGCGTATCTCTCAGTAATTAAGGAGGTAAAGTGCGTACCTACCAAAAACTACGGTACTTTGGTACTTATCTACAGAAACCGCATGCTTATATGTACGATGGCCCGGCCAGACGACAAAACGTATTGTTGACTTCGGACACGCTCGCTGCGGGGGTCGTATAATTTCTCTTCAGAGTCACGGAAGGCAAGTGCGTTAATTCTAGGAATTACGGAGGCCAAGTGCGTAACAATTTGGAATTAAAGTCGCCGAGTGCTCATCTGAAGAATTATGGTAGTCCAGCCGTGTCTTCATAGAATAACGCTCACGGCTCCGTAATTCATTGAACTTACGAACTTGTCTTCAATATGACTTTCTTCTTATAAGCAATGCGAGTTTTAAAATCTATGCCATGATCGCGCCACAACAGCATTTTTGCAGTCTCTTAAACAATATCTTCAGGAGAAGATTCTCATCCATCTCCGAAATGTATCCTACAATTTGATGATTGGTACGTTAACTAGCCTGGCTTGCCACGCACAGCTAAAAACTAGCAGTACATCATCATTGCAGCTGCCTGTAGTTATTTAGACACCATTCAACCAGATGGATATTTTGATCTAATAAACTTTTCTTCGAACATGAACACACAGCCTGCATAAATTACAAGAAACCAAGCCAGAACTCGTCTTTTGGGGCGCTTTTGATTGGTCGAGAAAGTCACGAGACGCCACGTGGACATTTGTGACAGGAAAGATGATCGAAGTCAAGTCAGCAGACGAGGCCGTTGCAGTCGTGAGAGGCGGAAAGGATTCAACGTTAACGGTGGCACTGAAAACGAAATGGGCATGGCAGCAAGTCGTCCAGTTGGCGGACGCGCTCAAGACCAACTCTTCGCTGACGACGTTGGACATACAGAGTGCGTTTGTTTGTCGTTTCTGGACTGAATTTTCGTGTGTACAGGGAACAGCATCGGCGTGGACGGTGCCAAGGCGCTGGCGGACGCACTCAAGACCAACTCGTCCCTGACGACGTTGAACCTGAGTGGTGTGTTCGCTTGTCGTTCGTGGTCTAACTTTTCGTGTGTGTAGACAACAGAATCGGTGATGACGGTGCCAACGCGCTGGCGGATTTACTTGCAAGCAACTTTATCCTTCTCAACTTGGCTGGTTTGATACTTGCAATAACTTTTGGTCTCTTCGCCTGATTACTTTTAATACAGGAGTAGCGATATCAGAAGAACTCTTGGAAAGGAACCGAAAAGCGTTGAAGGCTTCCACAACGCCTGGGCAATTTGGATGTATGTACAACGAAAAATGGTTCTCCCAACTTGCAAACTCCAATTTCTTCGACGTCACAAAGCCAATAAGTAGTGTCATCTATGTCATCTATGAATTTTGTTGTACTAAAAAGCCCCTTCGCAGTCGACCAGCCAATATTGGACTCAGATGCTATCCTGAACCAGCGCATCGAAAATCGCCTTTCGAAACTCATCACTGGCCAAGAGCATGTCATCAAGTACCTATCTGAACAGCTGCCTGTTTCGCAGAGCGGCTTCGATCCAGAGGGCTTTCGCGCGGTCCATCTGTTTGGCTTGTCCGGCCATGGCAAGACCGAGACTGCGCGCGCCATCTCGGCGGTGACAGGCTGGGAATTGCGGCGGTTCGACTTTTCTCTCGTCAATTCTAAAGAGGACACGTCACGCATTGTTGGCTCTGCGACCGGTCTTGTGGGCAGCGACCAAGGTAAGTTCATGTCGGGTAGTTTCTTTCTGACGAAGTTTGCAACAAAGGCGGCGAACGTCAGCACTTTGTTCGTCGCATAAATGCAGAGGGCAAGAAGGGCATTGTCTTTATTGACGAAACTGACAAGGGTCATCCAAAGGCACTCAGCACATTCTTGACGGTACGTGCAGATTTCAATTGGGCGAGTACTGAAAGTATAATCAGGCGTTGGACGGCAAGGCTGAGATCGATGGCGACTCTGTTGACCCCACGCCGATTCCCTGCAACCGCATTCTGTTTATCTTTGCGTCAAACTGGTGTGGAGAGCAGCTGAAAGTCGATTTTGCCGAGGTACTATTGATGTCTATGTACTACCACTTACACTCCATCGTATCGTAGATGATCGAGCAAAAGAAAGACCACAAGACTTTCTGGAGCAAGAGAGCGACCGAGTTGCACAATAAACTACCTCTCTCTGAGGAGGAACAAAAAACAACAAAAAAGTCCTCCACGACTGCTTCTGCCTTCTTCGACCGAATGGAATCCCTGCCCTACGTGCCCTTCGACGACGCCCATCTGGGCAATATGATCCGCAAACGACTTCAGGAGATTCGCAATGCTGCTTTGAATCCTGAGCGTCCTCGCTACCTTATGGTATTGTTTGAATTTTTTTTGTTTTCAAATTAATGGAGATGGTAGAAATGGCACACGAGCCTTGAGGATGCTTTTATCAAGCGACTTCGCTGTCAGCAAGTGAAAAATTATAAGTCGGCCAAGGCTGAAAACGACAAGAAAGAGAACGACAAGAAGGGAAAGTCAAGGGTTCAGTATGTTGGACATATTGCGACTTCTAGCACTAATCATATGTGCTTAGCCCCCAACGAGTTGCGACATCAAGGCACTCATCAGCAAGGAGGTGTCGATTCGCCTGTCGACCATGCAACAAGATGCCAATTCGGGCCTGGCGAAAGGAGAGTGCGGAATTATTCTGTATCCTCTTCACGATGGATCGAAAGACGGCGATTTGGTTGGCTTCCAACGATTCGACGTCGTCGGTGGGATACCCGCACCTACGCCCGATGTTGTCATCGACCCGGTCTGGAGCGTGGCTTCAAAAGAATCGAAAAGTCAGTTGGTCGATAATGCTTTCATCGTTGCCTCGATTTTATTACAGAAACTCCAGAGGAGGAGGTGTTGGAAAAATTCCTCCTTGACAAGAAAGGGCAAACTGGGACTCCGCTTTGATTGACAAGCTGAAAAACCAAGGGATCACGTCGCTTGGACTCGCATCCGAAGCCACTGACAGTGATCTTTCGTCGGCTGGTGTAAAGAAAATGGCAGATCGCAAGAGTTTTCATAAAGCGAACGCTACATTCAAGAACGAGCCGCTATGAACAGTAAGCCGATGGGAAAAGCAATATCTCATTTTCTTCTCTTAGAATTACCCAACGATTTCCAGTCGGCCCTTCAATCTGTCAATGGGACCAAGTTCGCATCGTCCTTGTTCGACAACGACATTCAAGCAATTGAGACAATCACGCAAATGACCGTACCACAATTGATGGCGGCTGGATTAACGATCGGAATTGCGCACGCCTTGCACAAACTTGCGAACAAGGGTACGAGAAAAATAAACTGGGATCAACGTTTACCTTTAAAATAGGAACTTCACCAGCAGTGCCTTCCGTTACTCCAGCGGCAATGCATGTTCCAAAGACTTTAGCGCCTTTTGGTCCGGGATCTGAGCCTGCAAAGCCTACTGCCACTCCTGTGATCGAAATGCACTTATTTTTGGGTTTGCAATTATTGGATTGGTTTCTTTATTCTGTTGGTGGGTGTGGTCTCAGTTTACTCAGGTAACGTTTGTTTGATCAAAGCAACATCAGATAAATCGGGGAAAAAAACCTTTCCGCTCTACCCAAGTTAAGTTTGTTCTTTTAAATTCCTTCACTCTCCTCTTTTTCGTTTTTTTTAATTACCGCACTCTCCTCTTTTTCTGTAACCCCTTCCCAAGTTCACCCTCACAATATCCGTACAATCAACGCAGTTTAGTTCATGAAATTTCGACCCATGGTAGACGCATATTCTATATATGGCTGCCGTAGTGGAATACCTCCGTGATACGAGAAACGAGGCCACGGCCGAGGCCGAGAGCGCGGCTGCTCTGCTGGTGGCACTTGAGATAGAAGTGGTAAGGCGCACGCTGACCGTGTTGCTGTTGCTCTAAACAGCCCACTACGAAGCAAATCCCTGCGCACGTTCAAGCGGAAACCCTTCTGCAAGCTGCTGAGAAAGGACTGGAGAGCAGTATTTGTGGCCAACCGGTCAGTGCGGCCATTTTTCAGGCCGAGGAGGCTAGCGTCCGAGCCGCCAAGAAGCTTACCCTGTGGCAGCGCGCTTCCAAGTCTTCTCGCAGGCTGGCTCGCAAGGTCGCCCGGTCGGTATGAATTCTTTTTTTTTCCATGAAAAATAATAAACTTGAAAACTCAGCGTCCTGTCCGCGCCGTTCGTGCTGCTGCCGAGGTGAGTTCCCCTTGTTGGTAACTGTTCATTAACTTTGACGTAGGTGACTGGGCAGTTTGTGTGGAAGCACAAAGGAAAGATTGCTCTTCTTACAATTGGAGCACTTTTCATTGGTTGCTTTGTCTTCCCTGCCGTTGGTGCTGCAGTCGCTGGTGCGGTCGTGGGGATGGTGACCTTTGGTGTGAACGCCGCGGTGATGGTGGGTTCGTTCATCATGGCTGCGAAGGAGCCGCTCATGGCTGCCGTCAGCATTGCGTCGTTCGTGTTCAAGTTGATGTCGCCTGGCGGCTCGGGTGGCTCGGATGACGGCCCGTTCAAAATAAACAGCAGGATTTTGGCGTCATGCAAAAGCATTATGCGCTCGCTTGGACTCGGATCTGATCTTCTCCTGCTCATTTTGATGCTTCTTGCGATCTTCTGGGGTAGTTTGATGTTGTTGCGATACATCGCCGATGTGGTACAAGTGTCGTTCATTACACTTTTTTTCATTGCTTTCTCGGCTGGAGTGGCGTGCATGTTTGTCGTCAACCTATACAATGCCACGCAAAAGTACGTTTTAAAATCAAGTATAGTTCTGACGTTTTCACATAGGTCGTTCATCATCCAAAACAAAGAACGCAAGGACAAGTTGATCAAGCAGGCCGCTGTTT
>Ga0302227_10003150_pt1 | contig 10979 bp, 17 predicted proteins | sample II_Palsa_N1_1_FD_193525 | JGI IMG/M metagenome (GOLD analysis project Ga0302227, IMG submission 193525) | Peat permafrost microbial communities from Stordalen Mire near Abisko, Sweden - II_Palsa_N1_1 | ecosystem: Environmental > Terrestrial > Soil > Palsa > Peat permafrost | place: Sweden...
TTGTGGTCCACGCGGTTTGGCGGCACATGTGACATGCTCTTGGTCGAGCGGTGGCGTGACATTTGCTCATCCTGCAAAGTAAATAAATAAATAATAAAAATTGCGTTTGTACCTTGCCGAGGGCCAGATCATTGAAAAACGGATTGGTTGCAGACAAAGGCACGGGTACGCCAGCCGATTCCTTGAACGGGTTGCTGTCCGAGAGGGGGATCGGTGACGCGGTGCCCGCTGCAGCTGTGGGAGGAGCAGCGCCCCAGGCTGCGTCGTCGTCGTCAAAACCAGTTACGACCTGCAGCGACGAACTGATTTGCGACACGGACGAGCTTGAGGCGGCGCCCCAGACGTCATCATCAAACGACGCAAACGAGCTGCTGCTCGCGACAGGGGCCGGAGGGGCAAAGGCCTGTGAACCCGGCGATGTCGCCGCAGGCATGCTGATTCCACTGCCAGAGTCGGAGCGCCCATGCTGACGATTTGCGCGGCCACGGCGCATCCCTGTCGGTGGCTCTGCCGAGAAGTCTGCCTGGGACACTGGAGCGGGTTGAGCGGGCGTGGGCGATGAAGGTGCTTTTGCGGGCGTCATGGGAAGCGTCTTGCTTGGAATCCGCTCGCGGTGGGTGTAAATCTGTCGATCGGCTTGCTTAGCACACGAGGTACAACTCTTTTTTTTTTTTTTTTGTCTGACAGTACATTTTCAATCGGGCAGGCAACATTGGCCATGGCGCTCACACGGCTGACGACCTCGAAGATGTTGGGTCGCTGGTACGGGTCGGGAGTCAGGCAGTACTCTATTGATTCCTTTTTTTAATCATTTATGAAAAAATAAACGCGCATACGAATGAGCTGCTTCATCTCGTTGCTGTACTGCGGCTGGGCAGGGAAAGTGTAGCGTGCGTTCAGGATAGCCAGTTGCCCTCCGTCGTCAAACGGCGCCTTGAAGTAGCAGAGCTTGTACAGCAGGCAACCGAGCGCCTATGTGCCCCCTTACGAATTAGAAGGAGAAGAAGAAGGAAGGAAGAACCGCATAAAGCAAACATACCCAGATGTCAACCTTCTCGTTTACGACCTGTTTTTGGTACAGATCGACCATTTCCGGGGCGCGGTAGGCGAGCGTTGTGAATTTTTGGATTTCCTCGTCGGCCAGTGCAATTGCGCCAGCCGTAAAGTTGTCGATCACCCTGGTTGTGGAGCTGCCAAAGTCACACAGCTTGAAGCGTCGGTCCCTGCCGACGAGCACGTTCTCGACCTTGATGTCGCGGTGGATCAGTGGCGGGTGCATGTAGTGCAGGACGGCGAGACCCACCGAGACCTGGGCAAACATTGACAGAATCTCCTTTTCCTCAAAGTGGTTTGGCAGGCGTTGGTTCATGAGATCGACAATGCTTCCTGGTCGGAACGAGTTGGTTTGATGGCGTGCGGTTATTAGAACGCATTTACCTGGGCAGTACTCCATCAGGATCTGCACGAGCGTGGCCCCGCGGTGCTCGTACACAGCCACATCCACGAGGGCCACAAGGTTTGGGTGCTTGGGCGGAAGCGATTTCTGCAGAGACGATGAAGCAACTGCAACAAACAAATCGGCTGCTTACCAAGACGTTGATCTCACGCATGACCTGCCCGAGCAGCTCTGGGTCTGCGACGCTCATCCTCTTGAGTGCAAACGTGACGCTGTCGTCGTCCACCGGGTGGACCAGGTACACATTTGCAAAGGCGCCTATACGCGTGCGCGTCCAGAAATCAGCACGACGGGGGAAAAAAACGAGTGACGACGTGTTTACCGCTCGCAAGGAGACGCTCGACCCAGACGGTGTGGTTGCCAATCCTGACCACCTCCCGGTTGTCTTGGCCGCCGCCACCGCCACCGCCACCGCCACCGCCACCGCTGCCACCGGCGCCGTTGCCGCCCAAGCTGGCGCCACCACTGCCTCCGCCGCCGAGGTGAGCCTTTGCCGCTTGTGCCGCCTGTGCAAGTCGGTGCATCTCGCTAGGGGGCGCAGAAGCCAAAAAAATGGTGTTATTTACAAATGCTTGAGGAGGCGTCGAGCCTCTTGGGCCGTCTTGTCTCGGTGGCCACCGGGACGGTGAGCAGCGGCGCGGGTGCTGCTCTTAGCACGGTGAATGCGGTGATCAGCGCGCCAAACACGCAGCTGACGAGCCAGTACATTGACGAGGAGAGCTATTCTCGGATTGGCTCTGGTGCGTGTTTTTTTTTTTTTTTTTTTTTGGTCTGTGCGGCTAACGTTGTACGTGCCGAGAACAGTGGTCAACAAGGCGACCGAGTGCGTCCACGTGAGCGCAAACGAGCCGTCGCTGGGTCTGTACCGTGTGGACGAGCACACACGAAAGACGCTGCCCGTATTATTGGAGCGCAAGGTATGCATTTGGGACGCGCTGCCGCAATCACAATCTAAACTAAACTGCAGAAGGAACTCCACGCAGCGAGCTTGCGCGTCGAAGGCATGTTGTACGACATCTCGTACACGCGCCAAGTGGCAGAGGGACTGCACCGGTTGTCTGTGTTTAGCGATATCCACCGACAGCTCAAGTACGCGATCAAACTCAAAGGCGAAATCAACCAGCGTGCGACTGCCGCATTGTAGGCATACCGTATCATTTGTTTTCGCAGCCGAGTGATCGTCTTTTTCACCCCCCTTTAGGAATAACCCGGGCGTGCACACGATCGGCGCAATGGCAGAATACCATCAAGAGTCGACCACGGTATTGGTTGCATCTCTGGACGGTGGTGCAACAGCCAGCAGCAGTCTGGATCCGCAGCAACCTCCACATGAACCTCAACAGACCCCACAGCTTGCTAGTGTCCCGGCAAGTCCAGTCGTGCCTTCACCGCATGGATTTGTGAGATCAACAAGGTACGTGAAATGTGCGCCTCGCCACAAGTTTTTAAAGCAGACACAACCAAGGTCGGGAAGGTCAACTGGTACCAACACACCCTTGCAAGAGACACGAAGCCGCAGCAATAGTTTGTCGGGCGCTCCAGCTGATGGTGCGTACTACATCAACCCGGCTGATGGACAATCTGAGGAGACGACAAGCACAAAAGACGACGATCAAAGTGGTCCAGAGTAACGAACGTCTGAGCAGGCTTAGAAAACGCTGACACAAAAATAAAAATAAAAAATAGAGCGGCGATTAACAAGGGTAAGAAAAAGCTCAAGAAGAAGGCAATACCCACGAGCAAAAAGGACGACGACCTCAAGTTCAAGTCTTTCTAGGATGTTACCCTTGTTTTTCTTTATTCCATACATAGGGCCTAGCGATTGGCCACAAGCTACAAGTATCATTCATCCATCGTGTCATCGTCGTCGTCGTCGTCGTCAATGTCACCACTGTACGGTTTGCTCGGCCTTGGGACACTTTTACTGCTGCTGCTGCTCCCCTTTCCTTGTTGCACTCCGTTGTCCTCGCCGTCGTCGTCATCGAAAGACTTTTGCTGGAGTGCGCTTCGCATGTTGTAGTGACTCGACCGCAATTTCCGAAACTTGTCCTTCTTGGCACGGTCTAACGAGCAGTATCAAGACTAATACGAAACAACCTGCCCTGGTTACCCTCAGGAGAAAGGAACTGCTCGTCATCGACGTCGTGCTTGTCGGGCTCGTGGTCCATCGGCTCCTCGACCTCGTAATAGTCTCCGTACGAGCGGATCTCGCCGCGTGTGACCGCGCCCTGCAATGCGCTCTGCAGCTCATCCGACGACATTGGTCCGGGACCCACCGTCCGCGATGGCTCGACCGTGTCCGAGTCCGAGTCGTAGTACAGGAACGGCGTCTTGGGCTCGTTCACCTTCATCGTCGAGTCCTTTTGCGACTCGGTCAGCATGATGTTTGCCTCGTCCCACAGCACCCCCGATTTCCTACAACGTGTAAGTGAGTCCTCTCCCCCACAACCGTGCATGCGTTTCATACTTGTCATCGTCGAGCATGGGCTCGTGCGGCGGCTTCGGCTTCTTTAGGATTCCTTTTGGCTGCCGCGTGTTTGACATTCCCCTGGGCTTGGCACTTGATAAAAACAAACAAATATGGAACTGTCCGAAGCGTCGCTTGGCGGCGTCGCTTTGCTGGGCGACGGAAAGACCCTGTCGGATGCTGGCCTGAACGACCTGTTGAAGGCCGTGGCTGCCGACCTGACGTCCGCCGAGCCCGCAAATCACGCTGGTACGATAGCGTGACGACCTGTTTTTTTTTTTCTTTCTGAATCGTCGGTCGATCTCGCAGAACTCGTGCAGACCGAGTCGCTGGCCAACGTCAGCTCTGCAGTGCTCAAGGAGGCCTATGCTGCGGTGGTCGTGGTGCTAGAGGAGGCCGCTCGCCTGGACGTCGATGCCGCCGCCTTTTCGTACGTGCCTCGCTTATCTCTTTTGTTCCTCTCATGTTTACGCGAAAAAAAAAAAGTGCGTTCCTCGAGGACAACAAAGTTCCGGCCAGTCGTGCCGAGGTCGTGACGGCCCTCTATGGTAACGTCAAGGTCATTCTACGACAGCTCTTGGCGCGCAACACATCCCCATGGCCACACGTCACCGATGTCCAGTGGCGTCTCGACTACAACGTCAAGGTTTGCCTCTATTTATTTATTTTTTTTTGGTTTGCACCGCATTGTTTTCTCATACCTGTTGTCTCTCGCCCTTCCCTGTAAACTCGATCTTTCAATCTCGATCGATCTTTCAATAGGACAACCATATTGACAAGTTAAACAAACTCAACTATCTCATCAACCTCCATACCGAAGACAACGACGGCAAGCAGGACAAGATCCAGCTGTCCTGCACCGTCGAGCAGCTTCAGGACCTCGTCAATTCGCTCAAGGATGCCTCCAAAGCAGTCCAATCGCTTGCGCAATAGTTTGTCTTTTGCGAGGGATTCATGAATTGTATTTACAAGCGAGGTGAGAGCCGACTGCGAGCAGAAAAGTCGCGAGAGACAGAAAAGTCGTCGCGAGAGAGAGAGAGAGAGAGAGAGAGAGAGAGAGAGCAGAAAAGTCTCGAGAGAGCTGACAAACTTTCAAACTTTGAAATGTCTGGGTAAAGCGCGCGCGCCAAAAAGTAGTTTGTAGCTCAAAAAAAAAACACCAAAACCAGGAGGACACGAGCGGACGCCGAGAGCGCGCTGGAGAACAAGCATGAGCTGCAGGAGGCACTCGAAGAAGACCTGGACGATGAAGACGCCGTGGCCAAGTTTCGTGAGCACCGACTTCGAGAGTTGAAGGCGAGGTATTGGCGGTCTTTTCTTTTGCGCACGCAGTTCTCTCACATGCTTCTCTCGCAGCATGGACAACCTCGAGCGAATGAGGCAGCAAAACTACGGACAGTACTCTGAGGTGACGGTGGAGAAGGAGTTCCTCAAGCTCACAACGACTGCGGCGCGCGTGGTCGTGCACTTTTCGCACAAGCAGTTTCGGCGCTGCGAGATCCTCGATGCCCATCTCAAGGTACACACCGGCCTCTTTTCACTGCTGCTGGCTGGCCCCCACTGTCTGGGACTGACATGCACACACCACCAACAGGCACTGGCACCAAAGTACTTTAGCACCCGATTCATCAAGATTGACGTGGGCAATGCGCCGTTCTTTGTCGAAAAGTTGCAAATTCAAGTGCTGCCAGCCTTGTTTTCCTTCTTTAACGGCGTGGTCATTGATCGGTACGTGTGCATCCTTGGTTTGCCGGGAATTAAAAAAAAAGCTGGGGCTTGCAGGTTGATCGGCTTTGAGGAAATTGGCAATACCGACAACTTCAAGACCGAGGTCCTCGAGAAGCGATTACTCAACTGCGGCATCGTCGAGAAGGGCGCCCAGCAGCAGCAGCAGCAGCAAAAGCAGGATGCCAAGTCGATCCTCAATCAGATGGACAACAATTACTTTGATGGGGATGATTTCGAAGGCCTCGATGAAGCTTAGCTGATGTACAGGGGCAACGGGCCCAGACCCAATTGAACGAAAGAAAAAAAAAGCCCAGTCCCAAGTTCCCTTTTTTTTACTCTCCGGCCGACCTCTCCCTGCGACCCTCACACCTCGCATTAGGCATGGACAGCACCGCCCCCACCGCCAGACGCGAGGCCGGGTCGGCGGCAGCCGCGGCGGCGGAGCTTCCGTGGCAGCTGACGCTAAACCCCGCAGCGGAAAATGCCTTTCGCCGGAAAAACTGGTCCGCAACCAAACTGGGCGCGGTGACGCAGTGGCCGAGCCGGCTCGTGCAGGTGCTCACCAGCGTCCTTTGCGTCAAGGTGCCCAACCTGATCGTGTGGGGCAGCCAGGACATGACGGTCGTACACAACGAGAGCTTTGGCGACCTGATGGGTGACCACCTTGGCAACCCCTGTACGGTTTTTCATCTCGGTCTCTTTTTTTTTATATCGTGAAATATGTGTTTGTTCCCACACACACAAGTTGGCGGCATGTGGAAGGCAGAGAGCGACCGCGAGTGCATGATGGGCGTTGCCCGGAGGGTGTTCAAGGGGGAGGCGGTGATGGAGCCTAGCCAGCTGCTGTCGTCCTACCGCCACGGCTTTCGCGAGGAGACGTACTGCCTCGTCAACGCTTGGCCAATCTATGGTGACGAGGAAGGTCAGATTGCGGGGATGATGCTCATGGTATGACCTTTTCTTGTTTCCTCCTAACGCACTGTGATGCAGCTCGTTGACAAGACGGAGGAGGTGGTGTTTGCGCGGCGGATAAGCACCGTCCGCGATATGAACACACGACTCTTCGACGCTGCGACGGTCCACGACGCCGGCCATCAAATCGGCCAGGCCTTTTCGAGCAACCCTATCGACGTTCCATACTGGATGATCTACATCTACGACCACTCGCGCAAACACGTACAAAAACACAATCGTCCGAATAAAAAATTGATGGAAAAAAAAATAGCTTGACCTCATCGGTAGCTCAAAGAACCCAAACGAAAAGCTCGGGTACGCCCTGGCACACCAGTCGTACACAGAGCGATCCGTCGTCATCCGGCCCGTCAAGGAAGGGGAAATTGCCTCAAAGGGTCTGTGGAAAAAAGAAAAATAGTTTTTTTTTTGTCACACTGATGATCATATGTCGGCACAGGCGGCGCTTTCAGGTCTCCAGTCAGGACGTTGGTCTCACAGCCGTTCATGACTGGCGGCCTCGATGGCGCCTTGGTGCTTGGGGTCAACCCATCGAAAGCGTTTGATCTGCCCTACAAGTTGTACATCAGCATTGTGAACGACTATGCGACCCAAGGCATCCGCGCCGCTCGATCTTACGAGCACGACAACAGAGTACACAAGCTAAATATCCTCGCTTGCGAATAACAACAACAACAACAACGAAAATAGAGTTATCGCGACGTCGACAAGGCCGTCTTCGCGTTTGTGGAAACGATATCGTACAAGCTGCGGACACCCATCTCCCTCATCCTCGGACCGCTAGAGGAGGCACTGGCCGAGCGTAACGAACGCGATACACTGTCTCCTGCACAGCGCGATCGACTGCTCACGATCCAGCGAAACGCCACTCGTCTCCACAGGTACGTGGACTCGTTGCTGGACTATATCGGCGTGGAGGAGGGCCGGCTCAAGGCCTGCTTCCGACCATGTGCCCTGGGCACGATCACTGCCAGCTTTGTGAGCGCGTTCCAGTCGGCGATCGACAGCGCAGGCCTCAAGCTCGACGTGTCCATTGACCCACGGGTGGACGAGCTCCTGGCGTCCGACAGCGACCAGCGACGCCTCTTTTCTGACCCGGACCTGTGGGAGCAGGTCGTCTGCAACCTCCTCTCCAACGCCGTCAAGTTCACCAAGTCTGGTACCATCAACGTCCGACTAGAGTTGCAGCAGCACGAGGACGAGCCGCCAAAAATCGTCTTCTCGGTGGCTGACACGGGCTGCGGCATCAACCCGGCGGCACTGGGTCGCATTTTCCAGCGCTTCTACCAAGGCCCGAGCTCGTCCGAGTCCCTCTCATCTGCTGCAGGACCGTCGCATGAGAACTTTGATGTGGAGGACGTTAGGGGGACAGGCATCGGCCTCGCACTCACACGCGAGCTCGTCAAGCTCCATGGCGGCGTCATCAGCGTCACGAGCGAACTCAACCGCGGCTCAGAGTTTGTTGTCACTCTCCCGCTCGGAAAGGACCACCTCGCGCCCGAACAGATAGGTGGTGCCGCCCCCGCCGGACAGCCCGTCGTGCCCGCGATTGCCCAGATGCTGGACGAGTACAGCCGCGATGACAGGGAGCGTCGTGTCAGTGTTGGCCATCGTAATAACCTGCCCGAAGAGCCATCCCCAAGTCTGGAAGGAACCGTTTTGGTTGTCGACGAAGCGGTCGACACGCGCAATGTATGTTATGTTCTCCCATCTTTGCCCACGAATAATTTTTTTGTTGTTTCGTTTGTTTTTGCGCAGTTCTTGGCAAAGCTCCTGAAAGACCAACACTTGAACGTTGTCCTGGCTCGGGACGGGCAGGATGCCCTCGATCAACTCGCCGCCGTGCCCATCGATCTGGTCATCTCCGAGGTGGTGCTACCAGAGCTCAGCGGCTTCGAGCTCGTCAAGCGCATACGAAGCAATGCCGAATGGAAGCTCACCCCTGTCATCCTCCTTTCAGCAAGTGCGGGGAAGGAAGCCCAGGTGCAGGGCCTGATGTCGGGCGCGGACGATTACATTTCCAAGCCGTTCTCTGCCAAGGTCCTGTTGGCGCACGTGCGATCACAAATGTACGCAGGCAAGGCAAAGCACGAGCTCAACCAACTCGTGCGACAACGTGCTGCCGATCTCGCCAATAGTGAGCGGAGGTACCGCATCCTTGTGCAAACGAGCCCCACCGGGATTGTGCAATCGGAGCTAAATGACCAGCTAGTACGTTGTCTTTTTTTTTTCTTCTTTTTCTTTCCCCCAACTTAAGAAATGGTTTACAGGATCGGACGACTGTATTTTTCAACGATTCTTGGGTGGAAATGACGGGCTTCACGCTGGGCGAGGGAGACGATTGGCGGCAAGGGCTCCGGATCGAGGACGTGCGCAAATTTGACAAGCTGCTCCGGGAAAACATTGGAGCGCTTAAATCCTTCCAGGCCGAGTTTGAATATAAGCGTAAGGACGGCAACTACATCTGGCTCCTCGGTCAAGTCGCGTTTCTTTCGGATCGAGTACGTTCTATTACTCTTGGTGTCACGTTGTTGTTGTTGTTGTTGTTTACACCACGCGAATAGATGATTTTGGTCGTGTACATGAACATGACCGAGATCAAGACGCTCGAGATGGAAAAGCTCGAGGCGATCAGCTTGGCCGAGAGAATCCAGAGGGAACGCGCCGAGGAGGCCGAGGACAACCGCACTTCCATGGAGTTATTTGTGGACGCCGTCTGCCACGAAATCCGAAATCCTCTCAACGGCATTCTAAACAACCTCGAGTTTTGCCGCGAAAATCAGTCCAGGATCGATGACCTGATTGGCTCAGTGCCCACCACGCAGACGCAGGTCCAAGCTCTCCAGGCAGACAGCCAGGCGCTTCTTGCGACGGTCCGGCTGTGCGTTGAACAGCTGGTACAAAGTGATAAATTCAAAAAAGGTAGTAAACGTTTTCTTCCCCTTTGCAGCACCGCGTGACAGACGATGTCCTCGAGCTGCCAAAACTAAAGGCAGGGATCTTTAGCGAGGTTGTGGCGTTCAACGTCAGGGACGCATTCACACGAGCCGTCAATGTCTTTCAACTGTCGGCGCAACAGCACAACGTCGACATTGTCGTCAACCTGGACCAGTGTGGTGACCTGACGCTCCTGTCCGACATCCATCGCATCGATCAGATCCTCGTCAACCTACTGGGCTACTTTGTTGGCAGCAATGGCGCCAACAGCACAAGCCCTGTCGCACGCCATGTGGTCGCGATCACAGCGAGCGTGGACACTCGCGAGCAGCTTCTCACCTTGCAGCTACCCGGGCCGATCATGTCGCCGTCGTCTGCGAGGAGATCGCGACGACCCTCATGGACAGGGACGAACTCTGTGGACGACGTCGCCAATGCCGGCAGCGCAATAGACAACACGCTGTTTGAGCGCATGATGAATTTCGTCACGACGGTTTCCTCGAGGCGTGGTTCAACGACGTCTGTCGATCATCAGCAGCAGCACCACTCCCCGGCTTCCTCGCCGCCACCAATGCTGCGGTTCCGTCGTGACTCGTTCGACGTGCCCAACCCTGCCACAGCGGCCGCGTTGTCGACCTATCTCGCGAGCGCACCGTCCGCTTCTCCGAAACCGGCGCCCGCGCCCTTGCCAGCAAAAGTCAAGTCTGGAAACGCTCTGTTCACCGTTGTTGTCGAGGACTCAAACCTCGAGCTTTCACCGCTACTGCGGGCCCACCTGACCGAGACGATGCGCCAGCCCAACTACAGGACGCACCTGCAGTACAACGACGTCGGCCTCGGCGTTCTCATCTGCAGCTACTTTGTCGCCTTTATGGGTGGTCAGATCGATTACTCGTCGTGTCTACCAGGCAACAATGGCACTCGCATCTCCTTTTCGATCCCATGCCAGCGACTTGACGGAATAGCAGAGTCGGTCGTTCACTCGCCGACGGCGACAACAGCCAATGCCCTTTCAAAACCTTCCTCTGATTCTTCGTTGGTGGTCAACATCGGTCTACCCACCGAGCCAGCTTCGCCATCGCAGCGTCCGTTCCGGATCCTTGGTATGCGTCTTTTTTTTTTTTTTTTTTTTGGCTACGCTTTAACGAATGTTTCATAGTGGTGGACGACAATGACATCAACCAAAAGGTGATGATACGCCAGCTACGAGGTGTCCCAGGGATTGTCTGCGTCGCCGATGCAGCTAGCAATGGCGAAGAAGCCATCTCGCTCGTGCAATCGCAGTTGTTTGATCTGGTGCTCATGGACGTGGAAATGCCCGTGATGGACGGACTGGAGGCAACACGCAACATCCGTCGCATGAATACCGGTCTTACATCGTCTCGTGTCCCTATCCTCGGTGTCTCTGGGAACGCCCGC
>Ga0302227_10003154_pt1 | contig 10973 bp, 12 predicted proteins | sample II_Palsa_N1_1_FD_193525 | JGI IMG/M metagenome (GOLD analysis project Ga0302227, IMG submission 193525) | Peat permafrost microbial communities from Stordalen Mire near Abisko, Sweden - II_Palsa_N1_1 | ecosystem: Environmental > Terrestrial > Soil > Palsa > Peat permafrost | place: Sweden...
TCCAGCAGTATGTACATAATTTATGTGACTTCTCCTTCTAGATTCGATTGTATTCTTCGATACAAAGCAACATCCTCCGTATAGCATTCATCAAATCTCAATTTACCCATGGACGTCCATCTCCGGAGCCGGCTCCTTGACCAGCCAGATTGGCAGACCAATAACCACAAACAGAGCAGCACAAACTAGAAACGGTACACCCTTCCAAAAACCACCAAGATACAAACCCCATTCAAGAGCAACTGGGAGCAACAATCCAAAGGCTATCTGACCAACTGTTTCTATCATAGCTAGCACACTGTATAGCCTACTGACTTCATCCGGATGGACAAGAGATGTGACGAGGGAGCGTAGAGCTGTTTGGAATCCAGCACCGCAAGCATAGATCATGGTGCCTGTCTTCTGTTAGCTTGAGATACTCATATCAAAACGTCGTTGACGACACACCGATGACGAAAAAACTTGGGACAGCACCCAAAGCAACGGCCAGGGCTCCAATGATACGGAGAATAAGACTTCCGCGGGCAACAAGGAGATCTTTGGCCATGGTAGTCATTTGGTAGCGAGTTGATAGAACATGGTATACAGCAGGGAGGGCGACGACTAGACTTAAGAAGGTCGTGATGGAGGAGATCGGGAAGAGAAAGCTCGCCTTTCATATGTGTCAGCGAACATGGATTACAGCGTTTCGCATAAATTAAACTCACTGCTGCGAATGACCAGTGAAAGCGCTCCGAAGCAAGTTGGAAGAGTATCTCCGTACTGTAGCTGTGAAGGGTCTGTAGAAGAAAAGTGAAGGACAAGCCGAAGATCACGTAGGATTCAAAGATTGACAAACTACCCTGGATACCCCGGATCGCTTGAATTATTCTGTTCCAGAAAGATGGCCGATCCGTTGAATTAGGTCCATTTTCGTTACTCGAGACCGGAATTTTTGAATGTACCAACGTTTCTGGTAGAAACAGGCATAACACGAAAGACAGAATTTCGAGGCCCACCATCACGAACATGGGAACCCACACGTTTATTTTCATTAGATACCAGGATAATGGAGTGCCGACCAGTGAGGAGATGAAGTTAGAGGCATAGACCATCGAGAAGACTCTGGTTCTGTTTCCTTCTCGGTAAAACACTTCTCTGAATACGGATTCTGCATTGCTCTTACCTCTGATCTTCTGGAGCCACATCTGATATGATAGCCAAAAACATGGCTCTGACGACACACGAACCTCCTCCCATAATGAGGAGGACATTGCGAAACAAGTACCATCGTATGTCAAGCACATCACTAAACCAGACTATCTTCATTGGCATGTTGTATCAAAATAGCGAAAAGCTTTTGAACTCACTAACAAAGAGCCCCAGGAGAAGAGCCAAGATGACTCCTGCCCGCCCCAATAAAAGCACAAATCTCCTCCCATGCTTATCTGCAAGAATTCCATAAGGCACAGAGAGAAGGATACCGGGAATACAGGAGATCACCATATCCAACCCCTTGAAGGTGGCCAGTTGACTTTGAATTGAAGGTAATTTGCATTTCTCCTCCGGAATTGGTAAGGAGAGGTCGATGCCTGCGGGTTTGGTGGACTCGTAATATTTGCGGCAAATAATATCTTCCAGCAAACGCATCAATGGCGCTTTTGTCATATAGTCGGCCACTTGACTAACAAAGACTGTAACAATAACGATTGTAACTACTCGCCGGAAACTCGGATGATTGTGAGAGCTTTGAGTTGGCACGTCTTCAGGGGCATCGCGTGGCGGGCTTCCGTCTCCGACCAATGGCGATGTTTCTGAAGCTGGTTCATCGTCTTCGTGGTGTAACGCCACCATCTTGGTTGTGCTTCCAGATTCGCAGAACGGAGCGTGAAAATTGAAGGCATAAATCGGAAACGAATCGAGGGTCAAGTAAAAGTTTGTATTTCTTCCTTATCCTGTTGCCTACGTCGATTATACGTAAGGTCTATCCTGGTAAGTAGATCTGACATGGATTGAGTTCGGAGTTCGGTTAATTCCCGACACAATCGAACGCTGATGCCAACAATATTTGATTATTTTACGCTGATCTGGTATGAAGCAAATGTGTTTTTATTTGAAAAGGAGAGCAGAGCTAATAGAACATGTATGACTTGTGGTGGCGCGGGGTATATACCCGTATGTTGGCAACTGTTTACTAGCGGAAGCAGTCAAGCAAGAATGTTACTGCCGAGCTTTTGATCGTAAATATTAGACTTAGGCCTTATGCACACCAGAATCGAGAAAGTTTCACTGGTTTCGATAGCTCATGCTCACAGTGTGATTGATTATCGGATACAGGCAAAGGATATTTTACTCCGCACATTCCAAAGCCCAGAAAATAGTTCAACTGCCGGACATAGCCCACAAATAGCGCTTGGATTTGTTTCTTGCTCGGATATCTCCACAATTCGGTGAAGCTCTGAGTATAAACATCTCCCCGAAGAATATAGCATCACAACTCCCCAGCCCATCACCCTATACGTCTCCAAAACCATGTTTAGTTATCTCATCGTTCTAGGCTCACCTATGAAAGGTTTCTCTTTCTACCTTGTACAACACGGTCCCAGACCATCTTACTTCCTCGGCGATCAAGTCAGGTTGTACCATTTAGACATTATACCCACTCGTAGCGCGAACATAATGACTGACAGTTGATAAGGTGAGGATTTCTTCTTGGTTCTTTCGATCCTCCTCCATGAACGTGGCAAGAAACCTTCGAAACTGTTCTCTTTCTTCCTCATTTCTCTTCTTAACGCAATTCCAACATCATACAGCCTTTGAAAGTCCATTCGAGTGTTTGTCTTAATCACACTAACCGGCCGGTCCCGATGGATCTTTTTCTTCGAATGTTTCTTCGCAGCAAGGACAGGCGGCTCGCCAGGATATCCCTTCTGCTCCACAAGACTCGTCGCCTGCTTTCTCGGATCCTCACCTTGTTTTGCAACAATTGCCTTTTCATCCTCTGCTAGTGCGCAATTAGCAGTTAAGCCCTTAGCATCGATATAATCTATATCTGCAACCACAGCTTCAGAGTAAGGTAATGGCCAGTCGCAAGCACAAAGAGTTTTCTCAGTCTTGGCGTCCACGAACACCATCCACTCTTTACCACTTATCCTGCCGGTATAGTTGTGAAGCGTAAATGAGACTCGGGATGAGTAGTTTGCATCTGCATTTCATTTACTATAGGTTATACAGTAAACATAATCCCATTAATAGTTTCACTTCTCTCGCTCTTCCTCCACCGAACCTCAGCTTGCTCGGCCTCTTGTTCTGTCCATCACCCCTCCTCAATAAGAGGGGATATATTGTTCTTCCAATGAAATGCAGTCATTGCCTATTTCAATATCCGTATCCACGTGCATAAATTTATTTTCGATTTTTGTTGCACATCTGCAAAACCTCGGCGGTCCAAAGTTCTCCACCTCCGAATATCCTCCACCGAGCAAGGGCCCACTTTTCCACTTATGGATCTGCCGAGGCAGGTGCATTGGACAACATATTTCTATCTAGGTTTTGTATACCAATCGCCTCTGCTCTTCACGTGCTCGAGGTCTCACTTAATGTGAGATATGTGTGAGAAACTGCGAGACCGAGAACGGGGTGTTCGGCCGAGAAGCGGCACAGGGGCAAATTCGGCTGGGACTAGCCCCAGAGTCGGGCCAGGACTCTTGCTCTTCAACTTGTATGAACAGAAGCTTTTTGGTCGTGTATCAGTGCAATGTTTGACCTAAGCGGGCTTTTCCCGCTGTATTGTCAGTATGACTGGACCAGAATAGACATCGGAACCTCATTCCTTCCGTGAGACAGCGGCTGCGATGTGGAACAGTATTCGTGACTATCAGCTTTCTTTGCCACGGTAAAGTCTGCTAACTACTTTCTTTGCTAAATTTAGACTGCAATCAGGGATACGCATGCTGTATATCGACACCAGAGCGTGTGAGCAGCTTATTTTGTTTTCTCCCCTCGGCTAAGAATTTATTGCAAAAGCAGATCGTTGAATTGCAATCAATCTATACCGGGGAGGAATGACTGCCTTCGAGATAGATGAGGTTTTAATGCAGGCCGATGTTGTAACCGGCAGCCGAAACCTATTTTGGCTATATAAAGCAAGGAAAGGGCTGGTGGTCAAGCGACTCTCCAAGGCTGTGTGTGGCCTACAATATATTCAGCCGATTAAATAAAGTTCAGGGGCCTCAACCCAATAACGGCCAACTCCGATACGACAGTGTTCTTGGCTGGGGCAATAAGTCAATTGGGATAAGAATAGCTTGTTTCTTTTCAACTAAAGTTGTTTATACAGAACTTGCTTGTCCATTAGAATGCGCTACCTCGTTGACACATTTTCTTTCAAGAAGAATTGACAATTTTTCAAAATGCCTTCTGCTTGGCGTATCTTTGCACCAACTACTGTTCTCGCCGCAGCAGTCAATGGCGATTGTCCACCGGGAAAGATTGAGCTGGTTTCTCACTCGGGAAATGCTTGCCCTTAATCTCTAAAATTAGACCCGTGTTTTATGTATGATGGAAACTCGTTCGTGCTAGCCCTACATGTCTTCCTTTCACACGTCTAATTTGCGATCTAGCATCACTGCGCAATTTCCTTCATTCACTGTGAGAAGGGGTGATGATGTTGCTCAAAGCGAAGCTGAAGGCGACTGTGAATTTGAGTATAATATCACAGCAAGTCCGAACTATCGCTTCTACATTGCAAGCACGAGCTACCATGATGATGTGGATGTCGCTCAGGGTATGACGGCAACTCATTATATGGATTATTTCTTCCAAGATAAACGTGAGGCATATTCAACTTCTTGGTTATGGGATTGTGCTGACAAATTTAAGCAACTGTTCTTCTTGAGAGTAGCACGTCCTATTCTGGTGGAACGAAGGAAACTATTAGTTGTACGACCGTTCCAACGCCTCAACTCTATGGAACATGCGGTGGCGTGACTAAACTATTTGCAAGGAGTTGGGGAGTTGTGATCGAAACCGACGACTCGACTGGAGATACCAGTTTTAATATTTCCAAGTTCAACACGGGAAATACTATAATACAATTGGGATGCGAGAGTTGTTAATTAAGGGTCCAAGCATTATGTTCTACGTAAAAGTATCGAACAAGAAGTTTCTGTTATTCGAGAAGGACCATCGATTCGTGTCACGAAGCGGTTGCATGATGATGCAAGAAATCGAAATTACTGAAAGTGAAATTTCCAGATCATAGTCGTGAGATTAAGTTGTAGTTTGGTTTCCTATCTCTTCAACCCCGCAAAACGGCGTCATATAAAGGGCTGTGCAACTTGACTTCCAGCTTCTTCATGGTGGCGGAGTTGAGACACGGGAGAACCGAGGGAAAGGATAGGTCCCCCTATTCAGCCACAATCCTTCCTCGCTTCCACTGCTGCCATAATTGGATAGAACAAGCGAGATCTACGCCCTTGCCTCACATGTTTTCTTTGAAGCAAGTTTAGATATCTGCTCGATTCAAAACACTGCCGAGCGATTGCGTGTATGTTTCTCCAGTGCGAAAGGGAAGTGCATTTTCGGGCAATGGGCCGCGTACCCTTGTTCTGTCAGAGCATGTCCCGTTTTCTAAAACTTTCCACGAGAAATTAAACCCTTTGCTGCGCCGAGTATTGGAGAAATATATCTGAGAAGCTTACTGCATGACTTGAGCACCCAAATAAAGCAAAGACACTTTGCAAGTTCTCACATTACCAAAGATTTTCACGATGCTAAACAACATCCTTTTCCGTCTTTTTGCACTCCGGATCGTCCTCTCCAAAGTGGTATCGGCATTTGCCTTCAATTCTAGCAGATGTGCAGACCCACCAGGCTTTGATTCGTGCTGGAATCTAGCTGATGCCGATGCAATTGCTACTTTCGAGGCACACTGCACAAATGGCACTTGTACAGGCGTCGATGATTGCTTCACTTCAGACGTGGCTTGTGCCAAGTTAACCGTATGCGTTGCTTACACGGAATGGATTGGCTGTGCCCTCAACCACTGCTGGAATAGGGTAAGTAACCTGGGGTATTTCCCGGCCAACAGCTTACAAAACAAGGTGTATAACTGCGAATATCAACATCTCGCAATCAGAGCGATGGAAAACTGTCCCATCGCAGATCAGCTTCCTCCCTATGTGCCAGCTCCCGCTGGAGCCCCGGGCTACTGCTCATGCAATATTGGCTTTGTATTTGCGGAACATCTGAAGATGAATCGACCGGACGCCCCTGGGGAGTTGTTACAATGTACAAATACTATCGCAAGCTTGAAAGCAGCAGGAACTTGTGAGCCGAACTGTGATAATGAGGGCAGAATCTGCAGCTGCTGTGCTGACAGTAGTGCTACTTCAACGTAAGACTCAATATACTCTCTCAATATGCCAGTACTTACTATCTGTTCAGCTTCTTCAACACTTGCCCATTGACCGATCCCGCAGACGTGCAATTCTTTCCCAGCCTTGGATACCACCATCTTGTCTCCGCAGATTGCTCTTCATCACTAGGGTCTGTTCCCAACTGTTCAGCGGCTCCGTACGACTTCACCCTTTCTCCAGGTCTTAGTTCCTATAACCAGTTCTTCGACGCTGCGAATATTCCTAAGAACGGAACGAATCCCTTGACAAACAATCCGGGAGGTCTAGCAACTCCCGTTAGTGGGTCCATCTTTACTTGGAGCTTGTATGATGGTGGTGTGGCAACAATCAATGCAACTATCACGACATGGACTGGTGCTGGTGCGACAACTCTAGGGTTTAGCACGGGCTCTGCAACGAGCTCCCTCACAACTTCAGGGCTTTCTAGTGCAGCCAGTGCAACCACATCATCAAAGAATGCTGGATGGAAAGCCTCACCATGCATGGAACTACTTTTGGCGACTTTTTCTTTTCTGCTTCTTGTTCAGTGAGAGACTTTGTCGTTCGAACCTTGAGGGTAAATTCATCATCTTGGAAGTTGTTACACTCAAGTTGGATTATATTATCATAGCACAAGTATACTTTTCGCATTCCTACATAAATTAAGCTAAAACACTAAAGAATGTTACTTCTCTTATTCCGAGTCAACTGGAAAGTCTGCAAAAGCCCTCCACGCCTAAGCATGGGGTTGAGCCAAGCTCATGTGACCCTCTCATCAAGTTGGTCAGGCCAGGAAATGCACACCCAACTACAGATTTCGCAAATGCTTGACCGCCTCACTTACACAATGCATTGACACGACTCTCCAATAGGGTTTGTGTCCATGGTTTCGAAATATGCCTTGTCATCTACCTACAGATGCTGAGATGTGGCAAGTCTACCTCATGTGTTCCAATTGCCAGCACAACGTTAGTCAAACTGGCAGATTCAGACACGAAAACACTTGGAGACAGAACATTGTGCTCAACTTAATCCAAATAAGTAACGAAATGTACATTAAGTTAACAGAGGAACTTGTAGTCAGGTGATGTTTTGCCATAGTGGGCAGATAGGTCAACATAGTCACACCAAAATCAATGGAAACTGAAAGAGAACATCGACAGCCTCACTTGCTGTTGTATCAGAATCACACGCGCAGGCTCTCATGTGCTTTTTAAATCACCAGATCTGATCTGCTGAAGGCCTTGCTGTTGTCAAACCCAGCTCTGAGTAACATTCATCGATCACCGAATCAACTGTACTAAACATGACACAAATAATCGAAGCCCGATATGACATTGGCCCCGCCTTGAAGGAATTACTGGGCAGGCTTTTCCCTGGGCAACTTTGCCAAGTCAGCGTGAGTGTGACTATGCTGATGTGAACCACATGAGTGGTCACTGGTAAGGCGTTCTTGAGTTGCAAAGGCTGACTGGGCGGTCAGGTCCGACGGGGCAAGTTCATCGTCGCCGCTCCTCGATTTCTTACTCAGGTTCGTCCTGAAATCCGTCCCTTCGAGGTTATTTAATGTTTCACTAATCTCTCATTTCTGCGTCAGGAAGAGATTGATTCTTGTCGAGCATAATGATGAGGTATCGGTGGTAATCGTGAAAAGGAGGATCGGCTTGTGTTGTGGCTGAGTCTGGGTCTCCCCCACGCCACAAACCCAGCCGTTTGGGCGCTCTAAGCTGAAAATCTGCCTCGTCAGCCTAGCTGCATGGATGGTTTGCTTTCTGTCTGAGATTTTCTTACATGGCCTTCTAACCTTGGCGTCTTTTCATTATGATTTATTGGCTGCAGTCGTTTTTTCTATTCGTGGGCTGGAAATGAGCAACCGAAGGAGGACGCCAGGGGCGAACTCCACTTCTTCTAGTACAGGCACTCAGGCAGACACATAGCCTATTGTTCTACTTAATTTTTGAGGAAGCCTTGGGTCCCAAGCGGTCTGACTTGGTTTTACGTGACAGTGTTTGTTGCCCTGCTACAGCCGAGGTCTGCGGTCGGTGTTTGAGAGATAATACGGGGCCGCGTCCTTTCCAGTCTCAGCTTTTAAGATTGACACATGGCCGGAAGATCACATTCTTACAAACTCAAATAATCGCTCATACATTCATCCTACCCACTTGTCCTATATTCCAGGCAGCAGTCTGCTTACCTTTATCGCCTCTACCCAACCGGCAAACTTGTCATCGGTATGTGTGATGATAACGATATGCCACCATCACCAGTACAGGTCATCGAGGGTCAATACCTCGATCAGCACAAACTCATGGCGTTGCTAAAAATTGTCTATGGCACGTCCGAGGGCAAAAACAACTTCCGAGTTGAGGTGAATCATACAACCCTTGTTGGAAATCTATTCTGATATCATCATCGCAGCTCAGGCTCAACCGGTACAAAATATACCCCTCCGAGCAGACTCATGATTGCAAACTTACAGATGTACGGATTTTAAGCTCATAAATGTTCCTTAAGAATAAGTGATAACACTCCGTCCAGGACCAGATACAGGATTGTCGAGCATATAGAAGACGATGACTATCATTGAATTCAATGGAGAATGAATTCAGAGAGCTCAAAGGACTCGATGAGGACGGCGTACTGGGAAGCATGGGTACATCGTCAGAATAGCGTGCATTTGCTGGTTGCATTGCTTGGTGTGTTTTGGAGTTGGAGCAGGAATCCGGGTTGGTAGTGTCACTTTCGAAAAGATTCATTGCCTCTCATCCATTTCCGAGTGGTATACGTTATTACTATCGTTGATGTCTAGATGTTTCTTGTGCATCCATTTAGGTGCAGGAAAAAACACTCTCAGTGGAACAGCCTTATGTTACTTCTGCCACAGCTATGTTATCAACCCTTCAATGCGCACCAACAATTCTGGACTGCAAGTTCATTTTACGTCCTGATTGTGATAGCAAACAGAAGCCAGTCCCTCGCCCCAACTCAAGTTTTCCTTGCACCTTCCCATCGATTTGGTGTGGTGCCTCGAATCCCGTAAGCCCGACGAATGGCTGCAGGAGGCTGGCGGGGCAGTGCACCAAGGCAGACTCGTTGGCTTTCGCGTTGTGTCCAATCGAAGAACACGAACACAAAAGTCCTGCAGTATGGCCTTGTGCAATGCATGAATGCCTCACTCGGAAGACATCTCAATTCAGGTCGCTCAGTTGCTTCAAACAGGGCGCACGACCAGCATCGACAGGATCGAACGATACGAGCAATCTTCCAAGAGCCACAAGTCAACTCCTTCACGACAATTAATATTTATACTAAAATGGCGTCGTTCTCCAGCCTCGACGACATGAGGAGTATAGAACTGAAGATTGAGGAGAAAGCTCACGATCTCTTTAAAGAGAAGCTAGGGCAGGCTCTATTTTCCGTCACGAGAATCTTAAGGTGTCAGGAAAATGGCAAATTCTTTGAGAAGGACAGAAAACTTCTGAACCTTTCTCATATCCAGATGCTGAAAAATGTAAGAAAGCTCCTCGAATGAGATCCGTTGTCACCACTTTTGTCAATCTGTGAAACGTCGTATTTGGACGTTTTGTGGGCTTCCTTCTAATACGTCTAATAGGAAAGCAACGATGCGTCTCAGATCTTCACTATCAATCAAGACCATTCATGGACAACTCTGAATACCTCTCGTGATGCGTTTAAAAGTTTCATGTCTACGTACAATGTAATGCCTCCGTTCTGGAGCTACATGTTCACATTCGGACGAAAAACCGAAGAGAATGAGTTCGAGTTCCCAAAATTTCGTCAAAGACGGACCCGAAACCCTAGGTCAGATTGCTTCACTCAAGGTTGGCCAATCCGCTCTCTGTTTTACCAAGAAGATGGATAACACCTAATACATTTAGAATTGGCGTATATGCTCCGTCGAGTTGAACTTAAAGATCGAGAGGTTATAGAAGGAGACTCCAAATGGTCAATCAGACAGACCGCTGTCTATCAGAGACGTGAACCCTGTATTCAACCGCAGCAAAACAGCATAGTCCGAGTTGAATCTAGATCAACCTTTCTACTCGTCTCGCCATCCAAGAACGCCGAGCTGCAGTTTGCGGAATACCTTAATGAGACCACAGGAATTGCAGCTCCGCTCTCGGTTTGGAATACCCACAGAATTCTGATTGCGGACAGCCTAAGAGGATGGATGGAGTATATGGCCTACCTAGAGAAGCGTCTGAAGCATCAAGTGAGTCAATTATGTAGCTTTTGAGATGCTCAAAATTGCCAGGGCTCGACTGACTTCGGGTTGTTAAACAGTCTGATGAAATCGTGTTAGCGACAGTCGGCACGGACAAAGTCAACTTTTCTTCTTTGACAGATTTTAAGATTGACTTCGAGGATCGACAGGAACTGAAGATAATACAGGATTATGTTCTAGATCTCGAAGTCATTCTTCCCGGCATGCTGGACTCAATTACGGGAGTGCGCGATCAATGCATGTCAAACCTCACGGCCTATGATCATGAAGATGACCAACGGTCCGAAATGGAGGCTATTATCGAAGAACTGGATGAATACATTGGAGAGGTCAGGATACACATCGAGAGA
>Ga0302227_10003158_pt1 | contig 10958 bp, 6 predicted proteins | sample II_Palsa_N1_1_FD_193525 | JGI IMG/M metagenome (GOLD analysis project Ga0302227, IMG submission 193525) | Peat permafrost microbial communities from Stordalen Mire near Abisko, Sweden - II_Palsa_N1_1 | ecosystem: Environmental > Terrestrial > Soil > Palsa > Peat permafrost | place: Sweden...
GATCATTGTGACAAAACTTGAGCATTCTTTTTGCATTTAGTGATGCAAAACTGTGCACGCCGCTGATGTAGCAAGTAGCTAATGCTCTCCTACTTCTCCTTGACCCATCTCCTCAGTTCCAAATCGCTGATGCAATTGAAGCCAACCCACCTGCCTCTCGTACTCGACTGCCCTTCCCATCCAACCTTGACATTTCATATCTTCCCAACACCCTCTTTGCTCCCCCCCCAAGCACATGGCTCAACCTACACACTCTCTCCTTCCATCGAGAATCACGAAGTTCCCCATGATCCGATACTCTATCGTCCTATGCCACCATCAGACCCTCCATCTAATTAATCGCTACTTCATCCATGCTCTCTGCATTCCATCTCTTGTATCATCCAATTTCCTTGCGGAACTCTGCATGGGAATCCATTTCAGCCCCTTGCAAGCGTTTCTGCCAGAGTTGCTATTAGATCCTTTTTATCAAAGAGCTCGTGAAGTAGTAATTCAATCTCATATGTCAGAACGCGGTACCTGTTTCAACCTCTGTGGTATAATCTTAGTTTAATTCACGGGACTTTATTATGATTCACACATCCGTCTCTTGCCATAGATACTCGGGCGATAGTCTGAAAGGAGCATGGCTTACGTATAGGTCACGTAGTTTCTGTTTCCTCTTGCATGGGCTTGAGATCCCATAGCAGCAGCAATGATTGTATTCGTAGGGAGCATGGCTGAAACTAAAGAAGAAGCCACTACCATTACCACATCATGTAGACTATATGGTACAAATTCGCAGAAAGAGAGAATATAAAAATCAATATATTTATCGAGTATTCTGTTTAAGATTCAAGGTTAATTAAAATGAAATGAACTTTTTTGCTCTGTCGAAGCTAAGCTCTTCTTTATATCTCCATCTAAGATAAAACCAAATAAACAATGGGGCATGTTCACTCTCCTTGCCACGCCGGCTTGGTAACAAGACTGGTTTTGCGCTGAGATAGCTCAATCTCCTTCTCCTCATAAGAGGAGGACCGGGAGGAGCTGCGGTATACTCACTAGGCACAGGCTGTATTCTCAACTCACCCGCCTGCAAATCCCTCTCATTCTCCAGCACTTCGCGAGCCATCCGGCACCAGTCCGCCACCACACCGGGTGCCTCACGCGCATATCTCTTCAACGCCGCGATCACCGTTCGGAAGCCCGGGTCATTGCTCTTTGCAAATCGACACATCTCCCTATGATCTGCTGCGATACCACAACGCTCGGTGTTGTCGATGATGGGGGCGGCGCTGGATTCTTCAACAATGAAATCGCGCGTGTACTTGAGATCGGTTTCGTGCTGTTCCCAGAAAAAGAAGACGCGGAAACGTGGCATGATTGTTTCCTAACCGGAATGTTTCCTCATCTTAACTTTTGAGAATGGCGATTACGTGGTTTGCTATCAGTAGAAGCGTTCACCCGACAGCCGCCCACACCATTCGACCGCCTACACCACGATTTACTCACAACAACGCAATAAAATCGAGGAGTTGAATCGATATTCGTGATCAGTGACCTCACTTCCCTATCTAGACATATTTTTGGGAGGGGTTTTTCTAAGCCCTTTGGGGGAAAAAAAGTCGAACTTTTGGTGTTCCGGATGGTATACTTAAGTGGGTGGTTGTCGGATCACCAGGACTGGTGGGATGAATCCTTCTAATTATGTAAGGCTGCTCAGGCCCAATTACCGCCAGATTCCAGGCTGCGAGGCGCACTGCGTGACAGAGTTGTATTTGCTGCACAGCCACAAAAAGCAACGCATTGCTCAGCTGGCATTGCCCTGGCCTGTTCTTTTCCTTCCTTCCTTCGCAATCTGTTTCTGTGTTCAGTCTATCCTTCCATCTTTAACAGTCCCTTGACCCGGCCTGCTAATATTACAGGCTGTGCTGCTGTGTATCACTATACCAGACCGCCGGGTCGTTCTTACTGAGGCTAACAGCCTCACTTTCGTTCGTGCGAATCAACAAGGATCAGTCCTATCTACTCTATCTCTCTTTCGGGGATATTTTTCACATCCCCAAAATTCAGGGTCATATTTTAATCATGGACCCTATCTCCGTCTTGTCATTAGCCGGGACAATCGTGCAATTTGTTGACTTCAGCAGCAAGCTGGTGTCGAAGGGATATTGCATCTATCAGTCCGTATCTGGTGCCCTTCCTGATAATCTGGAACTCGAAGCAATCACGACAGACCTATCCCTGCTCAATACGAGGCTGAAAACCCCTAAAGTATCTGGCTGCTTGACCAAAGCTGAGCAATCGCTGGAGAATTTATCACAAGAATGTGCGAATATAGCAGATGAGTTGCTCAGGCGTTTAGAGAAGCTCAAGGTCCACACTGATGCCAAGTACCGGAAATGGAGTAGCTTTCGCCAAGCTTTGAAGACGGTTTGGAATAAGGAAGGTGTGGATGAGATGCCTGCCAGACTTGAACGGCTCCGAGCACAGTTAGAGTTTCATATCCTCGTGTCCTTGAAGTAAGTTCTATGCGCATGAACTTCATTTGAAATGACTTAACTGATTGAATAGGGAAAATCATGATCTCGTCGCGATTCAACAATCAGATTGCTTCAATACTCTAGAAGCATATAGTCGAGACCTTGTGCAAGGCCTGAACTCCAATCGAACAATTTTCACAAATGAGTTCAAATCTCAAAGTATCGTCATCTCTCGTTTACACATGAGTATGAAAGACCATGTCACAAATGAGCATATTCAAACAAGGAACGTAATTGCTCAAGCTTTGCGTGAGTCGCAAAACACTGGAGCTGTCGTCGACAATCCTGTTCATAATACTCAGTACTCCGATGCTCTCCCGACTCAAGAAGCTCAGCAATATATCCTAGACAGTCTGGAGTTCGAAACGATGCGTGATCGGTACGAAGCTATTAGCGAGGCTCACGATAAAACCTTCAACTGGATTTTCCAAGCTGACATGGGCGAAGACACAAAATGGAGCAACTACGCCAAGTGGCTAAGAGAAGGAGAAGGCATTTACTGGGTTAATGGGAAAGCCGGTTCCGGCAAGTCAACACTCATGAGATATATCGTGGAAGACTGGAGGACGCGAAGGATGCTTGAATACTGGGCTCGTCGTGATAAAAAACTGATTACGACAAATTTCTTCTTTTGGAAAAGTGGCGCTATCGATCAAGCTTCACAACTTGGACTTCTTCGTTCTCTCATGTTCGAGATCCTCACCATAATCCCTTCAATGATGCCATCGGTATTCCCAGAAGAGTGGAAAGAAACCCTGAAAATTCTGAGATCCGGAGGATCAAGGCGAAAGGCCGGTCGACAGAGGAATCAACTCAAACGATGGACTCTCAAAGCAATCAAAAAAGGATTTGAAATACTATTCGGACAATATATTGGAAAAGTCTGCCTTTTTATCGATGGTATTGACGAGTATGAAGGCGATCCTATGGACACCGTCGAGCTCTTTCGATCAATCACTTCCTCGAATGTCAAAATCTGCCTTTCAAGCCGACCCTGGGTGGTATTCGAGAACGCGTTCGAAGAGCGTCCCAAATTGAGACTCCAAGACCTTACGCATCACGATATTCGACTATACGTGAATGACAAACTGCACAAGGATCCTAGAATGCAGAAACTATATCTAAGCGAGCCCGAAGAAGCACCCAAGCTCATTTCCGAGATAGTGAGGAAAGCAGATGGCGTCTTTCTCTGGGTAATGCTTGTTGCGAGATCTCTTCTCAGTGGACTGAACAACAGCGACCAGATCTCGGATCTTCAGAAACGCCTCAGACTACTTCCCTCCGAAATAGAAGACTTGTACAAATATATGCTTGCCCAGATCGAACTAGTATATTTTGAGGAAGGATCACGGATATTTCAGCTCATGGCAACAGCATACACTCATGAGGGCAGCGGGAAGAGAAATCTATGCGCGATTGGAGTTTCTTTTGCGGAAGATCCAGACCCATCGCTTGTTTTTAAGTGCCGCGATGAGCTGTTAAGCGAGGTTGAAGTACAGTCAAGAGTTCTGCGAGTCGATCGTAGACTCAGGTTATGTTGTGCGGGGATTCTGGAGCTGTCTAGTAGCGATACTAAAGAGATGCTCCAGGAGCGTGGAAACATGCGAGTCGAATATATCCATCGAACCGCCAGAGACTTTCTCGACACGCCGGAGACGAGAACCAAGATATTAAAGGCGACAGAAGATACTGGATTCGAACCGCATGTAGCACTTTTCAGATCAAACATCTTGCTGCTAAAGACATGTTGTTTTACGACGAGTCAACAATGGGGCTGGGACCGTGGAGCCTTCGCCGAGTACACGATGGAACTAGCACGCGCTGCAGAGAGCGCAACCGAACAATTAAGTATCGAACTTCTGTATGAGTTGGATCGAGTTGCTGGCTTAGGGTGGGAGACATTTAAGGTTTCGCCTGAATACGATCCCACCGATCACGTCACATCAGAATCGGATTGTTGGGTTGACCAGATCTTCCACGGTTACGATCGCCCGTACCCTTGGCACGACGATTTCTTGTCTCTGGCTATCACGTATGGCTTGCGGTCCTTCGTTGCCTGCAAACTTCTGGCTGGCCACAGAGTCGTGAAGCAGAAAAAGGGGCGACCGTATCTTGACTACGCTATCAAGAATACGCTCGACAACCCAGTGATCGTCGATCCAACGATGGTTGCTTTACTTTTCCGCTACGGTGCAAACCCAAACCAAATGGCGGGCCCAATCTGGACTGTATGGCAAGATTTCCTACTGGAGACCATTGGAAACCTCTCGACGTCCATAGACCATATAGCAACCCAGGTCCAGATATTCGAGTTGTTTTTGAAGCATGGTGCGGATCCTAACACTTTTTGCGAGACTTACGATAAGTGGAATACAGCCGTAAAGCATAGTGTATCTGAGATTGTTAAGATAGTTTTGGCGGATTTTCCGAAGGATGTCAAGAAGATTCTTACTTTGTTGGCTGAACGACAGAATAGTGCCGTGGAGTTAATGGAAGCGAAGGGTCGTAGAGGTATTTTGAAACGGCTAAGGAAAAATGTTGGGAAGCAGAAATGAGGCGCCGAAAAGATTACAAGTTTATAAACAACACTGTCAGCCTAGCGCAAGATAACTGTTTCTATGTCAGCCCCGGGTAGCGCGATGCTAACGTCTAATACTGTGGCGAAAACTTAGGATACTACCTTTATAGTAGTAAATCTGTTTAGGGGCTTTGTCGCTAGATTTTTCGAAGTTTGGAAGTACCGCCTTTATTTGCTGAAGTACAGTAATGACGAGACACAACAGTTTGTACTTGAAAACCTGGGCCAAATCTGCACTCGGAGGCGTTCGCAAGTTCGGCGCTCTCTGGAGACCGAGGGAACAGATAGGCGAGGAGGTGCGCAGGCGGTGCTCTGGAATGCTCACCGTAGCTCAGGAGGATCAGCAGCTGCTCAGGTCCAAAGACGGAAATAGAAAATGGTATGAAAACATTCCGATGTGGGTTTACCTGGAACGAAGGCGGCTGTGACATCCTGGAGAACTATGGACTCGGAATCGAGGATCTGGAGTAGGGTTGTGGAGAGTGATAATGCTGCATTTGGAACTGCGAATGATGTCAGCTTCGTAGCTGCGTGTAAAGAAGCGACCTTTGAATGATCCATTGTGAGGGGTGCCGAGAATTGGAGGGCAACGGAACAGGGATAACTAGATCGTAGATGAGTGACCTGGAGGGAGGTTCGACTTGCCGAGTCAGTACTAAGTACATACAGCAAGGATGTGCTCGTGGCCACGAAAACTGCTGTTGGAACTCTATAATATAGTGTACGCTGTACAGTAGTAGTTTATATACTGGATGTATATACAAAGGGTTCACCCCGCCGTAGCGCCAAATCTAGTCGTCAACCTCCAACCAAGAGTACTACACTGGTTTTATCCCTGCTGAGGCTGAGGATAAACATTACATCCTCCAAATCGACTGCTTCGGCTATAATGGAAACGTTTCACGATACTATCCAGTCAGAATCATCATCAGAGGAAGAAGCTGGGGATGATGACGAACGTTTCCACAGCTGTGATTACTGCGATAAGATTGTGTTCAATCTGGACTATGATTACGAGATGTCAACAGAAGAGAACGAGTTCATGAACATTCACCTTGAAGCAACACTTGACGACTTTCTTGAAGCGCTGGAACATGGCTGCGAATTCGCCCAAAATACAATAGCCTGGGGCGCCCCCACGCGAACGAATTCGAATAGCCACTGGGAATTGTGCGGTCACTTTCAAGACCACACTATTGATCATTCATTTGCAGATGGTTTGACTTGTCTTGGTTTTTGGAATGAAGAAACAGGCACTGTCGAACAATTGCTTTGGGGCAGTTTCGGGGTCTGCACACCTGAAGGTCTGCTTTGCTCCACAATCAGGCTGTTATAAGTGCATGCTAAATTATAAAACATCGCAGGCAATCTTGCAAGTGAAGAAGTTCTCACTCGACCTATCAATAAGCTACCATTTGCTGCAGCTTCTAGGCTATCAATGAAGTGTTGGTTTAGAGAATGCATTGAGCGGCATTCCGAATGCCGTTTGGTAGAGCCAACATTCAAACCGACGAGGCTGATAGAGATTTCAAAAGATTCCCACACCTGGAATCTTCGATTGGGTTCAAATCCCACGAAGGTTGTTCCTTATGCAGCTCTTAGTTACTGCTGGGGACCCCAAGGATTCATCAAAACAACAAAAGCGTCACTCACACACTGGATGACCGATTTGCCATGGGCTTTGCTACCGAAAACAGTGCAAGACGCTATTGTCGTCACTCATGAGCTAGGACTATGCTTCTTGTGGGTGGACGCGTTATGCATTGTCCAAGATGACGAGGAAGAAAAGCCCAGAGAGATATCTACAATGAACCGGATCTTCAGTGAAGCGGAAGTAACAATTGCTGCTGCCCGGGCGAGGCACGTCTACGAAGGGTTTCTACACCCCCGAAGACTATCCGAGAGCTTGAAGTTTGAGTTACCATTTAGGTGTCAGGATGGGGAGATGGGAACGATTCACCTCGTGTCACCTCCCGGCCTATTTGAAGCCGAGCCTCTCGATACTCGGGGATGGGCTATGCAAGAAGGACTGTTATCGCGACGTGTTTTAGAGTTCGGTACAAGACAGACTCGTTTCGTTTGTAAGGAAGACTTGACGGGTCATTGTGATGGTTGGTCCCTTCATTCAGAATTTGCAGATGGCCGATACGACAGACCAGTCCCTCGGATTAAGGATAACAGAGCAGATGCTACTGTCTTTGATATAGTAGCTCTGAACGGCCTCCTGAAGGACTGGCGCAGTCTGGTTTGGAGATATACCCGTCGTCAGCTCTCATTTCCCTCCGACAGAGTACTAGCAATATCGGCTCTCGCCGAGAGATACTCAAGAGAAATTCGTAGCCAGTACCTAGCGGGTCTATGGCGTGTCGGATTACCTAACGATCTCCTTTGGTATTCCTGTAGTTTTACCAATAAACGACTGAGTTGTTATCAGGGCCCGTCCTGGTCTTGGGTATCGGTAAACGAAGTGATAGATTTCATCTATTTTGGAGGAGGATATGGCACGAAGTTTATCTACGACTTGGATATAGTTGATGTTATGACAGAGCTCGAGACGGAACTCGCGCCATTCGGCGCGATGAAATCCTCAAGTCTCGTTGTACGAGGACGTTTACAGCTGGCTGAGTGGAGAAAAACAAGTGGAAGATCGTACTCTGACAGGGTCAGATTACTATCTCATGCAGGCGAAGAGGATTTTCTAGCATTGCGAGTTTATTCTGACGATAAAGAGATCGACGGATTTGGTACGGATTGGAGCCCAGTGGCTCTTCTCCTCGTCCGTGGACCCCAAGAAGATCCAACCGTAGCCCTGGAATATGCGGGTCTTCTACTCAGGCAGTCTGGCTTGGACGTCTACACTCGGCTCGGCACTTTTTCATTTGAGCCACTTTACGATTACCGTGAGGAGAATCACCCAGAAACAGAGGAACAGTGGCGAGCTCGTTTCCCTTTTCAAGCTAGTTGGTTCGATGACTGTGAGGTTAAGACAATTACTTTAATATAGAAACGTGTAGTAAATTACCTTACATGGGATGGGTATTAGAGTGATGGAGTGGCAACTCCGTACAGAACTAGAAACGTAGCTGTTTTCTGCAATCGATTTAAAGTTCGTGAATGGTCTAGGATAAGGGACTTTCGAGCTGGTCGGAGAGGGTGGTCAGCAGCAATATAGTCTAAGGCGTTGATGACCTTGGTTGCGTCTCCAAAGGATGTCGGGGTTCCCGGGTTCTCGTCATGGTTATCTTCATGATTGTCGTTATTGCTTGCTTTATAGTTGTCTTTGTCGTCTGAGAAAGAGTCAATAATGGTCCTTGCTGTCAGGTTTATTTAAGCTATTCTTGTCGATCATCCAGGTCTTTAAGCGTTTTCAGAGTCTTGATCGTATTAATTATTATAATAATTTTAAAGGATCTTTAAAGATATTTAAGTTTTTAATATTGAATTATTATATATTTATTTTTTAAAATTATAAATAGTTTTAAGATTGTGGGGGGGAAGATGCAACAGCAAGTGAGATCCTACAGAACAGCTTAAAACCCCGTAACCTCAAAACCACAAAACAACTGCTAAGCGTGCGCATGTAACAATAACTGATAAGCTCAAAAATGGGGAAGACTGTATTGTATTCAAAGAGTAAAAAAGCATGAAGGTATCCTGCAAGCTACGTTAGGAACCAGTCCTTATATCCCGAGCCTTAATGGCCACGTGATGGTCTCCACTCTGCTATAGCGTAACCCTTTTAAAACTAACTAAAAACACTAAAATTAAATATAATAAAGCTTGCCCTTTTATAATATTATGATTTATTTAAATTAATATTATATAATATAAAATTTTAAATATTAAATATTATAAAAATATATATAATAAAATTTAATAAATATTATTTAATTAAAATAAATATAAATTAATATACTATATAATATTTTTTATAAAGTTATGAAAAATTATTGTATTTGAGGGGTAAAGCGGCGCGATAGCGAGGCATAAGCGACTTTCTCAGACATGAAACCCATAACACCACACGCAGGACCGCGAGTCAACTCGTCAACTTAATATTCTCGTCAATCTTTCTTCCAAAGTTCATTGTTGCCCTCAGCCTCAAACCAAACTCCACAAGTCAGTGCTGGGGCAACCTCGATTCCGCCGCGGCGAGAATGGAGCTCCTTGATTCTCGACTCTTGTTGTTGTGTTGCCTGGTAGTCCCGATTGTCTATCATGCATATGTCAGGCGGAAAGAGCGGGAAGTGAGTGCGCAGCTATATACCTTTCTCATGCCACAAACCTGCTGACCCGCCAAATCTAGGCTGATAAGACCCTTGGGCTTCAACATGGTTTTCTTCCACCACCGCGGCTGAAAACCCAGAGGCCATTCGGTAGGCACTCTTCTTTCCTAGTAATCGAACTAGTGAATTTGCAAATGCCGAGTCCAGTCGATGACTATTTCCGGTCGGCGTTTGTCATTATTATAAGCTTTTGCAATTTGAATCCTAGCAAGTAATTTTCCTTGAGAGGGGGCTTGGCTTTGATTCCTTGCCTGTATCTTTGGACATCAATTAAATGTTTCCGCTTTCTACTCGAGCAGTCATCAATATATTTCTCACTTACTGTTTATCTACTAAAGCATTCAATGGTCACTGCCGTTCAGTAATTGTACTCATTATGGGACTAAACTATTTCTCGAATGTGTCCATTGAGGGCGAAAAGATAATCATAGACCAACTTCGCAAGAAAAAATCCTCGTCAAATAGCCAACCAGACCTATCGAGAAATATTGGCCTTATCTGCAAGTAAAAGACTCCCTAGCCACTTTAGTCGTATTCAAAATTTAATAATCTTAAAAAAAGTCCTTTGAATTATTGCTTAACTATAAATTATTCAGTGTAACAGTTAATAATGGATGTGCGACGTTTTATCTTCATAGATATTTACCAATAGCCTATTCAGCGGTGAGTTTAGTTTTCTTGGCCTGTTAACCCCTGCGCCGCCCCCACCAGCTCGCATCCATGATTGATTACGTAATGTAAGCTTCGATCAGGTGTCACAAGACACGAGAGAAGGAAAACAGGAGAGAACAGTTTACTAGATACAAATATCGGAACTGACTTCCTCGGTAAAACCTCAGTGCTCAACAATCAGAATGGCTTCAATTTTCGGAATAATCAACGAGGAAACGCCCAAGTTTGATTTGCTGAAAAAAGCGGATGCAGGATACGAGATCCGGAGCTATCATCGGCAGTTGCAAGCTGCCGTGACATTCGTTGACGCTGGCGAAGGAGCAACAACACAAAGTGGATTCCGGGACCTCGCTGGCTACATTTTCGGTGGGAATAAGAAACGCAATAAGACGGACGAGAATGACAAAATAGCTATGACGGCGCCGGTAATGTCATACAACGACCCGAAGAAAAAAACAACGATCATGTCATTCATCCTACCGTCCAAATATCAATCTATCGAGGACCTACCGATTCCGAATAACGGAGATGTCAAATTGGAGGTGGTTGAGCCATACACAGCTGCTGTGCTTCGGTTCTCTGGCAGATGGACCCCTTCATCGACAAACGCTCAGTTAAAGCGCCTGCTGGAACTTTTGCGATCAGACAAGGAGGTCAGGCTAACTGTGGATTCGGAGGATGAGGTTCAGCCAAAACTCGCACGTTATAATCCACCTTGGACTATTCCGTTCTTTCGTACCACCGAAATCATTGTCCCTGTTGTGTTTACTCCCTCGGAGAATTGACTCGCAAGACGTCAAACTTGTAACTTTTCAGTCAAGGGACTTATCGGTGAGGTATGAATGCGCTGAAAATCTATCCTGGATGCGCCGACTGTGTGCACAGGTAGAGGAAAAC
>Ga0302227_10003162_pt1 | contig 10952 bp, 8 predicted proteins | sample II_Palsa_N1_1_FD_193525 | JGI IMG/M metagenome (GOLD analysis project Ga0302227, IMG submission 193525) | Peat permafrost microbial communities from Stordalen Mire near Abisko, Sweden - II_Palsa_N1_1 | ecosystem: Environmental > Terrestrial > Soil > Palsa > Peat permafrost | place: Sweden...
GTTCGTGTCCTTTTCTTGTTTCTCCAACGGATGGAATCTTTTTACGTTGGCCGCGTACGGAATCACTTTGATGATATCCGGGGGCACCCCTTGCTGGATGAACGACTCCCGCACGATGGAAGAGGGTGCGAGGACATAGTCGTACATTTTCACTTCTTCGATCAGTCTTTGTTGCTGCCGATTGATCCGCGTTATATGTGGAATGCCGCGCTTGTTCTCTTCATCGGTGAGGAGTCTGTCTCGATGAATGGGGTGCGTATTGACTACCTCTCCAATCACGATTGAACCTTCTCGCTTTGTCTTTTCGATAAGCTGTCGTGAAGTACCGTGTGCCATGACGTGCAGCAAGGGTGTCGGTCGCCAATTGAGTCGCACCCCGAGTTGCCAGAGGTCGTGATAGGCGGGGTAAAACAGGTCGCTCAGTCGCTCCTTGAGCAGCTTCGCGTGCGCTCGTACGGCATATTCCTTTGCCCAGATGTTGACGGCTCGACCCCGTGCCAGCGAAAACGTCGATGCGCGTGCCTTATGGGAATAATAAAATGTGTCGAGAATCCCGAGCTCGTCCAGCCGCTCAATGTAGTTGTGAAAATGAAACCGGCCGCACACTGCTACGCTAACCTTCATGATTCAGTTCCCTGTGAAAATGGCCCTGGCCGGTACCACGATGCCGCCGCGATGTACGAAGGTGTTGTCATCCATGTCAACGAGACTCAGGTGTATATTCCAGCTCCTTCAAGGAGATGAGATATTCGTAGAAGCATTGCAGGAAGGTGTAGTTGATTCCGGGCACTCCATCCAGAAAGGCCCTTCTTACGATCATCATGTAGCCAAATTTCAGAAACGGTCGACAAGGTAGTCGATAGAACAGCGCCTTTTGGTGTTTCCGCCGCACGTTAAAGTCCCGCTCAAACAATGCCGACCGTAGCGAGGCAGGCGTGCTCAACCGATTCCTGAGTTGAACGGCCTCCATTGATGAATACACGTTATGCTTCGCGATCCAATGTGTGAGGCCCTTCGAAAACGGAAAGTGATCCAGGTGTTCCGAGAGCGATATGATCTCGCCATCCACCACCATGACCTCGTTTACTTCACGCTCATACCTGACGCGAGATTGTCGAACCAGCCGAATGAAGTACGGGGATATTTGTGCGTGCTTTAGCCAACGGCGCATGAAATAGTCACGCCTTTGGAGGCGCCCTGCAGCAGCCTCAGGGGGCGCAGTTTTGATGACACTGTGGATCTCCGCCGCAAGATGTTTTGTTACCCGTTCATCGGCATCCAGAATAAGGAGCCAGTCGTGTTTGAATGCCAACTGGTGAAGCCCAAAGTTGCGTTGGGAGGCAAACCCGTCAAAGGGCCTGACGTGCACATGAGCACCATAAGCCCTGGCAACGTCAGCTGTCTTGTCGTGGCTTTCTGAGTCCAGCACCCAGACGTCATTGCACCATGCAACGCTCTCCAGGCAACCCGGTAGATCTGCTTCTTCGTTTTTTGTCAGTATAAGAACCGAGACATTACATAGCATGGATTCCAGGCTCCCTCTAGGTCGGAAAGCAAGCGTCATGGATGAAACGCGACGCCCGCTCAATCGAAGCTTTGTTCAGGCAACAGGACGGGCGGCACGGCTTCGCTAAAACGACACAGATTCAAGTCTGCTTTTGACGTGGTCCTATCTTCCGGGCCGGCATGCCCGCGTATACGGACCATGATGTCGAAAGCGATCGTGCAACCACAGATCGAGCACCGACAACAGCGCCCTCCGGTATTGTTACTCCGGGTCCAACGAATGCGTCCGCGCAGATCCAGGCAAATCGTCCGACTTCAATAGGCTTTGCGAACAACTGGAAAGTAGGGTCGTTGTAATCATGGCTTCCCGCGCAGAGGTGGGCACCTTGCGATATCACACATCGTTCACCTAAGGATATTGTTGCCATAGAATAGATGCTTACGCCGTTTGCTACACCGGCAAAATCGTCGACGACGAGGTTCCAGGGAGCCCATATGTCCACCTTGGGGTAGATGTGAACGCCAGTTCCGATCTTGGCGCCAAACAGTCTCAGGAGACAGCTTCGCCAGGCGTGCAAAGGTATGGGGCTCGGACGGAACAGGGCGAGATAAGTAAGGCGCCATGCGACACGTGCAGCGCGATTGCCTAGCGAAAAGGACGGTTGTCGAGCCCCGTCGATTCCTTGCTGAATCATGTGAACGCACTCCCCAAATCGCGAGATCCGTAACCGCAACTTTCTGAAAATAAAGCGTCGCATTGCTACGGGAGTGATTGACCCGTTCGTAGCTGTTCTTCGACGAGACACTTGCAAGGTCGCCATCGGTATTGGCGGATCCACTCGCCTGGAGACGACGGAAGTCGAGAGGCCGCGCTCCGGAAAGCGGCTGTGGAGTCGACATTGTGCCGTGATCTATGGGCCTGCGCGTATGGCGATCGGAGAAGCGGTGATGATTGTCGGACTACGCCAATATCGTGGCTGACCCATGCGATGGGTATCGCGGGTCGCAGCTTAACTCGTTCGCCAAAGCTTCCGGCGACGACGATTGGCGGACTGCGCCAATGTCATGGCTGACCCGCTCGATGCGCATGCTCAAGATACCGTGCAATATGCACTGCAGCATTTTGCAGCGATATCGCGCTGGAGCCCGATGAAAATTCTTCTATATGGCATCAACTACGCACCGGAATTAACCGGCATCGGCAAGTACACCGCCGAGATGGCGGAAACGCTCGCCGCATCCGGCCACCAGGTACGCGTCGTTTGTGCGCCGCCCTATTACCCAGAATGGCGTGTGGCGACGGGATTTTCTGCATTTCACTATGCAAACGAGTGGCGCAACGGCGTGCATATCTGGCGTGCGCCGCTATGGGTACCGTCGCGGCCGAAAGGCGCACGGCGCATTGCTCACCTGGCGAGTTTTGCGCTATCGAGCTTCCCGACGTTGTTGCGTCACGCGTTCTGGCGGCCGGATGTGGTCGTCTGCATAGCGCCTAGTTTGATGAATGCGCCCGCCGGCTGGCTGGTTGCTCGTCTGACCGGAGCGTATGCGTGGTTACATATCCAGGACTACGAGGTTGACGCGGCATTCAGTTTAGGAATGCTGACAGGATCGTTGCTAAAACGTACGGCACTCGCGTTGGAGCGGGTGCTGCTTAAGCGATTCGATACTGTGTCTACGATCTCGGGAAAGATGGTCGAGCACGCGCTGCGAAAGGGGATCGAGCAAGGCAAGGTGGTGCGCTTCTCGAACTGGGCCGACACCGAATCGATCTATCCGCTTGAGCGGCATAGTTGGCTGAGGGAAGAATTGAGTATCCATGATACCGCGACGGTGGTCCTCTACTCGGGAAACATGGGTGCAAAGCAAGGCCTCGAAGTGCTCGCGGCGGCTGCGATTGCGTTTGCCAAACGCGACGACGTGGTTTTTGTGTTCTGCGGCAACGGCCCCGCACGCGAGGGCATCGCAGCGTCGTGCAGCAATCTGCCCAACTGTCGCTTCATTGATTTGCAGCCGCTTGAGAGACTGAACGAGCTATTGAACCTGGCCGATATTCACGTGCTACCGCAGCGCGCCGATGCGGCGGATCTGGTGATGCCATCAAAGTTGACGGGCATGCTCGCAAGCGGCCGAGCGGTCATCGCGATGGCTAGCCCGGGCACCGAATTGTATGAAGCCGTGTCCCCCCGTGGTGTAGTGGTACCGCCGGGCGAAGCGAGTTCGCTTGTCTCTGCCATTGAAAGACTGGTTGGCAACACGGCCGAGCGGGCGCGCCTCGGGGCGGCGGGTCGGGAATTCGCTCAAGCGGTCTTGTCGCGCGATGCTGTACTGAGCGATTTCGAGGCAAAACTATGCGCGCTGCGTGCCGATGCTTCCGGCTCTTCAGCGTTGGCGGTAAGGCGTTCGGATTCTTGACGTCGTAAGCCGGCTGTCGTGACAAACGGTCGGGATCCTCCCGGAGTCGGATGGCATTGGCTTAGGGTGGCATGACGTATGTGAAGTATTTTTCCTAAAGGAAGACCTATGCCACACCCCCCCTCCCGCATAGAAGACGAAACCACCCAACTGGTCGAAGCCACCATAGAACTACTGTGGGCGCATCGACATGACGTGCTAAACGGCAGGGTTGCATCAGACCGGGCACATGCTTACGTCGGGTTAGTCAAAAGCGCCTGCGAGGCATTGCCTTTGAGTGCAAAGGACCTGGCACGCTTAAGCGCGGTATGCGAGGCAACCCATCTTGCCGCCGCATCCGCATCCGCATCCGCATCCGCATCCGCATCCGCATCCGCATCCGAGTGCGAGGTCTAACACTACCGCTGCAACCCATCGCCAAAATAAACCCGCGTGTTCAAATGAACCCCTGAGTCTGCGAGGATTTCTTCCCCGGTCGCCCAACGGTAGGCGGTGTGCTGGGCGTTAGGCAAATTGTCGAGTTTGAGCGGGCGGCGCAGCCTGTATCCCAATACGACGTAGTGAGTCGAGATACCGGGGTGCCCGCTGACGTTGTCGTCATACAGGTGTTCGTACACGCCCACGAGATCGGCATCGGCGCGCTCGACGCCGGTGTGCCCGAGTTCATCGCGTGCAATCCGGCGAAACGCTTCGTCGAGCCGCTCGTTCTTGCGGATGCGGCCGCCCGGCACAAACCAGAACCCCTGTGCCGGCTTGTTGACGCGGTGTCCAAGCAGATAACCGCCGTTCTCGTTCGGAACAATCAGATCGATAGCGACCAAAGGGGTGGCGTCGATCGTCTGCAGGAATTGCTCGATGGGAAGCATGATGACTGTGTGTGAGCTCCTGCTGCGAGTGACCGCTGCAGGGGCGGGTCGGAAGAGTGCGCATCGTGATGGAAAAAAGCCGGCCTGTGAGGAACCTGGCGAAACACGACAAGGTAATTTCGGCATACGACAAACGTTCATTTCCTCACATGGAGCATTGAATTGAACCGTAAAGCGCTTGTGAATCTTTCCGTTCATTTCGGTCAAGTAAAAATTGCACAATTTTCGATTGTGAGCCCATGCGGCGAATTGAATTCACCGTCGCGTTGATTGAATCCGCCAACATGTTGGCAGATTCCGCCAGTGCATAATGGCGACACGGAATCTTTTGTACGATCAATTCAATGAATAAATTCAGCTCCAAGGAAGCTGGAGGACCTACTAAATTCCCGGGGATTCAAATGATGGAGTGCTTTGAGGCGGTTCACAGGAAAGGCGTAGAGCTGCCAGGTGTTTTACAGGGCGTGCGTACGACGAGAAATATCGGAATAGTTTTGTTCAGCGGCTTTGCGCTGCCGGAGGCTGCTGCGGTTCTGGAAATCTTTCAGTCGGCGAATGCGCTCACCGGCGCGGATACGTCTCCGAGCGGCCAGGCACGTTATAAGGTTTGCCTGCTGTCCGCGGTCGGCGGCCGTGTCGACAGTTCGTCATCCGTGTTTGTCTGGACCGAAGGTGTCGAAGAGCGGCGCCATTCGGACGCTTTCCACGCGCTATTTATCAGCGGCGGCGGTGGGGTGCGCAATGCCATACGTGACGAGCGCCTGACGACCTGGTTGCGTCGCGAATGCCCGCGCAGCGAGCTGTTGGTGCCGATCGGCGAAGGGCGCTTGCTGCTCGAAGCCGCAGGATTCGGACGCGCGGGCACGACCCCGCGGCTGGGCGGTCGCGCTTCGGATATCTGTCAATACTGTCCGCCCGACATCGGTGTTTCGACGGTCTTTCCGAGTCCGCTGCAAAGCGCGCTGGCGCTGGTCGAAGAGGATTTTGGCCCTGAAATCGCCCGCCAGATTGCCGACTACGTCCTGCCCCGGCCTCAACGGGCGCGTTTTACGGCGACGATCCGGGAGAACGCGCCCACTTACGTGAGCGAAAAGATTCAGGCGTCGGCTCGCTGGCTGGAGGCAAACGGCGACCGGCCGATCGCCATCGACGAGGCCGCACAGGTTGCCGCCATGAGCGAGCGAAACTTCCTGCGCCGCTTCAAGATCGAAATGGGCGTCACGCCGTCGGAGTACCTGTCGTATGTGCGGCTCGACATGTGCTGCCGTCTTCTGGTGGAAACCGATCTACCGGTCGACAAGATCGCGCGCCGTTGCGGCCTGGGCGGCGGTGGCTGGCTCTCGAAACTTTTCCGCAAACATCTTTCGACAACGCCAACTGAGTACCGCGCCAGCAAGCGTCTCACGAACGCGGCGTCATAACAGACTGCCTCTGAATGGCGGATTAGCCGTCTTAACGCCGCGGATTACGAATCGGGCGTAGTGGGGCGAGGTTTTTAAAACGCCTTATTCCATTGATCCAGACACATCGCTTTTCGACCAAAAAGATTAGAAAATCAGATTGGCATATATGCAATCTGGTAGAAATTGCAGGATGCGATATAAGCCTGAAAATTAATGAAATAAATGGATAAAGCATAAATCATGATGCGCAAACGATTGCGGCGTCAAAAATTGTGTGATTCGAGCGTGCCCGTATGGTTCTCTATAAGGAAGGAAGATCAGCGGTTTCGACTATGGTAAGGCGGGTGCAAACGTGCCGCATGCTGCACTGCCAAAATAATGATGGTTTCCGCCACTCGCTGTTGCGCCACTTTTGACTAGCCTATTCTGTCTGCTGGTCGTCCGGCGGACCGGCAAATGTACGAGGTCTGAACGACGAGCAGATGTGCCTCGGAACTTGAGCCTGTTCTCCGTTAGGAGAGCAGGCTTTTTTAATGTTCCGGTGCCAGTGTGTTGCTGCGGGCGGACCGGCGATGTCCGGGCGAACGGCGCTCGGTCGCGGGCTTGAGATCGACACTGGACATCCGCACGGAATTCATCAACCCCACTTGGAATCTCTCATGCTGAAAGTCACAAAGGCAGTCTTTCCGGTAGCAGGTCTTGGCACCCGGTTCCTCCCCGCCACCAAGGCGAGCCCGAAGGAAATGCTGCCCATCGTCGACAAGCCGCTGATCCAGTACGCGGTCGAAGAGGCGATGGCCGCCGGCATCACCGAAATGATCTTCGTCACGGGCCGCAGCAAGCGCGCCATTGAGGACCACTTCGACAAGTCCTACGAAATCGAAGCCGAGCTCGAAGCGCGCGGCAAGGACAAGCTGCTGGAACTGGTGCGCAGCATCAAGCCGAGCCATGTGGACTGCTTCTACGTGCGTCAGCCGGAAGCCCTCGGCCTTGGCCACGCGGTGATGTGCGCCGAAAAGCTGGTGGGCGACAACCCGTTCGCCGTGATCCTCGCGGACGACCTGCTGTACGGCAAGCCGCCTGTGCTGGCACAGATGGTCGAGGTGTTCGACCATTACCACAGCTCGGTGATCGGCGTCGAAGAGATTCCGCCGTCGGAGACGAAGTCGTACGGCGTCGTCGACGGTAAGCAATGGGAAGATTCGATCATCAAGATGTCGGGCATCGTCGAAAAGCCGGCGCCGGAAGTGGCGCCGTCGAACCTCGGCGTGGTAGGCCGCTACGTGCTCAAGCCGCGGATCTTCGAACATCTGCGCGCGCTGAAGCCGGGTGCTGGCGGCGAACTGCAGTTGACGGATGCGATCCAGTCGCTGCTCGCCGACGAACAGGTCCTCGCCTACAAGTATCACGGCACGCGTTTCGACTGCGGCAGCAAGCTCGGTTATCTGAAGGCGACGGTCGAGTTCGCCCTGCGCCACCCGGAAGTGCGCGCCGATTTCCAGGCGTACCTTGAAGAGCATCTGGCTTTGCGGCAGCCTGTTTAATCGCTGCGTTCGGCGCGGCACGTCGAAGCCGGCTAGACGAAAGCCTGCGCGTCCCTGGGACGGCAGGCAAACATCCGGCTCGTAGCGGTTTAGGTTCCCGCGCCGCCTGTGCCACCCGTGCCACCGGTACCACCGGTGCCGCCCGTCGCGGCCCCCGAACCCCCGGCTGAAATCGGCGCTGCGGCACCCGCGGCAACGGCCGCGGCCGCCAGAGTCGCAGCGGGTTGACCATCGCTGGTAATTGCTCCGGCTGCCAGCAGGGCGTCGAGATCCGCGTCCTCTCCAGGTTGACCCGGCGTGAACGATACGGTCAAAAACGAGTTTGTGGACAGCGTGATGCCGTACGTGCTTTTGATCAGTTGTGCTATAGCGTTTTGCGCGTTCGTGATGACCGTGCTGTTCGTCAGCGCGTTCTGGTAGGTGGTGTTGCTCGTGAGACCGGCAAGCAAGCCGTTCAGCGTGGTGCCGAGTTGTCCGGCGAGGTAGCTGAGCAGCAACTGCGTGAGCGACGTAATGTTGTAGGTGCCGGCGCCGGCGGCAAACGAATTGAGTACGATTGAACCGCTTGTCGCCGTAAGCAGGCACGGGCCGTCGAATTTGAACGTATCCGAATAGGCTCCGCTCGAATTCGACGTCGCGCTGCCCGAGCCGTTCTTGCAGCTCATCTGGACGGTCGCATTCGTTACTGCCGCGCCGATTGCCACGGTTCCCTGAATCGTGCCATTGGCGGAACTGCCGCCTCCCCCGCATGCGACGAGCGCGCCGCTGGCCAGCGCGATCGATCCGAACTGCAGCGTGCGCCAGACACTGGTGTCAAATAGCTTCATCGTTCTCTCCGAAAGAAAGTCACTCACAATGGGCAGGTGGTTGCGCCTGCATCCTTTTTATGTCCTGCAAACCGGCTTCACACGCGTCGGGCGAGCCCACGGTTGCTGCAGCAGAAGGACCGGGCGGTTCACCTTGACGATCCGGTTTCGACTGAACGTCGTCAGGTCTCGCGTAGCGGTCGTACGCGTCGCGCATGCGATAGAGTTGCGTCGAGAAATAGGCTGCGCTGAAGCGTCCGTCGTTCAGGCGATTCTGGTCGGTGCTATAGGGAAAGCTGAGGTTTTCCGCCGCGTCAGGCGTGAGGTAGTTGGTCGAACCCACGCGCGTGCGGAAGTTCAGGGCAAACTGTTCGGAACCGTCGACCTGCGCAATACCGGGCTTCATGCCCTGGCGCGGCGTAAGTGGGAAGCTGATGGCGGCGCCCGCAAAACTGCCGCGACCGCTATGTTCGCCGGAGACGCTGACCGATACGTCGTCGAACCAGCGCGTCAGGGTGATGAGCGGCCCCTTGTCGCCGCCCACATAGCGCGCCACGCCGGCCTCGATCCATACCTTCCACGACGGTTGTACCCAGCGGTAGGTGAGCATCGCGTTCGTTTCGTGCGGCAACGTATCGTGGCCGGGTTCCTGGTGCAGATACGCAAGGCGCAGACGGACGATGTCGGGACGGCCGGGGACGAACGCCGTGGTTTCGTTTTCGATGCCGAGGTAGTCATAGTCGAACTTGCCCACGGCCGCGACGTTCAGGACCTGCGGCAGGAGCCAGAAACTTTGCGTCAATGCGGCGGTGTAGAGGCCGCCGCGCAGGCGGTACTGACTGAATATTCGACCTTCGTCCATGTTCGTCGTGTTGTACAGTGGCGCGATATAGCCTGCATACAGTTCAGCGCCGCGCCAAAGCGGCACGAATCCCGCGACGAGCGCGCCCAGCGAAATGTCGAAGTTTCCATACTCCGTGCCGTATAGATAGCTCGTCACGGGAGAGACCTGAATGCGCATGAGACCGTGGCGTCGTTCGTCGCCGTGCCATGCGATCGAATCGGCGTCATAGCTTGGTTGCATGCGCAACGTCATCGATGCGCTAGCCGCCGCGGGCGAACCTCCGGCGAGGAATTGGGCGTAGGCGTCGCGATCCACCGAGACGTCGGCGAGCACTTGATTGGCCTTCTTCACGACCGCATGGATTCGCTCGATGCCGCGCGGCGCATGCAGGCTCGCCACGCCCAGCACGATGCCAAGCGCGTCGGCTTCATTCTGGTTGTAGCGGTGGTTCTCGTATTCGACGATGAGATCCTGCCCGCTGATTCCCACACGCACGCGTTCGAGGCCCGCGGCAAACAGTTGCGCGGCGATCGAATCGAGCGCGGTGGGATCCGGCGCTTCGGGAATCACCGGTGCGTGTCCGGTGGGCGCCGCGTGGGACGCATCATCGGCCAGGACGACCGATGCGTAGGATTGCAGCGGCGAGACAAATGCAATCGCCTGTTCGGCGACGTCATTGGGTTGTGCAGCCGCAGCCGCCCCCGCTCTCGCCGGCAGGGGTGCCGGCAAGCTGCGTAGCGGGATGACGCCACCTACGTCCGCACTTTCGAGCATCGGTTGCGCCTGCGTGTCAGTGCTGCCGCACAGACCGCCTGCACAGCGCGGCGCACTGAAGCGCTTGCCGAACGGGATCTGAATGCCCACTGAGATCGACGTACGCGGCGAAACGCCGTCCGTCGATTTCAGCGCGCGCGTGAGGGTCCCGATGATATTGGCGTCGGCGAGCCAGCTAATACGTGGCGACTGATAACGCACACCGGCGTAAGGTGTCTTCGAATCGTCTTCTGCCAGCAGCGACAGGCCCGTATGCCACAGCGAGAGCTGGACGCCGCCGAACACCCCATCGAGCCGATCGCCCTCGCCATAGCCGACGGTCAGGTTGAGGGGGCCGAAGGGCTGTGACACTTCACCGTATCGGGAGCGGAAGAAGTGGGTTTGTCCGCCGATATCGGTCATGCCGAACGCAATGGCCGGCTGATAGGTGAAGAACTTTGGCACCTCGAGCTTAACGTCGGCCATCAGGTGACGAAGAATGATGTGGTCCGCGCCGGGGTACGGTGCCGGCACGTTCCCCGGATAGTTCGCCAGGCCGCCGGCCAGCTCGACATACGGCAAGACTCCGAACGCTCCCCAGTAGACTTGCGAGCCCGTCGCCTGATTGCCGTATCGCGGGTCGATATAGTCGTTGTACTGGGCTTCGCCCACGCCCTCCGGCAATGCGAATGCATAGGGGATAACGAGGCCGCCTGCCTGGCCCAGCGAGTTAAGCGCGGGATCGACCGCATGCGCCGACGCGGAAAATGCCAATGCCGCGCCGAGTGCCAGCGCGTGCGGAGCGAGTCTAGGTC
>Ga0302227_10003165_pt1 | contig 10948 bp, 13 predicted proteins | sample II_Palsa_N1_1_FD_193525 | JGI IMG/M metagenome (GOLD analysis project Ga0302227, IMG submission 193525) | Peat permafrost microbial communities from Stordalen Mire near Abisko, Sweden - II_Palsa_N1_1 | ecosystem: Environmental > Terrestrial > Soil > Palsa > Peat permafrost | place: Sweden...
AAGAAGTGGGAGCCATTTTGACATGATGGCATCCTTGATTTCTGGAGATTGAAGATTCGCGAGCAGCAGCCATAGTCCGTTGAGGGTTGCAACGATATCGGAGGCAAGACTTGTGACGCTGACCGAGGTCTTGTTGGTGGCAACACTATACGCGGTTGCATCGATAATGTGCAGGAGATTTTCGGCATGAACGATGCGGTTCTGCATAGAGTCCTCTCCACTGGTAGCCCTCAGAGAAGGGAACAGAGCCAAAAAGCGTACCTCGGCTCGTTGTTGCAAACGTTGTGCAATTGAAGGGTCGAGCAAGGGGACGATGCTGGCCCACGTAGTCTTCCCTGCAGCGACTGCGGACTCAATGGCACGATCGAATGCTTCAAGATCGTCTGATTGCCCAGAATCTGCACCTTCCATGACTGTGTCATCTCTTTTGAACATGGCAGCCAATTTAACTTGGCAGAACGGCAGAGATAAGTCATCAGCTAGATTCAGAAGTACCTCAGTCGTAACGGGCTCATTCTCCTTGCCTGCTAACAAGAGTCCGTCAATACATCTGTTCAGTACAACCACAGCCTCTGGTGCGCAGCTCTGAAAAAGTGGCATCACAAAGCTGTCAACGAACCGATGAGTATCCGATAGAACAAGAGCTTGCAGAAGCTCATGAAACTCTGCACTCCGAAGAATTTCGGTGTCCAATGGCTTATCCAAGTCGATGGCGGTTTCGAACATGCGACGAACCACGTTGAGAACCTCGACAGGATTGTCCTTTTGCATATGGGCTTGCTTGATCCGTAGACGATATCCTTCTTCGAGAGTCATCGATTCGGGGACGGTGAATGATGGGACAAGCAGCTCAAGAGCTTCGTAAGCAAGACTAGAACCTTGCACACTTCCCATCGCCTCAATTGACCGGGAGCCAACGATGACATCTTGTAGCGCAAGACATCCAAAACTGATTAGAGGTCCGAATGCTTGCATCATAGTCGGGCGATTTTGAATCCGCAGAAGCCGGCTCACCCAAACCGTCATCAAACTATCAAATTGCTGGGCGTCGAACGTCCTGAGTCTCGTGAGCAATAGTCCGCAGCTTCGCTGATTATCGGACGATTTCTCCCAGGACTCCTCCAGTCGCAACGTGATTCTTTGGAACAGCCTCTCCAGAGTGGCTTGATCCATGCTGTTGCCGCTTGCCAGCACTTTCTCAATCTCGTCTGTGAAATCTGCCTCCGACGTCTGAAGGAGAGCCATGTGATCCGAAACCGGTGAGCAGGCATCGGCAGCGGTCTTCCTATCACTGCGGGCAAGGTCTAAGGCAAGCTGTTGAGCTAGCATATGCTGCTCCGGGACCCGTGAGGCAAGGTCCGATAGTGTGACCAAGAATACCCTGGGGACGGAATCCATCTCATCGTTCAAGGCTCGTAAGCGAGACATGAGAATATCGAACAGTCCCCTGAGTGCGCCTACAGAAGAGAACAGCTCAACATGCAGGTTTAGTGTATCGGCACAAGAAGCAAGAACTTCAGCATCGTTGGAACTCGCCACGATCTTAAGGACATCCGCAAGCATAGAGTAGTCATCAATGAGCTCAAGGTATTGCCGGACAGTGTTGAAATCAGATAATGTGATAGCAGAGGTGCCGCCCTTCATCGGCGAGTCATCCCAATCGTCCAACGGAGGTATGGTTGGCTGCACCATTTGAAGCCTGACCTTTTTTCGCAACCATCGCCCAAGCTCCGATTTCGTTGTTCGGCTTGCCTCGGAAAGGCTAGCAAGATTGATGCTGCCACTCTCCATTCCAAGCTCATCCTCCACACTAGCTTGCATCCCGGGTAGATTCCGATCCATGAATGCTTTGAGATCGCTCGCTTGATCTTCCTCTTCCTCTACCAGATAGCCTGACCGGCTGAGCAAAGTTGCCCGAAGCTCAGATATGCTTTCACTGAGGTTGTGTGTTGGGAGCTCAGCCAGCAGACGTGTTGCACAGGCTCCATCCGGAGCTGCATCCGCGGCATTATACAGGCCGCCTCGTGCGATCAGCCACTGAAGATACCTTGGCGTAAAAAAGTGCTCTGACCGAGCTAGTTCAGAAACGAGATGATAGAATGCAGGTTTATGACGGCCAGAACAGCAGACTCCAGAGTCGAGGAAATCCAAAATCTCGCCGGTAACGTCTATTAAACCTAGTTTACTCCAAGACCTTAGGATTCGAACAGCAACGTATATTTTAGCAGTTCCCGGTCGATAAGATGATGTGGACCATTCCAGGAGGGTACGGGAAAGCATAGCTTTGTCTCCGTCAGTCTCCCAACATTGCCGAGCAGTCCCGTTCGTGAGCGATCCGCTCAATGTCGTGTCGAGGAGTTGAAGGAGGCGCCGTCGAGCCGTAAGTACTTTCTCTGTGCCGGAGCCATTCAGACGAAAATTCCTTCGGTCCAGTGCTTCAAGGATAGACACGAAAGGGTTGCCATCGGAACCCAGGTCGTTCATAATAAGGTGTCGATGCTTCGCCCATACCCTGGGGGCGACAAAATTATCGGAGTTCGATGCCATGATTCCTTTCAGTAAAACTCGTAGGCGATCAGATAGAGGAGCTAGTATATCATGGTCTGGGTGGTTTAGAGTCTGGAGATATGTGAGCATGTGCTGTGGAGAAAGACTACGAGACTACGCTACCTCAGCCAGCTGATTCAGGAGCGCCGCTGAAAGCCGCCGTCCGTATTTTCGATATTTTAAGAGATCCTTCCAGTAAACCTGGGTAATCAAAAGCCACATGGGCAACTTTGCTTGAGGACTATTTTCCAGAGAGGTTACCAGCCAGTCCATGTAGTGCTCTCGATCAAGAAGGTATTCTGCATGAAAATGAGTAGCAAGTCGTATCCTATTCCGCATCAATTAATGATTCTCACCACTAGACATCGAGCTTGATCAAACTTACGCGTAACTTATCCTGGGCTTGAAATCCTTCTCCCCACAGGTTCCAAGAATGTTTTCCACGAATTGTTCAACGCAGACTGTAAAGTCCCGAATCCATTTGGCTTCTCCACCCATAGCAAAGGTGCCACTAACCCCCTTTCTTCTGAATGACCTGAGTTCATTGGCCCCAACACACTTGGCCAACCATACTGCTCTTTCTATTGGTATATTCTTGCTCAATGATTGGTCCAACAGCACCTTACCCCTAATTCCGTGCGGGATTGATCTACTAAGTCGCCGTAGAGATATTGTGGGATTTGCAAGATCCTTCAACCACATTTCTCTCTTCGTATCCGTGACGGTCACACGAGGTGGAGGCTTGAAGGTTGATGCCGAGGTGATTTGGCCATGCGCCCTGCGCTGTGCAAGCACACTCGTGAAGAGTGCTGACAATGTATGAAGCCCGCTTTTATGCTTGAGAGCTGGATATACAGATTGCCTAGCGGTCCCTTGTTCGTTTTGTGTCATCTGAGCTTTGTCAAAATAGCCATGCCTGATCGCTGGCTCCGAGAACTGATCCTCGGGATGATTTCCTGTCCAGGGGAAGAAGTCGACATGACCTACTTAAGATTAGCATAGACTATTGTCAGTGATTGGGAGATCTACACACCATTGGGAGAATAATGCGGGGCGGCTGCCGGAACCTCCAGGACGTATGGCTTTGGGCGGGCATCTTTCTTCGCTGCATTACTCGGTGCCAAACGTGATTTCTCAGAAGATGGGGGTACGTGTTGTCCAGGTCTTACGGGCAAAGGCATCGGCTTTATCGTGGCTTCGATCTGACCTCCTTCTTGCGCAGGACGGGGGCTGAGATTGCTGACACTGGGAACATCGAAATGGAGTTGTGGCCGCCCTCGCGGAGGCAGAGATGGCCTCCAAGTAGGAGCAGCATCTGATAGTGGTTTCGGCGATTCCACCATCTCAGAAGCCCCCGAGTCCTTGGATATCTCCACTCTCAAACGCGACGTCCCTACCCTCGGCCCATGCCGCGCATCACCGTCAAAAGTGAATTCCAGGCCCTCATTGCCCCGTCGAGTTGGAGACGAGGAAGAGAACTGCTGCGAGAGTGTCCGGTGCGGCGGTGGTCTCTGGAGGGCATTCGTCGAACTCAGGGAGCGTTGAGGGCCCTGTCGCCCTACGCTGGGTCTAGATGTCATGATTCGGTTTCCATCTCGCGCGGAACAGATGCGATTTTGAGTCTCTATATCAGCAAGATAGGGTCGCAGCGAATCGAGGGCGCCTGCCGGCGCAGGAGAGCGTGGTTGAGTGGGAATTTGGGAGATGTCGTCGCAGTGGCACGCCGTCGAGCACCATTCCGTCGAGGTGGGCCAAGTAGGACTGCAGGGGTTGTGGATGGGGTATCAAGCGGAAGCGGAAGGGAATGTGATGCTCCCGGGGCCCATGACAACTTTCCTAAACAAAATGGGCCAGGGTCGCCCGACGGGGAAGAGAACGGGGGGGGCTGTCCAGCTCAGGGCAATGCCAAAGTGCAAGACGTCCTTACGATGCATTAGTTGAGAAAGGACAGACTGATACAGTACGGAATCCGGAAACTGATGATGCTATATTTTACGCCAGGGAGAGCCATCATCTGCGCCATTTGACCCAACTTCGTTGCCCCCAGGTCCTCGGTGCAGCGATTGCCACAGGTTCCTACAAAGTATCAATATCAAATAACAATCCAGAAAATACTGCTCCCTTGACAAGACGGGTGCAGTGTGGCTGAATAGCAAGCTGAGATGATGCCCCGGGCCCATTATTCCGGCCAGCACAGTCAGCGAACTCACACCTTTCCCACGCTTGATGGTCCAGGCCAGCCTTACTACGGTTTATCGTCAGCCAGAAGCCCCCACTCTTCATCCTCGGATGCTTCTATGCTATGTGCAAATCATGCTGCGGAACGGATCATCACGATGAACTCCATGAATTCATCCACAACTGCCCCCTATGCCCTTGTTAACCACACAACCAGTATCAGACAAGGCCATCATACGGCTGTATTGACATCAGAATGCTTGTGGACTCCCCAGGGCATGTCTTGCTTTGACCTTCCTCTCTCTTGAAAGAAGTGCTGCCTATTTGGAGGCGAAGGGGCCTACTTCGTCTGGGATCAACACCAGTGATACAGCGGTTAACTTAACATGACATGTTCAGAACAATATTGGCCGTACAAGGGGAGAATTGGAAGATTAGAGCACCGCATGAGAAAATATACCTAAGCATAACGATAAGTCGGACACCAATAATATACCGTAGAATACTGCACCAGTGTGAATGGGAATTGGAATAAGACTGGTAATGAATATGCGTGCTGACTGCTGTTCCTTGGTGATCTTACCAGTTCCCTTAAATACGGCACATGGTACAATGTGGCACGGTATCCCACGCTAGCCACACCAGGACAGCTGCACGTATTGTATCTTCAAGTTCTGGAACAGCAAATACCCGCACCAGAACCATGTCGACGAAGAAGGATATGCGGAGGGCAGACCTCAGTATGTTTGATTCTACCACATTGACCAAAGGCTTACAAGTTCACCAACAGTAATTCCCTACCAATTGCCTGCCGCGAAGGAAGCTCCCAGCGACATCAGTGGTACACTGGGAAGCACATTACCCATGGCTGCTATGTTCACGCGAAATAAGTTCATTGGCTGGTATATATGGTTATAGTTGGTTGGGAGTGGCCATATCTGACGGCAGCCAGGGCATCCGTTGTACTTTCGATCCAAAATTGGCTGGGGGAGAGTGCAGAAGCAAAGAAGAGCTCTTCTCAACCAGCTTACTTCTCTGTTGGGATGGCCTGTGAGTACTTGCTCTTTAGCATGTAGAGATTTGGGCTAACTCTCCGTCAGTTATGGCTCTTGTGGTGGTACGTTGATCCGCCAAACGGGAATCCTTATCCTGCACCACTAACAGTCGATGATAGACCTACCTGCCAATGTTCTTACCACCACCGGTGATTCCAGGTCAAGGAACAGGGACCGAAGCACCTGCAGCAGCAGTGGCGTAAGGGGACTTGGTGTATGATATGGCGAGGGAAAATGTATAATTCAGGTGAACACAGTTCAGTGTGGTGGTGTAATGATTGACATGGAGCGCAGTGGGAACCTGCATAATGCGGAGAAGGCGCCCAGGCTTGAGTTTTTAAAGCATGGCTGGGGGGTGTTTCCTTGCGAAGCCTGACTACTGGTATTCGACAATGATAGTTCCCTCTTGCCTGCGAATACATGTATGCTCAATAAGTTCTCATGTCAAATCAATATTCCTCACAGTGAAGCCGAAAGGAGTCTAATTCGGCAACAAGGAATTCTCTTGATACGCTGCAGCGATCGAGCACTGTCTGGAAGCAGAATTGAGAGTGGGAGGCTGCCTCTGCCGCGCTTCCAAGAAAGTACGCCTACCTCGAGGTGGTCACAAACGCTGGCAATATACAAAGCCCAGGTGATAATTGACCTAGCTTCTCTCTAAACGATCTTTTTAAATTTTTACATAATTGATAGCTTCGCCTCAAGATCTCAGGAGCTCTATAGCAACCAGATCCTACTATAGCAAAGCCAGGTAATTTGTCAACGGGAGCTGGCACAATGAAAATCTTGTACTGCCCTTTTTGCCCACAGGCCGCAAAAAGCCACTCTGCACCTAAATGCAAGGCTTTGATGAGATCTACAGTGACTCAAAATATGAATCAGAGGAGCTCTACTCTGTAGTGGCAACAGGTAGACAGTCATATGATGTGCCTACTTCATCCGATTTTTGTGAACCAATAGTGAGCCGCGACTACTCTTGGTGTGGCGTGCCTGGGGTTGTGGCTTCCCGGATGGCGGCCTTAGGCTTGCAAAACCCCCCATCCCGCTTTCCGCATCACTGGTCCCTTCCCCTCCAAACCAACACAAACCACATTTGACTCCCGTTACGACAACCTTTTCCCAGAACATCTCCACTCTACAAAACAAACAAACCAGCTTCTGATACAGCGACGATTTCTCGCTCTATTCATCCCACTTCAATACCAACAACACCTGCCCCAAGAGACCCAGGAACACTCGAGTTTATGTCAATCGAAAATCTCAAGACCTTCGGTGAGTTCGCCCCTCCTGTTCGAGAGACAGCACTCCACTACAGTTTGAGGCCACTGTGGCAGAACTTCAAGCTTTAGCTACTTATTTAGCAGCCGGTAGCGGCTCTCATTGTGCCTACTTTCAATTCTTATCTTACCCTTCGTCACTTGCTAACATCCCTTGTTACACAGACCCCTTCGCCGAAGCCGACGAAGACACAGGAGAGACCAAGCAGTCGCAGAATTACATACACATTCGTATTCAGCGTGAGTTCATTTCCCTAAGTGTTGAGCTTGCAACTCAGCCCCGAGTGCACTGCCACTGTTGAGATAAGCCTGCTGACGCGATTTCTTCATCAGAGCGAAATGGTCGTAAGACTCTGACGACTGTCCAAGGTCTGCCAAAGAAGTTCGATCAGAAGAAGATCCTCAAGGTCATCAAGAAGAAATTCGGTAGGTGGCAGATTCCCCTTGCCATCGTTGACAGCGGCTAATTCTCCACCAGCTTGCAATGGCACCATCGTTGTCGACAGTGAGATGGGAGAGGTGATTCAGCTTCAGGGTGATCAGCGCAAAGACGTTCAGGAGTTCCTCACCGACAAGAAGGAGGGTTTGGAGCTTGATGCCAAGACCATTAAGGTGAATCTCGTTCCTCTTCGGTTTCTCAAGCTCAACTGACAATCTCACTTTGTAGGTCCATGGCTTCTAAGCCTGTCAAATGCCCCACCAGCCGTTGCGTCGAGGAGCTTCGATAGAAGTGTTGTCACCAAATATTTTCTTTCAACTTCTTGCCCCGCCTCCTCCCGTGGCTGGGTCGATTCTGATCGTTTACGACTTGCTTCGACGTGGGGCGTTCGATGATACCCGCATTCTTCCAAAGAACGCACTGATGGCATGGAAATGGATCGGAAGACTGGCTTTCTCTTGCTTTACAATGACATGGGTTTCGCTTTCTCGACATAAAGCATGTGTTCTACCAGGGAATTCTACTGGCTTGTGCTATCCACAAGGACTAGAGGCGTAGCATGGATCCTGGCAATACAATGGGAATACATACTACAATTTTCTTCTGTGTGCTCGCTCGAAGTGTGCATGTTTTGTTTGCTTTACAGGTTCCTGCCCCCTATCCCGATCATTGCTACTGCGATCTTGACATATTCCCAACACTGCTTTGCAATCATGAATAATGGTACAGGGGGGTCGTTCGCCCTAGTCAAATGCAACTGCAGTAGTAGACTGACCATGCTTATGAAGCTTGCTATGGAGAAAACAGATATGGAAAGGGAAGTCTCTTTCAGAATCGCTAATCGAGGATGCATAATATGATACAGAAAGGTCAGAGTCTATTCGTTGATTAGATTCTCAGGTTCAAGAAGGAACACACTGGAGCCTACAGTTGCGATGCTGATCCAAGCTGGTAACAGCAGACGCGGGTCTTCTGAGCCACCAGACAGGTAAAGAACCCAGGAGGTTATGTAGGCATTTATAGAGTTTGTGGTTAGAAGACGAACGAGAGTTGCTAGCTCCTATTAGCAGATTTTCCTGGTAGGTGGTTGGAGATCAAGTACCTTGTGGTGTGTAGTTTAAGAGCCTGGGTAGACGTCCATTAGTCTGAGGGATTGTATCAGGAAGTTATTGCTCTCTAACTCACCAACGAGACATCAGACAATCGGTAAAGTAAAAAGAGAGATATCCGCTACATAGACACTTCCCAGAGGTCAGCATTCCATCTACCTATTTTCTTCTCGTTCTCCTAGTCCATTTACGGCGGCCAATTCAAGTTGTCCATGGAGATGCATACCCATAGTACAGCCAAGAACACCTCGGTCACCCTGAACCTCCTCTCCACACTCCACGGCGCCCCAATCTCTTCTTTGCTCTCATCCAGCAGCAATTCTCCCATGAAAGTAAGGGTGCATCGTAGACCCCACCACGCTGCTGGCGCGGTGCTCAAGGCGCGACAGAACAGAAGTGGGAAATGCCAATGTCTTTCGACTCCAAGCAACACGGCAACGCGGGGATGCAAGACAGAGTTCTTGTGATCGGGCTGGGCTGGATGTAGGTTCGGCGGAGAAGAGGGGGTGTAGTCGGGTGGGGGGCATGGAGGTCCTTGAAGACTGATTCGCGAAGACGGGGGAGGACGGCGGTGGGAAGCCAGACTGAGCCGTGTAGATGTGGCAGCTGCCACATCGCAGTGAGGAACGGTCAACAAGAAGAAAGGCAGCTGTGCAAGAATAGCGGATGAGAGCTTGGCTGTGAAGGAGGCGGAGAGAGGTAGGCTTGTTCCTGGCATGCGATGCGGCACGTCAGTAGCCGCTTTCCCCAGACACCTGCGAGGCTGACAAACTTCACAGGCTGCAAAACATATCCTGGAAGGACTTAAACGTGTGGAGCATAGGAAAGCATTTCCAGTCACCCCTCCTTATACGGTCAGTACGCTTCTCAAACTTGACTTAAAATACGTCTTCTGCGAAGGTGTTCTTGAGAGAATCTCGCATTAATGTAAAGTGCAGTCCTTCGGCGGCAGGCAGGGGTTCGCGAGCAGCGGCGATCACTTTTACCGACCTTCGATAAAAAGTTCCTCGAGCTCGAGCTCGTACAAGCCTCAACATTCAGCATAAACATCTCAACTTGTTGGCGCATGGCACAATCCCTTCGGCGGCCGCTCTTATCAGCGGTGGGATTGTCCCCCTCTTGCTCTTGGCGATGCTTCTCTCAATTGCCTGCCCTGCAAGCTGGGCACCAAACACCACAGTTCGCTCAACCTCGCCAGCAAGCAGACCGGAGTATGAAACTGGTCTCCAAAGGGATGCAATATGTACCTTCAGATATTGGGATCTTAGAAAGTAATTCGCACACCCTTTCCCCGCTACATTTGTATCTAACAGAGTTACTCCAGTGACATTCATTACCCCCACCAGCAATCAGCCCTCCCTTTTTCGCGAACCTCTCCGCCACCTGAAATATCAATGGAAGCGTTTTGCTTTCCGCTTTCGTGACCGATTCTCTCTGATAATTTTCAAGGTCTCGTCCCCTCAAGGAAAGAGCTGGTACAGGCGATCCGTCAAGCTCTCCCGCTCGACGTTAATACCGACGGCCATCGCCCTGCACCGCCAAATGTACACCTCTTTCGCCGAGGGGGACGTTGTGGGTCTACGGAAGCTCTGCACAGATGGCTTATATGACAGTTTCCGAGCGCGAATCGGCAATCGTCCAAGGGGCGAGAAAATGCTCTGGGAGATGGTAAATTATAACAAGAGGTCAAAGCTGGTTTCGTTTCGTGCGGCAAGGTTGCCGGTTGAAGGGGCAGGAGTGATGCAGGCAGTAGTGAGGATTGCGTCGAGGCAGAAGTTGACCAGATTGGTTAAGGGGAAGAGTGGTGGGATGGAGGTTGTGCCAGGTAGTGGCAAAGAGAAGGATTTAGTAGAGTATGTGGTTTTGCAGAGGCAATATGAGAGTTGGAGGGAAGGAGAGTGGCAGGTTTGGGGGACTACTAAGGAGACTACTTTGGAAGACGTAGAAGAATGGGAGAGGAAGGCGTTGGAGTGAAAATATTAGCCGACTTAGCGAGTATATACAAGTTGCATATAGATTGAAGGACCTTGGCTCGAGAAGAGTTTGTAGATTAACGTGTACGAGATAGTAAACCTCAGACATATTTAAAAAAGGAAAAGGCTCGCCTCCATGAAGAACTACCTCCCATCCTCTGATTTATCACCGTTCATGCTTCAATCCCCTAACCACGATTCTATTCTTCAAGAGAAAAGAAACCCAATTCTTCATATCCTCGCCCCAGCCGTCATCAACCAAGTGCTCCTACTTGGTACTGACCATAACTCAGAAGAATTTTCCTTTATGATCCACCGTCACCAGGCCTTCCTGAGGATTGCTATGAATCTCATCGCTTACAGCATACTC
>Ga0302227_10003167_pt1 | contig 10941 bp, 11 predicted proteins | sample II_Palsa_N1_1_FD_193525 | JGI IMG/M metagenome (GOLD analysis project Ga0302227, IMG submission 193525) | Peat permafrost microbial communities from Stordalen Mire near Abisko, Sweden - II_Palsa_N1_1 | ecosystem: Environmental > Terrestrial > Soil > Palsa > Peat permafrost | place: Sweden...
ACCTGTCGTATGTTGCCCCTTTCTCCCCCTCTTTCACAAGATTAATTTTCTGTCGCAGAAACCAGTTGCAAAGGCTGTTGTTACAAAGTCTACAGCCAAGCAGCCATCACCGCCTGCGGCGAAAAAGCAAATTAAAAAAGTTGAATCAAGCGAGGAAGACGACGACGAACCTGTGCCAGCACCTGCGAAAAAATCGACGCCCAAGGCTGCTGCAGCCGCAACGCCCATAAAAAAGCAGGTCGCGGTCAGTGACAGCGATGACGAGGAGGACGACAACAACAACCCCCTCGTTGCCAAGAGCGATGACGATGACGACGACGTCAAGCCCGTCAAGAAGGCCTCGCCGCCGCCAGCTGCAAAATCCAAGGCGCCAGCCGCTGTCCCCGCGAAACCCAAGTCGTCCCCAGTTGCTGGTGCCCAAGTGGTCCCCAAGGCAGCGCCTATGCAGCCAAAGAAGGCGGCTCCAGTCGTTGTGTCCGACGATGACGAGGATTCACCGAACCCTCTCGTGGCGGGCGACAATAGCGACGAAGAGCCAGCACCCCCACCCGTGAAAAAAGTTGCGGCAAAGACCGCCAAGCCAGTCGAGACCAAACCCAAACCAGCAGAACCAAAGGCCTCACCTCCAGTCATCCAGCAGGAGGTGCCCAAGAAGGCTTCTCTGCCAAAAGCCGCCCCTGTCGTGGCCAAGGCGGCTGTCAAAGCAGTTGCAGCTCCCCAGGACGATGATGACGAAGATGGTGGCAACGCGTTAGTGGCACGCGACGACGATGTCTCGGACGACGACGACATCCCTCCCCCAACGAAACAGGTCAAAGCCGCACCCAAAAGCCCTGTGCCCAAGGCCGCTGTAAAGGCAGCCGCCCCCAAAGCTGCCGTTGCCAAAACCGAGCCGCCCAAGTCTGCCGACGTCGCCACTGCACCAAAGCTCCCGTTGTCGGCAATGTCAACAAAATCTCAGTCGGTTCCCTCAACGCCAGTGGCAGCTCCCCCCAAACCCTCTCTTGGTAATTATAAAATACACATATTTTCGAGTCGCGTTACTAAAATTTTTTTTCTCCATTAGATGACATTGACAGCTTTTTCAGCACGCCCACCACAGACCCAGTCGTCGTCGAAGGATCTGCGAATGAAGGTAAGGAAAATAATTCACCTTTTGTTTTTATTATATTTTTTAATAAACGACTCAGACGAGTCCCTTGCCGACGAACCTGAACCAAAATCGAATTCGTTGGTCGTGCAAGATGAGGATGAGGACGATGCTGTTCCCCCGGTCACTGCAAAGGTCGAAACGTCGCCTGTGGCTGCGCCTGCAAGCAGTATCGAGCACGAAAACTCGGCAGCCATCGAGCCCGATATAGACGACTTTTTTAACTCTGAGCCCCAGGGTTCTGTCGTCCCAGCAGCAGTCGAAAGCGCTCTCCCCGATGACGACCTTGAGCACGACCAGTCTGAGAATCTATTGGTCGCAGCAGATCCTGAGGAGGACGACAACGTGCTACCAGCGTCCAAACTTCAAGCAGTGCGCGCTGACGTATTCGACTCGGCTCCTACCGCGGAAGCTGACGTTTTCAACTCGGACCCAACGGTATACGACTCCAACCCTCGCGTCGCTCCAGGTCAGGGCGTTGACGATTTCCTCGACTCCGACTCACATGCCTCGGAGAAACCGGTTGCTGCTGCAGATCCCGAAGAGGACAACGACTTTTACAACCCTGAGCCCAAGACCCCTGTTGTTGCAGCAGTCCCCGAGCTCGAGGAGGTGATTGAAGAATCGCAAGCTCCAGTGCAGGTATTCGCCTCCATCAAGATCTTCGATGACAACTTTTTCCCCCTGTCTTTTTTTTTTTCAGGACTGGGCGATGGGATCACTAGACGCCCTCGAGTCGTTTGGATCCAGAAGTGCACCAGCAGCGCCGGTCTACAACAGCAGCAGCAGCAACAACAACAACAACCTTTTAGATGAGTTTGATTTGCTCTCGCAACCCGTCAAGCCTGCCACGCCACCAGCTAAGGCAGCATCTATCGCCGACCTAGAGGCCCTCTTTGGATCCCCCGAGCCCGAGCTAGTTCAAGAAGTAGAACCGGAACCGAAAAAGAAGAAGGCCGGTGGAAAGAAAAAGGCCGGTGACAAGAACAAGAAGAAGAAAAAGGCCGCCGTGGCGTCTGACGACGACGACGACGACTAGAAAATATATATATTGTGTCTCCTACAGTACCACTTTGAAAACATCGTCTATGGTCAGTTTAAGAAGGACCAGCGCATCGGATGGAGAATCGCCTCTTTGGGCAGACGCAGCGGCAAATGCAGAATGCGGCGATTTTCCAAAAACCGCGATCTCTCCTCTGGGTCCATCGAGTCGGCCATATGCTTCACCTTTTCTTCGGCTACAAAAAACAGATATCGGGATTTTCTTTTTTTTTAAAAAAAAAAAAAGAAAGCATGAATAATAATTTACCTGCAGAGACAAACTTGTCTATGTTGACCTTTGTAGTAAACTCTTTCCGAGGGAGGTTGGTGAAGGGAGACGCTGGCGACGTCGGAGCAGACTGAGAAAGTGCGGACGGGCGAAGAATAGCAGGCGCGTTTGCATGCGCCCCTGGTGCAGAGACTGACACCGAGTTGGAGCGGCCGCGCATTGCCCAGGCCTGCTTCAAGTCAATGTTTCCTGCAGGAGTGAGAGGTAGTGGCGAAGGCGACGAAATAGCGAAAGCAGGTCGAGGGCTCGATAATGCCCCGGCTGCGAGTGGTCGATGCGACTGCGGCGATGGACGTGCGATTGGCTTGATTGGAGAGGTCGCCGAAGCAGCAGGGGTTGGTTTCTTCGTGACTTCGAAATGCATGTTTTTTTAAAAATAAATAATAATAAAAATAACCAAGCATGCAGACGCGCAATTACCGTGGGCGTCGTTCTCGGACCACTCGGAGGGTCGTTTGTTTGAGATAGGGTCCGAGTGGGCAAGCTGATGCTGCTGCCTTGACCGAACTGGCGATTGGTTCACGAAAAGACCGGGGACTTGAGGCGCCTGGGCGATCGGCCTTCGTACAAACTCTGGGAAGAGGGCAGCCATCGTTTTCTGCTTCAGCCCCTGAGAGGTCTCATGCTGAACAGGCGATGGAGACAAGTCGGGCGAAAGGAACGGCACTGACTTGTTACATGCTTCACTGGCATTGCTTCCGCTGCTGCTGCCGGACAAAGATACAAGCGACTCTTGGGGGGGCTGCGAGGTCTGGTACGACCGCACAGATGCCGACGAAGACGGCGACTGCAATAACAGCTGTGAAGTGGATGACGAGGTTTGTCTTGCGACAAGCGGCGGCTTGGTGATCGCCTGGATTCGCCTGCCCAAAAAGAGTGTTTTTTGGTGCAAACGTGCAAAACAACGAAAATTGATGACATACTGGGCAATCGTAGTTTGGCTACTGGTGCCCTTGGTGGGAGATTTGGCGGGGGAGGACTGTGGAGAAGTCGGTGGCTGAACGGCTCCTTTGGACGTCGCCGACGCCGCAGATGATGACGAAGGAGACGACGACGACAACTGCGACAGCAACAACAGTCCTGGCTTTATGGACAGAGGCCTCAAAAACCGATCGCTGGCGGAGGGATGTTTACTAAGAAAAACGCTAGTTGAAGATATATTTTATTACATTGCTGGCTGGTCCGGCTCGCGCGGCCCCAGGACCGCGGGTTCATCGTCCTCGTCCATAGCAGCGTCGCTATCGTCATCGTCTGCAAACGGGACCATGTGAGGGACGGCGTGAGGGGTCTTTGTCGGTGGGTTGGTTGCTGGTGGCAGCACTGTCTTCAGCACTGTAGCCGGAACAACTTGCTGCGTAGCCGGTGGCATAAACTCTGATGCGTATTAAATAGGATAACGTTCAACAAAAGGTACATTCATTTTGGCGCATACGAGTTTCGGGCTGCGGCGTCCCTAGATCGGAGAAGGACCTTTCCGAACCCTTTAGGGGCGAGTCGGGTTGCGGCGAGGGCGCAGAGGTCTTTGGTGAAAACAGAGCTTGCGTGAACTCCTTCAGGGGCATCTGCGTGGCTGGACCCCCGAGGTACGAACTGCTCATGGCAGGCGAGTCGGCGTCGACGTCGTACGGAGCCGATTCTTCAGATGCGTCAAAGAACTCTCCCGGCGCATCGCCGTCCGTATCTTCAGACGGGGGATCCGAGTGGTGGGGGGCTGCCGCATGAATTGTCGCGGGTGCGTCGACAATCGTGCGTGCGTCGTCCACGGCGTCGATCACGGCCCCTTCGGCATCGTTGAGGCCGACGACTGCAGCGCTGGCGGTGCTCTTCTGCGGCGAAATGGAAAATATCTCGCGCAAGTTTTGCGTGTCCCACAGGCCGTCCTGGGCAAGGTGTCGTTGGTTGGTCGGCGAGCTGAGGATCTCAAACTGCGAGTCGCCCTCGTTGAGACGTTGTGCCAGCTCGGCGTGCTGTTGCAGTGCTGCCGCCAGGTTGGCCTGTGACGCGTTGCCGAGCTGCGACGCACCGTCCGAGTAGGCCGGGGGGTCCCGCACCATGACAAAGAGCCCGGCTGTGTGTGCGTGCCAACCAACCGAAAAAGTCAGCGCGCGCTTTTATCGACACAACGACGTTCTCTTTACCCTCTTTCTGCTCGATCACGGCCAGCTGAGCGGCGTCGATCCGACGGTCCGCATCCAGGACGTACAGCGCGTCCAGGGCGGCGGCAATGGCGGCCGAGGCGGCGGTCCCTCCGCGCGACGGCAAGGACGACATCAGGGCAACGAGGCGTCGAAAATGGCGTCCTGTCCGTTTTTTTTCGGTTGGCTGGTGACGAAATGCGCGCGTTGGTCGGCGTGGTTGTGGTCGCTGCGCTGCTCGCGCTTGTCAGGTAAAACCCCGCTGCGCTGTGATGGTCCTTAGGCTATGTTGCCCTTGCAGTCTCAAGGGAGCGCAGGACTGGTGGGACCCGTCGTCGTGCATCCTCCCGACCATGCACCCAATGTACGTCCCAATCGATGTGAACGTGACGGCCGCCAGGCGGGGCCAGCCGTACGCGCTGTTCCTCTACCGCGATGTCAAGTACCATGCCAGTGCCAGACAGACATCGCTGTCTCTGGTACGCAGAGGGAGCATGTTTGTTTTTTCTTGCTAACCCAATTGACCACACGTGCAGCATGGGATACCAGTCATCTTTGTCCACGGCAGCGCGGGCTCGTTCCGCCAGGTGCGGTCCGTCGCGTCGGCCGTCGCCAAGGAGGAGGCTCGTCTCGGTGCGACAGCGCCAAGCCAGCTGCATGACTTTTTCACGATTGATTTCAACGAGGAATTTACCGGCGTCCACGGCGAGTCTGTTCGGGAACAAGCGTCGTACCTGAACGACGTCATCCACAAAGTGCTCGAGCTCTACCATATGCCCGGTGTACACGCCAGTGTGCCCGGCTATGTCGCGCCCGAGTCGGTCATCCTCATCGGCCACTCGATGGGCGGCCTCGTTTCGCGTGCAATGGTCACCCTGCCAAACTATGTGCCTGGCGTGGTCTCGCACATCTTCACCCTCGCGACACCCCACATGACCGCCCCTGCTACACTCGAGTGGTCGCTCGACAGCATCTATGCCGAGAGCAACTACTACTGGCGGCACCACTATTCGGACGCCGAGGCCGGACTGAACGAGAGCTGGAGAACCCTGCTGGACAACGTCACCATCCTCTCGGTGGCGGGCGGCAACCGAGATCTAATGGTTAATGGCGATCTTGTACGTTACCCTCCCCCCCTTTTTAACGCGAATTCCTACGGTTGTTTTTTAATAAAATAAACAAAATTTTTTCAGGTGGATGTGTCGTCGATTGCTCCGCCTACTCAGGCATTGACTGTGTGGTCGACGGGGATGCCGGGTGTTTGGAGCTCGTGTGACCACATGTCGATCATGTGGTGCGAGCAGCTCATGCACGCGCTTGCCAGGGGGTTCATGGCCATCCGCGCAACCAGCGCCTCCGAGCCCACTCGCGTCCTCCCTGTCAAGGCTCGTTTGGAGGCGCTCAAGGACGTGTACACCAATCAGGAGCTAGAGCGGCTCGTCGGCGAGAGCCTCGTGCGGCTACCGTCCCACCGTCGCACTGGGTCCACGTCGGCCATTGCAGAACCGCCCGCAGACTATGAGGCCGTCCTGGGAACACCCCTCGTGATCTCTGGTCTCGATGGGAGCAAGCAAGCGCATTCTATCAGCATCGCGCTCGTTTCGCTGGTAACAACGCCTGTTGACGTGACGTTGTCGATTCCCGTGTCGATGGCCAGTTCAGTGTCGTGGCATCTGTTCAACGAGGACAGCTCGGAATCAGTCACGATCTCGCCCAGTCGCGTCGCTGTCCTCCCAACATCGTCGCTGGGGCGTGTGCTCCACTTTGTGCGCCTTCCTCCTGCGGACGTCCGCAACTTTGGCCGCCTGGTTATCCTGCTTAGTGGTCCCTCGGGAGGTGAGAAGGTGGCCGTCCTCGCTGCGCACGGCATTCCTGACCACACTGAACCGGTGAACGAGGGGCTGGAGTGGAGGTCGTGGACGCTGGCGCCTCGCCGCGGCAAAGTGGCCTCGGGCACTTTCTCGTCGATCCACTTTGGGCAGGTCACAAACAGCCTCTTTGCCTACCGTCTGAACGTTGGAGCCTTTGTCGCCGACGCCGCAGAGCTTACCGCGACCGTCCGCCTGTTTTCGCCTGCTCTTCGTGAAGACAAGTATTTGACGGCTAGCCTGGTGGCGGCGTCAACCGCCGCCTTTGCGACCAACGAAACCCCCTTGCGGGTGAGCTTTCACGGCTTCAATTGCCCTCAAGGTGCGGGGAAGAACTCGTTGCTCAGGCCACGGGGTCGCGACGATGGCCTGCGGCTCCAGGTGTGGCTCGATCCAGCGTCGTTCAAGTCGAACGTGACTGCCATCGAGGTGAGCCTGCAAGTCGACATCGTGGGCACGCTGGGGCAAATCTTCCGGCGATACGCCCTGGCGGCCTCTGCAGTTCTGCCGTTTACACTGCTTGTGCTCACCTTGGCAAAGCAGCAGTACGTCTACGACACGACCGGCGACTTCCCGACCATGATGAGCACGCTCGCAAGCACCCTGTGGAGTAACGGCATCACCCTGTTTGTGCTCTTCACCGTCATTGCGCTACTGCAAGAGCAACTCGTGTCTATCCTCGACGATGCGCCCGTCATGTCGAGCCTGTCCACGTCCATTCTTCTGGGCAACGACGACGTGCCCCTGCTCCTGCCCGTCCTCAGCACGGTCTCGTTTGGAACGGCCGCCTTCCTCGTCTTTGTAGCATCTTCCATTGTCCATCTGCTTGCGGCCGTCTTCGTCGGCTGCAGTGCCATTCTCAGCATCTGGTCCTCCTTGCCCTCCCTTGTGCTAACATCTGCGGTTGCCGTGGCCGTGCTCCTGGCAAGCTACAGCGCTGCTGCAGGGGCCGTTGGCTTTGCAGTCGTGCTTTTCGCGGGCGTGCTTTTACGGTCTCCTGGCTCGGCGAGCTGGTTGGTTCATCATCTGACCCTGCTGGCCTGGCAAGTGCTACTCGTGCTGTCCTTTGCTGGCCCATCCCACGTCGTCGCAACCCTGTGCGCCGTCCTTCAGCTAGTCGTCACCGTGCGCGCCTTGCTCATTGGCTCGCACCCCGCGGTCCTCAACAGCCACAGTTCATACCTCGTCCTCCTCTTTGTCCTCTCGCTTGCAGAGGGGCCCCTCGCCGTTGCTTGGTTCCGAAACCAAGTGCCTTTAACCGGCCCGGATCTCGGCATGCTCTGGTCCAGCGTCGATCAGGATCCCTTTGGCCTCGCGCCTATCGCCCTCTATGGCCTCCTCCTGGCCGTCTCGGGTCCTCGTCCACGCATCACTTCGTCGTAAGGGCATTGTTAAGTAAAAACATGTTTTAATTATTTTTGTTTTTTCCTTCAGACATTGGCTTGCGTTTGTCCTCTCGTGGCCCCTGCGACTGGTGGCGCTCGTTGTGATCCTGCGGGCCGTGCCCTTCATGTACACGATGCAGTACGCCGCGTCATCGATGGCATTGATCCTCTCTGTCACCCAAATCGCTACCCTCGTCGCAACACCGTTGCGTGCTCACGCAAAATCTGATTAATGACCGCCATTTTCGCTTTTGTTTTCCTCATGCATGTATAGAAGGAACATAGAAAATAAATAGCCCAACAACTAGAGGGAAAGAGGCTGGCGGTGGTGGCTGGGCGCGACGATCCGCGCAACTTGGTGGCACACGTCGATGAATCCAGGGTCGTCCAGCAGGTTCTCGATCTCCTTCTCAGTAACCGTGACGTCGGTCGGCCATGGCTGGAAAGGTTGCGGCGCTGGTTTCAACGTTGATGCCGGTTTGGATGCCGGCTTGGGTGCAATTGGCGGTCCAGAAACTGGCTTTGGGGGAGCAGGAGGCTTCGAGATGGAAGGCTTTTTGGCGGCGATGATGCCGCCACCAGAACGGATCGAGGGCATGGTCAGGCGGACGGGATCGTGCACGGCAATCTTGATCTTGAGACTGGCACCGACGGCCTGGCAGCACACGTCGCACTCCTCGACGCTGTTGAAGCGCACTTGGAACTTTTGCATGACCTTGGTTTTCTGGTCGTTTTATTTAGCCTGCGCAAGTACTATTTTTCGCTATCGTACTTGGTGCACATAGGTCGCGAGGATCTGGTCACCCACGCGCATAATACGTAGCCCCATCGCGCACGCACTCTCACTCCGCGCCCGCACCGCCTTTGTGTTTCCAGGCGAATTAATCGGCAATTCATTTCAGTTTGCTTGATTACAGGCTCCTCGGCGTCTTTGCATGCCCACACGCGCACCTCCGACCCGCCGCTGTCGTCATCATCTTGGGCCACCTCCATCGCCCCGTCAAACCAGTGCTCGTAGGCCAGGCTCTCGGGCGCCCACAGCGAAACGCGGTGCGGTCGCCACAGACTTGCTCGTGATGATGTCATTTCGAAACATTAGCTACCGGCGCAGAGAGCACGACTGCTGACGCGTCCTCTTGCTTTGAAGCGCATCACCCTTTTTGTGTCTACGAGTCTAACCGCTTGCACGCTCGCTTGTCTCTCTTTGAGCTCTGGTTATCCTCTTCCCTCCCCCCCACCCCCCCTCGTTGTATTGTTTTGGCCGTGCCTCGTGTGTGCTGACAGAATGCCACTCGCAGATGGCAGACTTTAGCCTCGTACCAAAGGCCAACGTTGCCACCAGCGTCAAGACGCCCGCGACGACACTCGGTGTGCACGACACCATGCGCCACGGGTTTACGTCGGTCCGCGCGACAACCGCGCCCGAGCACCCGATCAAGGTCGTCCAGGACAACGTATGTGCCGAACGACGTGCGGCGTGTGTCACTTGCTAACCTTCTCGCTGCTTACAGTTCCAAGCACAGCAGGACCGTCTCCACTTTGCCGTGCAACGACTTGCCTTTGGTGCGCACATGCCCATTCGCCTGCAGGTGCGCCTTGTCCCTTTCCTTTTTTTTTTTTTTTCTCTCCTGTGCGTTGACGCGCGACGCAATACCAGATGGAACGACACATTGTCAGCCAGACTGGCCGCCTGCCCGCACTCGCCGGCTCCAACCTGGGCATGGACATCCTCATGGGCAAGGACGAGGTGATCGAGTTTGAGGACTATCTCAGCGGTACAGCAGTGTTTTTCCTCCGCTGTGTTTCCTCATATTTATCGTGGCAATCAACAGACCCTGCCGAACTCATGGGCACGTTTGACCCTCACACAACTATGGAGCACAAGCTCAAGATGAACATGAACCTGTAAACCCGTAGCGAAGAATGCATGTGTTGCCTTTGAAAAGAATTCGGTGACATTTACAAAACTTGAAAAGCTTTTTCCTTTTTTAATTTTATTTTTATTGGCCGTCGCCGTCCTCCGCTGCCGTATGCTCCTCCTCCTCGCCCGATGGGGGCAGAAATTGTTTGTCAGGGTACGTCTTTTTGAACCACGCCTGAACGACTTCCATCTAGAAAGAAAAAAAAATATTCTTTTCATCACGAACATACTTTTTTTTTTCCGTTTTACCTCGTGCGACATGTCCCAGCCGCGCGTGCGGTTCTCCACAACGAGGATGTTGCCGGCCGTAGCATGGTTGAACGCAGCAGGGACGGGAGCCGAAAAACGCTCGCGGTAGGCGAGCTTGACGCGAAGGTGAAGCCCATTGCTGTGGTGTGGGTGCGCCTTCAGGAGCAGCGGGACTGCTGCGTCCAGGTCCGCCTGGGTACCAGTGGTTACGAGATGGATCACAACAGTGCCAGCGGGGCACACGCGCGCAACTTGGTCCTGGTAGAGTACGTGCACGGCGCTGCCCTTGTTGCCGGGGATGACGCCGAGGCCCATCGACGTGGTGGCGTCAAAGAGGTGCTCTCCCTCTGCAATCAGGATCATTCGTTGCAGGGCCGGGGGCTCGTTTTCCTGCAGATGCTGGTGCTGCTGCTGGATATAGGCTGGGGACGTGACGAGCTGAGCAGCTTTGACGTACTCGCCAGACTGCAGCGTCACGCCCACAAACCGCTTGCAAACGGCGCTGGTGGTATCGTCGGTGTAGTCCTCAAAGTGCAGCTCTTTGGGGGCCTGATCGAGAATAAACGTGCCGCCCGAGATGGCGCCGACGCGGCAAAAGGCCTGCACGACGTCGCTGATGCCGTACGACACGTCTAGGAACGCTGTCGAGCCAAAGCGGCCGATCGAGTGCAGATGGGTACGAATGGCACCGAGGCCCTTGCGTGTCGTGAGCGGGGCAGAGCTCTCGAGCGACAGGGCGAGGGCGTCTACGAGGATGGGCACGAGGTTTGGGCCAATGTTGTGCTGCGCGACCAGGTACTCGCTAAACGGGGTGCTGGCGTGCTCTCGCAGGGCCTCGTCGGTGATGACGCCCTGGCCGTCGACGGGCAACTCGTTGCACCACTGCAAAAACTTCATCAGCCG
>Ga0302227_10003174_pt1 | contig 10926 bp, 8 predicted proteins | sample II_Palsa_N1_1_FD_193525 | JGI IMG/M metagenome (GOLD analysis project Ga0302227, IMG submission 193525) | Peat permafrost microbial communities from Stordalen Mire near Abisko, Sweden - II_Palsa_N1_1 | ecosystem: Environmental > Terrestrial > Soil > Palsa > Peat permafrost | place: Sweden...
TGTTGATGAAGAGATCGATATTTGCAAGTCGACTCGCGAGACTTTGTTGCAGGAGTGTAGTGCGTCGCTCAACACATGCAGGGCACCATCGAGGATGAATAAGAGCCGTAAATATCTGTTCATCAATTTGGATGTTGTGGTCCTTGTTAATCAGCAGCGCCGTGTGAGTGTCCATGAAGTCACGATGATCAATCGTGCCGGCTTCGTGCAGGCACGCGAAATGCCTGATGTTATCGTAGTAGTTCCGTAGGTCGAATTTATTGTCGACAGGCCGTTGCTCAGGCATCATCAGAGAAATTGTGACCTTTAGATGTTGTTGCCGTTCTTGGGTGTGGTTTTCTGTGGTTGCTTGGAATAAGTCAGATTGAGGTCGTGATCAAAGGAAGCCTCATTATATTGGCTGATAGTGTGACCTCGCTTGCGGTACTGTACCGGAGGATTTTACTTTGCCTTTGAAAATTAGAAACGCGATCTAAAAGAGCGGTAGCAATTCACTTTGCAGTGAATGATTTTTGCAGAGAAAGATTTTCAGTGAAAATCAAGAGCTCGACGATTGACCGCTGCATAAACGCAACAACCACAACCATGGGAAGCGTAAGTGTGGAATTTCCTTCTGCTCCAAGATGAATCTCTGTGACCGCGCCATAGAACAAGTTCTGCAATGTCCCTGATAGCTTTGATATCCTCCATCTATCTCTATTTGAGTTCCAAAGGTCAATGTTTGTATCTGCAACTAACGGTAATAAATAGAAGCGTAACAACAAGACCATTTCGGACGAGAGGAGGGCAAAGAGAAGAAAGGAGAAAAAGGAAAAGAAAGCAGAGATGAGTGCTGCCGCTCAAGGTGCTCATCAGACGACCCTTGCGGTCAGAACAAGACGTAAGCAAATTCTTTCTTGATCTTTACATCCAGAAAAGCAAGCTGTAGCTGTTTAAAATGAGAGTCTTCTATCTACATAGTCATGCAAATCTCTCGATGCTCTTCTTCTCTATCTCGGTTCCTGATGGAGAACGATGGAGGCATATCTTGGAAATTGACAGATCGCTGACTCGAAGGAAAAGCTGCCCCTCCTATCGACTCCCTCGAAGCCGCTCTAGAGGCGGCGAGAGAGCTTTCTGCCCGCCGTGCGGCCGAGAAGGCTGCACCAAGGAAGAAAAAAAGAGCAACGAGGCAGGAGAAGGCACGGCACCGGAGCCGGCTCCTTGAGGAGCAAAATTTTAAATTGGAGATGAGGAGAGACCTTGCTGCATCCGCAGATGCGTTTTCTACTGGTAATTCGGGGATGGAGAGAGAGGAGATTGAGGCGGGTGAGAGGGGAGGGGCGGAGGGAGAAGGGGAGGGCGAGGGCGAGGAGGTTGAGGAGCCCGACGAGTACGATGTGGACGGAGTGCTGGGAGATGCGGTGTGGGGTCCCGATGAGAGCGACGATGATGATGATTTGCGCAAAATGCATATGTTCCGTGTTTGAATTGGCAGCCTAGGTGGAATTAAGAACGATGTTCGCTGATGAAGTGAAGGTCACCATGTCGTTCCAAATTTGAGTCGTCCGAGGTTTTGTATATGAGATTTTATTGTCCATTCTCTACAGTCATACATCCAGTACCATTGTTCTCCGTCCTTTGTACCCCAAATATATCAATAGGCCTGTCAATAATAACAGCTAACCTAGAGCCACTGTTTGATACACCCTGTTCCTCGTCCTTGAAACCCTTGTAAAAATAAAACTAAAACCATATCTACTCCGAATTGCAAACTTGCAGTCAGATTCAATTCTTCACCGTGAACTCGCTATGATTTTGCACGTCGCTTAATCTAAGGCGCGAAAGAAATGTCGCAATAGTTAAGGTAGGAAAAAGGGCGGGTGGGTCAAATCCCGTGATCTTCGTCGCTAAACATTTGCCATGTATATTTTACATTAAGTGAATCTCCCTCAAAAATGAGCACAATTATGATTTACTGGTCTACTGGTAAAATCATGCAACAGAATTCGTTTCCCCCTTCCTAACGTTTGAGGGAAAAGCAGTTTACCGTCTGTAGGAAATGCCTTTGCTTGAACGAAGAATCCCCCCAGCGTCTAGCCACCCGAGCAGTGACGTTGTGCACGTGGTCTGATAGCAAAAAGCATTTTAAACATTGTTTGGCACAACGGGTAGTCTGATTGATGGTGCCACGTCTTAACATTCTACCCCCCCGTTTGGCACAACGGGCAGTCTGATTGATGGTGCCACGTCTTAACATTCTGCCCCCCCTATTTTTTTCTTAATTTTTTTTAGTCCCGGCTGCATTACTCCTATACCCTCAAGGCGTCTATACATTACGACCATAACATAAAGTTATAAGTTGAACTTGCCGCGACTGTTTAAAAACTTTACTTGGCGATCTCTTAACATTTTCGCTTTTTACATCATAACTTTTTGCTTATTGTTTACACGTCGCTCGCTTAGCTCGCGTAATTGTCTGCCACGCGTGACCGGGACTTAGCGAAAGCAAGGTAAATATCCATCTACCTGTTTAATATTTCTGTTTATTTCTAATTCGAATGGCAAAAATAAAGATGTCGACTCAAGTAAAACAAGCTACAGAGCTTCGATTACATAATAGCGATTTAGAACAGAAATATATTGGTTATAAATTCTGTCGGAAATCCGCGGTCTTGGGCCCCTTTCGACTTCATGTCAACCTCAGAGACCGAACTTGATTATCCGAATCATCAATCTGCAGCCAAAGCTTCTTGATCTTCACAGTAAGAACTAAGCGCAAAAAATGTGTCGAGAGTACACAGTTACTAACTCGTGTGGGCACACCCATAATGTGATGAGATTCTGCCATGCAACTGTGGCATGCCTACCGTTAGCGGTTGACATGAAAGAATACAGTCTCTGTCAAGAATGCAGTACAAATCCTCTTGCCTACATTAGCACCAACGCAGTGAATATTGACCTAAATCTCATGCGTGCTAAGGATGGAATGGAGGAGAAATGTGCACGGGCTTCCCAGCTCGTCGAAAGCGAGGTCCCGACCCCGACAGACCAGCAGGGACCTTTCATAGGTAGGATTACCTACCGCGACTTCATTCTCATCGTCGATATCTATGATTACTTGGAAGCGGTAATACTACGACGCTTCGGCCCCGACCCGGCTAGCCAACGGCAAATGTTTCGCGCATTTCGTTTGCTTACCCGCATCGCTCTCTGCATTGAGGAATTAAGTATTGATTTCGTTGAGGATAGCTTCTTCGCTCTTCACAGCACATTGCAGAGATATTCAGTAGAGATCCCTGGAAAGGTCCACTGGCCAGTCCTCTGCATGCCTATTAATGTCATGCATCTCCCAAAGGACAAAAGGGAGTGCGGGATCTGCCTTGAAAGCTACGTGTCAAAGGATGACGAAGACAGAGAGGAGGAAGAGCCCGTGGAGTTGCCATGCGAACACGTTTGGGGGCAACGCTGTATCGAGAAACACTTCGAGGCGGGCAGTGTAAGTTGTCCTCTCTGCCAGAGAGACCTCGACCCTGATCAGTATCTCATCGACTCAGAGCCCATTGGAACTCCTTGGTGGATGAAGCATATTAAAGGTGAGCTCATTGCTTAGCAGGACTACCCACGTAAACCCGCTCTATTTCTGTTGCAGCTCATAATGAGCTGAAAAATGAACCTTGCTATAAAGCCAAAAAGCTTCTATTTACATCTCCGTCGTAACTTATCTACTTTCATTGTGTCCCTTCTCGTCCTCGATAATTCCTCAATTCAATAATGAGAATGCCACATTATTACAAACTATAATTCTAGAATCCTGTATGTGACTGAGAGTTATCTTCAAATAGGACCATGAAAAAGTGTAAAGCCTCTTTGCGCAATGGGAGTCGTGGGCTTTGAGCTCGGTCAATCCCAAGATGTCCCCACGCGCCTGCAGCAACTCTTCAAACGCTCTCTGTAAATACATATGCAATCCACTTAAGTTCATATTGAAAAATTAGTGAGAATCTTGAAAATTTCGTACTTAACATCCGGAAATTTATCTCAAACTATATAGTTCTGAATAACAAGAGGGAGCACTCGTGTCGCTCATTACGAGGCTAGGACATCCACTAGACGAAATATCATAGAGCAAGATACTATTACTAAGTAACAGAATCCTGATAATGATATTTGTCCAAGACTGGCCAAGAGTGACATTCATCAAACGCGCCTCTGATATACCTCATCCACCAAGGACTTTTCACCTCTCCATCGCTAACATCCAAACCAGCATCCTCTCGAAAATCAACCTCTCCCCGTTCAATCGAATCATGAACAAGCAACTGCAGATCTCCAGACCCAAAAATCGTACTCGGAATCTTACAAAACATCAAATGCAGCACTTTCTCGATTTTCTTGAGACATTCAAGATCTGAGCGTGTGATTCTGCCTTGGAATGGCCAGGGGCAACGAGTCGGCATTCGGGCTTCAACTCGTTTGGTAACAAGCATTGCACGCTTCATCTGAGCATTTAGTTCCTTGAGGTTGGAGAGATCGTCAGCTGCGAAGGAGGGGCCGTCTTTGAATATGTAGGCTTCGGGGTCCGATGTGCAGAGATCACAGAAATGGTCTACTTTGATGTTAGCAGCTACCATATCATCGCAACTCAACCAATCTTTGCAGACACAGAGTCTCTCATGAGAGTGCCAGCAAGCACAATGTACAACATTATATTTGTGACACATTGAGAAATGTTTGTCCGAGCTCTTGATTTGAAAAACCGATTCTTGCATATGACGCTTTTGATGCGTAAGAGAGAGTTCAGTGGGCAGCTGTTAATCTCGAAGTAGTTCTTACGAGATCGGAGTGGATTGTGACAAAGATCTAAGAGAATTCATGCTGTAATGTGATCTGTTTGCAGAGTCGGAGCTATTATGTCCAGCCATGGAGTTCTTTCAGGCCTGATAGTAAGTCCTTTGTCCTCGTTGCAATATTTCTCATAAAGGTCGTTGTCCTCATCAGAAATGGATCTTTTGTTCTGATGAATAAAAGATTGTCAGTTGTGAAAAGGGATTTGATGGGAGTTTTAAGGCCTACAGAAATCGTATGGATAGGCGCCGACAATCCAGTCAAGAAGGAAGAGGGGGGGGAGTCACGTGTTTGCCCATCAACAACGCCATCAACTTGACCTAACATGATGATTCGTAATATATAGACATCAGTTTTTGGCAAGTCGTTAATTTTTACTTGAGATATGATGTGTGCAGTGAAGTGTTATGACTAATGGGGACTTGTCACGAAATTGTAGAGTCTACCGAAGAAAAGGGGTCGGAAGAACACTAGCGGTTGTCAGAATTCGTGGCGCAAAGCTGCGTTTTCATATACTATAACATATGGAACATTCGTAAAGCGACGAGCCACTACTTTTCGGATTGTTCCTCAGACCAGGGAACACTTAGAAGAGCAAATTGGCATTCAGGCTCTTAATGTTCCTCGAGCTATAGTACATTGAAAGCCAGTATTGCGTCACGATTTCTAATAACCACTGGTGAACTAGGTACTCTTGAGAAAACCTCCCACTCCGTCTCACATCAGGATCAATATGTCACAGCTATGAGGTTATCTCAAAAGTATAATGATTGACTGATGAATAGCACAAAGTATCCATTCGCATCGGAACATTCCTCGATCTATGGAACCAAACATTGACGCATCCCAACCTTCTAACGCAAACGCCGTTCAATGAAAGCAACGGAATTCTATATGCTCGGGTCCAAGCAGTACAATGCATCTAAGGACCGAAATCTCTATCTCGTGTACGGTGTATAGCACATGATTATAACTTTTGGGGATGCTCTAAGACTCGTCGTCCGAGTCTTTCGGATGAGGGGTTCCTTTCGGTGAATTCAGCCTGCAAGACACCATTAGTAAAAGTTCAACTGAGTAGGCGTGTACGAAGGGATTTTACCATTCAATATGCCTCAATCTTCTCCGAACTTCTCGCTCCTTCAACTCCTTCTTCGTAATCTTCTTCTTCTTCTTCGATCTGAACGCCATGTCTGTGCCACCATTGTCCTCCGCACCCGAGTTAACAGCACTGGCAGTCGCACTGCTGACAGCACTTGACGCAACGCTAGAGTTGAACCCACTCCCAGGCCTGCTCGAATCCTCAAATCTATCTGCGCTCACAGCCAAGTGGCCCTTGTGTGTGACCCGACCATCAGCGACATACCACTGCTCAGGGCACAGCGCTCCAACAAACTCCTCATTGTGAGAAATCATCACAACACCACCCTTATAATCGCGAATCGCCACCGCGAGACCACCAAGCGAATCACGATCTAAGAAATTGGTAGGTTCGTCGAGGACGAGAAGATGGGGATTATTCCACATGGCACCAGCAAGCACAACCTTGACCTTCTGACCTCCAGAAAGACCGGATATTTCGTTATGGTTTGCGATTTCCGGGTCCAGGCCCAGATCTTCGAAATGCTTGGAGATGACCTTGGGGCTCAGTTCACGGAAACCGAGACCCTCGCGGGAAGCTTCGTGATCATCGAATTCTTGCACAAGCTTGTCGAAGCCGAGTTCGATGAGGGTCTCGCGGGAGATTTGAGAGTTGTACTTGGGCAGCATGCCGACCCATTTAATTTCATATTGGAAGGACTTCTTCCATTTTTGGCGGCCCATGATGGCCTCAATTCGCTTTCCACCCATGCCGTCGCCGAGATCGACCATCTTTTCCATTTGAGCTTTGTCGGCTTCGGACAGGACACGGGTTTGCTTCATATGCACTTCGCGGTCGTCACCGTTGGCGTAGCGCCATTGTAGGTATTGGTTGGGTGTCTTTTCCAAGTGCATCTCGACGTGCTCGAGGGCGTGCTGCTTGATATAACCGATTCGCAAGTTGGGATGCTTTTCGACTCTTCCGGAGGTTGGAATCGTCTCGCCGGTGAGAAGCTTGATCAAAGTTGACTTCCCGGCACCATTTCCACCGATGATAGCAGTTCGGGATGAGAGGGACAACTGGCAGGATACGTCGTACAGCGATGGCTTCGAAGCTCCGGGGTAAGTGTATGAGCAGTTGGTCATTCGGAGAATGGCTCGAGTTTGCGACTTGACACCAGTGAGTATACCAGGAGGAGGGAACTTGAATTGGGCGTTTGATGCGGAAAGGGTGTAGTAGCTCTTGGCTTCCGGTCTTTGCTTGACAAAAGCTGCCAAGTTGCCCTTGTAAGACTTCAACTTCTTCCCAGGTTCGTAATGGTAGATATCCGTGCAAACTTCATCAAGGAATCCTGAGTCGTGAGAGACGATCAAACTGGTAATCTCGGTGTGAGACTTGAGATATTCTTGCAACCATTTGACATTTGCAACATCCAAGTGGTTCGTAGGTTCGTCAAGGAGTAAAACATCAGCCTTCATTAACATGGCTCTGGCAAGCGCCAACTTCATCTTCCATCCACCTGATAACGATCCAACCTTTTCGGATTGACGGCCTTGAGGTCCAGCAGTAAAGCCGACCTCAGACAACACTTGGGAGATACGCTCAGCGCCCTCCTTTCCAATCACGGGATCCTTGGAAACAAACTCCAAAATGCTGATATCAGCGTCCTCTCCTTGGTTGTGCTCGACGAAGCATGTTCGGAGGACATCCTGGGATGGGAACCCTTCCAGCTTTCCATTAGCGATACTTCGCATGAGAGTTGATTTTCCAGCTCCGTTTCTGCCACAAAGACCGTATCTGTGTCCTTTCAGGAGACGAAGATTAGTGTGAGACAGTAGGAGCATGCCACCATAGGCAAGTGAGAAATCAGCGTTGACGATTTCAACCTCTCCATCATCCTCCTTCACGGGTTGACCATATTTTCGGTGATCCTCCTCAATGTAGAATTTTTGAACGGCATCCCCGATGACTTGGGCTGACCCAGGTTCTTTCATGATATGCTGCAAATATGGTGCAATTCTCGCTGAGATGCGGGAAGTTTGGCGATGGTTGACATCTTCTGCAACCATGGTGCAAATATATGGTCTCGCAAGTTTGAACACATCAAGATCTCCACCCAGTCCACCTGCTTTCTTGATCTCTGATTCAAGGACCTTTGCAACGTCTTCTGCCGTCGTCCTAGCAATCGCACCACTTGCAACACTTCCATCATCGTCACCCATTGCCTTGTTGATGACGCTGACGGCTCGAGCAGCCATCTCGCGGACTTCAGGGAGCGAAGCACGATCTTCGACAGCCTTCACACCAGGCTTCAATTTGGGCAAGAAGGTTCTAGCCTCGATCGGGTCATGGACAAGCTTCGTCAAGTTCTCCACAACAACAACTGTCTGTCGGAGCACTTCTTGGGCAGTGGTAGGAGTATTGAGAGATCGTTCCAGAAGTGGCGTAAGGAGAGCAAGGACGGGAGAGGTGACAATGGCGACGAAAGTCGTTTGCGAAAGCGCGTGGATAGCCTTCTGCAATGTCTCTGTTGAGGGGTTTTGCATAGTTGCAATAAGCAGGGGGATTCGTGGAGCCACATCGTCGTTCGAGAGAAGGGTCGTGAGAGAGGTCATAGTTGCGACAGCCTGCTTCTCAACTTCCGCCTTTAAATCGTGCATTCCAGCCTCAACAACTGGGATCAAAGCTGCCAGCTTTGTTCCTAAAGCTTCGCGCAGGATGTCTCTGTTTTCTGCTTCCTCTTTGCTGACTCCAGCTTCCAGCTTAGCCTTATCAGCCATTCTTTGGAGCAACTTGTATCCGCCAACCGTTCCTTGCCATTTCCCTGATCTCTTCAAAAGATATGTGCTGAGGACCGGCATGAGGCCAACAACTATAGCCTCGGGGCTCAAATTCTTGAAAAGCTCGTCGAGTCCGTATTGCGCAGCATCCCGTACAACAGAGCCCTTGTCTGCTAACGCATCCAGCGCACAGGCAACCATTCCTCCATCTTGTAGTAACAGCACAACCTCGCTGATCGGCTGTTGAGGTGGGAGACGCTCGAACAGCGCTCCAAGTAGGTTCTGGGCACTTTCTCTTCTTGTTCCACTCTTCTTATCGGCGGCAGCCTTCTTGATCTCTGCGAGAATTCCATATTGCATCAACCCGCGGAACCCGACAGACTTCAACATCAAGTCGCACAATGCGTAGGATGCTGAGACCGAAGCATCAGAGCTGGGCGCATTGAAGACGGTGTCGAGGAGTGCGGAGACCTCTGCTTGGGTGGGCGCGGGCCCATCTGCGGTTTTCGAAATCATCGTGGGAACTGCGCGGGGAGGCGATACCTGGTGGGGCATGCTTGAGCGTGGAACGCCCCTTGAAAATGGCACGGTCGAATAGCCACAAGCCAACCAAGTATCAATTCGGTGTGAACGAGATCAACTATGTGGGGATGTCTGTTGTTGAAATTTTGCGTGAAGTTTCGAAACGGTGTTCTTTGCTCCAGGAACGTGGCCGAGGCAATGGTCGCAGCCGCAGAACAGAAATAACTTTTGGTAGAGTGGAGATTTGGAGTGGAGATTTGTCTGGCCAAGCAGACGTGTGTCAAGAAAAGAGAATGAAGGTATTCAAAGTCTCAGCCGCGAGTGGCAGGAGACGGGAGAGGTGAAGAGGGACAGAAGTTTGGTGGTAAAGAAGATATGAAAGCGGGCTGAGCCAACGCAGTTTTTTTCTCTATCAGGATGTCAGCCAAAATTAAACCAGGCCCAGCACGTTTTAGGCTAGCCTGCAGAGATTGGCTTACTCATGAGATGCGGTAGCCGTGATTGGCGGGACCTATGATAAGCGATAACCTTAATTCTGGTCAAGAAGGTGAAACCCACTTCGATGCTCCCAATTTCCAATTCAAGTCAGACATTTCAAGCACTTGCTCTCCAGATCTTCTCATATAAAATTGTACAGTCAACAGCCAATCCAATCAAAATATTTGAGTCTTCCATAACAATTAACGCTTATTTTCTGTCATTTCCCGCAGTCCATTTGAATCTAGGGTAGCTTTCCTTGGCCCTTTCAATTTTCAACCTTCGTCTGTGTCGAGCTATACACCAGAAGAGAACATTGAGACGTCGTTTCTTCTTAGAAACATTTAATCTCCGTGAATTCATCTGAACCTTCCCCTCCAAAATTTCCCTGTAGAGGACATTCTGTGTATGGGGAGACGGGCTTCCAAGCTGAGATGCGCTAGATGATGCTGAAAACCGTATTCGAGAATTGAAGGTCATTCCGAACAACAGGACGCTCGTATTGGATATGCTGGGAATTACAACCAGTTTTCGAACAGAGGAACTTCCGCCACCCTGAGGTTCTCTCTTCTGTCCTGCACAGTAGCGTCTTAGATCCTATCCTGATTATCAGCCACAGTGGGAGATATTTCATTCTCTGTAGGAAGACCACCAGTATCAGGATCTGGGGCCGGGTGCTGTGTTGTGGTCCTTTGATGCTCTTCCTTACCCCTCCCCCTATCTCATCTAAGCGAGCGAAGCGAGTACGAAATACGAGCAATCGGTGTTCTTCTTCCCATCAGATTTGCAGTTTCATCGTTCAACTTCCTCGGACGTAGAACAGGACATGTAATCCTTTTAATCTTCAAGTCTCTAGCTATGTCGAAAATCTCCCCTTTCAAAATACTCTTCTTCCTTCAACCAACTATGTTCGGCAATTCCAGTAGTTCCAGCAATCTTCTCCCGTCACACCTCCCACATTCATCTCAACGGCCACCTTCATAATGCCCAACTTTGTCTTACCTCAACCCCACACTTTGTAATACTCTAAACTTGCCTCAACCCCACTATAGATTGGTAGTAGCCAAGATCAAAATCTGCTGTACTGTAAAGATTACTCGAGATCAAGCTAGGCCGCTTTCAGCCTCGCCTTCCCGAGCCGCGTTCGTCATGCGGCATCTAAAAAAAAAAATCGGACTGGACTCGATAATTGGTGACGGCATCCCGAATTCCCGAAGTCGATCATCGCGACATCGCAATAAG
>Ga0302227_10003183_pt1 | contig 10907 bp, 4 predicted proteins | sample II_Palsa_N1_1_FD_193525 | JGI IMG/M metagenome (GOLD analysis project Ga0302227, IMG submission 193525) | Peat permafrost microbial communities from Stordalen Mire near Abisko, Sweden - II_Palsa_N1_1 | ecosystem: Environmental > Terrestrial > Soil > Palsa > Peat permafrost | place: Sweden...
ATTCATTGATCGCGATGAAATCCACGGGACCAAAACTGATGTCATGCTCACGCTTATCCGATGCAAACGTGACGAGTCTCGATGAATCGAGCTGCTTTACATAGGCCACGGCCTTCGCAACAAACTTCGCGCCCTCAGGTTTATCCGAAGGGATTTCGTTGGCGACAGACCACACAATCACGCTTGGATGATTCCAGTGCTTCGTGACGCTGGCGTGCAACAGCGGCTCCGCGTATGTCTCCCAGATAGACGAGTCATCGAGCACGTTGCTCGCAGTTTGCCAGGCCGGAATCTCGGTCCACACAAGAAGTCCCAGCTTATCGCAGTCTTCGTACACTTCCTCCGGCTGTGAGTAGTGCGCCAAGCGAACGAAGTTTGCATCGAGCGCTTTGATCGATTCAAGGTCTTTGAGTGTTTGTCCCGGAGGAACGCTCATACCGACACCCGGATAAAACGAGTGCCGGTTGATACCACGTAGCGTCAACTTCTTTCCGTTGAGCATCAACTCCGAACCAGCAACCTTGATCTCTCGAAACCCAAAGGGCAAATCCTCGATCGTGGTTCCGGCATCTTCAGCACGCACTTTTGCCTGAAATCGATACAGGTATGGAGTGTCTGGAGACCAAGGCCTAATATGTTTCAGTCTCGCCGAAAGGGAGACGCTCGTCTCTCCTTGATTGACCTGGACGCGTTTGACGCCCTTCCAAATGACGCGGTCACCATCCAGTATCGTTGCGTCGACTGAAGCGGATGAATGAGCAACATCGCTGTGAAGCGTGAGTGACACTTGTGACTGCCAGCCACCGTCCACCATACTCGTCTGGACATGAGCCGTACCATAGATAGACGGCACAATATGTAGCGAAACCGGCCAGATAAGCCCGCCCGTGTTCAGCCAGCCCGTCCACTTGGAATCCGGAATGGCTTTGGATAGCACCTCGTTGTCCGTCTCAATAACAAGCAAATTCTCGCATTCTCCCTGGCATAGAAACGCAGTGAGGTCGAAGTCGAGCGGCGTGAAAGCAAGTACACTTGCGCCGGCTTTGTGGCCGTTAACCCATACGACAGAGCGCAATACAACACCTTCGAGGTGAAGAAAGGCATGTTCTCCAGATTTTTGTTTGGCACGGAAACTCGTTCTATACCAACCTTTGCCCTCGTACGCGTCGTTTGAAGGAAACTGGATGTTGTAGGAGCCAGGAACCTGAATGGAATCCCATCCGTCCGAAGATTTCTCGTTGAACCATCCCTTCTGCTCTCCGACACCACTCTTGTCGAAACGGAAATCCCACTTCCCATCCAGATCGATCACGTGAGCTGTGGGCTGGTCTGCCGCTGCAGCGATGTTCGGAACGAACAGTAGGATCACAAGTAAGGCCATCAGCAATCGAACATTCATGCCTCCAGTAACTGTGTGCCCACGCATTCCGTCTCGGCATCGAATTGGAATCCAACTCATCGAGGATGACCTTCTTTCATTCGATAAATTCCTCATCTTTTGATACTGTGATTCTTTTGTACTGGTGGAAGGAGCTGCATAAGCAAACAGAGGGTTGGTACGTATACGCTTCGCTCGATGCAGCCAATTTCCGAGTCACCTGAACAAACGCAGGGGACTCAGCGTACATACAGACATCGGCCTCCCTGCCGCTAAGGAACAAGCGTCATGGCAAGCACCACCACGTTCGAGTTATTCGGGACAGTGATGCTTTTTACGATCTTCCCGTTGTTGAGGCTAAAGGCATATCCATACAAACGAGTTGTAACTGTGTTCCTCCCCCCAGTACTGATATTGCGGTAGGCCATAGAAGAAGCTACAGTTTCACCGGAATAACCGCTAGACGTCATCCAGTCACTGAGGCTCTGAGTGAAAGTCGAAGTAGTGCTGTCAGTGTAGGTGACAGTAAAGGTTTGAGAGGTTTGGGCTCCATTCACTCCGGTTGCAAGCAATTTTAATGTGGAGAACTGACCAGAAGACAAATTGATCGTCTGACCCGCGCATCGAACGACGTTGTATCCGTTCGGCACCGCAATCATGAACGTATTGTTAGTCCAGGTCTGAACGGTGCCCAGAAGTATCCCGGAATAAGCATTTCCTTGGCTGTCGATTCCCCCCGTGCCTGAGAACGTCACTCCGTCATTGAAGACTCCTGTTGTGTTGTAAGTATGGTTCGCCAGAACCCACTGAGGCGCTTTCGGCACGGGAGTAATTCCAAATATTTGAACGTTACTGTTGTTCGGGAGAGTGATACTGCTAAGTGTCTTGCTCGGGTTCAAACCTAGTGAGTAGGTGTAAACGCTATACGTATCGGTGGTGTCTTCAGTGCCATTGTAGAAATTGCCGTAGGACATTTCCACTGCTGTCGCCTCACCGGTGTAGCTTTGGGGCGAAAACCAGTTGCTCATACTCTGCGTGAAGGTGGTGCTTGAGCTATCGGAATAAGTAACCTTGAATGTTTGTGACGCCTGATTCCCATTAACTCCAGTTCCAAGAATATTCAGAGTTCCATACTCGGCCGCCGGCAAGCTAATCGTCTGGCCAGTTCCTGTCACACTATTCGCTGTACCGGGACCCGCAACACTATACTCTGGCGTGTTCACAAAATTCAGCTCGGGAAAGGATGCCATTGACTGAGGAAACAGATACGACGAATAGGCGTGGCCGGCCCCATCTAAGCCGCCGGTTGAGCTGAACGTGGAGCCATTGGCATAGATGCCTGTCCGACTGTAATCGGAGCTAAGGTCCGCTGGCTGGTCGCCGCCCGCGGTGGAGAATCCGTAGGTTCGGTAGTAGATCAACTCTCCGGCCTCTCCGGTTGCAGACCCTTGAGAGGGGATAAAGATGGTCGTCACAATTGCAGGCTGACCATTGGGGGCAATGAGGCGTGTGATCCTTGGGTTGGCAAATGACATACTCCCTCCAGCGGTTATGATGCTAAGCTTGTCGGCATTTCCAGTCTGAAAGTCATAGCAGTAAATATCCCAGTCATACCAATTGCCTGCCACCGAATCGCCTTCGATGAGCTCGAAGTTGTAGCCACGATAATCCAGCGCATCACGCTCACCGATATTCCCAGCCACGCCCCAATATTTTATTGCATTGTTAATTGCAGGTTCGGGGGCTGTGACCCAGCTACTAAAATTCACTAGACTTCCACGTTGTTGCTGATCAATCGAACAACTCGCGTTGTAGTGACCGCCGACATCGATTACTGAATGCGCCAGATCGGGGGTGAGATTTACGGAGTAGATATTGGGGGTTCCCTCCGCGCATGTGGAAAGAGTCTGCGGGGCATCGTAGGTTTGCGTCGTCGTGCCAGCAAGGAGGCTAGTCCTCGTACTGTAATAGTTGAATCGGATGTGGTTATCGCCGCCTGAGGAGTTAACCTGTTCCCAAAGAACAAGGAACCCACCGTTGGACAGCAGTTGAATGGTCGGTTGAGACGCTCCCGTTCCAAGAGTCACCTGATATGTCCAATGAATAAGATCAGTACTGGTGGCTAGATCGACACTGAACAGTGTCCCCGTGTGTGCGACATGATAGAGAGCGATATATCCGCCATTGGGGTCTTGGATGATTTTGGCGCAATCCATTCCATTTCCGATGTTGTCTTTGGCGTTATAGACACTAGCATCGGCTGAGGTAACGTTTTCAACGTAGCTCTCAAGCTGAGAGCGCATCGTGTCCGAAGGCTGGCTTGCACTTGCAGGTGCACACCGAAACGACAGAACAATCAGCACCGCGACCGTCCAAATTTTAGAGAAACTGAAGCGGCCGGGTTTCTCTATTGCAACAATTACTCGACTCATAGGAATACCCTCTTGGTTGCATATGGGCAGCAACCATTTCGACGAGTGTTTACCTCGGCGTCATACCTGTGCAGTTAACTAACCGTTAACTATCAGTAAGTTCCTGCAGTAAGGAAGAGAACAGCCGTCAACTGAGATTTTTTGCTGACCAGTAAAGCTCCTGATAAGGGTGGGGCGTAACAATAGACGTGCCGAAAATACCATTGTGCTCCGTGACATGGCTGGTCACTTGCGATGAGCTTATCGCGGAACACAACCATTCTCGCACTGCCCGAAGATTAAGTAACTGATTCGTCGGTCTGTATCGCCCAGAGTGATTCTCATTCACAGCCGCTGTTGCTGCCTCAAGAATGGAATTCGACTTCGATCTGCACCGGTTCGGTTGAGTTCTGGAATTGGATGAGAAGAGTTCCATCTCCCTGACGGTAGCTCTGCGACGGTAAGGGAGCGCCATTCAACATAACCTTACTTACATCCAGCCTGGTTGCGATGCGAACAAACGCCTCGGTGTCTGCAATGCCGTCGGCGCTAAATTTAAATTGATGCGGAGAGCTCTGCTGATTTTTGATTCGGCAACTCGCTGCTACAACTGTTGTTGCTTCGCGATTCGGCATCGAATCCAAATCCACCAAGAAAAATCGTGAATTTGGAGTGACAGTAACCCGGTGAAGTACGGGGAGGGCTGGATCGAATAGGTTGATCAGCCGTCCCGACAAGACATAAGGCTTTGTACCAGGAAGCGATTCATCCAGCCCAGCCGCGACCACGTATGGACCTCGCCTCAGTACAAGCGCATTGGTCTCTTTCCAAGTAATATGATCGGCCGAAGCGGCCTGACGCACGTACCTTCGAACCTTTTCGGCACCATCCCTGCTGTACGTCAATGCTGCTGGCGATTCTCTCTCGGAGAGAATAACCCCGCGACCAACATGATGGAGACCTATTGCGTCTTCAGGGATATTGAGCTTAACAAATAGATCATCTCGAGGAGTCTTGAAGGAGTTAGGCGCGGTATTCCACCATTCCCGCACTGCATTATAGGGATCATTATCTTCATCGATCACCACTAGGACTCCTCCCTTCCGAACCCATGCTGCGAGTACATCGTGAAACACAGGGTTCGGAGGTTTTTGCCCTTCATAGGTCAAGATAAGGAGCTTGTAATGATCGAGAGAGCCGGAAACATTCGAATTTTCGATTTGAACCGGCTCTACCGGGATACCGTACTTCAAAAGTGGAAGAGCAAGACCATAAAAGGAACCGAGGGCGGCATCGGAGGCAGAGGGAGCTGCCCTCTCGAACATCATGGTGTCTGAAACGAAAACCCCCACACCCTGGGTGCCGGCGGACTCCCACAGAACATGACTCTGCTTCATGTCCCCCAAGGCAGTAATTACATCTTGAAGTTCCGATTCGTATGCTTTTGGTATTCCGACTTTCTGAACGTCCGCCTCGGAGCCTGCACTTCTTGCAACTGGGGCCTGTCCCAATTGCTGGATAGTTTTTGCAGAGGCAGTGACTTCTCTCGCTGGATGCTTGCTATTGAAAACCCTCTCTGGCCAGGGCATGATCTCGTAACGCCAGATATCCGGCTGAAGCAGCGAGGCAGTCAATGTATTTTCCCAATTTGTCCGGTAATCATCCCAATCGTGGTTTGGATCGTCTTCGATCGGATCATTCAAGTACCACATACGACGACCGGAAGCGCGCACCAGATTTTGCATAGAACCATATTCAAGAAACGCTGTTTCAAACGTCCGCTCTTTGCGAACGCCTGCATAGTAGTTTTCAGTTCTGGATGTGCCTGTCCACACTTGTGCAATATAGCCGTCGGCTCCTACGTTAAGCAGGGATGATTCAGGGCTAACAATGGCCCAGCTCGCATAGTTAATTAAAGAATGTGTCGCGACATAACATGGAATGGTTCGGTGATGCTCTTCTCCGTATTGCTTAACAAAATCGAAGACCTGCCCTAGGGCTCGCCGATAAAGGTAGTATTTCAATTTAGAAGCACGGTACTGCGCATCAGGAGAAGAATTCGGAGCCTGCCAGTCCTCGTTATAGTAGGACTTCCACTCACGCTTAAAATTTTCTTCCCAGCCGCTCCGTGCCCAAAATTCTGGCTCTTCGAGATAGATCGACGTGGCACCAGCATCTAATCCACGTTGGATTCCGCGAGAGAGATACGTACCGTAGGATTCCCCGGGCGAGATGTAAGGAATATCCTTATTCCCGCCATGTAGGACTTCCTTTCCGTTCGCGTCTTTTTGAGCCTGATCCATGTGATTGTTGCCGTCGAAGCGGCCATCCAGGTAGTCCTGATAACTGCCCCATGCCACTCCGGTCATCACACTAGGAACGTAGCCGTGTTGCACCCATATTTCTATTTTCGATTTGACCAGAGGGCCAATTCCGTAGACCATGCTCAAGTCGGCATTCAAATTGGTGCGAGGAGTCCATGGCTGCACAGTTTGAAAGGTGAGTCGCTGTTCGGCTTGCCTTTCACTGGTCGCCGAAGCGTTTACCTGACCTATTGCAGCTACCGAAAGACAGGAAGAAGCGAACAGAAGAATCGCTTTTCTTAACAGCATTGGATACGTGCTCCTCTAATGGGCGATGTTGATGCTTTGGCACGAGCGGTGGAATGTTATCCACGCTACGCTTGTACCCTCAGGCACCGACTACGATGCAGCTCGCGTAAGCGTTCGGAAAAATCTACCCGCACACTGGTTTACCTCGGTTTAGGTGCGACGAGTGGCAAAATGGCGACCGACCTAAGTGTCACCGGACCAAGCAACCCGGATGGCAGGAGGGGGGATGAGCTGGAAAATGCCCGGATATTCGTCGACGTATACCGATGCTCATTGCCTGGTTGCAGATCTCCGATGATGCGATTGGGCCAGAAGTTTGTCACCTCGACGTCCACTTGATTATCACCAGGCCGCATGAGTTGATCAACCCGTTCCGTATACGGCTTCATCCATAAAGGGTTTGATTTCACTCCATTGATCCGGATTTGCGCGATCTCTCGAACGTCGCCTAAATCGAGCCACAGTTCATGGCCAGTCGCGAGTTGTTCGTTATCAAGATGAATGGTCACATGATATGTCGCTGTCCCCGAAAAATATCGGATGCCTGGCGCTTCGAAATCGGTCCACGATTTCAGAGATGGAATCGCGAGATGGGAAGGAGCTCCCCAGTTGGGCGGGAAATCCAGCATCCACTTGGACACCATAGGGATAGGCTCAGCTTGCACCTGAAAGGTCGTCGTCGCCCGGCCGGGGAAGAATGCCTGATAATCGCCTTGCTGATCCGTATGAAGTTCTAGCTGTCCATTCTGCTCGGTAACCTCAGTCGAGTTGGACAGCGCGACTGGTTGATGGTCTTTTTCCAAGCGAATGATGTGTGTCAGTGCTGGCTTATCAAATATGATGAAGATCGATTCATATGGTCCCAACGAAAAGGGCATCCGTGTCCGTGCATCGTCAGTCTGCTCAAAGAGCATCGCAGGTCGAATCTCGCCGGTCACTGCATCGAAAATCTCGGGCTGCATATTCTTCACCCGAAAAGTAAGTGCAGTGTTAATTGATTTTGGCTGTGTATTCCGCACGAAATAAATATCGGATTGCGTCGTGCGGCGGTGTACGTAGTCGACGTCTTTCGATGTTGATTCCAGGTCTGGAAGAATGCCTGACACTCGCGATGCTTCGCGACCTGTCGTTCCGCAATAGAGCGTTCCCTGGCCGACACGCACAGAAACCGGAGAGGGTGAGGCGTCGCAGCCATTCCATATTTGGTGAGCTAATTTCTGATAGCGAACTTCTTCAGATGGGCTTACGATGCCTTGCGGACGAAGAGGGCGAAGTCCGACCACAGTTCCGCCAGCTTCGAGATAGCGACTTGTCAGCTCAAGAACTGACATTGGAATAACCCGCCAAGGAGGCAAAACGAGCATCCGATATCGGATCCCTTCCGGCGTTCGCAAACCCTGCTGATCAAAAAGGATCCGATGGAGCAACGCATCCGTATCGATTACATCGTAGTCGTACCCGGGTAGCACGCCTGCCGGATCATCACTCTTCAGCCTTACGAAGTTGGGAACCTGGTCGCCATAGTAATAAAGCACGTCGGCAACCGGTCTGCCTTGCTGCAGAAGGAATTGCGCGCGATTCAAATATGCGGTGAACGAGCCGGCTTGCTGCCACCACGTCACTTCGGGGTTCAAGTAAGTCCCGGCAAAGTACTCCTGCCCGGGAAGCCCCATTTCAGCAGGTGAAGACGTGAATTGATGCCATACCAGGCGATTAAGTCCTTCGGTAAGAGCCATGTCGAATGAAGGTTTCAGGTTCATGCTAAGCGACTCGGACCAATAGTTGCCAACACCAGTTTCACCCTCAGATGCCACATACTGTTTGCCATAAATATGCGCCGCACTGGCCGCTTCCTTCGTGAAGTAGCGGGCATTAAAGCTTGAGCGATGCTTCGACATAGACCAAAACTCAGTTTGAGGAACGGCCGCGTGACGGAAGGTTTCGAGTGCATCGATCGGTTCACCGTGCGGCCCACCCGATTCGCATTGGGTTCCTAATCCAAACTCGGCTGCTCTTTGGGCCATACGATCAAAATGCGCTGTAATGAGATCGCCAATAGTGCGACGAAGGTCAGCCAGGAACTGATCACTCACCTCACGGCTGGTGAGAATCCGACCTGCGATAACCGGCAAATAAGGAACTGGATCGTATCCGCGGCGTTTTATAAACTCCTGCCGAAAGTTCGCTGTCCAGTTCATCCCTCCCATCTCCCAACTGTCGGTAGTAACGTATTTGATCGTGTTGCCAAGGTAAGGCCGGGCAGCCTTGAGCAAAGGAACGACCGCACGATCCCAATACATATCCAGAGTCGCAGGAGATAACGTGTCCAGCGACAAACCCTGCCATGCTCCGCTTCCGGGGCCAAGGCGCGCACCGGAGCTGGTATAACCCATAGTCAGAATCTCCCACGGCCCCGGGGCCGGCGGTGCCCAACGAAGAACTCCGCTAGCATCGACATCCTCGGTTACATTGCGAACATCACTTACATCGGCATCTTCATCGCCCGGTTTTCCTGAGGGATCAAATAATAGATAGGAGCTTTCCGGAGTAGACGATCCAGTTTCAACGGCTGCGGACTTCTGCGGAAGATTGAGACGGGGAGCTCGAGGATCGCCATGCTCACCTGGCAAATTGGCCCCTTGCCGCAAAGGATAAGCAAGAACCGCGATGCGTTCGTAAAACTGATTCTTAATCTGCGGCTGAGTAAGGACTGTTTCAGTATTGCCTGCTAAAGCTCGTGACCAGGTGAGGATCTTGACGGCGTCTTTTGGCTGTATGAAGGGTGCTCCCATATCCCAGCCGCTGGTAATGGTAAGAGTAATTTCTAAGCCCAGTTTGTGAGCCGTCTTTACGGCATGCAGATACAGAGCAGTCCATTCAGGGCTGCCGAATGTTGGCCCCGCAGGTACCGCATAGTTTCCGTCTGCGTCAGCGCCGTTGGCATCCACCAGCAGCACACCTCCGTATCCTTTAGCCTTCATTTCTGTGAGATCGCGGTCGATGCTCTGCGGCGTGACATGCCCGTTGAGCCACCACCAGTAACACCGAAGTCGAGCAGACGGAGGTGGATTCACGAACCCCTCCCTGAGATTTCCTTCGTTGGCGCCGGGCGTGGCAGACAGGTCCGCGGGAGTGCTCGCAGCAAGAACATGAATCGTGCTTATCTGGATGCAGCCGAAAATCAGAACAAGCGTTGCCAGGCGTAGAACCAGGCGATGCGCCCGTGGACCAGATCGAGACATGTCTTCCCCCATTGAACGACCCCACGCTTCCAAATCAAGCCATCTCAACGGATCGACTGCGTAAGCAAAAGCCTTTCGGTCCGTGCTTTCACATGAACGATCCAACTTTCGTCAAGGACGACGATTCGGATAATCATGGTGTTTCTCACACGGCAATCGTATATCGCAGAGCGCAGAGTTGGGGCACCTAGTCTGATCAAAATGGTGGAGAAAATGACCGATCACACGGTGATCTTCAAGAAGTCGTTCGGTGTCGGGAGCTTCCGGCTTGATGAAAACAAGTTGTTGCGCTTTCTGATCATTTTGTCCAATCCTTGGGTCATTTTTGGCCTTCCCAAGAGAACGGTGCGGAGTATAAGTTGATCTTTCGTGTATCGTTCGCTTCGGAGCACCCTCCACGATCCCATCCCTCTCTACCGAAAGGCCTGATGGCTTGCCAAAGCGTATAGACTCATATGTATTTTTTTCGCCGTCTCGACGTGTCATGGCCGCCTTCTTTCTAGGGATGTGCGTTCACGGATCAGCTCAGAGCAGCTCCGACGCATTGAAAGCAGGTTTCAAGGATCCACCTGCGAACGCTCGCCCGCTTGTGTGGTGGCACTGGATGAACGGGAATATCACCAAAGAAGGGATCAAGCTCGATCTCGAATGGATGCATCGCGTTGGACTCGGTGGATTCCAAACTTTTGATGCGCAAATGGGAACTCCTCAGGTGGTAAGCCGGAGATTGACCTATATGACTCCGGAGTGGAAAGACGCATTCCATTACGCAATCACGCTTTCAGATCAAATGGGACTTGAAGCAGGAATAGCAAGTTCTCCGGGATGGAGCGAGACAGGGGGTCCCTGGGTTCCGCCTTCGGAGGCGATGAAGAAGTATGTCTGGAGCGAAACCAAGGTACAGGGTGTCAAACGCTTTGTAGGCGTCCTCCCACATCCACCAATGTCTACTGGCGCATTTCAGGACTTGGATATCGAACGTGATAAGCCAGAGGATCAACGCAAGCTGCCACGTTTCTTTGCAGACAGCGCTGTCGTTGCTTTCAGGATTCCTGATAATTCCACTGTAATCGCATCACTGCATCCAAAGATCACCTGGAGTGCCGGTTCTCTCGATCCAGAGCTACTCATCGATCACCGCTTGAACACCGAAACCGGCTTGGAGGAGCCAGCAGCAGGCAAGCAGGCATGGATTGAATACGATTTCTCAACGCCTACGACTATTCGGTCTTTGACCATCGCGATGGGTGTCAAAAATCGCTAT
>Ga0302227_10003186_pt1 | contig 10905 bp, 9 predicted proteins | sample II_Palsa_N1_1_FD_193525 | JGI IMG/M metagenome (GOLD analysis project Ga0302227, IMG submission 193525) | Peat permafrost microbial communities from Stordalen Mire near Abisko, Sweden - II_Palsa_N1_1 | ecosystem: Environmental > Terrestrial > Soil > Palsa > Peat permafrost | place: Sweden...
TACAAGACGTAATTAATGAAAGCCAGTTGCAGGATTCATTAATTCTATGAATTTATGTTGGGGGATTAATTTACACGATGGCGATAAGCGACAATACCATGTAATTGGCATATCGTTATTCTATGGGGCGATAAGCTGGCAGGGGGTCGGATTGATTTTGATCCAAAATATAAAGGTTATTACGGATTAAAATAATCGTGTAATTATGATCTATCTCAATAATATGTAGTGCTTTGAAAATTCAATTTTATATCTCAAATAAAATAATGCCATTGACCGCATTGTCGGTCTTGTTGATTGACCTCTGAGTTTGTCATTATTTCAAGGCCTCATTTTTTTCAGGCCATGCTCGACCATTGGCCGGTCAGGGCGGTGGTCGGCGCCTGTTCGATAAACGACCAGCTCAGCGGCAAAGCAGCCTGGCGGCGCCAGCCGCGCCGCACGCGGAAGCGCCAATACCGCTGCGCACCGGCGAAAGCTCGCGCTGCGGCGTCACTCCAGTCAATCTCGACTTCACCTTGTAGTTGCAACAGTCCTCCGGTGTCGAAATCGATAAAAAGCAGTGCTGCCCTGGGGTCGCCCAGCAGATTGCCGAGCGTGTTGAAATAACCGTTGCCGCGAAAATCCGGAATCGATAGAACCTCGCCGTCGATTTTGATAAAACCTGGTTTGCCGCCGCGATGAGAGATATCCGTGCCGCCTTGAGCCTCGGACGTAAAGCGCGAACGGCTGGCGACAAAGAAGGTGTCACTGCCGCTGATCCATGCGCGCGCGGCGCTATCGAGCGAGGTCAGCCGTTCGGTTTCACCACTGCGGCGTATGCTGCTTGAGACCTCCCTGCGCTGAATATATTTAGGGCAATTGCCGAAGCTCTGTTGCACCGCGACGCTGATGCTGCGCGCATCGACCGATGCCAGTCGGCCATTGGCGCGATTGCGGCGGCGCGTGGCCAGATCGATCCCCAGCATGCCGATTTCCTGTCCCGCTGCTAAAGCTGCAACGGTCGCGTCATCGAGCTCGGGCGCCAGATCGATATGCAAGGTCCGCGGATCGGTGGCATGGACAAACCCGGGCGTGCCGGCCAGCATGGTCGCGACCGGCCAGCCGTCGGCAGGTACTGTGGCCAGCGTCACGTAAGGCAGCAGGGCGAAAAAACTCTGGTGCTGCTCCGGCATCTGGTCGCGGATACCCGCGCCTGTCACACTGCCGTGGGCAAGTTTTTGTGCGATCAGTTCGTCGGCGTGAAAGGGCGAGGTATCCATGGCGGCTTAACGCGGCAGTGCGGCAGGTGCCGCAGCCGGTGAGACCCGCGCCGCGGGCATGGCACGGAAGCGGGGCAATGCCTCAATGCGCCGCAGCCACGCCCGTACGGCCGGATAGGACTCAAGCGCCACACCGCCTTCGGGCGCCTGGGCGATATAGGAATAACAGGCCAGGTCGGCGATGGTCGGATGGGCCGCCGCCAAATAGGCCCGTTCGGCCAAATGCCGATTCATAAAAACCAGCAAGGTCGCCGCGATGGCGCGGGCCGAAGCCGGGTCGCCTGACTTGACCCCCAAGGCAATCATGCGTGCGGTGGCCGGCCCAAAAGCGAGTTCGCCGGCCGCAATCGACAACCAACGCTGTACCTGGGACGCCGCTACCGCTTCGTCCGGCAGCCAATGACTACCCTGGGCATAACGCCGTGCCAAATAAACCAGGATGGCATTGCTGTCGGTCAGCCACAGATCCCCGTCTTCGAGCAGCGGAATCTGTCCTAATGGACTGAGTTGCCGGAAGCCCTCGCTGCGGCGCAGTTCGGCAGGCGTCGGTACCAGCCGATAGGGCAGTTCCAGCATCAGCAAGAGCAATTCAACGCGGTGGGTATGCCCCGACAGCGCGGTGCCGTGCAAGACAATTTCAGGGCGGTTCATGGTGTCTCCTTGCTGTAGTGCGGTTGAATGGGTCGATTGTGATCCTTGCTCTTGAATGAGAGAATCTGCTTAAATTGAAAGTGATAATTTCAGTAACCGGAAGAATCTATGGATCGCCTGGATGAACTCAGTATCCTGGTCACGGTGATCGACGAAGGCAGTCTGGCGGCTGCCGCGCGACGCTTGCACCGTTCGGCTCCGGCCATCACGCGTGCCTTGAATGCGCTGGAGGACAGGGTGGGCGCGCGGCTGGTGGAGCGGACCACACGCCGCCTTTCCCCGACCGAGCAAGGACTGTATTTGGTGGAACGCGCGCGCAGCCTGTTGGCGGACTACGACACAGCGACCCATAACGCGGCGGTGGAACCGCTGCGCGGCCTGGTGCGCGTAACCGCGCCGGTGCAGTTCGGGCGACGCCACGTCGCTTCTTTGGTGAATAGCTTTCTCGACGCCTATCCGGCTCTGCAAGTTGAACTGGTACTGAACGACCGTAACCTCGATCTGCTTGACGAGGGGCTGGATGTGGCCGTCCGGATCGGGGCTTTACCCGATTCTTCGCTGCTGGCGCGGCGGGTCGGGGAGGTCACGCAGGTGCTGGTTGCCAGTCCGGCTTATTTGGCGCAGCGCGGCACGCCGGCTAAGCCGGGTGACCTGGCCGGCCATGACACGATCTGCAGCAGTCTGCGCTCGCGGCCGCGGGAATGGCGCTTCGAAACGGCGCGACGCGACACCATCGTCCGGCTTAGCCCGCGGTTGCTGGTCAATGAGGTTGAGGCGCAACTGGCGGCCGTGCGCGCCGGGCGCGGCATTGCGCGGTTGCTGTCCTATCAGGTCGCCCCCGATCTGGACGCAGGCTTGCTGGTGCGATTATTGGCGGAATATGAACCGCCGCCGTTACCGGTGCAACTCGTGGCGCTTGGTAGCCGGCACATGTCGCCCAAGGTCAGGGCTTTTTTCGATCATGTGGCGCAGGGGTTGCTGGCCTTGCCGGTGATTCACCGCGATGGCCGCGGCCAAGTTCACCGTTAAGGCGGCGGCCAAGTTGCGACTTAAGCCGCGTCAGGCGATTTGCACCGCCGCGAGCTTGCGCATGATGGTTTCATCCGCTTGCACCCGCCAGATGCCGGGCACCACTTCCCGCAGTCGATAGACGGCGCAGTTAGGCATGGGCAGACCCAGTTGGAACTGCCGGAAGGCTCTCATGCCGGGGCCATCTTGCGCGGCAAAACCCAATAACTTCCATACCAGCATGCTGATCCAGATGCCATGGGTGAATAGCACCGCTCGATCAGGTATCCCGTCCAACTGCTGCAAAAACGCCGCTACGCGCTGCTCGAATTCGTCAAAGGTTTCCCCCTGCGGCCCCATGCGCCGGGACGGGTCTCCTTCTTGCCAATAAGCTTGAGCATGAGGCCAGCGCTGCTCGCCATTCATGCCCGCCAGCAAGCTGGCATCAAACGGCGAAAACTCATGCAGCAGAGGGTGGCTGTGCGGCTGCATGGACATTTTTTCACAGAACGGCTGAGCGGTTTCCTGCGTGCGCTGATAGATCGAGACAAAGATGGTGGAAGGCCGGTCCGTCAGTTCGGCAGCCAAAGCCTGGGCATGTAATTTCCCCAGCGGCGATAAGGCGATGGCGTGGTCCGCCTGGGTGATGCCGCCTGCATTGGCGGTACTTTGGCCGTGACGAACGAAGGTAATGGTTTTCATCTAGCGGGGGTAGACCCATAAGGGCGCGACGGCGGTTGCGCGGGGCCGGCGCCTCCTTACCGTGGCGCGCACCATCTTACCGGTTTTCCCGCGGACGGGTCACACCGCTATCTTTACCTCGTTGCGGGCGCGCTCAATGTCGGGGCTGCGATACATCGCCTCTGGAATGCTGGACAAAGACGACTCGCGTAATGGTTGGCCGTCCAGGCCATAAAACTTCTGGAAACTCATGATCAGCGGGCGCCATTTGTCGGGGTCCACTCGATCGGCTTCGCCGTCCACCAGTATGCCGGGGTCCAGATGTACGCGAAGAACGCGCAACTCGAAGGTTACGATGCCACCACTCAGTAGTGCGTCGTTTTCCGCTATGCCATGAGAAGCCTCAACCACGGTTTCCATTTGTACCGGACATTCGCGCACCCGTGGAGCTATCACTGTCTCGGAGATGTCGGACGTCAGTCCGGCGACGCCGAACTTGTCGTGGACATGGCGGTAGCCGCGCGCCTGTTTCTTGGCGGAAACTGGATTGCAGCCGGTGGTCAAGGCCAGCCGATTCACGGCGTCCACCTGATTGACCGATGGCAAGTTCAGCACACACTCTCCGGTGCGCGTCATATTCTGTGCGGTTTTTGAGCCGGCTCCGATGCCGATCACGCAGCGCCAGCCCAGCCAGAAAACGGACGAAATGGGGGCAAGATTCGCTGATCTGTCATGGTTGAGGGTGCTGATGAGGACTACGGGTGTGCCGAAATAAAGAATGGCCGGGCTGCTGGAGATATGCATGATCCATGCTCTGAAAGTGAATGCGCTGTAGCGGTTGCATAGCGTTACAGCGCAGTCTAGTCAGCGCGGATGGATTTGGCTGGCCGTATTCGGCCATGTAATTCGGACTGGAAACATCCCGGAGCGTGACTATCCCCCGGGATGTGTGTCGACTTCGTTTCAAGCTAATCGCAGAGGCCGGCTTCAAGCCGCTATCTTCACCTTGAAACGCGCGGCGGGTTGGGTTGCGGACAGGTTTGGCCCCAGCGCTTTGCGCGCCGCGTCGACGGCATCCCATTGCGCGGCTTCCGGCAAGGATGGAATGGTGACCAGTTCACCCAGTTCAAGCCCCGCCAACGCAGCGTCCACCAGATTGTCCGCGGTCATGACGATAGATTGAGGCAAATTCTTGACCGGCATGCCGGCAATATCCCAGAACTCCGTGCTGATTGCGCCGGGCAGGACCACTTGAACACGCACGCCTTGCTTGCTCAATTCATGATGCAGTGACTGACTGAAAGCCAGCACAAAAGCCTTGGTGCCGCCATACACCCCGTTCAGCATTTCAGGCGCGATAGCGACGATCGACGCGATATTGACGATGGTGCCGGCACCGCGCTGCACAAATGCCTGTGCCGCGGCATAGGTCAAACGCGTCAGACTGACTACGTTCAAAGCAATCATGGCGTCCAACTGGTCCGGATCGGACTGCACCAACGGTGCGGTGGCGCCAATGCCGGCGTTGTTGACCAGCATGGTGATGCCGGCATCGGTGCGCAATACCTCTTCAACTTGGCGTATGCCTGGCGTCGAGCCCAAGTCGGCCGCAACCACTTCGACGCTGCGGCCGGTTTCGCGTTTCAAGCGGGAGGCCAGCGTATCGAGACGATCCTGGTTACGCGCCACCAGGATCAGGTCGTAACCTTGGCGGGCGAGCCGGTCGGCATAGACCGCGCCGATGCCTGAAGATGCGCCTGTAACGAGCGCCGTACCTTTGTGTGTGAGCGAGTTCATATCTGTTCCATCAGGTTGCCGAGCGGGGTGCCGGCTTGTGAAGAACAGGTTAATCCAGTAATATCGTGACCTCAATGTCATTGATGCAACTTTTTAGGACATGCGCGAGAATCTCATGCTCAAGATAGGCATCGTGCTTTTCCCCGGCTTCCAAATTCTCGATTTGGCGGTGACCGCGGTGTTCGAGTTTGCCAACCTCACATCGGCAGAGCCGGCTTACGAGGTCAAACTACTCTCCGAACAGGGTGGCCCGATTGCGTCATCGGCGGGGTTCAGCGTCGACTCCGTGCGGTTCGACCAGCAGGATTTCGACACGATACTGGTAGTGGGCGACAACTTTATCGCCCAGCCGTCGCCGGCGCTGCTCGCCTTCTTGCGCCGGGCCGGCCCGTCCACGCGCCGGATGTGCTCGGTTTGCACCGGGGCTTTTGTGCTCGCCGAGGCGGGTTTGCTGGATGGCCGTCATGCGACCACGCATTGGTGCCACGCGCGCGAATTTGAGCGCCGTTATCCGCAAGTCGACCTTGAGGAAGACCGGATCTTCGTGATCGACGGCCCAATCTGGACCTCGGCGGGGATGACCGCCTGTATCGACCTGGCGATCGCGCTGGTGGAAAAAGATCTGGGCATTGAGCTGGCGCGGCAGGTCGCGAAAAAGCTGGTGGTCTACCATCGGCGCGCAGGCGGGCAGTCGCAATTTTCCGCTTTGCTGGAACTTGATTCAAAGTCCGACCGGGTCCAGACCGCTTTGACTTACGCGCGGCAGAATTTGCATATCGATTTGTCGGTTGAAGTGCTTGCCACGGCGGCAAACCTGAGCCCCCGGCAATTCAGCCGCGTGTTTCGCTCGGAGACCGGGCAGTCGCCCGCCAAAGCCGTGGAAAATTTGCGCGTGGAGGCGGCGCGTTTGATGTTGGAAGGCGGGCGGCATCCCATCGACGTGGTTGCCCGAGAAACCGGCTTTGGCGACCGCGAGCGGATGCGCCGTTCTTTTCTGCGTGCTTTCGGCCAGCCGCCTCAAGTGATACAACGGGCAACCCGCTTGCACGGGATGCACACGGAGGCTTGAGCAGTTTGCGGAATTTCGTCTTGGCGAACGCCCCGCGACAAAATTGTACAGGGAACTTGTCGAAAAACTGCTAGATGAGAGACTTCGCCATAAATCTATACGCATGAGTCCGGGGTGTGCTGGACCCTACGCTGTGAAGCGTGGTTACGCAAATCCTGCGGTGCCATGTCGTAGGCACGGCGAAAGGCGCGCGAAAAATCCTGTGCACTCTTGAAGCCCAGCCCATAAGCAATTTCCAACACTGCCCGGTCGGGAAACTTGACCAATTCATCGGCAGCCTCACGCAGTCTACAGTTACGGATATACGCACCGAGTCCGCCTTCATGCGCAAACATGTTGTACAAGGTGCTACGAGGCAGTTGCAGGCTGTCCAGCAGCCTTTCCGGAGACAGTTGCGATTGGTGCAGGTTGGCCCGAATATAGCGCCGCACTAGGCCGAATAAGGCTGCACGGGCGGCTGCACGCGCACTGCCGTGCAGTCCTGCCTGTTTGTAGAAAGTCGCTGTAAGCAGCTCGACGGCGACCACCATGCCTTGGTTCGCGGCGCCGGCACTCATGCTTGGCAGCTGCTGATTGAGGGCCGTTACATGATCAATCAGTAGCTGCATGAGCGCAGTGTCGTCTTCAAGGACTCGACCATGCATTGATTCCGCATCGGGAAAGCTGGCTTCCACAATGGCACGCGGGGCGAACAAGGTCAACATGCGGGAGGCGGTGCGCTGCATGCGCACCGGCTGATTCATGTCCAGCACCAGAATACTGGCACGCGACGGCGCCTTGCCGGATATCTGGTAACGCCCCGCGACGGTAGCAATGCCGCCCTCCAGAAAAACATGAAAAGCGTACCCGCGGATGTTGTCCGTAGAGATGCGCGCCACCGAACGCTCTAGCAGCATCGCGTCGGAGCGGCAGTCAGTGAGCATCATGTTGCCGACTTCGTAGCGGTCGATCGCAGCATAGAACGGATTTTCGATCTGCGTGCGCGAGGGCAGCACGTCAATGATATGGCCGACTTGATCGCGCCAGGTTAGCAATTGCCGCTGCGGTATCACGTCGCGCACATTGAAATGGCGATGCGCGATGCCAGACGCAAGCACTGCATGTCGATGCGCGCCAGGCTGATCGTGCCGTTTTTTATCCGCAATTGCCCTATTTTTGTGCAATGTCATGACATCAGTATCTTCAGAGGATATACCACGCCAGAAAGCTAGAGGCTAATGCAGCAGGCCAGTTTTGTTGTATTTAAATGATTCTATCAAAACTTGGACGCACGGTTAAGTCCGTTAAAACAGATCAATTATATTTGCAGCAGTCATAAAGAAAATAACTGGTATGTGCAGCAAGGGTATGCCTGCCTGGCAGGGGATCGAAACGATACTCCACTAATGCCGTAGCGCAACGGATTCGACGCAAATTCAGACTGCTGCTGCCATCGATGGCGGTGCTCTTGCTGCGTTCGCGCGGACAACTGCGGCGTAACGCTGGGGCATTCATGGTGTCAAAAAACCACGATAGACAAGATTCAGCTTAACTCGTTGACGACAATAAAAAATACGGAAATCGAAACATGCACAAAGTAAAGCGTAGTACTTATCACACACAACAGCAACTGGTAAGTGCCGGCAAATTGACCGCGCTGGCATTGGCCCTGAGTGGCGCCTTGGCGGCAATGACAGCGGCGCATGCGCAGACGATCTCCAGCGCCGTAACGACTCAGCAAAGCTGGACCAGCGGCAACTTCACAGTCAATAGCGGCGCTTCGGTTTCGGTTTCCGGCAGCACGGCTATATCCGCGTCGGGATCGTCGCTTGGCACATTGACTAATAACGGTTTGATTAATGGTACTAAAGGCCTGGCCAACAGCGGCACGATCAGTGCGATCAACAATGATGGCACCATCAGCGACAGCACATTCGGCATCTACAACGTCGGCGGCGGCATCGACTCGTTGAGCAACAGTGGTACCATCAGCGGCGGCACAGTCGGCATCTACAACGTCGGCGGCAGCATCGGCTTGTTGAGTAACAGTGGCACCATCAGCGGCAGCTACGGCATCATCAACACGGGCACGATCAGCACGGGCACGATCACCACACTGAGCAACAGCGGTCTAATCACCGGCAGCATCTCATACGGTATTGAGAATACCTCGACTGGCACGATCAGTTCGTTGACCAACAACATTGGCGGCACCATCAGCGGCTCCGACGGCATCTACAACAACGGTGGCAGCATCGGCTCGTTGAGCAACGGCGGCACCATCAACGGCACCCCAATCGGCATCCTCAACACGGGCGCGATCACCACACTGAGCAACAGCGGTCTGATCACCGGCAGCACGTACGCTGTTGAGAATGCCGTGACCGGCACAATCAGTTCGTTCACCAATTCGGGCACCATCGCGGGCAATATCAAGAACCTCTCCGTCCGGGACCTGTCCATCGACGGCGGCACGGGATCGACCTTCGGCACCCTGGCCGGTTACAACGGTACCATCGGCACCATCACCAATACCGCCTCGAATGTCATCTTCAGTTCCGGCAACCAATTGCTCAACGATAAAATCAACGTCGGCACCAATACGGTGAGCAATCTGGCCGGCACGCTGCAAGTCAACAACCAGCTCAGTATCACCGGCAATTACAGCCAGAGCGCGGCGGCGACCCTGAAGCTCGGTGTGAGCGATAGCACCCCCACTACCTTGACCGGCACCACCAGCGATAGCGGCTACGGTCGCCTGACGGTGTCGGGCAGCGCGACGATTGCCGCCGGTTCCACGGTGGCGCTGGCGAAAGTAAACAGCTATGCCTTCGCCCAGGGCCAGCGCTTTGTCGTTGTCGTGGCGAACACCAGCGGTACCAATTACAACGCCGGCAGCCTGACCTACACGGTGGCGGGTTTCAACGTCACCGGCGCCAGTGTCGTCGGCAGCAGCAACACCGATCTGGTGCTGACCGTGGGCAGCGCTACTTCAGGCACCACCACGGGCACCACCACAGGCACTACGTCAGGCACTACGTCAGGCACTACGTCAGGCACTACGTCAGGCACGACCTCTGGCACGACCACAGGTCCAGCCAGCGTGGCCAACTCGGCCACGACCCCCAATGCGGTGGCTTCGCTCACTGGCTTGTTCAACTACAGCGGCACCAATGCCAGCCTATTGAATGTATTCAACTCGGCAGCCGCTTTGACGTCGCCTGCCGAAGCGACCAAGGCCGGCGCACAATTGAGCCCGACCGCCGTCACCAGCGGCGTGGTGCAAGCGTCTGCTGCCGCGACCCAGACAGTCTCCACGGTAGCCTTGTCCCATCTCGACCGTCTGCGCACGGAGCAAGCCGACGGCAACAGCGGCGTGGCCACGGGTGAGCATAACGACGATGTGGGCGTATGGGGCCAGGTCTTTGGCGGCCACGCCAATCAATCCGAACGCGATAATGTCTCCGGCTACAGCGCCAACTACTACGGACTGCTGCTGGGCGCCGATGCCGCAGTCACCGACCAAGTGCATGCCGGTGGTTTGTTCAGCTATGCCAAGACCAGCATGTCCAATACCGGCGACAACACCGGTACTTCGGCCAGCGTCAACAGCTATGGCTTGAGCGCCTACGGTAGTTATACCGGTGAGCCCTGGTATGTGAATGTGTTGACAGGCGTGGCAAAACAACGATACAGCACGACACGGGACGTCAGCTATACCGGTTTCTCGGGCGTGGCAAACGGCAACTTCAATGGTCAGCAATATACGACCGCAGTGCAGGCCGGATATCCGCTCAATGTTGGACGGTGGTTGCCAGGTGTGACCGTGACGCCGCTGATGGGCTTGAGCTACAGCACCTTGCGTCAGGACGGTTATAACGAAACCGGCGGCAACGGTGCCGGCTTGAGCGTGGGTGCCGCGAATACCACTTCGCTCAAGAGCGAATTGGCGGTCAAGGCGGAAACCAGCTTCGATACCGCCTACGGCAAGCTGCAACCTTTGGTGCAAGTGGGTTGGCATCATGAATATCACGACAGCCGCCTGCAATCGACCGCCAGCTTCGCCGACGACACCACGGGCACATCCAGCTTTAGCACGCAGAGTGCCAAGCCGATCAGCGATACCGGTGCCTTGGCCTTGGGCGTGACCTTGGTGGAACGCAAGAACCTCAAGGTATCGGCGCGTTACACGGTTGAAGCCGGCTCCGGCTATACCGGTCAGACCGGCGATGTGCAAGTGCGTTGGCAGTATTGAGGCAGTCTTGAACTAAGCGCTGCTGTTGTGCAGAATGCCCTCCCTTGGTTTAGCGGGGAGGGCATTTTTACTTAGTGCCTGTTCACGCTAATAATGGGCTTGCGAACACCCCTTTCCGGTCGGCAGGCAAGGAGTGTGTCGCGCCGCTTGGCCGCTCCAAGCAAGCGACGCGCGACGCGGCCAGACGGCCGGAAAGGGGTGTT
>Ga0302227_10003187_pt1 | contig 10905 bp, 11 predicted proteins | sample II_Palsa_N1_1_FD_193525 | JGI IMG/M metagenome (GOLD analysis project Ga0302227, IMG submission 193525) | Peat permafrost microbial communities from Stordalen Mire near Abisko, Sweden - II_Palsa_N1_1 | ecosystem: Environmental > Terrestrial > Soil > Palsa > Peat permafrost | place: Sweden...
AATTGTACCATTGCTTGAGGAAATAGAGGATGTGATCATGATCTTGAAGCTGCCAGCAGGCGACAGCATCTACCAGCTGACAACAACAACAACAACAACAACAACAACGTTAAAGGGGCAGCCAGCTCGCATCCGAAACCGTGAAGTGCACAGATCGGATGAGACTCGGCATTTGGAGATGGATTGGAGATGGATCAATGGTGCTTGGGCTCTCAACTGATGAAACAGGATGACTTACAATTCGGCGTGTCTGAGGAGAAAAGAAGGAAAGGAGGGGAGGAAGGAATTCGAGAATAAATAAAGGGTGGGCTCGCTTAGCGAGGCGCTAGTGGGTCGACCACAAGGGCAACAAGCAGAATATCCCGATTTGCAGCGACCATCGGCCTAATCGTCATGTACAAGTTCCGGTACTCCCATCGTTTGCCCTCGGCTTGCGTTTGGCGGGTTGATTTCTCATGGTGGTAGCTGCACCTGCAGCTTGGCTCCGTGGAGAGTGCTGCTGGGCTTTGTTTACTTACAAAGTATGTTGACACTTGCGCACTTTGGCCTTACTCTACCAGCTCTGTCCATCAAAATTAGAGAAAAAGCTTTGTACGTTATCAATCTACACACTTCAGCGTCTTTGGCAAGAATTGGCAGCTGGTCGGGTGCTGAAATCGCGCTGCTGGGCAGCTTCGCTCTAGCGATCATCTCCAGCAACGACAACTTTGTAGTTTGGTGCAAATCGAGGTGTCGCATAGCGGATCGGCTCAGGCATCCCTACCTAGATCCACCTTACGGATCGGCTCGAGACAAGACCCTGGAGCCGCCTCACAAATCGGCTCGGGCCCCATAGACACAGTCTATACGGGAGAAGACCTTGGAGCTGCCTCAGGGATCAGCTCAGGTATGCAGCCACTGGTTGGCACCCTCAAGCGTCAGAACACTATGCCGATCTTGCATAGTCACACCTTCCCTCAAGGACGGTTCACTGCATACATCGATGGACAGATAATCTCCCGAGTCGAACAATATCCTAGGTCCCGCCATCCTGTATCGCAAGATCTGCGATCACAACCTGTTGTAGCGACGCTGATCGTCAAACGTCTAATTCGTTCCACAGGACTTATCGTGGTACGACAAGAATGGGATGAGATACTGCACCACTCTGACTCATTTTAGAGGCTTTGAATCTTGCAACATAAAGAACTATGGAGAGAAATTGAAGTTGCAATCTTGAGGGCCACTTGGGTTTAATGTTTAGTAATTACCAAGTACGATTGACTTTATTTATGCTAATTAATGGAGGAGCCACTTCAAACAACACCAGATACCTCCACCGATGGTTGTTAGAATTCGTGACGTAATACTGGTTTTCAATGTACTTTGGCTCGAGGGACATTTAGAGCTTAACTGCTATTTTACTTTTTTGATTATTACTTAATTTAAAGAACAATCTGAAAGTAGTGGCTTGTTGCTTTACAAATGTTCTATAAGTTATAGTATATTGAAATGTAGCTTTGTGTCACGAATTCTGACAATTACTAGAGCCTCTAAGCGACTACATGATCTGTGATTACGTCATGTTCTATCAAGAGCGAATTGGAGTCGAATTTAACTGTCATATCTCGATAATGGAAGGAAGTCAAGTTTTGATATTGATTAAAGGAGGCGGTTCCTCAAGCAAGGGAAATTGGAGAGCGCACCGGTAGCCAAGTCAAGCGAAGCAATATAATTGCAAGTTTCTGTTATGTGAGAAAGGAAAGATTTTATTCATTCTTATTTAATATACTAATAAGTCGCAATCTAAAGAGAAGAGTCATTCAATCCACTAGTGGTTGTCAGAATTCGTAGGGCAAAGCTGCGTTTCAATATACTACAACTTATAGTGTAGAATATTTGTAAAATGACGAGCCACTACTTTTCAGATTGTTCCTTAGATCAGGGAACATTTAAAAAAGCAAAATGGCAGTCAGGCTCTAAATGTCCCTCGAGCTATAGTATATTGAAAACCAGTATTGGGACACGAATTCTGACAACCACTAGTGAATCTCATTCTAGATATTCCCTGAACTCACGACAGTCTGATCAACCTTTCTCAACCATCCGACTTCACATCCCTTGCAAACACTTTCCCTTCAAAGTTCATCTGCTTCACGAACCACCTATTACAACTCCTCAAACCATCTCTCTCCAACTCCCCATCCAACCGAAACTCAAACTTCCTCACCAGCTGCGGCACCAACTTACTCATCTCCAGCAAACTGATGTTTTTTCCAATGCACGTACGACTCCCCATTCCAAACGCAAGTGCGTATTTCTCCACCTCTGCGCCTCGCCCTTGCTCATCGAATTCAAGCCAGCGTTCCGGACGCCAATGATCCGCGTCTAGGCCGTATATCGATGTATTGCGATGTGCAACCCAGGAATTTATCCCAACCGAGGAGCCAGCTGGGATGAAGTGATTTGCAATTGTTGTTCCTCCTGTGGGTCCAATGCGCTGCATTGGAAGGCCAGTAGCTGAATGTATTCTCAAAGCTTCTTTGATAACGGCTTGGAGGTAAGGCAAGTCTTGCGCCTCCTTAAAAGTTACGGGATCCGAGACTCTGCCTTCCTTTGCCGCGGTGTCAACTTCGTTTTGCAGTCGTTGGTAGGTATGGGGGTATTTGATGAGATGGTATAATATACTCGAGAGAGTAATTGCGGTCGTATCGCTACCGGCACCGATGTTTGACTGGCACATTGTGATGAGATCCATCCTTGTCATCTTGGTCGGTTCGGCTTCATGAGCTAGAAGAATTTTGGTCATGATATCAGGTGGTCCTTCCCGTCCGGCATTCCTGGGATCTTTCAATGACTTCTGCCTCTCTTCTATCTGTCTTAGCGTGTAGTTGAGAACATATCCATGGCCGCCAGTCTTCGGTAGCAGTGGGTACAATATGGGATGGATCCAGGGAAATACGCCGACAAAGGTGCTGTAGATCCCTCTTTGATCGATCGCATGGAACACACCCTCTTTATCTTCTCCCATGTCGAGGAAACCGAAGCGATTGGCGAATGTGATTTCTCCAATGACATCGAAGGCATAGCATTGAAGCCAATGCTGTAGGTCGACGGTTTTTCCAGCTTGAGCAATCTCATTAAATCGCTGGCAGAGTAGAGTGGTACAGTTGTTCACAAAAGGCTCGTATCCAACGAGAGCACTCATGCTATAGAGTGAAGAGAATTTCCGGCGTTGGGCACCATGTCGGTGAGGGTTGATATCTGAAAAAAGAGAAGCCTTGTTCAAATCCGGAGGCATCCAGGCCTTATACCAAGGTGCCTTGGCAGTCGGGACAAATCAACATCGCGTCAATTCAACTACATAAGCTTAGGGCAACTATTACCTTTATAAAAGCATTTCCATGCCCATAAATTGTCCGAGCAGCATCAACATCGTCAACTGAGTACTCATATGGAGCAATCCTCACAATGGGGCCATATCTCTTGTGTAGCTCGATATTCGTTTCCTCAAAACTCCCTTTGTAGAGTTCGAAAAAGTACCAAAAGCGTGAGAACCGTGCCAGGAATGGACCGGGAAGAGAGCGAAGTGGATCGAGGAGATATTGCAGGAGGCAATAGATAAGCACGCTTACAGGGAGAAAGATGGAGAGAGTGATGGGTGAAATGTCAAGGAGCTGTTCGAAAATCATTTTGAGTGAGTCAGATATCGTTCGCAAGTAATACGGCGAGACTGGTTTCTTATGTATGAGAATCACCTCAGAAGCGTACAGAGGGTCGTATAATGTGGAACCCAGTGTAGGAAAAATGGACGGCCGATGGAGTCCGCTCGGGAAGCTCACTGCGGGGCCTGTATCCCGGCTCCTATTGACGGCAGTGTCAAAGATGGCAATGAGAGAACTTTTCGGAAAGTCCAAAGGGCGAGAGGCCGAAGAGATCGTCCGGTTCTCTAGCTATGTAGTATGTACGTTCAATAGCACTAGTGGTTGTCAGAAATTGTGCCGCAAAGCTGCGGTCTAATCTACTGTAACTTATGGAACATTCTTAAAGTAATGAGCCACTACTTTTCAGATTATTCCTTAGATCAGAGAATATTTGAAAAAAACAAAATAGTAGTTAGGCTCTAAATGTTCCTCGAGCCATAGTACATTGAAAACCTGTATTGCGTCACAAATTCTGGCACCCACTGGTGGTAGCTGCCGAGGAACATGTTCTCTCAGCCGGCCGACGAATCCGATGTGTGCTGTACACTTTCTCTCTGCAAATGCTTCTGGGAATGAAATCGGGTATCTGGCGGGACATTTAGACAAAGACTCTGTCGGTGCACCGGGAACACGTAGCAGTCTTCAGGTTTTCGTGGGAATGCGAAGTGCGTAAAGTGGTGGTTGATTGTAGTTAAGGGGAGGAAGCTAAGCCTAATTGAGACTAGCCGCGCGATTTACGTGCAGCCGAGCAATGTCACATGACAGACGTCATGTGACCATCGCAATCACAATGCAGCTATACCAACAATTAGACAAAGACTTGTATATAACGCCGCCCATGCTAAGTCATCCGGAACTCCCACGCTCCCCCAACAGTCCCAAGCCTTAAAAATTCATTGCATCGCTAATCGGCGGGAATTTCTCCGCCGCATCCTCTCTTGTCTCGCTGCCATTGGGTGCTCGTATTCTGTCATGAGCATAAATATGATCCTGCCCTGTTCGCCCCGAAGGCGAGTCGAAGTGATACAGCGGCTCAAGTCCAGGCCCTTTTCTCATCAAGACGTAGCGCTTGATCCACCACGGGAGAGCTCTCGTCATTTGATAATGAATATGCACTCGAGTTGGGACCGCAAAGATATAGTCGAGCTCCTCCAGCGTACGCTGCTTGGTTTCTGGCACTAAGAGGAAGATCATACACAATGCCAGAACGTTCATTGCCGCATAGAAGCCGAAAGCACCCTGTAAACTTTTATAAGCAGTGTCCAAGAAATGTGGAGCTCTGTGACGAATCTCCAAATCCCCAATCCTTTCAGCGAGAACTTACAACGGTGCCCATAGCATTCAACATCCACGGCAACGCGATGCCAACGACTGCCGCCCAGAAAAGATTTGTTGCAACAGCCCATCCCATCCCAACTTCACGATGCGAGAGTGGGAAAACCTCAGCCGAGTAAGTAAAAGGGACGGGTCCTTCTCCTGGCGAATAAAATGCAGCATATACATAAATAAAAAATGCCATAAGTGCCAGATGAACCTTTGGAATCGAGATTAGTGAACAGAGGCCCACAGCCAATATACTCCAGGCCATGTTGGGGAAAGTGAACAATAGCAAGGCTCGACGTCCAAATGTATCGATAGTCCAGATAGCAGGGAAGGCGAAGATGAAATTGATGAGCCCAAAACCGAAAGACGCCCATAATGCTGTTATACGTGAAGCACCCGCTCCCACAAAGATAGAAGACGAATAAAAGGCGATAACATTGATCCCGCACATTTGCTAACATTTCTGCATCAGCAAAAAGAAAGACTTTTCACGCGAAGGAATATCTTACCTGGGCGAGCATAACGGTTATCGCAGCCACAGTGGCTCTGCGGAGACGAGGAATCGTGAAGAGCTCAATGAAGCGTGTCATGTAAGTATTCGTGCCCAGAATTTCGGCTTCTAGCTCCAGCTGCGAATGGATATAGTAAATATCCCTAGCGGCTTGAATGGGATGATTTCGAAGCCTTAGGAGTGATTCGTAAGCTTTTCTATACTGGCCTTTTTTCATGTACCACCTCGGCGACTCCGGACAGAAAAAGACTCCAAATACAAGTGGGACAGCGGGAATGAAGGCGGATCCTAGCTGTAGTCTCCATGAGATCGATCCTGTATTAGCGAGTGCCAAATTGGCACAGCATCCCAGGAAGATACCACAAGCCGTCCATAGCTGCCACGACATGACGAGGGCTCCACGAATGCTAGCAGGACTGTTTTCTGCGGCATAGATTGGTACAGTGCTTGCTTTTGCTCCCATTCCTATACCCAGAAGTATTCGGCAGATGAATAATTGCGGCCACGTTTTCGTGAATGCTGAGCCCTAAGCGCAGTCAGCTTCTGATCCATTGTAAAGTGCCTTAGGAGAGGAAATGAGCTTTTTCGGATGAGGTTAGAATACTTACAAGCACCGACCACAGACAAAAGTTTGCAGAGATAAATATTGTCCCTCGTCGTCCAAGGAATTTATTTAGGGGATCTGATGCCCAGCAACCAAGAAAAGCAGATCCTAGATACGGCGCTGCATTGATTAAGCCGATGATGAACGCATCGCGAGTCGCACGATTATCAAGATTGAAGTATTGGGGAAAGGATAAGTTGGCGCCATTAGAACCTGTGAGTAATTTAGTCAAAAGGTCTCAGAGAATGTTCGAATTGGATATAGTATCTTATATCAGAATATGGCCAAAGAAAAGGACTTCACCTGTTTGATCAGCACCTTGGACAGCCGCCCCGATCGAGCACTGGATTAATGTTAGCATGCTGAAGTAAGAAGTATTGTATGGAACTTTCTGACTGCAACTTGGAACATTACAACAGATGTCCTCTTGTCTTGCTTGGGACAGACACTGCGTTTCAATATACTATAACTTTTGGAACATTCGTAAAGCGACGAGCCACTACTTTTTAGATTGTTCCTCAGACCAGGGAACATTTAAAAAGCAAAATAGCAGTTATGCTCTGAATGTCCCTCAAGCCATAGTACATTGAAAACCAGTATTGCATCACAAATTCTGACAACCACTGGTTCAGAGAATTCGAACTCACCATGATAACAGTCATATACAGAGAGCGACTTTGTTTCCATTTGTGAAGAACCTCGTCACGCAATGCATCCACTTCGGAATCGTCCAGAGTTTCGGGGCCCCCTATCTCGTCATAGGAGTTTGGATCCTGCGCAACCAAAGCGCCTTTTCGGAGCAGTGGAAGCACATCAAGAAGCCCATGTTTACCCGCGAAATGTTCAACATCCTGCAGAAGTAGAGTTCTCGAGATGCCGGCTAAGGGGTTCTGGATCCTACATGAGCTCGTCAGACGAGGACGACGAATAGCGCAAGACGGTAGCACCTACCTCCCTTCCAAATTGGAGTTCAAATTGACTTGTGTAGGGCGCGACTCCATGATATCTACCCCTCGGTATTTCTCATCTTGAGACCTACCCCGCGGTCAGCGAGCTTCAAGTGGCGGTCGCCAGGATCTGTCGCATACTTGTCGCGGGAGATTCTATCCACCTGAATAGCACTCGGCTTCGAGCCAGGCATCGTAGGACCCTCCCCCTATTGAAATTTCTGGGTTGAGCTTGAACATTTATTGGCGATGATCGCTTTTCTTCAAGATCTAGAGCGGGGGAACAAGGTTGTTATAAGCTTCACTCTACAGGGGTCCCAGGTCCTTCTCCTCCCGCACCGCATTGTACCGGGATTACAGGTGGTACGGATGGAACAAGCTTGTGTGGGCAGCCTTCTGCAGCCATCTGGAGCATGAGGCCTTAGGATGCGCCACATAGTGATAAAGATTTGGTCTTAGAGGATAAAACGGTGAAGAGGGTGGTGCAAAGTAAGGCCAATGAGCCAATCGCCTGGGCTATGTGGAGATTTTACAGCAGTTGAAAGCTGTCATGGGTTTGACCGAAACCCCGGATTGTCAGCAATTCGTCTCAGTATCGCCCGGCCGGTACTTGCATAGCCTCATTTGAAATAATGCTGAGAGAGCTGCGATGAGAGACAATTGTCTCATAGAGAGGCAGTGTAGGGCGCTCTTCTTTTGGTGATGAACTCTGAATTCCGCATCAGCCCATCTTTCCAGCAAGTACGGCCGCTTGTGGGCTGGGGAAAACCGACTTTGAACGCTTGGCAGGGATTCTCGTACTTGCACCTCAGCAAGACCGCCAACTGCCAACCGCCACTGAGCCTCCAGCCTCCCTACCAAGCACATTCCCGCAACACTAGAAAAGCGCCCCACAGGCAGCAGAATAAGATCCCTGTCTGATGGGCCGGTACAGCAACGGAGGTCTGCCAATTGGCCAATTCGAGACCTTGTGATGTAGGATGATCTCTTTACTGCGGAGGGGAGCAGCAAAGTCGTTGTCCCCAACGGCTTGGTGCATTGAACGCATCCTTCATGTGTTACCATAAGCAGGCCTCAAGGTTTTGCCATGAGGTCCTTGTGAGGTATCACTGTGTAATATTCACAGAGTGGTACCGTCGTTACCGTCCACCAGTGGGCGACAGAATTCGTGACGCAATACTGGGTTTCAATGTACTATAACTCTTGGAACATTCGTAAAGCGACGAGCCACTGCTTTTTAGATTGTTCCTCAGGTCAGAGAATATTTAAAAAAGCAAAATAGCAGTTGAGCTCTAAATGTCCCTCGAGCTATAGTACATTGAAAACCAGTATTGCGTCACGAACTCTGACAACCACTGGTGGTCTGAATACCATCAGGACACCAGACAGCATACACTGCGGGAATAGATGACATTCGTTTCAATACTCCACACATCTTGAGATACCACGCATATCCTAGGTCAAGCGAGTCCATCTCACATGCTGGTGAATTGATTCGAGACAACCAGTGCATCCATGATACCTCTCTTAAGTTTTCCAACCACTGAGTCTCTTTCTTTGATCTGCTGCCGAAGATCCAGATACCTCTTCTTCCATGATTCTTCTGCCTCCTCTGGATTCTGGTCCAATGTTGCCGAGTCAACACTGTGGTCAACAGTAGCTCTGATCGTGAAGTCCCCCTCGATGGACCCGAATCTCATCTTCCACTGACACTCGTAATGACTTACGGAACCCTGGTCGCGTCTCGTCATTCTGAGCCGACTCATCAGAGGTCCACCAGCAAGCGCTGACAGATTGATTAAGAAGGCTTCAGTGCTACTCGACTCGGCCTGCAGGTTTTTGATCACTTGTTTGCAAACTTTGTCTGCTTCATCAATGCTGCACCTGTCGATGCCATTTCCGACTCCATCATACCATTCGGCGGCTAAGATCTCGCAGATAAAATGACTCTCCAAAGCATCCATGTTCGTGCGATCTGGGGTGTAAAGTTAGCAATTGATCGATAAGTATTATTTTGTGCGGCTTGTGACATTGAGGCATCGTCTCGGGAAGGTTTCGACCTGTCTCAAGTAAAAAAGAAGGATCTCTCCCCTGTCACTTACCAGTGTCATCGTTCTGGCGAAAAGCAAAGCTCACAAAACCGGGGAAATTAGGATCTTGATCACCAGGACTGATGAAGTATTCCATGTTAGGAGTTATGTGGTGTGGGTTCGACGATAGATCCTGGTGCGACGAAAGATCTGAGTGCATGTCTGTGTCCACGGGCCCGTTGACAAGCACCTGCGGAGGTGTTGCAAGTCTGACTGCTCCACCTTGTCGTTCAGGTACTTGAAGTTGCAACCGGCCAGGCCGGCCATTTTGAGGTTGTGAATTTGATTCACTTGCTTGAAGACCTGCAGGAGGAAAAAACTGGGGCCCATCAGAGTTTCCTACAACAGGAGTAGCTGTTGGAGTGTTGTCTCTAAGGCTTATCGTGGGAACATCTCTGGAGCCACCAGGATTCACGGGAAACGTAGAGAAAGGCCCATCTGTAATAGAGCGATTGCTTGGCGGTCTGCCTCTTAACTTTCCAGAGGATACTCCCCCGTTGCTAGGCCATGCTGAAGAAACTGCGGGCCCGTGCCGACGTCGAGCCCGAGTCTTTGGTGTGACAGCTGATCGAGGTTCGTTCACATCCCCCCAAAGCTGTGTTCGAGTCGTTGGTGTCATAGCAGACTGAGGATAAGCTGATAAAGGTTGATGACTGTCTGCTGGTGGCCAGCGGAAAGAGGTATCAGCAGCAGGAGTTCGTAGTTCAGATGCTGACCACGGAGCCAATCTAAAGCTCTGTTGAAAGTCCGGATGAGCTGTTGCGGGTGTCGTGTTGTCTCCTATCAATGAAGCTCTGGCCATCATGAAGTCTTCAGATAACGTTGGGGAATCTAGTCGGGGACGTTGTGATGGCGACTTTCCTGTATCGTTTTCGTCCCTATCTTCTGCTTTTCGTCGTCCTCGTTTTGGTCGAGTCTCCGGTAATAACGCGCGGAGGGCCAAATCTTCCTCGGGAAGGACTCCATCTCGTCCAGACTCGGAAGACGGATCGTTAATTGGCGGTACTTGCGTATAATACACGTGAGGTTTGTTCAACCTAGGTAACGGGAGAATTAGCGACTGTTGGATACAGAAGTTTTATGAGAGGTCATTATTTCATGGAAAATCCACGAAATAATTTGGAATAGAAAAGGACTTTCCCCTCATTACTTACAAATACTCGAAGAACGCATCAACATGCATGGCGTGGAGCCACCTCTATGGTTACGGAGAGTTAGCATGAATCCCGGGAAATAAGAGAAAAGAAAATAAGAACGATAAAATATTTCATCCGATGAGGTTTCTGTTTGGTCTCGATGAAGTACACTCACTTTGAGCCTGACCGCATATTGCTGAACTTTCTGAGCACTCTGCCCCTTTTCCAAGGATGGTGGTTCCACTCCCAGATCGATAGCTAACTGCGCCCAAGTTTTGATTTCTTTCTGGTCAAGTTTCCGTATCAGCTCGAATAAAGTAAAAGTGCTAAAGTTTTTCCCATCGCTCTTCGGAGGAGCTCGAAATGTCTTCCTGAGCTCAGTTGTGTCTGTGTCGGGCGGGACAGATGGATTGCAGTACATGATAAAGTTGACGTAGGCGTCGTCGAAATTGTTGTCTGTTAAGTCTTTGGATGGGAGATTTCTCCGTGGTGAGGGAAATCCCTGACTATTCGGTGTCAAGGAAGCTGGTCGTGCGGGCAGAACATGATGGCCATTCTGGCCTTCATTCGATTGTCCTTGAGACTGGGGTGACAATAGGCCTGGATTTGGG
>Ga0302227_10003190_pt1 | contig 10902 bp, 11 predicted proteins | sample II_Palsa_N1_1_FD_193525 | JGI IMG/M metagenome (GOLD analysis project Ga0302227, IMG submission 193525) | Peat permafrost microbial communities from Stordalen Mire near Abisko, Sweden - II_Palsa_N1_1 | ecosystem: Environmental > Terrestrial > Soil > Palsa > Peat permafrost | place: Sweden...
TGAACCATACCACAAACCTGCCGACCCGAAACTACCTGCGCAAGACACATACTACCACCAATCGTACTCCACACCCGCCAGCCCAACGCACTGGGACCCCTCCTCGAAGCCCCTTCCTACAAACAACATAAACGCCACCTCAACTGTGCACTTCGACCACCTCCCTCCCCGCCCAATGTCCTCCTCTCCAACCGAATACCCCAGGCCCCATCCACAAGAGCCATTCCCCCGCCCCTCCTCCACAGGCGTCTCACCAAACACAGCTCCGTTAAAATACCCCTTCCCTCCACCTCGAAGATCCTCCCGCACACCACCTCGACCACTATACTCCTCCCCACTGAACCCAATACCCTCACCCTACAACGCCTCTCGTCCACAACCCCGACCAGGTTTCCTAAGGCGTATAGCACAGAAAATAGAGCGGTGGATCCGCTCTTTTATGCAGTGGTCGTCTAAGAACCCAATAAAGGCAGGCATGCTGACATTCATTCCCGTTCTTGCAACGGCGGGGATCGTGAGGGCTGCCAAGGGGGTCGGGAAACTATTTGGTGGTGAGAAGGGAGGGGTGGGTAAGGCGGGAGGTTTGAAGGCAGCGGAGAAGCAGGTTAAGAAGGAGTGGGGATATGGACTTGATGAGTTTATTGGATTCGGAGGAGCAAAGGGAGGGCACCCGGTGTCAGGGTTGCTGAGGATTCTGCAAATGTTGGTGTAGGTCTGACCTTCTCTCCCAACCCCCTTGTCTCCTTTCCTAGGGTCCTGGAATTTTCCCAGAACAGCATAGATAATTGAGACTGAGGATGCTGATATATCGGAGACCAGGAATCACTACTGCAAACTCACACCCTCGGCAGTCCCCCGGTTAGCAAGTATTCTCCTCGAGCTCCACTTCCTCGACATAGGGAAGGCAAAAGTCTAGGATGTTATTCCTCTTGTTTTGTTTAATACTGTACAAACCGATACCCATACATTTATGTGTCTAATCACCGCCTGGTATCCCAATCCTTGTGTATCTCGCTACCAACTTCTCGATCTGCTTAAGCATATCTTGCATCCGGTAGGGTTTTGTCGTTACGTCGTCCTTCCTCTCGTTAGCGCCTTGTCCCCAAACGTACAAGCACGATTGACAAAATCACTCACCATCCCAGCATTCATCGACATCATAATCTGATCCTTCCTCGCGTTCGCCGTAACCGCAATGACAGGAACATGCCCGCTAATTAAACCCGCGGCCTGTAATTGCCTAATTTTCTTAACACAAGTGATCCCATCCATAACCGGCATCTCCAAGTCCATAAGAATAACACTCAACCTCTCGCCTCCATCAATGCCCTCCCAAAACTCCGAAGATCTTATGAACTCCAGTGCTTCCTCACCATGGTTCGCTACCTTTACGATATGCCCTGATTTCCGCAGCTGCTTGCTGACGACCTTCTGGTTCACGAGGTTATCTTCCACGACAAGGATATGCAATGTCTTCGGTGGATGAAGCGCGGGAGATAGAGGAAGGACATTCTCAAGTTGAATGTTCGGCATCGTCGTCTTATTCTGCAGCGCCGAGATCTCCACTGCACACGCTTCCCGTAATGCATCCTCTCGCACGAGAAGTTGTAGATCTGTTTTCTCCTGGATCTTGCTGGGCGGCGAAGTCCGTCTGGTCTTGACATAGAATTGGAAGATGCTTCCCTTTCCCGCCTGGGAAGCGACGCCGATCTCACCTCCTTGCATCTCGACTAGCTGGCGACTGATGAAGAGGCCCAGGCCTGATCCACCGTAGGTCTGATGTGTCTTCGGGTTTGCTTGTGCGAAGAGGTGGAAGAGGTTTTTGATCTCGCCTTCGTTCAGTCCTCTCCCTGTGTCACTAACTGTTATGCAGAGGTAGATGATTTCTACATCGCCCCATTCGGGCTTGGTGGTTTGGTCAGGGCTTGTGCTGTTCTTGCGGACGTATTGGACGCCGAAGGAATTTATCATGGAGGGTTTGTCAAGGGAAGCGCCCATTGTTATCTTGATGTGTCTGGTTGGCTCTGTCCGGGTGAACTTTATTGCGTTTGCTATAAGATATCAGTAAAATGAAAGCAACAATGCTCGAAAGAGGTGATGGATGTCGGACATTCTTCTCTGCTACGAAGCATCTCCAGTCATAGAAAGTAAATTAGCATAGGAATGAGCCTTACTCATCAGATTTATGAGCACTTGCAGCACTCTACTAGGATCAAGCAAAGTCCATTGAACCTGCAAAGTCTCCAAAGACTCTTCTTCAATAACCTCAAGCTTCGTCTGGGCTCTCTTCAACTCAGCTTCAAACATCTTCAGCGCACTTCGGACAAGATGAATCGGCTGCGAAGGCTCAGGTGAGACCAGCAAAAGATTCGAGTCCAGCCTCGACAATGTCAGAATATCATCAATGATTCGCTTTTGATGCATTGCACAGTAGATGATTATGTCTGCGGCTTCAATAGCTTCATCCAGAAGATATAAATATTTTGGAGTCTCGGAATGGTGTCTCGAATGGTCGTTGGAATCTCCTCCGCTTCTGGCCTGAGCTCGAAGCTCGCTGAGTGAGGTGATGATTTCGTCGGCGCACCCAATGAGTGCTGATAGTGGATTTCTCATTTCGTGACTGTTGGTCCACTTTAGCACGTCCTATAATTGACCGTATACTTATGGTGACTAGAAAGCGTTCAAAGACAATTAAAGTCTTGAACCACAGTCATCCCAAATGCCTTGACTCTTAGAGCACTTTTAAGCCCAAGTTTGAAACGTCATTAAATCAAAACACTCAAGGTAGAATCTGGACGTTTCCTGAGTTGAACTCTGACATCTCTGAAGATATTCGGGTTTCAAATATTGCCCTCGAATTCATGTAGCAGATTTGAGAGTAAACAGAATAAGCAAAGCCTTCACTTACGATGTCATGTCAATGAACCTCTCCTGCTGCCTTTTCATCTCAATAGCTTGGTCCATTTTCTTTCTCAGCTGGAGTTCCGACCACTTCAAGCCAGACACATCCGTGATACAACTCATCACAGATGTAACCTCGCCAGATTCGTCAAGATCCGGATACATTGCCAGCAGAATATGCGTATCGGAATATTGCACATTTCCGTCCGCGTCCAGGTCGGGTGCTCGCCAGCGCCTCTTGATTCGTGTCTGAATAGTTACAGAATTCTTCTCCGAGATCATTCGCTCCCAAGCTTCGTTCACGCGATCAGGCTCTCCTTCACAGAGAACGTCGGGCCAGCTGACCGCTGAGGTTCCAACTTCCAGCTGCGTCAACTCTCGCCAGAGATCGTTAGCTGACAATGCGAGACCGTCCGGCGTGAGGATCCCCAGTCCAATCGGTGCTCGTGTTGCAAATCTTGCAAACTTTGTTTCTGCTTCTGACAACTCGCGATAGAGCCGATCTCTATCCAACGCTTCTTCTCTAGAAATTTGCTGACGCCTTTGCACCTCCTCGCGAAGAATTACTGCTGAGAGTTCCGGCATAGTAACTTGCTGAGTCAACAAGTTTACAAAGCCACGATAGTCATCGTCATAAGGCCTCCGTGGATTCAGCGCAATAATCAAGAAGGCCAGGACGCTGTTCGAATCCGTTGGTATGATTGGACAAACAACAACTTGGGTAGCCGGAACTCCGTGACCTCTCCACTTTATTCCCTCGAACATCACCTTTGACTTGTCGTCGATTTGAACAATGATTGGTATCATCTCCTTCATTGCTTGCTTCATTTTAGATACAAGACACGTGCTGTCATCTTCCAGATTAACACTCTCAGGGACCAAGTCATGGCCGGCTGGGATGCCGATTGAACCTTCGAGAATACAAACTGTTGATGCCGGACCCTTTGTCTCTTTGCTTTTGGGAGATCTAGATCTCTGCGACGCGAGCTTCTCGTCTGCAACCGAGTAGAGGAGAGCTAGGGGGATGTCTTTATCTGCATCTTCAATGCCGAGGATGATTCGACGCCACAGGTCTTTGATGCTTTTTGATCCCGATAATTGACGACTGAGTGATCGAACTGTGTTTAATCTTCGGTCCGAGAGGATTTCTCGAGTGACTTCCACAACGGTGGCATGAGATCCGACTACCCAGCCTTCATCACCAATAATAGGCACAAATTTCCAGCTGAAATACGTTTCTTCAAAGAACCCGTGCCTGAAAAAGAGCAGAAATGCGTTAGCTTCGACCACAGTCTCTGCTGTTTCCCGTTGGTTTGCCAAGAGCTTCTCGAAGTGGTCCCAAATCTCAGCGAATTCAATTTTAGGATCCTGGCCTTGAAGAGCGGGATGTTTTCGTCCAATAAGTTGGGTGTAGGCTTCGTTATAGATGATAGTGGCATCGTCTCCCCAGTATACGACTATGCCAGGTCAGAACGGTAACTTTCTGACAAAGAAATACCCAAATGATGGACCATCTCCTCAGCTCATTAAATTGAAGGCTGTGAGGGAACCCAAAAGCTGGTCTCAGAACACTCACCAGCAGGAGACGGATCTTGCACCACAAGCAGGACCATCTGTCTTAACTGGGCAGGCCAGTGTGTCATGGGCCCCAAAGGAGACTTCTCCCAATCCACCTCAAGGGTAAACTTCTGGAATGGGGTGATGTTTTCTGGGCGAGGTTCCGAGATCCAATCGAAGATCTTCCTTCTCGGGTTGTCTTTTCGAGCACGTGCTACCTCTTTGCCCCCCATGTTGTCCTGTGCTGTAGACAGAAATGAATTGCGAGAAGAACATTCCGTGCCGTAGCACCTAATCGATCCAGTGTGCTCTTGCGCTGTGTACCGACATGTTCCCCTCCGTGGTGGTCACGTACTTGGACGTTGAGATCCTTCTTACGTCATTCAGAGAGACCTAGCCACCTCACGAACCGCACACCACCAGAGAATAACGACCTGAGCGGTTCTCGCCAATGGGCCGGAAAGCTGGTGGGCAGCTGAGAGATGGCAACAATGAGCGCAACTTGTTGGAAGGTGCTTCTTTGTCGAGAGAAGATATTGAACCGTACCTAGGGCACGCGTGGAAGCACATCGATGCAGGCTAGCCTTTAGAAAATGCTTAATGCCAAGATGGGACGCCAACACCGCCACTTAAACGGCCGCCACCCATGCAATGGCCGGGGACAAGGGGTGGGAGCAGTGTTTCATTGGGCAGAGAGACGCAGCCCACCTGGCAAGGTGGATCTGACCCACTTTCGGACCTCGCCAATTTTCTGCAGTCGGAAAGGGCGATTCTAGCTGGAAATCCCGTGACCTGGGCCGTACCTGATGAAGAAACCCAGCATCACTTCTGAACTTTCTGCCTGGGCAGATATATACCATGATACACGATACCAAGTCTCTCAGGGAACTTGATCATCTCAGGAATCTTGACTACTAAGTCCTGTTGTCAGTTGAATCGGAAGTCGAGACCTTGATCTAAAGACATACAAAGAGAAGATTCAACCAATTTGGCGACGGTCATATGATGAAAGCTCTTAAAATATATAGGCATAAAATACGTCATATACTGGCGATGTCAATTAAGCAAAGAGATCACACCATGAGTCGAAAACAATAAGATAGGCTTCAACACCTCCTTCAGAATAAACTTATTCTGCGGCCAGGACTAGGCGTCAGGAGGTGATCCCAGCCCTTTTAGACAACCTTACTGCTGGATTCAATGTCCTCTGGTGCCTTTCCCTATACTTACTGCTTAAGATTGGCATCATCCCATTGCAGAGTGATGATGGTGGTGGGACCAGGGACGTCCCGTCTTGGTACTCGTTCCAGGCGTCGGTTCCTCCATTGTGCTTCGGTAGGTATATTGTTCAACTTGAACCAATGGTGTCTTCATCGTTTGGAATTTTGACTTCTTCTCCTGTAAGGGCTGTTTGATTCCATCAGCCAGGAGCCCATGTCATTCCTGTGTATTCGTGGGAGGAATCATGAAGTTCAGCGACAGCGTGCGCCCACCTCGATGATCATATTGCATTTGCATATGAGGTGCTTACGTTAGAGAGTAGAATCACGTCCGCTGCAGGCGAGCATCTCAACACATCTGAGGAACACAGATGACTTTAGAGACAGGTTGCATCGGATTCTGAGTAGGTTACGTTATCTGAAGAAAAAGTGGAAGGGAATCGCGTGATGTCAACTGTCCCCCATGGCCTTGCGCCGTATCACGTGACAGTGGGTGGCTCCCCCGCTTTCGTCTCTGAAAGTCTGAAACAACCACGCGCAAGAGTCGACTGCCATTCCTCCAAGCTCGAGCTCAGGTAGATGATGCTGGCACTTGTCTTGCCTCTGTGAAGGCAAAACTCGGTTTCCGCCTTCTGTGTTGCCATACGTAATTGGTCTTGGGACAGCTAGGCAAAATGGCGGTTGAACTTGGTGATTTCTCATCACGGGAGAAGTGTGGAGACGCCGTCATGAAATGCCCTGACCTTGAAGTGTAAGTATATTATCAGCAGTGTTCGAATTCTCTCTTTTCCTTCACAGATCGGGCTTTTCTAACCCTTGGCAGCGCCGACGTCACGATAGCACAGATACGCCGGCAAGGTCAGGATTACTGCCACAGAATTCTAATCAAAGGACCATGCGAATGCCATATCTGCTTGCAACAATTCCGTGAGCAAATGTGGCAGAAACGATCGACTTTCGGCTACACCAAAATCGTGTCTGATGATGAAGCTCGTCGAAAAGCTGCAGACATGGTCAATAAAACTAGAACAAACTTCCAATATCTTCGAGAACAGTGTGAAAAGAATGGGGCTGTCATAGTCAAGCGATGGAAGAAAAGAAGCAGCGAGAAGCGCAAGGCCCTATTGCTAGAAATCGATCCTAAACTGTATCCCTACCAATGGGCCGATATACGATTTTTGGAGGAATTTAAAAACTCGCTACAATGGAAAGCACGGGATCTTTCCGGTCTCCTACTGGATCCTGATACTACACAAGGACTAACCCGTCGTCCCTTCCGCACGGTCTGCTTATTACCCTTCCTCAATTTGGCATCTCTGAAGGACGATCCCGCAAGGTTGCTGAACCTTCTGTACAACCGCGTCAAGTTCACGCCGGAACAATGGGTACCTTATGACAATTACTTGCTTGACAAACAATGGCAAATCGGCTCGCTCGCTACTGTATACAATAAGAATTGCATAGTTATGCATGGCCCTAGTTTTGGAAAGTTGACCAATTGGCAAAGTCGGTCCGCCCATGCATGGGACATAGTTGGATACCCTAGGGCAATTCTCGTTCTGGAAGCTCAATTAAAGCTCTCAGAAGTCTTAATGGCTGTCGTCGAAAAACTTCTTGTCGGTCATGAGAGCGGCAACAATACCAGTAACTTCAATGAAGCTCTTGAATCGGGCATGAGGAAAGCTACAGATAATTCGAGTTGTGCTGAATTTGCTTCAGTCTTCATAAACCAGCCATTTCAGCACCACCAACATTTGATATAAAGTCATTGTCGGCTATCGCAGAAGCTCAATTTAATCTCCATGCAGATCATTTATGGCTGCTCCAAATCGACCCGTTATCTTTGCGTCGCTACGTCAATCTCGTCATTGAAGGAACCTATCGCGAGACCTTAACCACCCACAATCAAAACGTTATGGGCGCATTGAAATTGATGGAGGACAGTAAGTGTCTATTTCGCAGTACCCTTTTCTAATCCCAAAGCTTGCAAATCATTTATTTTAAAACCCCTCTTGAGAGTAGACTGGAGATACTCACAATGCATTGTTCCGATTTCAAATGGTGTCTGCAGGCAATTCTGATCCTATTTGCCAGTCATGACCTATTGCACTTGGGATTGGATTTTCCAAGAAGTTCAGAAAATAGAGAAATTGGTCCATAGGTATCGAGATAGCATATACCCTGGCACACCACTGCCTTCACCATATGCACGAGCTCTTGGATGTTTAGAGGCCCTTCTACTCTCTTTCACCGAGCGGGAGGCAAGACTGACCTACTCGCTACTACCATTCCGTCCTGGCTTCAGTGCTAAATGGGAACTTCAATATCTTCAGCAAATGCAAACATTTGCAACAACCCCACCTGTAAGAAAGGATATCAAGGACATTATCGAGCTTTTTTCTAGCGACCCTCTAGATTTTAGCCTCACGTCATTGGCCGGCACTTTGTGTGCTCAAGTAGTATGGACCTTGAGTGCAGACAGCGAATATATGTGGCATGAGCCTTCCGAACTTTTTGCCATACTTGAAGACCATCTTTCAAGGGCTATGAGATTGGGACAGAAAACAGAGATTGCAAGACTGGACGAGATTCTCTACAACTTATACTCGAATTTGTCGGCTTTGCATCAAATGCTTTTCATGGTCCGAGTTCACCAACCACGCGTGTCAACAGTTCCTTCCCTTGAAGATGCGAAAAAGACTGAATCTGGTAAGGCGTGGCGATACATCAGAGCAGGTTACATGGATCAAGACCACAGAATTTCCGTAGGTTAATCGTTCATTGCAAACATCCCTTGCTTGATTTCCTTGAAATACTGATACACCAGCCTGGGACGGACAAAAAGGGGGCGCGGCATTTCCATTCTCCTAATCCATGCTCGTCCACCTCAATGCTTTTCCTCCTGAGGTTCTTTCTACTGGTCGTATATGTAATACTCGGCAGGTTAGAAAATCTTGGCAGTTCGAGCATCTACAAGCCCTGCCAACCCTCGAAACTAGAAAGGCATTGAGAATTAGAACCTAATCGATTTCCTGTACTTCCAAGAACGTCTAGATACGGTTCACTGACTCTGAGATCAGGATCATAAACTCAATACTGAAAATGTTGCAGATAAGAACAATGCACAGCAAGCCCTAGGAACATTGATGGGAGAATTTCTGGGCACGGCGAAACCTACTGGATCCAGGGCGACTCAAAAATGGCTTGACCAAGACCAAGTACAACGAGCTGCCGCTAGCCGGTTGTGGGCTCAAATACGAAGCCGACATCGTCAGACGCTCGAGCGCATCAAGATTGGAAACGATGACATAGAAGCGGATCTCAAAGTCTTGTCTGCTGATATCTCCCCCGAACACATCTCGGACGTACAAAAGGAGCGCTCTCAAATCCTAGCCAGGATCGCAGCAATCGAGGCTCAAAAGACAAAAAAGCAGACTGGCTCAAAATTTGAGCCTCAAACGCAATGGGGTTCAGATGTACAAACCGAAGCGTCTGTATCAGGACCAGAATCCAAAGTCAAAGTCAAGACTCGCTCTGACCAGCCAGTTCAGCAACCTGATCTGGGCTTGAAAGATTTAGACATTCATTCAGACATCGAGGACCCGCCACAGGTCAAGGTGGCCGTGAGCAAGCGTTCGTTAGAAATATTGCAGTCATTATACCCAAAATCCAATTTTGAGGAGCGAACGAAGAGCGTTGATTGGGCATCGTTTGTGCATGCAAGGGTTGAGGTGGGGTTTATCGCCAGGCAGACTCACGGCTCCGAATACTCGTTTGAGCCAACACCCACGTGCAAATGGTATGGACGTGGCAAAATCGTCTTTCACAAGCCACATCCGGAACCCAAGTACGAGGCATGGAAACTTTTAGGTATTGGAAAACGCATGGGGAAATGGTTTGATTGGAATGCCAACACATTTGAGTTGCAGGAAGCGATGTAACCGAAGGCATAACTTCAGATCCGTAAGAAAGGCAAGGGTTTTGGGGAGTACACAAGCTTCCCAGTAGAATCTGTGATAATTTTGGCTCTCAATCAGCGATCGTCTCATTGGTTCGCCTTGCCCTTCCAATCCGTGGTCCAGAATGAGGTCCAGGATGAGGTATTTCGAGTGAGGCTACACGTCCCGCGAGAAAGCTCAAGGCTTGACATATTACGAACATTTCTTGGATTCTTGGCAATATATGTCTTGGCTACTTTCATCAATTCTACACGCTTCAAGTACATAATGAATCTTGTTTTCATCGCTCTTTTTGCCTGTTCCTTTGCTCACATCTCGACCGCAGACACAGAAGGCTCCATTCAATTATACTCCGATGGCGACTGTACAACAAAACAAGGTGCACCCATCTTGACTCCACATGGTTTATGTATCGAGACAAACCAGACCTCATCGATTTCTGCGATATCTCTGCCATCATGCCCAAACGGACACCCAGTCTTGTACATTTCTGATGAGGAGAGCTGCCGCAAACCATCAATTCAACCTGCTGCACAGAGTGGCAATGTGGGCGACTGTCTTTTTCTTTCAACAGGCAGTGGTATAGGATCTGCAGGGTTTGTTTGTATCGACAGAGTGACAACGGTCTCCAATATTCAGCCCCCTGCTCCGACAACTCTGAAGTCGATTGTCTCGACCAGTGCCACTTACGCTGCAGAATCCTCAGTCACTTCAGCGAGTTCCACTTCAGCGACCTCACAGGGTTCGAGGGAAAGTCAAAGCACGCCCGCCTTCGGTGGATTATCTCTCAGCGACCGGATCGCCCTTGGATGCGCCATCGGACTCGGCCTACCAGCTCTCATTTTCGCAATTCTGACGTGGTACAATGCCTGGAACCAATGGAGGGACCAGCAAAGACATCCACCTCTACTTCGTATCATACCGGCGCCAGGACTTCCTCCACCGTATGAGTTGCATGTGCGGCAACCCTAAAAATCTGGGCGACTTTGCTGGGGACATGTGGAAGATCTTTTGCCAACAAAGCGAGTCCGGGCGAGAGCCTCGCAGAGAGCCCAGAAGGTGGGGTTACATCCAATGTCGTCCCTGCGATGCAGCCTCACTTTCTAACAGATTCTAAATTCTTATCTTATGATGCTGATTGAAGTTGGCCTATTGTATGAGCTTTCAGCATATGCACCTGGTTAGATTTTTGCAGACAATTTGCAGGAAACGCAACCTTACTGAAACTGATCCTCTCGAGAACCGACCGGGTCTTCAGAAACTCT
>Ga0302227_10003191_pt1 | contig 10899 bp, 12 predicted proteins | sample II_Palsa_N1_1_FD_193525 | JGI IMG/M metagenome (GOLD analysis project Ga0302227, IMG submission 193525) | Peat permafrost microbial communities from Stordalen Mire near Abisko, Sweden - II_Palsa_N1_1 | ecosystem: Environmental > Terrestrial > Soil > Palsa > Peat permafrost | place: Sweden...
AGGCGTAGGGCTGCACGGCCGAAGTGCAATTCTTCGGCTACGGTGAGAAAGTAACGCAGCTTGCGTAAGTCGAGCATCCTGGCCCCAGAGTATTGATCGGTCCGAAATCGGTATTGGTTCGAGACCCACCGGGCATTCTATAAAGCCTTCTCAAAATAAAACGAGAGGTTTCATGAAACCGCATCTGCATTGTGCTCGTCTTGCGTTATTCCTATGTGGATGCGCAGCGTTTCTCAACCTCTACGCCACCCAGAGCATCCTCCTGAACCTGGCCGTGCGCTTTCATGTAAGCGCCAACGCAGCGGGGTGGAGCATTATGGTCACCACCCTGGCCGTGGCCATCACCGCGCCCTTTGTCAGCCGGCTGACCGCACGCTTTGAGCAACGGACGGTGATCGTCGCCGCAGCAATGCTGTTGGCGCTGCCCTCGTTGATGATCGCCTATACCAACAGTTTTGTGCTCATGTTGGCGTGGCGCTTTATCGAAGGCATGTTAATTCCAGTGGTGTTTGCCACCAGCGTGGCTTACATCGGCGACCGCTGGAGCGGCGGTACCGTCACCGAAGTTACCAGTCTTTACGTCGCCGGGACCGTATTGGGCGGCTTTGCCGGACGGTTTGTGACCGGCGTGATGCTCGAGTACGTGGGCTGGCGCGAAGCCTTTGAGTTACTGGCGGTGTTGAGCCTGATGGTAGGCGGGTTTATCCAGTTCCTGTTGCCGGCCAACTCGACGCGAGTGGTGCGGGTGGCAGCCACCCGTGCAAGCCTCTTCGCCAAACCGCTATTGGCCGCCTACGCCGTAGGCTTTTGCGTGTTGTTCTCCCAAGTGGCAACGTTTACCTACGCCGGGCTCTACCTTGGTCGGGAGCCGTTCAACCTTGGTCCAGCCGCCTTGGGAACCATCTACCTGGTGTTCCTGCTGGCTCTGGTGGTCACGCCCATTGCCGGGCGACTGGGCAAATCCCGGCCGCAGTCCGAATTGTTGACGGTTGCCGCAGTGCTCGGTGTCATCGGTTCGGTTCTGACCCTGTTGCCATCCTTGTGGTGCATCGTTCTGGGATTGGCCCTCAGTTCCACCGGTGTGTTCCTCGCCCAGGCTGCCGCCAACGCTTTTACCACAGCCACTGCTGGGGATAACAAAGCGGGTGCGGTGGGGGTGTACCTGACCTGTTATTACCTGGGTGGCAGCTTCGGCGCCATCATCCCGGCGATGCTTTGGGGACGTTGGGGGTGGGCGGGGTGCGTGGTGCTGATTATCGGGTTCCAGTTGCTGTCACTGCTGATTGCCCAGGTTGGCTGGAAGAAACCATCAGCCTCCCTACCCACTGCCACGTAGCCGCCGTCGAGCCCCGGCGAGGCGGCGTAGACGGCCTGTCTGACACACCGAGTACGCAGCCTCGCCGAGGTTCGACAGCTGCCGTGCCAACGTTTCCTTTTCCGACAACCGACCCCTGCCCAAGATGACAGACACAACTTCTCTATCCGTCACGCCAGTTACCGACAGTTCAGCCCGGCGCCACTCGCTGATCGCCGGCTGCAGCGCTCATGCCGTCCACGATGGCCTCACTGACGTCATCTACGTGCTGCTGCCGATCTGGCAAACCCAGTTCGCCATGACCTACGCCCAGATTGGCCTGCTGCGCGGCGCCTATTCCGGGATGATGGCCGGCTTCCAACTGCTCGCCAGCCGCGCCGCCAAACGTTGGGGGAGAACGTCGATGCTGGTGGGCGGGACGGCGTTGGCCGGTGTGGCTTATCTGCTGGCGGGGCAGGCGGTCGGGTGGGTGACGTTGCTGTTGGCACTGCTATTGGGTGGCTTGGGCGCCAGCACCCAACACCCGCTGGCCTCCTCGATGATCACTGATGCTTATGAGGACGGTGGCGGGGTCAAGGAAGCCCTGTCCCAATACAACTTCGCCGGCGACATCGGCAAAACATTGGTTCCGGGACTGGTTGGACTGTTGCTGACAGTGATCAGTTGGCGGGCCAGTGTCACGGTTTTAGGCGTACTCGGCCTGGCTGCCGCGGGGGTGTTGTGGTGGTTGATTCCAACACGAACCTCAACGCTCACGCCTGGAAAGTCCGCCAAACCCCTTACTGGAGCCGGCTCCACCAGTGGCCTGCGCGCCCTGATCCTCACCGGCACCCTCGACAGCGCAGTGCGCATGGGCTTTCTCACCTTTCTGCCCTTCCTGCTCACAGCCAAAGGCGCCGGCACCGCAGGCATCGGCCTGGCGCTGACCCTGCTGTTTATCGGCGGCGCCTTCGGCAAATTGCTCTGCGGCTACCTCGGCGCACGCATCGGCATGATGAAAACCGTGTGGCTAACGGAAACCAGCACAGCGGTGCTGATCGTCGCGGCGGTGTACCTGCCGCTGACTGGATTGATGGTGATGTTGCCGCTGTTGGGACTGGCGCTGAATGGCACGTCATCGGTGCTGTATGGCGCGGTGCCGGATCTGGCGGGCGCGGGGAAACGCGAGCAGGCGTTTGCGGTGTTTTATACCGGGACGATTGGAGGCGGGGCACTGGCGCCTGTGTTGTTTGGTGGTATGGGAGACGCGACCGGGGTTCCGGTGGCCGTGATGCTTTTGGCAGGGACTCTGCTGCTGACATTACCGTTGTCCTGGGTGGTGCAACGGGGATTGGCAACTGAGGTATCTCGCTAGCTCAACACCTCACGGACTAAGACTCAGAAACAATGACAAGCCAGGACAGTGAGAAAAATGCGCTTCTACTTAGCCGAGAAGCGAAGCCGATCAATGTTTTCGTCGATTCGTCCCTGAATGGTGCGCAGAGTCTCTCGGGAGATCAGCCCAGGGAACATGCGTTCGGCCACACTCGCAAACTCGCTGCCCTGGTCGCAAATCCTGTCGATGATGCCACCTGCAATATCAGCGGTAAGTTCTGCCTCCTCTGCAAGACGAAGCATATGCTCGCGTTGAATTTCCAGTGCTTCTCCCATCATGTCCATCTGGTGGTAACCGCCTGGCCCCTCGCAGAAGGTCACGTCGTAGGCCGGCGCCAGCTTCCATTCTCCCGTTGACGACATGAGGTAGGCGAAATTCTTGGGATGATCGTCTCGGTTATTGAAAGCGACATTGAAAACGGCCCGCTCGAACGCGAGCGCTTTCTCGCGCACGTCGTTGGTACATAGGTGAGTAGCTCGCAAGAAGTTGATGTAGTCCAAGGTTCCAGCGACTTGGAAGTCTGCCTCGGTAAACGCGGCCAGGCTTTGCATGGGAACGCGCATGCCGTCTTGTCGATCAAAGCGTTTGGAGGCGAACGCCGCCAACCCATTGGGCAGGCTGAAATATCGGGTGTCCGGGGTCTGGATACCGCATGCGCGTAAGCATTCGGCGTAGACCATCTCGACCACACACACTTCAGGATGCTCTTGCCTGGCCGGGAACTTGATCAACCAAGCTTCCAGGCCGGACGCGGCAACTGTGGTGAATGCCTCGGTTTGCGGGTCTCTATAGACCAACGCCTTCGGCCTGGCACCTTGGGGAGAACCTCCGACCTGCAGCAACTTCTGCAGGAACTCTCCTCCTTCACCATTGAGTACGTCCTGCACTTCTGCGGCGAGCAGGCCAAGGGGAATATCCACTTGCGGTTCCAGCGCCTCGGGTGCAATGGGTTCGAACGACATGGCTCCCATGGCATTGCTGCCAATATAGGCCAAGCGTTCCAGAGGGCCTATACGTGAAGCGTTGAGGCCGCGGCGCTTGAACAAGCGGTCCATCAGCAGCATGCCCCAACCGTCGGGCAGCGAGTCATAGATAGGCCCGGGTAGTCCCATCTGATGGGATGGGAAGTTTCTGCGCAGCTTGGCGCCTTCCAAGGGAAGTTTGAAGGAAGACAGTTCCAGGCCTTTGCTCTTCGCCTCGTCGCTGTACTCGAATACAACCTGTGGGCGCCCACTGAGCGCTGTCGTGGAGACCAGTGTGCCCCAGCGCCAATGCTCACCCCAGCCATCGTAGTAGACGTCGACTTGCTTAAGCACGTTTGGATTTCCTTTTGGCACGATGACGTGTGGCGCTGTTCTCGTAGCGAAGGATGTCATCCAGGCTGTCCAGCTTTGGCAAAAACAGTCCTTCGAGTTCTTTGCTACGTCCAAGAACCATGGCCACGCGGATCAAGTTCTCGAACACCACGCTGCGTCCAGCCTCCAGATTTGACACCGTATTAGCCCCGATGCCTGCACGTGCAGCGACATCAGATTGGGTCATCTGTTGGGCCAGCCGCTCTTTGCGAAGGCGCTCGCAGAGCAGCTTAACGATTTCACTGGGTTTGCTGAGGATTAAATCCATTATGGTGTGTCTTATTTTGTAATAGGAGGCTTAACACCCAAAACTATAGAGTTATCTGTGATTCAGGTCAAAGTTATTAACTCCATATTTTTGTGTGTTAAGTTGGAAAAAAGCCCATGACTCACTCTATATAGGGTTTATTTCGATATTGGTCGTAGATTGTGCAGACCTATTCCGACATCAATGGCGATTGTTCGAAGGTTTCGTGTTGCAGGGAATTGGTTATTTGAAGTCGCGGTGCTTAGGGCATATGAGCGTTATTGAATCTTGCGGCATTGCCTACACAACCATCAGAATCGTCGCAGTTGTACGCTTTGGGTGACCTCTTTAAGGTTCGTCAGCCGCTGCCCATCAGCGGTCGGGTTTAGTAGCTCGATTTGATCAACGGCGTATGGCTTTCCCAGCACTCAGACATTTCAATGTCTGTTCTTCATGGTGGCTGTACGCAGGGCGCCTTTGGGCGCGCCGGTTTCGTTGATCATCCGGTCTACTAACCTGCGTACAGCCGCCACCCTTTGTTTAGTAGCTCTGGAAGGTGGTCCTATCCGAGGATCAACAGATGTGTACTGACTCGTGTAATTCGCCCGTAAAAATATTCAGCGTACGTCCCGAAATCGGCACCGATGCGTTGCTCGCTAATGCCTACGAAACCATTGCCGGTGCTGGAGCAATGACCACCGAATTTGCAGATAACCTGCCAGATAAGCATCGCTGTCTGGCCTTGGCAATTCAGCAGATGATTGAGCTGGGGCTTTTGCTGGTTGAGGCAGCGCAGAGCCGCGTGGCGCGGATTTCGTAGGTTATTTCGTGGAAAGGGGACGGATTTATTTATCACTAAATCCCGTCCATAAAAAAACCGGCCACCAAGAGCCGGTTTTTTCTGCCTCTAAATCCCCCGCCAAAACATCCTGACGTGAGACCAAAATTTGAGTGGAGCGGGTGAAGGGAATCGAACCCTCGTTATCAGCTTGGGAAGCTGGAGTAATGCCATTATACGACACCCGCTCAGAGCGGCTGACTTTGTACCAGATGCGCGCGGGGATTTGAAGTTTTTCTTTGGGAAATATGTGGGTTGTGCTGCTCGGTTGAAGCCGTGAGCACACCCTCTGTAGGAGCGAGCTTGCTCGCGATGGATTCAAGAGCGCCGCGTTTAACCCGTAAACACGTGTCATCGACCATCGCAGGCAAGCCCGACTCCCACAAGAGACCTCGGTTCAGATCGCAAATGCATGTTGTGCCTGGCCTTGGTGGTAGTGCAGCCGACGCGGTTGCTGCTCCGGCAGCAAAAAGCTCATCAACGCCTGCCGACTGTCGCGGCATGCCGCCTTGTGCTCCATATCCAGAAAGTGCCCGGTCGCCTGGATCGTCCCGAAGCTGCTGTTCACCACATGCTGGCCAAACAACTTGGCATCCTGGGCACTGGTGTACTCATCCCATTCCCCGTTCAGAAACAACACCGGAATATCGATTTGCTTCGCCGCCTTGAGGTAGCACAACCGGTCGCTGTTAAGCACATGGCTGATGTGAAAGTGCATCTGCCCATATTCATGCTCGGCCAGGCTACTCACGTGTCTGTAGTTGTAGCGCTTGAACAGCGATGGCAGGTGTTTGCCGATGGTGCTGTTGACCAGATGCCCCACGCGGTCGCGGTCGAGGTTGCCGAGGTAGTCGACGCCGCGTTCCAGGTAATCACGCATGGGGGCGTTGATCACCGGGGAGAATGAGCTGATCACGGCCTTTTCCACGCGGCGGGGGCGGTGGGCGAGGGCGACCAGGGTGGCGGCGCCGCCCCAGGAGAAGGACAGCACGTGTTCGGCGGCGAAGTGGTCGATGAGTTCCAGGAGAATCTGGCCTTCGACTTCCTTCGTCAGCATTTTCTCATGACGGTTGTGGGCTTTGGAGCGACCGGCGTAGGGCTGATCGTACAGAACCACGTTGAATTGCGGGTGCAGGCTTTTCACGGTCTGTGCAAAAGACGCAGTGGTGGCCATGGAGCCATTGACCAGGATGATGGTCTTTTCAGCCGCGTCCGCGCGATAGAACTCCGTGTAAACCCGATACTGACCCTGTATATCCAGCACAGCGATTTCTGGCCTCATGTCGTAAGACTCCTGGCAAGCGGGTGGTGCGCGCAGATCACTCTGCACGAGCTTTGTGACAGGTAGGCATACGCCTGGAAGTGAGGGCCCATGTCGGTCCGGTGTTGGCTGGCCGACGGGTGTTGTTATGGCGGGCAATTTGCCGAAGATGCCCGCAGATCAAGCGGTGCGGGCCGGCAAAGTGTTTCTTGGAAGGTTATGGGTGACTCACCAGTCATATTGCGGCTGGCGTTTGGATTCAAGCAGGATGGGGGCCAGGTCGCCAGTTGAAAGCGTAGTTTTTTCTCATCATCGGCTGAACGGTCATCAGACCTGTTGGATTTCAGCGTCTGTCAGCGGCCGGTACTGGCCAGGGGCGAGATGTTCATCGAGTACCAGCGGCCCCATGCGCTCGCGATGCAGGCGCATCACTTTGTTGTCGAAGTGACCGAACATGCGCTTCACCTGGTGATAACGCCCTTCAATGATGCTCAGGCGCGCCGTTTTAGGGCTTAGCACCACCAGTTCGGCCGGTTGGGTGGTGAGGTCCTCGAAGGCGAAGTACAGGCCTGCTGCGAAGGTCTGCGCGTATTCGGGGCCGATGTCTTGCTCGGTCTCGACGTAGTAGACCTTGGGCAGTTTGGTTTGCGGCTGGGTCAGGCGTCGCGACCATTGGCCGTCGTTGGTGATCAGCAGCAGCCCCGTGGTGTTGAAATCCAGGCGGCCGGCGATGTGCAACTCGCCCTTGTCCGGTTCATCCAGCAAGTCGAGCACGGTGCGGTGTTGCGGGTCGGCCGTGGCACTGACGCAACCCTGGGGTTTGTGCAGCATGAAGTAGCGCGCCGGTTTGCCGGCTTGCAGGACTTCGTCGTCCAGGGAGACATGGCTGAACTCGCGCACTTCGTGATGGGGATCGCTGACTACTTGGCCGTCGACCCTGATCCGCCGCTCCACCAGCAGCAGGCGTACTTGCTGGCGATTGAAGCGGGGCAGGTTGCTGAGGAAGCGGTCGACACGCATTACGGTTGCTCGGCCCCGCGCAGTTGCTCGTCGACCTGGGCACAGCGCGGGCACAGGCAGGCCTTGTTACGCAGTTCATCCGGCAGCGCTTGGAGCACGGCCGGGTCGATGGTGACGCTGTAGCACCAGCAGGCCTGGTCGGCGGTACGTGGATCGGCCAGGGCGCAGTCGTTACGGGCGCCGCAAGCGGGGCAAAGTTGAGGTGTGGTCATCGGTCGGTTCAGGCTGTATCGGACAAGTCCCGGTGGAACCCGGTGTGCCTTGCACAATACAGCTCCGATTCCTTATTGCAAACGAAGGGTTATTAGGTCAGGCAGATGTATCAATCTATGTCCAAATCGCACCAGATTCGGTTTTTGATGTCAGATGTTTCGTCAGTCAGTGAAAGCTGATTGCCGCCTCCCAGCGTCGCTGGTGTGTGCTCTTTCGCGGTCCAGGAGGCCGCCATGTATCGTCGACTGCTTCTCATCGCTTTGCTCGGCCTGACCCTTTCTGCCTGTGTGCCCTATTACGACGGAGGCGGGAGCTACTACCGTTCCGAGGTCTATACCTCGCCGGCGCCGGTCTATTACAACGGTTACTACGGCGGTGGACCGGCCTACTACCGGCGTGGCTACTATGCACCATCACCGCGTTACTATTCGGCGCCGCGTTATTACCAGCCGGCACCTCGCTATTACCCGTCGGGACCGAGGGGCGGTTACCGTCCTTACCCTAATCAAGGGTGGGGTGATCACTGGGGTAGTGGTGGCCGTGGCCGGGGGGATGGCCGAGGCGGTGATCACGGTGGAGGCCGTGGCGGGCACCGCTGATCAGTCTTCAATAAACAGCGACGCTTGAAGCGTCGCTTTTTTGTGGATTTCGTTTATCCATACTGTCAGATTTCACAGCTATCTTAAGGCCTTGTGTTGTAGTCCTCTATAGGAAAACGTATTACAGAACTGACAGTGAGCTGATGGAAAAAACGATGACTACGCGGATATTGTGTGTGTTTTCCCTGGCTCTGACGTGCACCACACAAGCGATGGCTCAGCAAGGTTGCCCTTACCCATCGTCGATCAAATACGTCGAGGGTGCTTTTCAGGCGGGTGACGCTCGTGCGTTTTGGAAAAGCCCGAATGTGAGGAGTTCGGACTTTATCGACAGGTTTGTTGGTGCCATTTTTGTGCCCCATGAGGGGCAAGAGCGCAAACACGGTTATCTGGAAAAGTGCGTCTACCTGACCGGTGGAGGCCGTCCGGTGGCATTGAGGTATGGCACGCAGGGACAGGTCTTGAACATGTCCTTGGCTGACACGACTTACTGGCAGCCAGCCATCGACCCATTTGGCCTGGCGATCTACAAGTGTGACGACCGTCAGCCGGACAATTGTTCGTTCACGGTCGATGAATCAAGGCGCTGATTAGCCCCAACGCTCAATAATCAGACAAATCCGCCAGCGGGTGCCGACCCTCCCACACCTTATGGAAATGAGCCTCCACCACCGCCTCCGGAATAGCGTTGATATTCGGCCAATGCCAGTGAGGCTGCTGGTCCTTGTCGATCAACCGTGCCCGCACCCCTTCGCTGAATTCCGGATGCCGGCAGCAATTGAGGCTCATGGTGTATTCCATCTGGAACACCTGGGCCAGGGACAGATGCCGTGCCCGCTGGATCTGCTCCCACACCAGGTGTGCGGTCAGTGGGCAGCCTTCGCTCAGGGTCTTGCCCGCACGGCTGAATAGCGGGTCGGTGTGTTCGCGCAACTGACTCAAGGCGCGCCAGGCACACAGCACATCACCGACATCCAGCCATTCGTCGATCTGCGCACGGCGTGGTAGCCACTGGGCTTCGGGTAACTGGTCGCAGGCTTCCTGGGCCAGGGCCTTGAGCAGACTGTTGAGCTGCATCGCGGTTTGCTCCTGCCAGTTCAATTGCAGCAGGCCGTCGATCAGTTCGTCCTGTTGTTCATCGCGCAAGAAACGGTCGGCAAGGCCCAGGTCCAGGGCGTCACGACCATTCATCTGGGCACCGGTGAGGCCGAGGAATAAACCGAGCTTGCCGGGCAGGCGCGACAGGAACCAACTGGCACCTACGTCCGGGTACAGGCCGATGCTGATTTCCGGCATGGCCAGGCGGCTGCTTGGGGTGACAATGCGCACCGAGGCGCTTTGCAGCAAACCCATGCCGCCGCCTAGCACATAGCCATGACCCCAGCAGATCAGCGGCTTGGGGTAGGTGTGCAAGCGATAGTCGAGTCGGTATTCGGCCGCAAAGAATTGCTCGGCCAAGGGCGGCACTTCGCCGGGCTGCGCACGACAGGCCTGCACCAGGCTGCGCACTTCACCCCCGGCACAAAACGCCTTGGGACCGTTGCCACGCAGCAGCACACAGACGATCTGCGGGTCCTTGGCCCAAGCGTCAAGGCGCTCGGCCAAGGCCAGGATCATGGGCAGGGAGAGGGCGTTGAGGGACTTTTCAGCATCCAGGCTGGCGATGCCGATGCGGGCGCCACCTGTGCCGGTCAGTTCTTCGAAGTGCAGGTTCATCGTGACCTCAACCGATAAATTGAACGTTCAGTATGATCCCTTCGTGGGAAAGTGCCGGTTATGCGTCAGATCAATTGACAAGCAGAGTAGGCTTTCCTAGGGTTCGCCTCATTCTTTTGACTAGATGATGCAACCATGACCACTGACGACCGTATCAAACTCGAACCCAGCTGGAAACACGCCCTGCGGGATGAGTTCGACCAGCCGTACATGGCCCAGTTGCGCGAGTTCCTACGCCAGGAACACGCGGCCGGCAAGGAGATCTACCCGCCAGGCCCGATGATCTTCAATGCACTCAACTCCACGCCGCTGGACAAGGTCAAGGTGGTGATCCTCGGCCAGGACCCATACCACGGCCCGGGCCAGGCCCATGGCTTGTGTTTCTCGGTGCAACCCGGCGTGCCGGCGCCACCGTCCCTGGTCAATATCTATAAAGAACTCAAGCGCGACCTGAATATCGACATCCCCAGCCACGGGTACCTGCAAAGCTGGGCCGACCAGGGCGTGCTGATGCTCAACACCACCATGACCGTGGAACGGGCCAACGCCAACGCCCATGCGGGCAAGGGCTGGCAGTTCTTTACCGATCGGATTATCGAAGTGGTCAGCGCGCATCAGCCGCATCTGGTGTTCCTGCTGTGGGGCGCCCACGCCCAGGGCAAGCAGAAACTGGTGGATGCCACCAAGCATCTGGTGTTGACGTCAGTGCACCCGTCGCCGTTGTCGGCGTACCGTGGGTTTATTGGGTGCGGACATTTCAGCCGCACCAACAAGTTTCTTGAGCAGAATGGCGAGACGCCGATTGAGTGGCGGTTGCCGCCAGTGTGAGAAGAGGATTTACCGGCTAGCCCATGTGGGCATGGGTATCTACAGCTCTTTTGAATCCTGAGAAAACCCTGTAGCCGCTGCCGAGGTACGAGGCTGCAATGGGTTGCGGCCCCAGGGCGGTCCTGCGGACCG
>Ga0302227_10003197_pt1 | contig 10878 bp, 12 predicted proteins | sample II_Palsa_N1_1_FD_193525 | JGI IMG/M metagenome (GOLD analysis project Ga0302227, IMG submission 193525) | Peat permafrost microbial communities from Stordalen Mire near Abisko, Sweden - II_Palsa_N1_1 | ecosystem: Environmental > Terrestrial > Soil > Palsa > Peat permafrost | place: Sweden...
CGGGCAGAGAACAAGAGAGGGTATTTGTGCAACATCAATCTCTGCCCCAGTTATCACTGATGAACTCAAAATTTCTCGAGTCTCAAGCAACTGCTCTTGGTGGATAACTTCGGGACATCGCCAACCGTCCGAGGTCATTGCAATACATCTCAGTTTGTCTTGGTACATAATTTCGAGTTTCGCAACTCCAAATTCAATTGAGGCGAAAGCGGCCAGATTCATGAGAACTGAACTTTCTGCTGTTCCGTCGCTTTTAACACCGGACTCCGGCTCTGAAGGAAGTGGTTTATCAAATCTCTCTTGAAAGTTCAGCCTATTAGGACTAAGCATTTCGATAGGTTCTGTAGTGAAATGAGCATAATTTCAACCAAATTCTTCATGTCACTTCTTAGGAGGAAGTTCGGGAGTATTCAGGAGCATTACTTACCGACTACAGATACTTCTGGCACACGGGCTGGTGATCCTTGATTCGTTGATATCGGCTCTGAGGAGCTTGCATTGTTTGCCGCATGGCACTCTTCATCGTGAATTGCAACGGCTGACTGGTAGTCGACAACTATGTTCTCGTAGTGCTGATTGTCATGCTTCGATCCATAGGTAGACAGCCAATCCAAAAACAATGCATTGTGATAAACTGTCTTCTCCCAATGACTGGAGCAGAGCATCAAGGGCATCAATTTGATAGGAGTCTGGACGTCCGCCATGTTGAGCTGGTCCAAATTGGCAAGAAAATTGGCGTCCGGCAACGCAATCTCTTTGCGGCACTTGCCAAAAGAGTGGATGGCAGCACAATGAGCTACACCAACTTTTGCCATTTTCAGATTCTCGAAAGCTTCATTGAATGGCAGGACTCGCCGCTTTGGTCGTGCTTTGGAGCCTTCGTTCGGATTTCGAAGCGCTGCAATGACACCGCTTGTGAAAGATGAGAGGTTGGGCATTGTGTACGTAGTTTTGCTTGTTGTGTTGCAATAAAGCAAGTGGATATTGTGCCCGGAAAAAAGTTTGATGGGGATAGGAAGAATGTAGAGGATCGAAGAGGATTGAAAAGCAATTATATCCTGGGGAACAGCTCAGCAGATCTCCGTCTGCAACTCCTGTTTCATTTTTAGGTGACCTTTCGGCGGACGAACATGAGGGGTTAGGGTTTGGAACATTGGCTCCTTCCAGAATAGGTATGCGGCTTTCTCGGCAACTGAAACGGGGGCTCAAACAATGTCCTTGAAGTGTCCCATTTCTGTTTCTGAAACCCGTGCGCACATTGAAATTCACCAGACTGTCGACGGCGCTTATTAAAAGCTACACCATCAAACAAGGGGTACTGGGAAAGGATAGCTAACTACTAGGTAGGGTTCTAGATTGAAGACAAGGAGCAGGAGTCTGAACAACCTGATAATAATTGGCCGTTTTACCTTGAGATACCCCTTGAGATACGTGAGAAGTTCATTGGCCCTGTGACTGGTTCTTTGAAACACTCTCTTCGCATTTCAAATATTTTTCGAGCGTTTGGTGATTTTTACAGTTGCGCGACACGTGATTTGAACCCTCTGTAAAGACGAGACATAAAATACATCGATTTCGTTAAAAAGGGGTTTAAATGGGGGTCTGGAATTGAGCATATAATTCGTCTAAATTATCTATTCTTACAGGAGCTGGAATCAGATATTTTACCCTTATGCCTTGGCGCCGAGATCACGTGCGCAAGCAGCCATTTTTATTCTAACAGAGTTTCTCACTTGACTCGGGAAGCAAAGTACCGAAAAAAATTACTTGAAACTCAATATAGAAGCATTTATGCTACCCGCTTATTAAATAAACGAGTATATAGAAAACATTCGGCTGAACAACTATGATGTTACCGGTCGCAACCAGAGTCACGTGACTCTGAACATCCATCTCAGTTAGCTAACACGTATGGCTCGTGATGTGGGACTGTAGGATACTCGATGCTTAACTAAAGAAAGAAATATGATACGTAGTACGTAATATGACATTATTTGTTAGCTACCGTTACTTACACTACCGTGTACTAATAAGAACACTCTGCTGCAGCTCTCTCGTCCAAGTGATCTTCTGCCTCATGCTATTATAAATGGGGTATATAATTTATGAAATTCCCACTTGGAGTCTGATATACTCCGATAGGGACATGGCGCAAAGAGATAAACGACTCCAAAACCACATATATTCTCGCAGCACAATACAAGACACAAAAGAAAATGCCTAGCAGAACTACTATCCATACGATCATGGATTTGAGAAATAGGGGCAGTAAGTCAAAGTAATAAAAGAAAATCTGTACGAAAGAGAGTAGTGGACCACGAAAAGGTTGGTCTGTGAAAGTTGGAGATCTTTTCAGATATTTGGCGGCCACAATATTGAGGGAAATAATAAAGCAGGCTAGAATTGCGCCACCCCCGCTAGCCATGAATAGGATACAGGATATTTTCCACAGAAGTCTCTCGATCGTCGTGGGGAACAGGAAGTCCAATGTCGTGTAGTGAACATATCCATATGCAGTGGGAAGTAGCGCCAGAGCTGACAAAAAGCTATATCCCAACTCTCGAGAGATAAAGGCCCAAAATCCTTTTGCTGTCCAATCTAGAACTGCGATAGAGAGGTCACAGCTATAAGACGAATACTTGTTTAGTTTTGTATTTTGTAGGTTTTCGCCTTGGTCGGAGAACCATCTCGACGTATTTGAGAGCCGTTGAATGTCTTTTCGCGTCAGAGATACTGCAAGAGCAGGGTAATGAACATTAGTGCCATCGAACCTTTTGCCACCATGCAAGAATTCTAGTTTATTCTGCTCCCGCCTAATGTCTATTTGTTCGATGGTCTGACTCCATTGAGGCAGCTCAGGCCCAATCTTCGGCGAGAGTGACTGGCGCGAAAAGGTTAAAGCCTGACCAGAGAAGACAGTACAAAGAATTGGGTCTTTGCACGCCGGTGTATACGTCTTCAAGTATAGACTCATTGGATATTGATGCATTGTCCCATCTGTTCCTTTGCTCGACAAGTGAAAATACGTCGATATTTGGGCGAGTTCCTGATCGCCTTCTTGAATGACGGCGTGCGCAACCAACCGCGGCAGTCCCTTGCTTTTTTCCACGATATTCTCCACATAAACAGACTGCGGTTCGACGACGTTTAAGATATGCATCATACACTCTGCCCTTTGGGTGAGATAGTAGGGGCGTTGAACATTGAACCCACGATAACGGGAAGGAAAGTTGCTTTGAGAGATCTGTAGCATGTATGCTAGAGTCGTCTGATCGTCTGCAAAGCTTACTAAAGTTTGATCTTGGACATTGAGCGGTTTTTGAAGCCAGAGACCGTACATAATCAAGGCGCAGACAACGTGTACGAGTGTATGTATCTCGAGCAATGTCATAGGATATCCCGCGAGCTTCCGTCCGATGGCCTGACCAGCGACCCAGAGAACCTGAAAACAAACCAACCCCTTAGCGAGAAGATCTGCTTTACTCTTTTCTTGGATATGGCTTCGATTCACTTGACAGAACCTCCCTCTCTCAGCTAAGAATATTATACCGTGTGTTGTAATAGTTGCTCGTTTCGTAACATTGTGAATATGCTCGACGTCTGCGGCGAATCCTCCCATTGCAGCAAAATGTCCGTACACCATATCGAAATGATTGCCAGGCTGATTGTACCATGCCTGCAACAAAATTATTAAATCTCCAATATGGTGTCGAACAATGGAATCTGAACTTGAACTTTTCATCGTTGTTCTTGACAGCAATCTCGTTCAGCTCTTTTACAAACCCCTTTGCCACTCTCCACTGCTTGAAAGCATTCACGACCACCATTTCGGGAGCAAACACGGCAATTGCTACCGATGTCGTTTTTCTCCGCCAGAATGCGAATTTGGTATCACCCGGGGGTGGCACATTCAAATGTATTGCCGTGTAAACGCACAAGAGTAGCGTAAACAAACAGTTGTACAAGATGTCCCAAGTTCCACGTCCTCCGGGACCAGCAACCCATCCGGGCGCGATTTCGGTCCGCAAGGCTGTGAGGTTGACAGGGTTTGAAACAGTCTCCCTGCTGTGAAGAGAGTGCATCACGCGGCGGAGTGGAAGTGACATCGTGTCGCTAAACTGGTACGCAAGACCACAGTGAAAGAGGAAGCATGTGGAGGGAATGATAAGAGAGATTATGGAGAGATGCCAACAAAGTTTTGAGTTCGTCGTCATTGTCGTGGCTGAGGCTGTGCGCCAGCGTGGGGCTGAGGTTGCTGTGAGAAGTTGACAGGGGTTAGCATAAGCGAAATCTCCCCCTATCAACGCTTCAATATGCCGCGGATTCCTTAGACCCCCGATCTCGAGGCTGCTTTAAGGAACAATGGCTCGTCAAAATCTAAGTATCTGCCTGGGCTGACTGACTTCATATATTTCAACGGTTTTCTGTATATTTTCGAACTGTTTTTGAGGATCATTACTTCACGAAGAAGATGGGAGGTCTCAAGGTTGGGGTTCCCACAAATATCAATTTCAAAAGACCAATATTCTGCGCACATAACCAAATAGCGTCACCAATCCCAAATGCTGATATTTCAAAGGATATACGCTTTCTCCCATTCATATTGCCTTCAGCAAGCTACTATTCACCGAACGGAGCCATTCAATTGATTCATTGTTTTAACTAGCAAAAGAAATCGCCTTCATTCTATAGAATCTATCTTTTAAAGCTGCTACCTATTGCTTGCAGTGATTTTTCAGAACGGAATTTCAACTGTGACGTTCCCACTATCCACATCACCAGCAATTGCTCCAGTAGGCACTTGATATGGATCTGAGATCGGCTTTCTGATCATACCAGGAGTGTACACTGAGACCAGTTGGCTATCTTGGGCGTCGGGGAGACTGCCACTATTGAGGAAGTTCATGGTAAGTTTGGTTGATGGCTGATTGATGACTGCATGAGTTGCTTGTCAGTGTCTTTTCGAAACTTGAGGCTGGGGGGTCCACCCACGGGGAAATGAGACATGGTCGTCACCATGTCGGACCACAAGGACAGAGTTCTTAGCTTGTGCCCAAGTAAATGTTGTCCATTCCGTTGCCGCTCTGAGAATGATGGTCAGCCAAGTACAGAAGAAAAGATTGAGTGCTTTACTGATTTTCGAAGTCTGCAGTGACTAAGAGCATTTTATTGTCCAGATCCAACGATTTTGATTTCGGCGTTTCGAACGGCCATGCTGAGCACATGAGCTGTAATAGTACAACTCAGTATTGAGCATTGATCAATAGATAGAAAACTGACCTGTATTTGGTATACTTGGCTCATTCCAATGCCGGTTTGATCAATCTAGAGGCGACTTAGTTTTGGTAGCTCTTACAACATATCCTATCCAGCATTTACCTCCAGGCCTGTTTTTAATGACTTCTGGAACGCTTTAAACGAGCGCTCAAAGCCTAAATGTCCATATTAATTCAATATTCAAGTACCTCAGGCTTTCAACTTACTGTAATCATTGCAGAGTAGTGGCATTGCCACAACACCCTCGAGGCTTGGAGGTCCGTCGATAAAAAAGCTGCCGTCTCCGTTTAGCGCAGCATAAATACCGTCTAGAATAGCCGGGAAGTCGGGAACCGCTGTATTTCCGTACAATACAGCGCGAACATTAAAGTCTGTTGAGTATGGATAGCAAACGGTGGTATTGACACAAGGTGGAAAGAAGAAGGGAGTCTCTTTCGCGATTTGTATCACTTGTTTGAACGCCTGACTTCCCATTAGTAGAGCAGAGTTGCGGGGGGAAGGGACGCGAACCTTTGGCACACTGCCTTTGCCTTGGATATGAAAGGGACATGATGAGTTATTCTGGCAGTACGCATTTGCTCGTAACATAAGTCGATTGGTGGCCGCCATGGTGTCTTGGACTTGATCGAACATGGTCTAAGCTCATGTGAGTGAGAGTTTCGACATTTCAATTTAGGTGATTACTCACTCTCCCATGAGGAGTGACCGCATCCAGCACAAAATTTCCAACACGGTCTGGGTATGTGGCAGCATATTGTGCCGCACGAAAAGAGCCACTAACGTGGAGGTTAGTGTGGGTCATCAAGCAACCAGGAATGTCTTAAGTACTCACTACGAAGAGCCAAGAAAGTTAATCTTTTCATACCCGAGTGCTTTCCTGACCATCTCATAATCTTGAACAACCTCTCGTGTACCGACATGTTGAATGATACCTGGTGGCGAGCTCATTTCAATCCATGAATTGGTAGCATTCGCTGCTATTGCCTTCATCGTGTCGTATGCAGTCTGGTTCGTTGGACTAAAATCGGGATTTTCAGCTTTGTCTTAATCAAGAAGAGGCAGAAGTCTCAGGTTGGCCCAGCAGTTTCTTACTATGGTCCCAGAAGTTCTGGAAAGAATTCAAGAGATACATTCAGTTGATTTGAGCTGTATGTGCCGCGAACATCTATAACTATTCAAGGTGAGTCCCCGCACGACACATCCATCGAACGAGATAGCATGACGACGTACCAAGTATGTCAAACTCCAAAAGTTCGTTGAAAGCATTAGTATAGTTCAGGGCTATCTCCCAAGCCAATATTACACCAGCGTCTGTTCCGCCAGGGTTACTAGATTGACCATCCTTAGCTCGAGTTCCATGAGGTTAACAACATGGGAGGTATCTTACTGAAATAAAGCACCTTTCGGCTTGCTTGGTCGGTGCATTCCCAATCCAAGTGTGATCATATTTGTACTACAGAAAGGTTTAGAGTAATCCATCGGCACATCAATTTGTCCACAGCGGAGGGTTGATAGAAGGTTGGTAAGGTCGATTAACGATGTATTGAAATACTGTGAAGATTGGGGAACATTCTTTGCACAGTCGACCCATCTGATGCCACTGAATGGAACCGATGCAGATTCAGTTAGAATCGCGAGCACACCAATCCAAAGAACTAGTAAAATCATGTTACCCATGGCGATATAAAACGAAGTGGAAAAGTATTTCCTCACGAGCAAAAGGTGTTGACCAGAGAAATGGGACGGAGGAATACTTATACTTCGCAAGCTCTATTTCTTGCACCCGTTGGTAATGGAAGGATTTGGTTACCTGCCACGGTCAAGCCAAACCGTACGCAATTTGAGTTTTGCATTCCGTTTTCATTTCGTGAAAAGGAGGCGAGGAAGTAAAGAGATTGGTTCGTTCAGTCCTTGCATGTTGCCGTTGCCTGAAATGGTCGGGGTTCTATGCAGTGGGGTGGCAGTCCATCAACCCCTGGTATACGAACCAACCTATCACAGAACCGCTCTGCTTTAAGATGGGGACGCTCCATCCTTGATCTTTGGTAGAAACATCGTCTTATAAATCACCCGTACAGTCAGCTCTCTAGCGCTGCGAGACGCCCACCACATACGTTACCAACGGCGCACCTGACAGAACACCGAAAAACGGAAGCCACGGTCGAATCCTAAAAATTTCTCGTGCTCTAAAACTTTGTGCTTTTCAAGCGAGGAGAAACGAATGAACGCAAGTCACGGGTCTATAATTCTATCCTGTGGTAAAACGATCCATCTCAGACGTTAGTGATGTGGCCACTTGCCCAAAATTCTAAAGCCCCTGGTCCTGGTGGTAAGAATCTCTCCTTTACCTGGTCAGCAACACAGATTAATTCATCGTAGTGCCTGCTCAGGCAAATTCAAGGGACCCACCCGCATCTCTGCCAGGCGTATTGACCCAATTTCGGCGTTGGCATTCAAAGACACGAGACGGCTGCGTGGTGTGCAAGTACGTATGGAAGCATTTCGGGCCATTTTTACACTTGAAACTGTATTCCTTTATTTTAACCACTTACTAGAGTCCGCCGAATAAAATGCGACGAAACGAAACCCCACTGTAAAAAGTGTACATCTACAGGGAGAAAATGTGAAGGATATGTGACGGAGGAACCGCGACGAAAAGACGGCAAACCACTTCACAATCACCACTCATATCAAGCCCCAGCACCCAGAATATCCCCTCAGTCGTCCCAAAATATATGTGGAATTGCTGAAGCAAGTGGATCATTACAAGATTTGCAGGTCCCAAAGCTGTATTGTATTGCAGGGGATTTTGAGCCACATTTCTGGAACCACACCATGCTCCAATTCAGCCACAACTATCCCACAGTACAACAAGCAATACTCGCTCTCTGTGTCATATATGAGGGCAACCATAGAGACATCCAAAGCCCAATGAAGAGTAGCACAGTCACAATACAGAATCCGCAAGCACTACATCAGTATCATCTAGCTGTCAGCCATCTCATCGAATATCTATCTTCATCACACCAAGACTCACGCGCCACTCTACTATCATGCCTAGTTTTTGTCTGGATAGAGTTCTTGCAGAATAATCTCGAGTCTGCATTCAAACATCTGGATAGCGGGCTCAAAATCCTTGGTGATCTCAGCAAAAACCTTCCTGTATCATCCTTGCCAGAAACCCTAGCTTTTTACAATGCCGAAGACATATATGGGTCCATCCACCGTTCTTTTACAAGATTGAGAAGCCAGGCGGCGTTGCACGGCACCTGCAGTAAGCTTCCTTTTTGGTTACCTTCGCCAGCTGAGAGATAAAGATCACTATGGTTCTGTCGACATGCTCGTTCTCGAAGGGATCCGTGAAGAACGCCTGAAGCGAATCAGACAATGGAATCTCGCCACGATCGCGTTGAGAGTCGCCCACTCAAGACTAAACGACACTGCTCAAATTTCGTCCTTTGCATACCTCGAACTATACTTCATCTTTTTGTCAGTCATCCTCAAGACAACACTATCTGGGACAGAGATGATATTCGACGAATATACTTCTGAATTCGAACATATGATTATTCTTGCAGAGTCAATTATCAACAGTCATAATGCAGACAATATCTCTGCCTTATCGTTCGACATGAACATAATTCCACCTCTCATGTTCCTTATGCTCAAGTGTCGAGTCCTTCGACTGAGACGACAAGCCGTAGCCTTGCTGAGGCGAGGTCCCGAGCGAGAAGGTATATGGCGTCGTGAAAGTGTCATCAAGGTCTGCGAATGGAAGCTGATGATGGAAGAGCAAGGCCGTGGTCAGTTGACGGAAACGGATATCCTCCCCGCATCTGCGAGGATTTACCGAGAACATATCAGGCAAGAGGATTGGAGAAATCTTTCGGGAAACACACGCCCACAAATATATTTCAGCAGAGGGAACAATGGAACGGTAGAGTACGTATCTATGCCAGACAACTTCGAGGGCGTTTATGAGATGGGCAACATGCTGTGATTCTATTCCTTTGGGGAGCTCGATGTGTTCCGCTGCTCTATGTGGGCCTAGCTTAGTATTTTCAATTTTCTTGCCTACCAGGCTACCACCACAACGCTTTGGATATTCTAGGCGCACCTCACCTTTGAGGTTTTATTGCTTGAAATTTCGTAGATCGGAGACAATGATTTTCTGGCTGACTAAAGTAAATCTACTGAAAATAGAGCACAAGGCACTGGAAAGTTGAACTGTTCTGGTTGATGATGGTGTCAAGCGAGATGCTAGACAAACGCTAAAGGGGCATGTTGCTAAGCTGCCCCTTATGCTCCAAACAAAGAGCAACTCTTGGTGCCTTTTCAAGCCTCGGCCGCAAAACAACACCCATGAATACAATACAAAACCAAGGGCCAACAGACCTTCGTCAGTCTAACTGTAAGGGAACAGCATCCAGATACAATCTCCGCCATTTTGCAGTGCTGTTGCCCCTGTCAGGCCCGGCCCCGCCCCATAACTCACGCCATAGAAGTTTGGCGTCGTAGTATCGCCAACGAATATCATACATTGGTACGGAACATACGAATTGGCATTAAGAGTATATCTGTCCAAGCAAAACATTTGGTCGGCAGGAGGTTGGGTGTTATTACACACTTGACAAGGTTCAAGCATTAATGCTGCTGCCTCGTAGTCTGGATATGCGCCCTGAGTTTTGTTCGCGGTGATGCAAAGACCTGAATTGACTTCGTATATGTAGCCAAATGCGTCACAGTATCCATTGGTGGGCGGATCGATGGCAGATGATACTTCATAAAAAGCAAGCTGGTCGGTGACAGTTATGGCCGGGTTGCGTTCTGCGTATGCTAGGGAGCAGTCTGTATATCCTGTGAACCCAAATGAGTAGTTTGCCCCTGCATAATTGTAAACTGCTGGTGCTGGAATGCTGGCGAGTGTTGCATTGCCTATGCTGACTGGAGTGGAGCCAGGGGCTATGGCGGTGGAAGTGCAATTATCAGATGAGGAGGACACGTAAAGGCATGACCCGGGTGTGCTAGATGAAATCGCTGACATTGTTGAGCTAGGAGTATATGAACACCGAATAATGGGGTCCACGGTTGTGCTCATTAAGCTGATTGAGAGGGTTGAGCTTGGCTGGGTGCATTGTCCTAAGTCCGGGTGACAACCTGTGCCACAGAAAGTGGTGCCCGTTCCACAAAAGAAATATTCCGAGCAGCCTAGTCATTTATTAGGTTTGACTTAATTAAAAGGATTAGGGTTTGAGGCAAAGGTCTGTCATGGGAGGTAGGAGATGAGGTCTGGGAATTGAAAGCTTACAGGATCCAAATTCACTTCCTTCACAAGTCACATTATTACCGCATGTACCATCGTTTGATATCAAAGTGCAATATCCATAGTCGGATTGGCAACCAGTACCTGGAGTGATTTAGCAGGAAATTTATTCAAGAAGTTGGGAGTCGGGAGGGGGAAACACCCAAAATTAGAAGGGCAGCTCTTAGTATTGGAAGAAAGGATACGGAGTTTTTAACCTACCACAATGGGCAGCGTTGTAGCCGCAAGTGTTATCCGAACCACAGCAGTTGCCAAAGCCGCTGCCTTGGCAAGTAAGG
>Ga0302227_10003199_pt1 | contig 10877 bp, 7 predicted proteins | sample II_Palsa_N1_1_FD_193525 | JGI IMG/M metagenome (GOLD analysis project Ga0302227, IMG submission 193525) | Peat permafrost microbial communities from Stordalen Mire near Abisko, Sweden - II_Palsa_N1_1 | ecosystem: Environmental > Terrestrial > Soil > Palsa > Peat permafrost | place: Sweden...
AACCAAACGTCCCTACGCTGATCTGCCTCAACCGATGGGCGTCGATTAGATCCGCCTTATTGAGCAGCAGTGCAACCAGGCGACTCTCGGGGTCGAACTTCAACTTCACCGCGAGCCGCATTACCTCATCTCCGACATCTTTGTGCAGCAGATGAACCGCGCCTACACCGATACAGAAGAAGAAGATTGCCTTCGCCAGCTTGAAGATTCCGATCAGCAACAAGCCACGGTCATGCACACCGGCAGGGTGGTTCCCCAACTCCTGTGTCTGCATCAACTCGTCACTCGTCCTGCTGGCCACTTTTAATAGGCTCCAATCTTCAGTTGACGAGGACTCGAAGGAATTGTCAACGCCACCTTTGTGCAAGGCACTTCTTCACACCATCAACATCTTCTCGTGAATGCTTGCATACACAAAATTGGCCTCATAACACCGTCAATCCGCGTGAGGTTTCACGAGCATGATGGGAATAGACCAATCCAGTCCGCGCAAGTGGACGTAGATGCTTATGAACGCCCCTGCAGGGAACGAGCTTCTAGAACCAGGAACGAAAAGGATAACGAAAATGAAGAAGTCTCTTCTCGCCGCCCTCGCAGTGGCCACTCTGGCCATTACCTCGCTTACCGCCCACGCACAGAAGGACCCCGAAGTCGGCGGCGCAGCGATGTATCCCACCAAGACCATCGTCGAGAATGCAGTCAACTCGCCGATCCACAAGACCCTCGTCGCTGCGGTCAAAGCCGGAGGCCTCGTCGACACACTTAACAGCCCTGGCCCTTTCACCGTCTTCGCACCCACCGATGACGCCTTCGCCAAACTACCGGCCGGCACCGTCGACACACTCGTCAAACCCGAAAACAAAGACACGCTCGACAAAATCCTCACCTACCACGTTGTTGCAGGCAAGATCAGCTCGAAAGAACTCGCGAAGATGATCCAGAAGGGCGGTGGCAAAGCCACCCTCAAAACCGTTCAGGGCGAAGACCTCACTGCAACCATGTCAGGCGGAAACATCATGCTGACCGACGCCAAAGGCGGCATGGCCACCATCACAACGGCCGATGTCTTCCAATCGAACGGTGTCATCCACGTCATCGACACCGTCCTCATGCCCAACTAGGTGTTTCCTCCGGCAATCCTTCAAGGCGCCTCATTACGAGGCGCCTATTTTTCTTGTCATACAAAAACATCGTTCCTTTTGCAATCTGCACCAGTCGCTCAACACGCTATAACAAACCCAGCATGCGCCACACATTTCAATCCGAACAGTGGCTTCCCTACCCCATTGAGCTCGTCTTCGCCTTCTTCGCCAATCCCGAAAATCTCCCACGCCTCATGCCCAAATGGCAAAACGCCCGCATAGAAGAAGCCACCTTCACACCGCCACCCCAGCGACCCGAACATCTGGCTTCTTCTACACCGAAAAGCATCGCAGCCGGAGCAGGCACGAAAATGACGATCAGCTTTCAGCCCTTCCCATACTCCCCTGTACGAATTTCCTGGGAGGCCGAAATCTCCGAGTTCGTCTGGAATAATCACTTCTGCGACCGGCAGCTTCGTGGCCCCTTCGCATATTGGCGCCACTGCCACCACCTACAAACAGAAACCCGAATAAATGACGCCGGCACACCGATCTCAGGAACTCTGCTCAAAGACGAAGTTGAGTATGAACTGCCACTCGGCAAATTAGGTGAGATAGCCAACAGCCTCTTCATAGCTCACCAGCTTCAAAACACCTTCAAATATCGCCACGTTCGCACCAACGCGCTGCTTCCACTATTTTTGACTCCAGCCGATAAGTCGTAACCGAAGGGTCGTCATAAACAAGAAAGAGGCTGCTAATTGCAGCCCCTCGCCCCGTCAAAGACGTCAACCTAATGCTTCGCCAGCACCTGCTCCATCATCTTCGCCAAATACGGTTTCGCCTTCTCAAGAGCAGACTCCGCAGTCAATCCATATTTCTCACGAAGCGACTCAACCTTGCCATGCTCAATGAACGCATCCGGCCATCCCACCCTCACCACCGGCACCTGCAGTTCAAGTTCGTTCAATGTCTCCATCACGGCCGAGCCAAATCCGCCCGCGAGCACATGGTCTTCTAACGTAATCACCAACCCGCATCTGTTACCGAACTTCCCCACACAATCGCGATCTACGGGTTTCGCAAAACGCGGATTAATGACCGCAGCGGAAAAACCCTCCTGCTTCAACATCTCTGCTAGCCGCTCCGCCTCAGGCAACATTGAGCCCAGCCCGAAGATCGCCACATCTACCCCATCGCGAATAACCTCAGCCCGGCCAATCTCCAGCGCCACAGGCTTTTCTTTCACGGCAACACCGGGCCCAGTGCCACGCGGATACCGTATTGCGCTCGGCCCATCATGGAGCATTGCTGTGTACATCATGTCTGCAAGTTCATCCTCATCCTTGGGAACCATATGAACAAGATTCGGAACGCTTCGCAGATAGCTGATATCGAAGAGTCCATGATGAGTCGGCCCATCATCACCACTCAACCCGCCACGGTCCATGCAGAACACCACAGGTAAATTCTGCAGACACACATCGTGTACTACCTGATCAAACGCACGCTGCAAAAATGTTGAGTAGATCGCACAGAAAGGTTTATATCCTTTGGTCGCCATGCCAGCTGCAAAGATCACAGCGTGTTCCTCAGCGATTCCAACATCGAAGTATCGCTTCGGATGATGCGGGCGGAAAAGATCAAGCGCAGTCCCATTCGGCATCGCAGCTGTAATAGCCACGACCTTATCGTTCGCAGTCGCAAGCTTCGTCAGCGACTCGGCAAATATCTCCGAGTAAGTCTTTTGCCCTGTCGGCTTCGTCTCGCCCGTCTGTGCGTCATAAGGTCCCAGCCCGTGAAACTTCTTCTGTTTCTCAATCGCAGGCTGAAAGCCCTTACCTTTTTGAGTAATCGCGTGCAATACAACCGGCTTATTTTGCTGCTTCAAAAAGTTGAACGTCTCAATCAACAACGGCAAGTTGTGCCCATCAATCGGCCCAAAGTAGCTGAGCCCGAACTCTTCAAAGAGTGTGCCAGGCCCAATCAGGCCTTTCGCTGCCTCTTCCGCCTTACGCGCTACGTGCCGAACCGTCTTACCGCCAAAACGTTCCAGTAAATCTGCTGCGCGATCATGCAGACTTGAGATCGTAGGATTCGTCACAATTTTATGGAAGTACTCTGCAATCGCACCAACATTCTTGTCAATCGACCATGCGTTATCGTTCAGCACCACGATCAATCGCTTGGTTTGAGCAGCAATGTTATTGAGTGCTTCAAACGATATCCCATTTGTAAACGCCGCATCTCCCGCCAGAGCCACGATATGTTCTTTCCCGCCGGCCATGTCGCGGCCCACAGCCATTCCCAACGCAGCACTAAGCGCAGTCCCGGCATGTCCAGCACCATAGCTGTCATGTTCGCTTTCAGTGCGAAGCATAAATCCATTCAATCCCCCGGGCTGCCGGATCGTATGGAACAGCTTCTCTCGTCCTGTCAGTAGCTTGTGTACGTAAGCTTGGTGGCTCACGTCAAACACAAAGCTATCCGTCGGCGTATCGAACACGTAGTGCATAGCGAGGGTCAGTTCAACAACACCCAGATTCGGACCGATATGGCCGCCCGTCTTTGAAACTCCGATAATCAGTCGCGCCCTAATCTCCTCGGCCAGCTGGGTCAGCTCCGCAATCGAAAGCTTCTTCACATCAGCCGGAGAGTTAATCGTCTCGAGAATATTGCTCATCAAAAACCTGTTCTGCAGTGTCGCTTACCAAGCTTCGCGTCCTGCTAAAAACACAACCACACTTACAACCCGGCTAAATGAGCCGACTTTTAAGTATATCAATCTCCACGCCCTTGCTCGGGTCATTTTTCTTACGTTGATCTTTAGACGCTCCTCTTCACCGTTCGCTGTCGTGCCCCTCGTTCCAAATCAAAACGCCCCAAATTTTACTCCGACACGCACCACCCTCTGGGATATGCTTTTCCACACATGGTCCACGCCGTCACTACCACAGGACTCACCCGCCGTTTCGGCGACTTCACTGCAGTTCAGAACGTCAACCTCACGGTAGCCCCTGGCCAGTTCTTCGGCTTCCTCGGTCCCAACGGCGCCGGCAAATCTACCACCATAAAGATGCTTACTGGCCTCCTGGCCCCAACTTCAGGCTCGATCCAAATCCTGGGCCTCGACGCCATCGCTAACCCCATCGAAGTCAAGCGCCAGATCGGAGTCGTCCCGGAAGGTCTGGCTCTCTTCGGCCGCCTCACCGCTGCTGAATATCTACGGTTCGTAGGCCGAATGTACGGTCTCGATCACGCCACCACTGCCGCCCGCACTACTGAGCTCCTCGAATTCATGAGCCTCGCTGGCGAAACAAAAAAACTCATCACCGACTTCTCCCACGGCATGCAGAAAAAACTCGCCCTCGCCGCCGCCGTCATCCACGGCCCTCGCATCCTCTTCCTCGACGAGCCCTTCGAAGGTGTCGACGCGATCGCCTCCGGCACTCTCAAAGCCATGCTCCAAGGCATGATCGCTCGCGGCGCTACCATCTTCCTCACCTCTCACGTCCTCGAGATCGTCGAGCGTCTGTGCACCCACATCGCAATCATCGACCGCGGCCACCTCATCGCAAACGGTTCCCTCGAAGAGCTACGCGCCGGTGTCCAGGCCCGCAATCCTGAAAGCAACGCTAATCAAACTCTCACCCTCGAACAGATATTCCTCAGTATCGTCGGCAACGATCCAGCAGCAGCCCCTGAACAGGAGCTGTCATGGCTAGGCTAAACGAAACGCAAAGCCACCCTCCAAACCCAACCTGGACCGCCGCACAAAGTCGAGCTCAATTCGTAGCTCTCGCACAACTCCGCTGGTGCATCTTTCGGAACGCCTTTCGACGCAAAGGTGGAACCGGCGAGCTAATCGCCCGCATCCTGATCTACCCCGTCTTCGGCGTCATCGCCATCTTCCCCATCCTCGGGGCAGGCTGCGGAGCCTACCTTCTCGTCTCCACCGACCGCCTCGCTATGTTCTCCGCAATCACCTGGGGAGTCTTCCTACTCTGGCAGATCGTCGTCCTCAACATATCCGCCCCTGGCCTCAGCTTCGACATCAACACCATCATCCGCTTCCCCATCAGTTTTCCTCGCTACCTTCTGGCGCGCCTCTTCTTCGGACTCCTCTCAGCCGCCAACGTCATTGGCACCCTTGCTCTCATCGCGGCTGACATCGGCATCGGCGTAGCCAAGCCATCACTCCTCCCATGGGCCACTCTCCTCCTCTTCGTCTTCGCCTTGGCAAACATCTTTTTCACTCGCATGGCTACCACCTGGGTCGAGCGTTGGCTCTCCACCCGCCGCGCCAGCGAGATCTTCACCGCTCTCATCATCTTCGGCTCCCTTGGCTTTCAATACATTAACTTGAACTTCAACCCCGCCTTCCAGCACGCCCATCACGCCAGCAAACTTCCCTTTCTCATCAAAATCTTCGCGCGTGTTCGCCCCATCGCCGACCTCCTTCCTCCCGGTCTGGCCGCCACTTCGATCGTCAGCTCAGCACAGGGACACACTCTCACCGCCATCGCATCTATGCTCGGCCTCACGATCTTCGCCTGCCTCTTCCTGGCCATCTACGCCTGGCGTATGTACCGCGAGTTCCGCGGGGAGAATCTGAGCCAGGTCACTCACCAATCCGTCGCGCAACGCGACCCGGTATCAGTCCGAATCGTTGAGCAATCACCAGTTGTTGCTTCAACACGTAATCGGCTCGGTCTAAGCCCCACTCTCTCTGCCTGTCTCCAAAAGGAGTTCATCTACCTACGTCGCAACACCAATCAGTTATACGGCTTCATCGCACCCGTGTTTATGGTCTTCCTCTTCGCCAGTCGTATCGGAGCCAGCGGTACCGGCGGTGATCTTGTCTTCCCCGCCGCAGTTGCCTACTCCCTCCTGGGCGTCTCTATCCTCTCCTACAACGGCCTCGGTATGGACGGTCCCGGCGTCCAGTTCTACTTCATAAGCCCAATACGACTCCGCGACGTCTTCCTTGCCAAGAATCTCATCGGGTTTCTACTCAGCTTTATCGAACTCGTTCTCATCTTCGGAGTTCTTACCTTCGTAGCGCGCACACCGTCCCCTCTCATCGCTCTTGCAACGCTCTGTTGGCTCCTCTTCGCCATCTTTACCAACGGAGCAATCGGCAATCTCCGCTCGCTCAGCGCACCAAAAAAAATCGACCTATCGAAGATCAGCCGCAGACAAACCTCTCAGCTCAGCGCTCTCATCGCTCTAGGAGTTGTTCTCGCCTGCTTCGCCATCGGCTTCGGGATCGCGTTCGTTTGCCAGCGCCTTGACCATCCCTGGCTAATGATCCCTACCCTATTCGCTTTCGCAGTGGCAACCCTCGTCTTTTACATCCGCACGCTGAATCGTCTCGACACAATAGCGTTGAACCATCGAGAAGAGCTCGCAGAGGAACTTTGCAAAACTTAGCTCAATCCTACGTAGAGCAACCGAGGCAAGAACAGCTTGTGACAGACGCGAAAAGAACCTGAGCTACACTGGCTTTCTTCAAGTACAACGCACCGCTAAGCGGTCAAAAGGCAACGAACCACCAAATATTACGCAGTATCACGAAGGGAAAAGACGAGATGCAGCTTCGAGGAAGAAAGACCGCAGTTACCGTACTCGCAATAGCAACAGCCTTTGGCTGCATTCACGCTACTGCCCAGAACATCACCGAGCAGCCAGACAGATATCAGTGGCTCGAAGATGTCTCAGGGGACAAAGCCATGGCTTGGGTCAACGAGGAAAATGCGCGTTCGGCCAAAGTTCTACAAGCAGACCCCCGCTATCCCCTCCTTGCCGAAACTGCACTCAAAGTACTCGAATCTCCAACTCGACTTCCCGACCCGGACTTCCGCGTTGGCGAGATCTACAACACTTGGCAGGATGCTCAACACGTCCGCGGAATCCTTCGTAAAACATCTCTCGACAGTTATCTCACCGACCAACCTGACTGGCAAACCGTCATTGACTACGACGCTCTCGCCGCGAAAGACAATGAAAAATGGGTCCAGAAAGGGTTAAACTGCCTCTACCCCGGCAACAGCCTCTGTCTTGTCTCCCTCTCCGCAGGCGGCGAAGACGCCGACACCCTGCGAGAGTTTGATCTCAAAACCGGCAAGTTCGTCGAGAACGGCTTCGTCTTATCAAAATCCAAACAAGACGTAACCTGGGTCGACAAAGACACCCTTTTGGTCGCCCGAAACTGGGGTGACGGAACAATGACTCAATCCGGTTACCCGTTCATCGTCAAGCTATGGAAGCGCGGCCAATCTCTTGACCAAGCCAAAGAAGTCTACCGTGGAACGCAAACGGACGTAAGCGCGGGCTCGTCTGCAATTCACGATAGCCAGGGCCATATCGCAATAATCCTTAGCCGGGGAGTCAACTTTTTCGAGAGTGAGATCTCCCTCTATGCCCCCGAAGGTATAAAACAAATCTCCGTACCAGGAAAATCTCAACTGCACGGCATGCTCGACGGCCAACTCATCTTGGAATTGAATGAGGACTGGAAGCCAAAGGGCCTATCGACGACATTTCCTCAAGGCTCAGTAGTTGCATTGAATCTGGCAGCCGTAAAAAAAGACCCAGTCCATCTCAAGCCGACCGTCATCTTCACTCCTACCACCCAAGAGTTTTTCCAGGAAGCCGGTACCACCAAGAACCATCTCATCGTAACCACGCTCGACCACGTTCAGGGACGCGCATACATCTACACTCACGACGCGAACAACACCTGGACTCGCAAAAAACTCGACATCCCCGATAATCTCAGCGTCGGTATCGCCACAACCAATACCTCAGACGACAAATTCTTTCTGGAGACGACCGGCTTCCTCACACCTTCCTCACTCTTCTTGGGCGATGCATCTTCAACGAATCTGAAGTCAGCGAAGACGCTCCCCGCGCAGTTCGACGCTTCAAACCTCGTCGTCGAACAACTTCAGGCCACCTCCAAAGATGGAACCAAAGTCCCCTACTTCCTCGTCCGTCACAAGGACATCAAGTACGACGGCTCGAACCCCACCCTCATGAATGCCTACGGCGGCTTTCAAGTCTCGATGACTCCCCTCTACAACCCCATACTCGGCAAGTTATGGCTGGAACGAGGTGGCACCTTCGTCCTCGCCAACATACGCGGCGGTGGCGAGTTCGGCCCTGCATGGCACGAGGCAGGCTTAAAGACTCACCGTCAGCGTATCTACGATGACTTCGCTGCAGTCGGTCAGGACCTCTTCTCTCGCAAGATCACCTCACCTAGACGCCTCGGCATCGTAGGCGGATCCAATGGTGGCCTCCTTATGGGGGTAGAGTTCACCCAACACCCTGAGATGTGGAACGCAGTCGTCATTCAGGTCCCACTGCTTGATATGCTCCGCTACGAGCACATAGCAGCCGGCGCTTCCTGGGTCGGAGAATACGGCACTGTAACCATTCCCGAAGAGCAGAAATTCCTCGCCTCGATCTCTCCTTACAATCAACTTAATCCCAACACCACCTACCCCGAACCGCTCATCTTCACCACAACGAAGGATGATCGCGTAGGCCCCGTTCACGCACGTAAATTTGCGGCGCGCCTCGAAGAGTTCCACAAGCCCTTCTTCTACGACGAGATCGTCGAAGGTGGTCACGCAGCTGGAGCCAACCTCAAAGAGCAGGCGAACACCCGCGCCGAACAGTACACCTATCTCACCCGAAAACTGATGGATTAGCCTTTTTCTGAAACATTGTCGCAAACAGAAACATGTTGTAGGTCCGATCCTAAAATTTACCAACGAAAAGCGTCCAGCATTTTTCTCGCGTCGCCAAAAACTAACAAAGACGCTGCAGCTGCTCTCAAATACAGCTGCAGCGCCTTTTAATTTCAGTAATCACGAATGAAAATCAGAACCGTTCAAGAAGAATGCTTCTCATGATCTCTGTTCCGCCTAAACTACCCAGCCACTCCCACTACGCTCAACATCCTCCCCGCAACACCCTGCTCCACTCGATGCGAAAAGTACTTCCGCTCGCCTCTCTCATCAACCGCGCACCCTGAGCACTCTCCCACGACAGTAATCCGCTCCTCTCCTAATCCCGCATTGAGTAGTTGCCTCCGATTCGCCTCCCAAAGATCTAGATACAACTTCTCGTCGTCCTCATCGATACCCACTCGGAAAAGCTCCTCCGAATACCCAAATCGTTCCCCAAACTCTTTATGCACCTCTCTCCCCACCGAGTAGCAGCAAGCCCCAATGCTTGGCCCCACCGCCGCCTCCAGGTCATCCACCCGCGATCCATACTCTTCCACCATCATGGCCACTCCCCGCTCCACAATCTGCGCCACTGTCCCCCGCCATCCCGCGTGAAACGCCCCTACTGCCCTCTTCTTCGGATCGACCACCAACACAGGGACGCAATCCGCCGTCCCCACCCCCACCAGCACTCCCTGCAGGTTCGTAATCAATCCATCCCCTTCCAGAATCGCCTTCCCCTCCCCGGTCTGAAGCCTGCCCTCCAGAGCCCCGTCCGCCTCCCGAATAACCCGAACAATATCCGAATGAATCTGCCGAATACTCACCAGCAAAGAACCACGTTTGTCCACCAAATCACCATCAACATACCGCACAAAACGCCGTCTGTTTTCCGCCACAGACGCCGCATCATCCTCTTTGGTCCAACCCAAATTTAGCGATTTTCCACCATAAATTGAAGAAATACCCCCATGCCGCGCACTAAAACCATGCCTCAACCATCCAAACCTCTTCCACGCCTCAACCTGCACAATCTCAAGCCTATCGCTCACGCTAACTCCTTCACTCTAAACATCTAATCTCCAAACTCCATCTTTCAAAGCCAACTACAAACGATCTTAGAACCCGCTATTCCACACTCCAAAGTACGGCAGATAACATTCTCGAACATTCAGCGTCTACATTTAGTATTTAGTACCGTTGGCAAAGTTCATGCATCCAAAGAGAAACTAAGCAGTTGACAATGCAAGGACAGGAACTAACTCCCTTATATTTCAACAAAAATTTGCATCCTTCCTCGCGGGTCTGTAATATACCGCGATTGTAGACATGAGAGTGAATGTGCCCACCGTAGCCCCCCAATTTCTTCGTTCCCGTATCGGCAAAGTCTGCGTCCCTATCATCGGCGCTACTCCTGCCGAAATGCTTGAAAAAGCCACCGCTGTCGTCAAAGAGACGCCTTTCCTCGAGTTCCGCCTCGATTACCTGGAGAAGCCCCTCCTTGCTCTTCCAAAGCTTAAACACTTTCTCAGTGACAACACCGCCATCACCGCTATCGCAACATGTCGCCGCGCCGCTAATGGCGGTAAATTCTCCGGCAATCTTGCAGCAGAGATGGAGATTCTCTCCAAGGCCGGAACCTCTGGTTTCCACATCGTCGATCTTGAACTTGAATCCGCCGAGAGCCTAAAAAAGGGAGAGCTGCAGAAGCTTCGCGATACAGGGATTGCACTGATCGTCAGCCACCACGATTTTGCCGCAACCAAGGATCTTGACGGCATCTTCAAACGCATAGAACCATTCAAGCCTGATTTCATCAAGATTGTACCCACGGCCAAGACTCTCACCGACAACGTCACGCTCATGCGCTTCATCGAACGCATGGATGACCACTCCAACATCGTCGGTGTCTGTATGGGCGATGCCGGCATTATCTCGCGCGTCCTCGGTCTGCGCGCGGGCTCTGCCTTTACGTTCGCCGCAGCCACCGCGGGCGAAGAAACTGCACCTGGCCAGATTGCCGCCCGAACACTGATCGAAACCTATCGCATCGACC
>Ga0302227_10003206_pt1 | contig 10858 bp, 19 predicted proteins | sample II_Palsa_N1_1_FD_193525 | JGI IMG/M metagenome (GOLD analysis project Ga0302227, IMG submission 193525) | Peat permafrost microbial communities from Stordalen Mire near Abisko, Sweden - II_Palsa_N1_1 | ecosystem: Environmental > Terrestrial > Soil > Palsa > Peat permafrost | place: Sweden...
AAATAAAAATAAAATAAAAAATAAAAAATAAAATAAAAGAAAAAAGGGCTTATTTCCCCATTAACTGTGCTACCTACAGAGAGTGGATCGCGGACGTGCATCTCGACTTTCACTGACCCTAAAGCAACCCAACCCACCATTAGTTAGGCAAATATAAGAAGTTGACCAAGCCAGTTTGGCGAGGTCGCTCATAGTGTTGTACAGTTGACATCCCTTTTTTTTTCACACTGAACCATCAGTCCTTGCTGTCGCATTTGGAGGGAGGAGGCCGTGCTCTCGGAAAAAGCACCCAAAACCATAGACACTCTTGTGGAAGTCGTACAGGAGCACGTTCATCTTCATGATGGTCCTTCCATCGGGCGTCTTTTCCTGTTTTCATACTCTCTCAGCTCCCCTCCCCACCACCTCGTTTCGTGTGCTCCGTACCGTATTGTTGGGGACAAACACCTCGACAAAGGGCAGCGACATCGGCCGCCTTGACGTGCAAAAGTCCTCTGCCTGGCTGCAATCCACCTGAAGGAACTGGATGCCCTGGGGCGCATACTCTGCGGCGATGCGCTTGAACTCGTCCTTGAAGGGTTCTGAGAACCTGCACCTGAGACAGACATCAGCTAGGATGGATGCCACGCAATGACAATGCTACCCAGGGACCAGCATTGCGACCACAACAGGCCGCCCCATCCGCAGCAGCTGGCCCAGCTGCTTGTCGTGCGACCAGAAGATCCGATGGTCGGGCACGTCTGGCCGTGGCAGGCCGAGATAATAGTAGGACAGGCTGGACAGCTGCTGTGCCCACGAGGACGACATCGGCAAACCGGCCGTCGGCGAAGAAATCGCCATTTTCGCGAAAGGAGGCCCCCTGACTATGAGCTCGCAAACGAAAGAGGCCGAGGCCGCACTTGCAGCCCTCGTGGTCAACGGCGGCGGCGGCGGCGGCGGCGGTGCCACGGACAAGAAGCGTCAGCAGCAGCACCAGCAGTACCCCGCGATCAGCTTTGGCTCGCACGAGGAGGACGACGACGACGACGACGACGACGACGGCATGCACACCACCACCCTGAGCAGTAACGTCAATGGAACGGGCACCGGCAGCGCCAGCAGCGCCAGCAGCGCCAACGGCACCGACAAGCAGCAAGGAGGCAGTGGCATCGACGAGGAGGCGTCTGGTCGCGACAGCACCTACTTTAGGTTTCAAAATCCCAGTGCGTGCAAAATCTCAAGGCTTTCTTTCCTCCTCCGCCTTTTTTTTTTTTTCCACCCGCAAACGCACACATATGCAACAGCTACTACAGCGCACTCTCCAACCAGCAAAACATGCTGCAGGACGCGGTGCGAACGGGCTCGTACCAGTACGCGATCCAGCAGAACAAGGCCGACTTCCAGGACAAGGTTGTGATGGACGTGGGCGCGGGCTCGGGCATCCTCTCGTTCTTTGCGCTGCAGGCGGGCGCGCGCAAGGTGTACGCCGTCGAGGCGAGCGACGTGGCGCACTTTGCTCGCCAGCTCGTCGCGGCCAACCACTTGGCCGATCGCATCATCGTCCTCAAGGGCAAGCTGGAAGACATCAAGCTGCCCGAAAAGGTCGACGTGATCGTGTCCGAGCCCATGGGCGTCCTGCTCGTGCACGAGCGCATGATCGAGACCTTTATCCGTGGCCGGATAGACTGGCTCAAGCCCGACGGCGTCATGTTCCCCGGGTCGTCGGCCATCTACCTCGCGCCCTTCACCGACACGTTCCTCTACAACGAGACTATTACCAAGGCCCGCTTTTGGCAGCAGGAGGACTTTTACGGCGTCAACCTCTCGTCCCTGGCAGAGGAGGCCTTTATCCACCACTTTTCCCAGCCCGTCGTTGGATGCTTTGACCCGCGCACCCTCATGGCCTCCACCATCGAGTACCCCATCAACTTCCTCACCGTCACCATCGAGCAGCTTCAGTCGTTTGTCATCCCCTTCACCTTCACGAGCACCTACACTGGCATCTGCCACGGTATCGCCGGCTGGTTCGACGTCCACTTTAACGGCTCGCTCACACGCGTAAACCTCTCCACCTCGCCCTATGCCCAGAAGACCCACTGGTACCAGATCCGCTTCCTCTTCAAGGTGCCGCATTTTTTTTTTTTTTTTGAGAGGCTGTCTAACTGAATGGTTCGCTTGTCCGCCGCCCCCTCTCGTAGAACCCAATCGCTATTAACCTGGGACAAGTGCTGACCGGCCGGATGGTGCTCAACGTCAACGACCAACGCAGCTACCATGTCGTCATCGAGGCAGCCATCCAGGGCTCTAATGTCACATACCAGCAGTCCTATCAACTGCACGAGCAACAGTACTGGTACCCTAATCTGCCCGACCCCTCGGTGCCGGTCTTGCCAGAAACAAACAACCTGTACACCAAGGCTCTTTAACCTGTCTTTTTTTTTTTTTTTTGGTTCCATTGTCAAAAGGTCTTTTGTTTTCCCCTCTCTCTTTTCATTTGCTCTTCCTCTTGCAATCATGGGGTCTCCCTTCCTTCCATCCATCTTTGCGACCTCTTGTCCTTGTAAATATAACAAAATATTAAAATATAAAAAAACTGTCCGTGCGAGACAAAGTACACTTCAAGAAATGATCCTTTGGCGCGACAGATTGAACTGAGCAGTCAGGTTCTCAAGTTCTTGGTCGCTGTCAGCACCGTCGTCCTGATCGTCGTGAGCGAGGGTGGACATCTTCAGGAGAGACGAAGGCTGCTGTTTCTTCGCCTTGGCCGGCGTGGTCGCGCCAGCTGCCAGAGTTGTTGGGACGTCCTTCTTGAGCAGCGACATGGACACGGATGACAGGCCGAGGTCGTCCACCGTCGGCGTGTTGGTCAAGTCGGCCGAGAGCATGATCGATCGGTTGGGCGCGGGCGTGTTTCTGCGATTTTTAAAAAAATAGCGTTCGGCTTCTCGGTCATGCAATTTCTTCTGCTTACGTAATAGCATGTAGCTGATTCATGTCAATCGAGTGCGGCGGTGGGGTGGGCATGCTGGTGCGCGAACTTGACGACGAATCGTGCGAGTCGGCAGGAATCAGTGTGGGTGTCGGAGGGCTCATCTCTTGCAGAGTCGTCACAGCAGGGAGCGACGAGCCGCTGCCCGCCGCCACCGTCTCAAAGGCGCCCGGTCGAGTGAGTGTCACATCGTCCACGTCCGTCGCCAGCGTTGTCTCCATGTCCATCAGGACCTCCTGCGTGAGCAGAGCAGTCTCGTGCAGGTGCACGACCGAGTTCTTGCGCAGCAACGCGTCCAACTGCTTTGCCTCGGCCAGCAGCTTATCCACGTCCCTGTTCCACTGCACCAGCTGGGTCGCGGCCGCACGAAGCTGGCGTTGCCGCACCTCGGTCTCGGTCGGCTTGGCGAGCACAACGCTGACAGTAAACAATATTTTAACAACCACCGTATGGTAATTATCCTATTTTCGTACCGCAGCAGGTCGCTCTCTTGAGACACGCGGCCCAGGGTTTCGCGCAGGTCGTCCATGATCGCGTCAACGCGGCCCTGATAACGTGCACTCGAAGTCATTTGTCGTTTCCGTAACGGTTTTTTTCCTCGTTTTTTGAAATTCTGTATGGGACCGACACTTTTATAATGGCCACACCCCAAAAGCGCGCCAAACTGGACGTCGAGTCCCTGCCGCCTCGCTCGGCGGCCAAGCGAGCACAGAGCGCCATCACGACCATGTACCAGTCGCCATTTGACCCTGAGCGACCGGTGGAGACGCTACGCCTGACGCGCCGCACGGTATGGCCCTTTTCCCCCTTCTTCCCTTCAACGTCATTGATCCTCTGTTTCGTGCAAGGCGCCACTGGTCCAACTCGAGCTGCCGGCCGCAGGCGAGCGCGGACTGCGCAAGTCAGAGACGTTGCTGGCCACCCTCGAGCTGGCGGCCAAGCAGGCCGAGGACGTGGAGCAGCATGTGCGCAGCAGTCGCAGCAAGCAAAAGACCACTGCACCGGCACCGGCACCGGCACCGACCAAGGGGGCAAAGCGACCACCGGTCGCGTACCTGGACGACGAGGAGGACTTTGTGGACACGGAGCAGCAGCGTCAGCCACCGACGTCCGTGGGACGCAAGAAGCGGTCCATGACGCCGATCGAGGGAGTAGACGAGGACGAGCCAGTGCTCAAGGAGGACTTGCCCGTAGAGGACGCAGGCGATGCAAAGAAAAGTACTGCCTTGTTAATTTCTGCGCGTATCTGACCTGGAATGCGTTAGCCCCTCTGCAAGTCGTGGAGTCCATGTGGCAAGCGTTGGCGGTGGGCTCCTTTGTGACGACCTTTGCCACTTCTCTCAAGCTCGACAAAAAGCTGGACCACGATGTATGAAACTTCCTGTTGTGCTGCTGTAGGTCTTCTAATCCTTTGTTCTTTTTACCAGACGGTGCTCCAACAGCTGGCCGCGCCAAGCAGCACGTTGATCACGCAGGTGGCCGAGGCACTGCTCAAGTTTTACCTCAGAGGCATTGGCCTCGTTGTCAAGTAATCCTCCTTTTTTTTTCCCCCCCTCCTATCACTAGGTATCTAACTGCTTCTCAGGTCCGAAGACCTGGCGGGCACGATCCGACTGGCCCTCAAGGACGAAGGGTACGAGCAAGCAGAGGCGATCATCCCGGCCGAGTGCAAGTCGTTGCTGGACCTGACCCCTCGCCAACGCACGCTCGCGTTGCACATCCTGCTCGAGCTCGTCATTTTCATCAACCCTGGCGCGCTGAGGGACAACGTGAGCGACGACGACTTGAGTGACCTGAGGCCCCAAGCGCTGGGCGTGGACAAGGACAGACAAGCGTTTTGGTACTTTGAGGGCATGACGCTCTTCCGCGAGAAGCCGATTGGACGCAAGCGGCAATGGTCGGCCGTTTGCCACACGGCCGAAGAGTGGAAGGCGGTCTCGGAGCCGCTGTCCTCTTCTGGTAACGAAGGGAAGCTCAGGAAGCACATCCAGGATGTGGCCGAGGAAGTCGTGGCCGAGCTCGAGTACCGCGATCGCGAGGCCCAGCGACGAGGTATTGCCAAAGAACCAAAGACAATGTTGTGTGCAGATTTTACTAAAGGATTCGTTTAGCCAAATGGGAGCAAATGCCGAGGCGTGCGTCCGATCGACTGACCGAGCGAAAGGTGATCGAGGACGAGCGCAAGGCGATCGAAGAAGAGGAGGCAAAGAAGAAGCGCGAAGAGGAAGCAGTGCTGAAACGCAAACTCGAGGAGATGGAAAAGCATAAAGAAGCCCTCGAGCGAGAACGCCGTGCCCTGGAAATCCAACAGCGGTAAAAAAGAGCCCGGGAGAAAATTTTTTGTTCAAAATTTTCATTCAAAACAGGAAGCAAGAAATGCTCGAAAAGGACGATTTCGTTCGCGAAGAGCGACGCTTCAACCTGCAAACACGCAAACTGCGCGTGGATCTGGGCGACAACGTAGCCAATCGTCTGATCATCCATGACCACGCGCTCTTTTCCCCTCCGTCCTCCTCGTCGTCAGCATCTGCGGGTGGGCTCGGTGCCGACGCCGAAACCAGTGACTTTTCGACCAAACCGGCGCCCGAAAAACTGCACTGGTCGTTGCTGCACCTGTCGTCCAACGTGCCACTGCAGGCATGGTGCAAGGAAGTCCTCGACAAGCTCAACAAGCACCCAGATGGTGCGCCATTCACCGTACCCGTCGACACGCACATCTACACCGACTACCGAGAGTATGTTTTCTTTCTATGTCGATCCAAAAAAGAAAACTGAGCACGAAATTGCAGCGTCATCAAGAATCCCATGGATTTCCACACAATGTACAAAAAGCTGGTCATGAGCAAGTATCCCAGCCTGCACGAGTTCCGCAAAGACATTGACCTGATCGCAAGCAACTGCCTGACCTACAACCACGGCGATGCGCCTGTTTCGCTCATGGTAACATAGCATTCTATCTGCTAAGACTGAAACTATTTATTATTTTTTCGTGCAGGCTCGCAAGATCAAAAGCTACTTTAGGGAGCTCGTTGGACGCATCAATTTGTGGGATCTGCTCAACAGCGAGGGCCGAGCGACATACATGGCAGCGTTGGCCAGTGCTCCGCCCAGCGACGATGACATCTACCCGCAAGCAGCACCTCCAGAGCCTGCCCCGCACCAACACGAGCACCATCATCACCATCATCAACAAAAGAAGCACCAGCACCAGCACCAGCACCAGCACCAGCCTATCGATCACATCAAGTTGAAAATCCTCGCGCCGCCGCCGTCGACTGCTGTGCCGTTCTCTCGGACCCCCGTCATGCCTCCCAACATTGGCCTGCCCCGATCGTCTACGTATCCTTTGCCTGGCATCTCCTCTTTTTCCGTTGCTCAACCACAGCGACTGCCTCAACCACAGCAGATGCCGCTACATCAGCTGCAACAGCAGATGCAGCCACAGCAGATGCAGCAGCAACAACTTTTGCAACAGCAGATGCAGCCACAGCAGATGCAACAGCAACAACTGTTGCAACAGCAGATGCAGCAACAGCAGCGACAGATGCAACTGCAGCAACGTCAGCAACAGATGCAGCAGCAACAACAGATGCAAATGCAGCAACGTCAGCAACAGATGCAGCAGCAACAACAGATGCAAATGCAGCAACAGATGCAGCAGCAACAACAAATGCAGCAGCAGTGGCTGGTCTCTCCTGCTCCACCGCAGCAGCACGTGTGGACATCTCACCTTCCGCCGCCAAAACAATAGATTGTTGACAAAAAAAATTAGTGGATACAGGAAACGGTGGAACTCGTTTCCATGGTCGCATTACTACCTCGCCGCTTTGTTGGTCGTTGGAGTGTTTTTCAGCAGCGCGGAAGAAACAAAAGTTCTTGGAAAAAAAATTCTACTGTCTGTCTACGTAGCTACGAATCGGACGTGGTTGCCGTCTGCCACTTCTTCTTGGGATCCTCTTCACCAAAGCTCTCGCTGTAGTTGCCCTTGGTCTTGAACGTCTGCGAAAAGTGTGGCTTGCAATAGTACTTGCCCTCGAGGGCAGCATAGTTGCCCGCTGACAGAACCTTATCCAAAACGATGTCAGCAGAGCGAAAATAAACACAGCCGCCGATGGAGGAGTACCTTGTCGCACACTTTGCATCGCAAGCACTGCGAAAGGTTTCCATTATTTTCCTTTCAAAGGAGGGAACACGTACCGTTTTGTGGAAAATCAGCGAGTCGATCGACAGCTGGTTTGCACGCTCGACCATCTTGCCACACGCAGTGCACTTTGACGCCTTGAAGTCGTCCTTGCTCACGTTTGATTCCATCTGCCTCAGAAATATTAATAGAGGATAAAGAGTGCAGATTACCGTCTGCTTGAACCGGTTGAGCGAAGCGAGACCGCCCGTCTCGTCTTCGCCAGGCTTCTCGGGCGTGTCCCAATCGTCGTCGTCCGACATCTGCAGGTGGGAATTCGTCAGGGCCCCTCACTGCACTTAAATGTGGCTCTTCCCCACACTTTCCAAAACTTGACTTCGGAAAATGCTGTCCATCCCGCAGGCCCAGCTGGACGGGCTGGCGCAGTACAAGTACGCGTCCATCGACAAGAGCTTTATCACAAAGTATTTCATGAAGGTAACGGCGGAAGCGGAGAACAAAAAAGTACTAACCGTAACGTCGACCAGCCCTACTGGGACTTTGCCATCACCCTGTTCCCGCTGTGGATTGCGTACGCCTTTTGTTTTTTTCCTTCTTTGCTCATGGGCTGATCCGTTGTGTTTCTCTATTCAGGCCCAACCTGATCACGCTCATCGGCTTTGGGTTCATCCTCATCAACTTTTTCACCATGCTCGTGTACATGCCCGACCTGGCCACGCCTGCGCCCAGCTGGGTCTATCTCTCGTATCGTTCAAAAGCTGGTTCCCTCACACTGAACACAGTATCCCCGGACACTCTTGCAGGTTTGCCATCGGCTTGCATCTGTACCAGGTACTGGTCCCGGCTTTCTGGAATCAATAGGAGATTTTTAATTTTTTTTGCTCTGGGCTTAGACGTTTGACAATGTTGACGGACGTCAGGCACGTCGAACAGGATCATCGTCGCCGCTTGGTGAGCTCTTTGATCACGGCTGCGATGCACTCAACATCACGGTATGCGAAAAAAATAAACACTGGTGCTAATTGACCGTTTTTTGTAGCTGTCGGGTCTCCTCCAGGCCGCCACGGTCGGCGTGGGGTTCACATGGCAGACGGTCATTCTCCTCCTCACGGTGATTGCCGCGTTCTACTTTTCCACCTGGGAGGAGTACCACACGCACGTCCTCCAGTTTGGCTACATCAACGGACCCGTAAGAAACGACGAAACATTGCACATATTTTTTTTTTTTAAAAAAAAAAATCATGTTTTAGACCGAAGGAATCCTCATGGGCACGCTCCTTATGCTCATCACCGGCATCTATGGCCCGTGGATCTGGAAGCTGCCCGTCGTCGCTGTGATTGAGTCTGCCGGACTTGAAGCGCCCGCGTGGATCGACCCTTCGTACTTGCTCACTGACGTCCTTCTGGCCTTCCTGGTCGCCTGCCTCATTGTGATCCAGATCCCCACGAGGTACGCCAACGTAGGATGTCTCAGGTGGCTGAAGAAACTTCACTCAGCGTGTACGCTGTGTACGAGAAGAAGCGCAGCGAAAAGAAGAGCATCTTGCCCTCCCTTCTGGGCCTGACAACCCTCTGGATCATCACCATTGCCGTGTTGTCATGGCTCTCCGCCCCCGACACCACCATCATCAAGGCGCATCTGGTCGAGTTTTTGGTCGCGGTCGGATTCTGCTTTGGGCGCTATGCCGTAAAAAGAAAGAAGTAAACGAATTTTATTGACCCATATTTTTGCAGACCAAAATGATCACCGCCTATGTTACCCAAGGTACTGTCATCATAACCACCTCTGCCTCTCTGAGTGACATTCCAAATAGATTCTTTCCCTTGGGGCACAGTCCAACTGCTACCACTCATCTTTGGTGCAATCAACGCCAACTTGCCCGTGCTCTTTGGCATGTATGTAGAACCAACTTGCATGTTTATTTTCATCTGTTAAAAACGGTATTGTATTGTTGTTCTAGTCCTCGGATTATGGAAGCACAGTACGAGGGCCTCTTTGTCCAGATCTACATGGCATTTACGATCGTCGCGTACGGTGTCTGGGCCCACGTAATCATCCGTGATTTTTGTCGCCATCTAAAGATCAAGGCATTCACGATCCCGTTGAAGCCCAAGGGCAAATAATCGTTGTAGTAGTAGTTTTCATTTCTTCTCTGGTTCTTTTTCCGTATCCTCGTTGTTTTCTCTTTCTGCTGCTTGTTCACGATTGTTGTGGGCGACAAGCTGCGATTCAACAATCATCATTTTCCACCAAAGTATCTTCGACGCAATTGCACAAAGTTCATTGATTAATTTTGAAAAAATAAGCATCGTCAAGAAGCGTCGATCGTCACGGGCAGGCCGTACATGACAGGGGCAGCACCAGTTAAAAACGGTAGGACACACACGTTTCGCGACTCTGTGAGGGCATCGCAAAGGGATCCCGAAGCAGTGCTGCTCGACACGGCAACCTTTTTCTTGCGCAATTTTTCTGCACAAATACGTTAAGCCGCAATAACAACACACAAACAAACATGCCTTCACCGAGGTCAGAGTCAAGGATCTTGGCATTAAAGAGCATTCGTGCAGTCACACCGTCGATCTCTCCATCGGTCACTTTCCACAGATTGGCCAGCACGGCGGGGCTACATAAATAAATTAAAAACTGAATTCCATAGTCTCTAAAATGTGGCTTACCTCTTTGCAAACAAAAAATTCAGGACGTGCCCCGTCGGCTCCAGCTCGCCTTTTTCGGTCAGTTCTCCGCTGGAACATCCGATGAGCAACGTGACCGCGCATCGTGGCAGTACCCGCAACTCGTCCGGCTTGGCGAGCACCTCGCCGGCGTTGTGGCCCATGTAACTACGTAATTTACAAGAGCAAGTAAATACCATGTGTTTTTGGAATTTTAGCTCACATGACGAGCTCGTGGTCTGGCAACTCGGAGGCAAAATTGGTCGGCGCAGATCCTGCAATGCCGCTCCAGCCGTTTGTTTCCCTGTTATCGCGCTTACTTTAAAGACGAAACAAGATTTAGTGCCACGTACTGGAAAGCGCTTGCAAACATGGTCTGTGTGTTGACAAGATCGCCTGACGGATTCACGACAAAGTAGGTCTTGCGAGGGTCCACAACTGTGTAGCGCGGGTTTTCATGCAGCCACATCAGACGATCGCGCACAAACGAGAGCGTCGGCAAACGGCTCACCGATCGATTCCTCAGGGACCTGCAACAGAATATTAGGCATAGTTTAATGTTTTGAGCGACTCACGGGAAGCTTTCCCAGGGCAGTTGTTGGAGCCTCTTATCGAGCACGAGGATGATGTGCGATTTGATTGCGGGTGCTTCGACTGCAGCTACCGGTTGTTTGCTGGCTGCGGCAGTCCTGGCAAAAGAAATAGTTTAAATATTTTTCATTCGTTTTCCCCCCCCTTACTTTTTCCTGGACGACGACGTCTTGGCGGCGACGGCAGGCTCGGCGACAGCATCAACATCTGGCGAGACGATTTCATCCTGGTTGAAATCATAATAATAATAATAAATAGGGATTAATAAATAAAAAGCATGCGGATCGATGTACGCGAACGTCGTCGAGCCACTCTTCGTCTATCGAGGCCAGGAGGTCTTCGAGTCGTTTGTCCAGCTTTTTCCGCTTTGCCCACCATTCGTTCTTCTCGGTAGAATTCTTGATCGTTGGGCTCTGTCGGATTGTTTCATCAGACTCCAACTAGAGAAAATAAATTAAAATAATTAAAAAAAAAAATAAAGGAGC
>Ga0302227_10003216_pt1 | contig 10833 bp, 10 predicted proteins | sample II_Palsa_N1_1_FD_193525 | JGI IMG/M metagenome (GOLD analysis project Ga0302227, IMG submission 193525) | Peat permafrost microbial communities from Stordalen Mire near Abisko, Sweden - II_Palsa_N1_1 | ecosystem: Environmental > Terrestrial > Soil > Palsa > Peat permafrost | place: Sweden...
CATTCAATAAATCAGTAATTCTATAATTCAATAATTGAGTTTCTTTCCCCAATTATTCCCTATCGTAATCCCTGTGTAGAGGGAGTTCCTCAAAAAAAAACATATCGTATAAAACTAAATGCACAATTTAACCGTTAATTAAGTATACACACCCAATTATTAATCATATTATAAATTTTGGAACAAACTTTGACTTTAACATTTTATTAGTAATTAGAATAAATATTAGATAGCAAAGTTATGGGAGCATTAATTATAAGCCTGATTGTCATCAACGCTGTGATGGTAATTACACACAACATTAATAAACAGAGAAAAGGAACCTATTAATTAATATTTATTATTAATTAAACAGGTTATATAAATTGGTGGTTTCATCGGTGGCTAATTTTTGTAATGGTCCCGATGCAACCATTTTCATCATCATATTCAAATCAGCCGAGATGCTTAGCTGCACACCGGTCTGATCTCCATCAACTGTCAGTATCCATTTAATTTCCAGGTCGAAAGGTGGTTTTTCAGCAGGAATAATTACTATTTCTGTATCCGGCACCATCCCGCCAAATTTTAACGACAGCTTCACCATATTACGAATACTGAAACTGGCTTCGGTTGGGGTAGACGACCATTCCGATATATCACCCGTCATTAATTTTTCGTGATTGTTCATATCAGCCAAAAACTGGTAAACCTGGTGTACAGGTTTGTTTATGGTGGTGGTGCTTTGGAAAATTGTCATTTTGTTTTAGTTGGAGGCTGGAGATTAGTGATCAGTGATTAGTAAAGCGCTTTTTGTTAATAGCCAACTGCCCGCTGCGTATTGCCAACGGCAAACTGCCCACTGATTATCTTCCCCAGGCGGCGGGGTTTTCGCGCCATTGTTTTAGTACAAGGGTATCTTCAGCTTTTATGTATTGATTTTGCTCGGCGTACCTGATGAGCGCGTTATAGTTAGATAGCGTAACAAAAGGGCATTTGGCTTCGGCAAAGTTTTCGGTGGCTACATCAAACCCATAGCTAAATATGGCAGCCAGCCCGGCTACGTCATAATCTGCCGCGCGCAGCGCCTCAACGGCTTGCAGGCTGCTTTTTCCGGTCGAGATCAGATCTTCAATTACTACTACTCTTTTGCCGGTTAATACATCACCCTCAATTAAATTGCCGGTACCGTGGTCTTTTGGTTTGGAGCGCACATAAATAAACGGTAAGCCCAACTCCTGCGCTACCAGCACGCCTTGCGGAATGCCTGCCGTGGCAACACCCGCGATGCAGCCCACCGCGCCAAATTTTTCCTGTATCAGCTTGGTTAATTGCTGGCGGATATAGGTGCGAACGGTTGGGTGGGATAGGGTGATGCGGTTGTCGCAATAAATTGGCGATTTCCAGCCCGAAGCCCATGTAAAAGGATTATTAGGTTGTAATTTAATTGCTTTAATTTGCAGCAGGAATTCGGCAACCTGTTGTTCTGCTTCACTATTATTAAACATATGGCTCAAAAATACAGAATTTATATCAATGAAAAGGTAATCCTGCTCACAGAATCAGAACCAAAAAAGGTGGAAAGTTATGAAAAGCTTGAAGCAGAGACATTTGATCTGAAAATAATTTACACCTGGATATTAGCTAACCACAGTAAACTATTTTATATAATATGTACCGATACCAAGGCCTTTTTGAAAAGTATTATAGCCAATATAACACTTATTGAGGCTGCCGGCGGATTGGTTAAGAATGAAAAAGGCGACTATTTATTCATTTACCGTAATGATAAATGGGACCTGCCCAAAGGAAAAATAGAAAAAGACGAAAAGGTGAAAGTTGCTGCCCTGCGCGAGGTAGAGGAGGAGTGCGGTATAAAAGTGAGCAAGCTGGGGCCTAAAATATGCAAAACCTACCATGCCTACATTAGTAAAGGCGAAGTAGTGCTGAAAAAAACACACTGGTTCAGCATGAAATATAAGGGCGAGGATAGGCTAAAACCGCAAATTGAAGAAGGAATTACCGATGTGCGCTGGTTTCGTAAAAATCATATCGACGCGATACTGCAGAATACTTTTCCTTCTATTTTGGATGTGTTGGTGGAAAAGGAATTGATCAAAGATAAGCCAACGCCTCTTTTGGGATAAATTGAGCCACATCGCCGCCATGGCGCATAATTTCGCGCACAATGGTGGAACTGATGGACGAATAGCCCGGCTTACTCACAATAAATATGCTTTCAATTTCAGGTATCAGCGCGTGATTCATTTGCGCTATGGCCTTTTCGTACTCAAAATCCGATACGGTACGTATACCGCGGATCATATAATCGGCGCCGATGCTTTTACAAAAATTCACGGTAAGGCCCTCATAAGCGATGATATGGATGCGCGGGTCATGCTCAAAAACCGCCCGGAGCATTTTTTCGCGGGTTTCAACGCTCAAAAACCCTGCTTTGGAACTATTTACCCCTATGCCGATATATACCTTATCAAACAAACCCACCGATCGTTTCACAATATCAACATGGGCCTTGGTAACGGGATCAAATGAACCTGGGAAAAGAGCGATCTTCATATAATGCTTGAGGTTATTGATACAAATATAGAGCAATAATGTATTATATCAACGTTCGGCTGTTTTGTATGTTATTGCGAACGGGGAACGGGTGAAGCAACCTAGTAGCTTTGCCTTTTGAATAGCACGTTTACGAGATTGCCGCGCTATCGCTCAGCAATGACATAGGGCTTTAATCTTGTTTTTCCTCGAAAAAAGAAAACGACGAATGCCCGTATTTCCGCTGTTCGGTAAATGCTGGGTGATTGCTTAAATTTTGAAGCGATTGATGTTCCACAATAAGCAAACCGCCGGGCAGCAGCAGTTTTTTTTCGAAGATAATCTTAGGTAACTCGGGTATCTGGTTCAAATCGTAGGGCGGATCGGCGAAGATGAGGTCGTATTGTTCAGTTTCCAGTTGCAGGTATTTTAACACATCGGCCTTATAGGTTTTTACCTGCGTTAGCTGATGCTGGCGCGCGGTATCCTTCAGGTAATTGATGCATTGAATACTGCGGTCGATAGCCACTACCTCATCCGCGCCGCGCGAGGCGAATTCCAGCGAAATATTGCCCGTGCCGCTAAACAGGTCGAGCACTTTTATACCCTCGAAGGCTATTTTATTGAGCAGGATATTGAATAAGGCTTCTTTGGCCAGGTCGGTTGTGGGGCGTACGGGCAGGTTTTTGGGCGGGTTAAGGCGCAGCCCCTTTAAAACACCTCCGATGATACGCATAACGACAGGGCGGCAAGCGCCAGTATTTGGTGTGAAAAAGTATCGGTGGGCAATTCCAGCGGCTTTAAATAATTTTGTTCAACACCGTTAAAAAATTCGGCTAAGCGGGTGGCGTTCTTATCGTCAACGTTGATATCTCCGCTCAAAACTATATTGATGTTTTTGGGCTTTAAGGCAAGTTCTTTAGCAACAAAAGCGGCGTAGTAAGCCAACTCATCGGGATTATTAAACCCGAATGTATTGTAAAAACGGAGCTTACCGGCGGCAAAATACAACAGCTCCACCTGTTTTTTATCGATATTTAAATACAGGTTATCTGCCGATGGATAGCTGTTGGCAATAGCGTTTACCCAGCCTTTTGCAGCAAAAACCGTTTTTTGCAAGCCGAATATTTCCGCGGTGATGGCCACGGCTTCCTCAACTTTATAAATAATGTGGTTATCTTCATCCAGCGGCTGGGCAAAAACCTTTTCGCTGGGTTTTACATCTAAAAAGCGGGCAATATCAGCCACACGTTCTTCGCTGAACAGGGCATTGGGTATCAGTGTAAAGCCGGTGGCAGGCACTGCTGCTACCACGTTCTTATAATCAAAGTTAAGCAGCTCATGCGCGTCGCCGGGGTCGTCCAGTAATTCCAGCGCGCAATCCTCGGCCCAGGCCATCAGCTTGTTTTGATAAGTGATGGCATAAGAAAACGAAGCAGGATAAATTTGCAGCAACAAAGTATAATTGCTGTTAACCTGGTACAAGCTTAAATTATTATCGCGGTAATTATAAATATGGTCGCTCATGTGCTGTTGAGCAAAAGTAATATTTTAATAACACTAATCGGTTCAATTTTTACGGTAATAATTCTTCACTCCGTTCAAATAATTTAATGTGAATTGTCTTTTAGTTTTATCAAGTAGCGACGATTTCAATAACTTATTATACGCATTAATATACAGCAGGTCATTGTCGCCAAGATAATAAGATAATATCTGCGGTTTGCTGATCTTAGAATCCAGATATTGCCCTTTCAGCGTTTTTGATTGTTCATCCCAAACATATTTAACCGTGGTGGAGTCATTGATAATATTCACACCTTCGCCGGTTTGCGAAGAATCAGGAAAATCCTGGTAATAAACCATCTTAATTGTTAGCGGATTGGTTTTCTGAACAAAAGATTCCAGCCATAACGTGCGAGATCCAAAGGGTGAGGGTGCTTGTGAGTTTCCGTTTTGCAGTTCATTTAGCACAGGGATCAGTTTATTTCCATCATATTTATAGAAAAAGAAATTATTCCACCAAACGCCAGAACCATCATCAAATTCTGTTATATAATAAACAACAGTTTCACCGTCTATATTCGTAAAATGCTCTAAGTTAAGGCCATAATGGCTATAGCCGTCATGCCTGGCTATTATTCTGTTACCCTTAAAAAAGTATAAATACGCGTTCTCGCAATTCTCGGGGTCACCAACACAAAGGGCAAATTCGTTGAAACTATTTTTATCCTTCCCGAAAGAATAAAATACTAACGGAATCTTGCCCACTTTATAAGTTGACATCACATCTTTTTCATTACAGTCATAAGAAATACTATCATTCCGGAAAATGCGCCTTGCAGTTTTTACATCGATCACACCGGTGTGGGCAGCGTGTTTCAGCTGGTTAAAATCCTTTAACGAGATCAAGGTATCTATTTGTAACTGGCTTTTAAAAATTGAATCCGCCCAAAATGCAGTTTCGTCGGCAAGCGGTTGTGTTGGCAAATGCCCTACACTGTCCAAAAATATTTCCAGTTGCTTATCGCTGTATTGTATATTTTCTTTTACTCCATTAACCGCGGAATCGGGAGTTGTATGCTTGGGTAAACTGGGTCCTTTCTTCACCGGTTTTTGTATGTTATTGCAACCTATCATCAACAAAAAAGATAACAGGTAAAATATTTTTTTCATAATAAAGTAATCAATTATCGACCTAATTTACATCAAATTTTTATTCGTTTCATTTTATAAAATTCGTGCAATTAGTATACTTATTACCATTTTTGTATCGTGCCATCAGATTCCATCCGCAAAGCCTTCCCGCATGAACCCACCGCCCAGCAACTGGAGTTGTTTGAGCGGCTCGACAAATTTTTGAACAGCGATAAGGGCGAGGAATGCTTCATTTTACGGGGCTACGCCGGTACGGGTAAAACTACGGTGCTGGGCGCGCTGGTAAAGGCCCTGCGCAGTTATAGCTACAAATACGTGCTGCTGGCCCCAACGGGCCGTGCCGCCAAGGTGATCACCAGCTATTCGGGGCGTAAGGCTTTTACCATTCACAAGCGTATCTACCGTAAAAAGTCGGCGCTTAACGTGGATGAATCTTTTTCCATAGGCGATAACCTGGCTACTGATACCCTGTTCATTATTGATGAAGCTTCCATGATATCGGACGAGATCAGCGGCAATAACCGGGAAACCCTGCTGCACGACCTGGTTAAATACGTTTATAACGAAAAGAATTGCAAACTGCTGCTGGTAGGCGATACCGCGCAATTGCCGCCGGTCGGATCAGATGAAAGTCCGGCGCTGGATGCCCGGCTCATGAAAACGCAGTTCGGTTTAAAGGTGTTTGGCTATGAACTGACAGATGTTTTGCGACAGCAAAAGGATTCGGGCATATTGCATAATGTAACCGCCATCCGCGAAATTATCCGCCAAAAAAATATTATCACTCCGCAGATCATCACTAAAGGCTATAAGGATGTTTTCAGGATGGGCAGCGATAAACTGGAGGAGGGCCTTAACTATGCCTACAACAAATACGGCGATGAAAATACGCTGATTATTTGCCGGTCCAACAAAAACGCCAATTTGTATAACCGGCAGATCCGCGGCCGTATTTTATGGCGCGAGGAGGAACTCACCGGCGGCGACCAGCTAATGGTGGTAAAGAACAACTATTTCTGGCTGCAGGATCAGGAGGAGGCAAGCACCGGTTTTATTGCCAACGGCGATATTGCCCGCATTCGTAAGGTGCGCAAGTTTGAGGAGATCTATGGTTTTCGCTTCGCGGATGTGCAGCTGGAATTTACCGACTATGCCGAGGACCCGGTGCTTGACTGCAAGATTTTATTGGATACGCTTTACTCCGAAGCCCCGGCATTACAGGCTATTGATCAGAAACGCTTTTACCTGGAAGTGATGAAGGATTACGACCATATTACCAATAAACGCCAAAAACACGAGGAACTGAAACTGAACCCATATTACAATGCCCTGCAGGTAAAATTTGCCTATGCCATTACTTGCCACAAGGCCCAGGGCGGCCAATGGGATGCCGTTTTTGTGGATCAGGGCTACCTTACCGAAGAAATGCTGAATATGGATTTTTTGCGCTGGTTTTATACCGCCTGTACCCGCGCCACCAAAGAACTCTTCCTGGTAAATTTTAACGAGCGCTTTTATGGTGGCAAGGTGGAGGAGTAGTTGGCGGTAGGCAGTTAGCAGTGCACATTTTGCAGGTTTTTATAGCGATTATAGGGATGGGGTTTGAAACCCATCCCTATAAAAATGCAGCCCTATGAATTAAAATCATCACCCATTAAACAACTTATGCCTTTTTATTTCCCTGCCCTTTTTTATCAAAACAGCATGGTAGACAGTTGGAATGTCATTTGCCCATTCCTTTAATATCAACAGGATGGAAATAATTTCCAGGCGGGTAGCTATCCCCAGATAAAAACAGATGTAAAAAAGAGTAACGGAATTACCGGTTGCAATAATCTGTATCAGCGTAGCAAATAAAACCAGTGCCCATATTTTTGATGAGATGGCATGCGTAGCCACTTCCTTTTTAAATTTGATGAAACTAAGCAGGTAACATACGGCTTCCAGCGCCAGCACAATAATAATCAATACCAGATTGTCTTTGAAAAATACCGGGCTTATCAAATATGCGGTAACTATCACACATAGCCAAAAAAATTGGTCGACAGTAGAATCCATCCTTCGTAATTTCTGGGTGGATATTTTCAATCGACGGGCAATTATCCCATCAAAAATATCAGACAATAAGCCCAATGCAATCAATATAATTATGATAGCCCTGTAATACTCCGGCTTAAACAGGCTTAACAGAATTATTAATGATCCGAAAACTAACCGCGAATAGATAAGTAACAGCGGTATCTTATATTTCATTGGGTTCAGGCTTTAGCTGGTTTAAAATAAATGCAAATTATAAAAGCGCCAATTTATAATTCAGATACCGAGGGGATGGTATTGTTACAACTTTGTGGCCTTTTATAAATATCTGCAGATGTGCATATATGCACATCTGCACATCTGCACATCAATAATCTTTTTAACATTCTCGCTGTTGGTATTGGCGGGTATAATCTGCACATTTGCATATACGCACATCTGCACATCAAAATGCATTTTTTATATCCCGCTTTTTTATTTGCATTAGTATCGCTGGCCATACCCGTAGTGGTGCATCTGTTCAATTTTCGCAAATATCAGAAGGTGTACTTCAGCAATGTGCAGTTTTTAAAAGAGATCCATGAGCAGCAATCATCCCGCCGAAACCTTAAAGAACGGCTCATCCTGGCAGCGCGTTTATTAACCTTAATATTCCTGGTACTTGCATTTGCAAAACCTTACATCAGCCATAATAATGAGAACGCCGGCGTGCAGCACACCGTAAGTATTTTTGTGGATAATTCCTATTCCATGGAAACCCTCAACAGCGAAGGCAGCCTGCTGGATGAGGCTAAACAGCGCGCCAAGGAGATCGCCTCGGCCTATGGCATAAACGACCGTTTTCAGCTCTTAACCCAGGATTTTGAAGGCAAACATCAGCGCCTGCTTAACCGCGATGACTTTGACGATGCGGTAGACGCGGTAAAGATCAGTCCGCAAAGCAGAACCTTGCCGCAGATCATCGCGCGGCAGCAAAGTTTGCTCGGTATGCAGGCCAATACAGCAAGATCCATTTATATCATATCAGATTTTCAGAAGAACATCGCAACCGGGCAGTCCATAAAGACCGATAGCGGTACCCGCATCAGTTTAGTGCAGCTCAAGGCAAGCAATTTGCCCAATGTAGCAGTTGATTCGGTATGGCTGCTAAGCGCGGTACACCGCCCCGGCGAAAGTGAAAAACTGGTGGTGCGCCTGCACAATTACGCCGGCGAACAGGCGGACAAAATTCCGCTTAAAGTACTCATCAATAACGAGCAAAAGGCCCTGGGCAGCTACACCATAGCGCCGCGATCGGCACAGAATGATACGCTCGCGTTTTCGGGCCTGCAACCGGGTTGGCAGCGCGGCGAGGTTAGTTTGCAGGATAACCCGGTAACTTTTGATAATCAATTCTACTTCAGCTTTAATGTGAAGCAGCAAATGCCTGTTTTGCTGATAAACGACGGCACGCCGAACCCATTTTTAAAAGCGGTTTTTGCTGCCGACGCGTTTTTTCAGCCAACCACAGTACTTAGCGGCAATGTGGATTATGCCGGTTTAAATGCTTACCCCATCATCGTTTTGAGCGATGTGCGTTCTGTTTCAACCGGTTTGGCCCAGCAATTAAAGGTTTACACTGTAAAAGGTGGTACACTGGTGGTTTTCCCCGATGCCAGCGCCGATCTGGCCAGTTACCGCGCCCTGCTGCAACCCATGAACGCGGTTTATCCTGAAAAACTCGATACCACAGCTACCAAAGTATCGGCCATCAACCTGCAAAACCAGGTATTTAAGGGTGTTTTCGATTCATTTCCGCAAAATCCAGATCTGCCGGTTATTAAAAGATACTACCAGTTAAGCAATGCCACAGGTAATAATGAAAATCTGATGCAAATATCGGGCGGAGCAGCATTCTGGGCCGAATCTCCCAGCGGCAATGGCAAGGTATACGTTTCGGCAGTGCCTTTGAACGATGATTTCAGTAATCTGCAAAGGCACGCGCTATTTTTGCCGGTCATGTTCCGGATAGCGCTGTTAAGCGGGCACGATCAACCGCTGTTCTATACCCTCGGCCATGATGAAACCATCGAGATACCACCGCTGCAAACCGATGAAAAGCAATTATTGAAACTGCTGAAAGATACCATTAGCATCATTCCTGATGTGCGCAGGCAGGAGGGAAGCACCCTGCTTTACATGGGCGATGAAGTACAGCAAACCGGCGCTTACGACCTGAAGAAGCAGGATAGCACCGTAGCCGTACTGGCTTTTAACGATAGCCGCAGCGAATCGGACCTGAGCTATTATACCAGCGCCGATCTGGCCAAAATACTGCCGCAAAACGCCGGGATTTTAGCATCGGGCAGGGGCTCCATAAAAAATGCGGTAAGCGAAATAAATATAGGCCTGCAATTATGGAAACTTTGTATAATTTTGGCGTTGATATTCCTGGCTGCTGAAATAGCGCTTACCCGGTACTATAAGCCTGATAAACAAGCAGTTCCGCAGGCGGTGTAATATCAAACATATATCCACCCCTTAAAGCAGCGCAAATGAATTTGCTTATCAAATCAGCTACTATAATTGATCCTAACTCTTCCTTTCATCAACAAATTGCCGATATACTGGTAGAAGACGGGTACATTTCCCTGATTGCGCCAAAGGTAAATGCCAGTGCCGAAACGATAGACGCGAAAGGAAAATATGTATCGCCCGGCTTTTTTGATCTGAACTGTAATATTGGCGAATTGGGGCTGGAAACAAAGGAAGATCTGCAAACCGGTACACGCGCGGCAACGGCAGGCGGTTTTACCGGCCTGGCCCTGATGCCTAATACCCAGCCACCCGTACACTCCAAAGCCGAAGTGGAATACCTGTTTAACCGCGCTAAAAATAACCTGGTGGATGTGTATCCGCTGGGCACCATATCGCACAAACGCGAGGGAAAGGATCTGGCCGAAATGTATGATATGTACCTAAGCGGCGCTAAAGCATTTACAGATGGCAACCGCCCAGTACAGGATGCCGGGTTGATGGAACGTGCGCTGTTATATACCCAGGGCTTTGGCGCCACCATATTTTCCTATCCCGAGGATACGGCCATCGCCGGCAAGGCCAAAGTACACGAGGGCATAGTAAGCACCTTGCTTGGCATGAAAGGCATTCCCTCGCTTGCCGAGGAACTGATGATAGCCCGCGACCTTTACCTGGCCGAATATACCGGCTCCAGGATACACTTCAGCACCATATCCACCACACGCTCGGTGGAGTTGATACGCGAGGCTAAACGCAAGGGGCTTAAAGTAACCTGCGATGTTGCCGCGCACCATCTGGTACTCACCGATGAGGCTTTATTAGGCTTCGACAGTCAATATAAAGTAAAACCACCACTACGTACCGCCAGCGATGTAGAAGCGCTTATAAACGGCCTTAAAGACGGTACCATAGACGCTATCGTATCGCAGCATACCCCGCACGAGGTTGAATTTAAGGATTTAGAGTTCGAGGTTGCCGAATATGGCATGATCGCCCTGCAAACTGCCTTATCTACGGTGCTGAAAGCAGGGCTGGATATGGAAACCATCGTGCAAAAAATGGCGGTTAACCCGCGCTTGATACTCA